>WNGQ01000255.1_pt1 | contig 53796 bp, 50 predicted proteins | sample 5407661 | NCBI WGS metagenome assembly WNGQ01 (sample SAMN13153382, study PRJNA577476) | soil metagenome | isolation source: 60 cm soil or saprolite under Garry oak tree replicate 2 | place: USA:California | collected 2016-06-15 | reverse complement strand
CCACCTGAAGCCCGACGGCATGATTGCCATTACCCGCTGGGAGTTCCACGAGCCGCGCGAGGCTCTGCGCGTGGTTTCACAGGCCATGGAAGCATTGCACAAGATCGGCGTGGCTGATCCACGGGAGCACTTTATAATCATCGCCGACGGCAATCTTGATGAAGATGGCAGGCCGGTATTGGTGCTGGCGAAGAAGTCTCCCTTCACGCAGGCTGAATACGCGCTGGTCGCGGCCCATGAAAGATCCAACCATAATCTGGTGTGGCTGAATCCTCCAAGCAATTTCATCTATTTCACCAGCAAGCAGGCGCGAGACAGGCAGGGGAGTTCACCGGTGCGGGACCTTCCTCCCGCGGCCGAGGCTTTCCGCAAACTTATTGAGTCCAACGATCCCCGCGCTTTTGCCCACGACTATACCTACAACGTAGCCCCGGTCAGTGACAGCGCGCCCTTTTTCTTCTTTACCCTGAAAACCGGCTATGTCATCCGGAACATCCTCGCCGGGACAGGACGAGGCATGGACTGGCGCATCAATCTGGGCGTAGTGGTTCTGGGTATGCTGCTGATTATTTCGGCGATTGCCGTGCTGGCTTTCCTGGTCCTTCCCCTTGCACTTTACCGGCGCGGCTCTGGAACTGGTTCAAAGACGAAGCTGATGGCCCTTCTCTACTTTATTGCTGTCGGGTTTGGATACATCCTGGTGGAAATCTCGTTGATCCAGCGGTTCGTGCTCTTTCTTGGTCATCCTACCTACGCATTGACTGTGGTGGTTTTTTTGCTTTTGCTCTCCAGTGGCGCGGGGAGCGTGATGGCGCGGCGATGGATCTCCGGCAGCATGAGGGTCCTGCAACTGCTGGCCCTGATTGCCGTTCTGATCGCCCTGCATGTGCTCTTGCTGCCTCCGCTTCTCTCCGCGGCTGTAGGGCTGCCTTTCGCTGTCAAATTAATCATCAGCGGAGTCGTGCTGGCGCCGCTGGGGTTCCTGATGGGAATGCCGTTCCCCACCGGATTGCGGCTGGTGGAAACCGTGGAGTGGGCGTGGGCCTTGAACGCAGCCGCGAGCGTACTAGGCTCCGTGATGGCGATGGTCATCGCCATCCATTTTGGTCTAACCATCACTCTAGGCTGTGCCGCCATAGCTTATGTTCTGGCCGCACTATGCTCAAATACCTGGAAAGGCCGCGAATTCACTGCCTAAAGCTGGCAGCTGGTAGGACTTAGCGACTATTTCTGTTATATTTCTGGCTCAGGACTAGAGCCAAAACTTGCCGAGTCAAAAGCAACTTAAGTGGTCTGAACTACGGGTTGGAATAACCGTATTCATTGCATCGCTGACCCTGGCCGCTCTTGTATTCCTCATGAGTGGTACGGGTGGCCTTTTCACAACTAAAATCACGCTGGTAACCTATTTCGATAATGCCGAAGGAATACGTGCCGGACAGCCGGTCGATTTGCAGGGAACGCCAATTGGCAATGTAAAAAGCGTGAGCTTGATTCCCGGACGTCCGCTGGCTCCCGTGCGGGTCACTTTGCGGATCAGCAAAGAGTATGCGGTTTTTGTCCATAAGGATTCCTCTGCGATGATCAAGACCGCCGGGGTGCTGGGGGAATCTTACATTGACGTTGACAGCAGACAAGCCAAACTCGACCCGGTAAAAGATGGTGACGAGTTGCCGTCAACCAACGCGCCTGGATTGGACGATGTTGTCCGCGCCAGCCAGGGAACGTTGCAAAACGTGGACATCCTGGTGAAACGATTGGACCGCATTCTGGCTTCCGTGGAAAGCGGCAAAGGCACCCTGGGCGAATTCATCAATGATCCTTCGTTCTTCAACCGGGCGACCACAATTCTGAACCAGGTCCAGGGCCTGCTGAACGATGTGAGCGCCGGTAAGGGGACCGTGGGCAAGCTCTTTGCCGATGATTCGCTGTATCGCAAGGCCAATGAGGCAGTCGATAAACTGGACCGCATGATTGCCGAGGTCGACCAGGGCAAGGGCAACCTGGGAAAACTCGTCAAAGACGAGGCCCTCTACAACAACGCCAACCAGACCATGGCCAAAGCCAACAAGCTGATGGATGACCTGAACTCCGGCCGTGGCACCGCGGGCAAACTGCTTAAGGATGAAGAGTTTGCCGCCAAGCTGAAGAACACCATCAGTAAGCTCTCCGCTATTACCGACCGGCTTGAAGCCGGTGAAGGCACCGCCGGACGCTTCCTCAAAGACCCGTCGATCTACAACAATACCGACCAGATGCTGGTTGAGACCAGGAACCTGGTCAAAGCAATTCGTGAAAATCCGAAAAAATATCTCACGATCCACTTCAAGGTCTTCTAGTTTCTACTGAGGCAAATCACCATGCGTATGTTTCGAGTCATCATCGTCACGCTATTGCTCGCGTCCCTTGCCACGGCGCAAAGCGGCTCTAAGCAAGGACAGGCCGCCGATACCACGTCTTCGGCGCTCGACAAGACCACTGACGCCTGTGTGGATTTTTATCAATTCGCTTGCGGCGGCTGGGTCAAGAACAATCCTATTCCTGCTGATCAGCCGATCTGGAGCCGCTTCGGCCAGTTGGCGGAACGGAACCTCAACGTCCTGCATGACATCCTGGAAGACGCGGCCAAGGCGGAGAAGCGTACCGCCAACGAACAGAAAATCGGCGATTACTACGCCAGTTGCATGGATGAAGATGCCATCAACAAGAAAGGCGCCGCCGCCCTCAAGCCGGAATTTGACCGGATCAATGCGCTCAAAGACAAAGCTGGTCTTCCCGCACTGCTGGCCCACCTGCACGGTGAAGGTATTGGCGGACTGTTCCGTTTCGGATCAGGCTCCGATTTCAAGAACGCCAAGGAAGTTATCGGCCAGGCTGACCAGGGCGGTCTCTCCCTGCCGGACCGGGACTACTATCTGAAAGACGATCCCAAGTCGGTGCAGACGCGCCAAGATTACGTCGACCACGTCACTAAGATGTTCAAGCTCCTGGGTGACGCTCCGGACAAGGCCGCTGCCGAAGCCAAAGCTGTCATGGAAATTGAAACCGCGCTGGCCAAAGGCGCCATGGACCGGATTGAGCGCCGTGATCCGGAGAAGATTTACCACAAACTGACACAGCAGGAATGGCAGGCCCTCATGCCTTCGTTTTCTCTGTCCAGCTATCTGGCGGACTTGAAAACACCGGCTGTCTCCAGCTTGAATGTAGCCGTGCCGGGTTTCTTTAAGGCACTCGATGCGCAGCTCAAAAGCGTCAGCCTGGACGATCTGAAGACCTACCTGCGCTGGCGCCTGGTCAACTCGCAGGTGCAATCGCTGCCCAAGCCGCTGGTGGACGAAAATTTCAATTTTTACGGCAAGACGCTGACCGGAGCCAAAGAGCTGCGTGCGCGGTGGAAGCGCTGCGTGAATACCACGGACGACGATCTGGGTGAAGCGCTGGGGCAGGTTTTTGTCGACAAATATTATCCCCCGGAAGCCAAGGCGCGCACGCTGAAGATGGTCGGCCAGTTGGAAACCGCGTTGCGCCAGGACATCACCGATCTTCCCTGGATGACGGAAGCCACCAAGAAGCAGGCGTTGATCAAGCTGGATGCCATCCAGAACAAGATTGGATATCCCAACCCGTGGCGGGATTACAGCATGCTCAAGGTCGTGCGCGGCGATGCGCTAGGCAATTCACTGCGCGCCAGTGAATTTGAGACCCATCGCCAGCTCAACAAGATTGGTACACCGCTGGACAAACGGGAATGGCAGATGACGCCACCCACGGTGAATGCTTATTACGATCCCAGTGAAAATGACATCAATTTCCCCGCCGGCATTTTGCAACCACCGTTCTTTGATTTCAAGGCGGACGATGCCTTGAACTTTGGCGGCATGGGCGCCGTGATTGGCCATGAACTCACGCACGGCTTTGACGATCAGGGCCGCCAGTTTGACGCCGAAGGCAATCTCCACGACTGGTGGACCGCGGAAGACGGCAAGGCCTTCAAGGAGCGTGCGCAGTGCATCGTGGATGAATACAACAGCTTTGTCGCGGTCGATGACCTGCACGTCCGCGGCGAACTCACGCTGGGAGAAAATACGGCGGACAACGGCGGACTGCGCATCGCTTATATGGCGCTCATGGCCTCGATTGCCCAGTCCGGCAAGCAGCCGGAAAAAATTGACGGCTTCACCCCGGACCAGCGGCTGTTTATCGGCTGGGGCCAGATCTGGTGCCAGAACCAGACAGACCAGATAGCTCGCCTGCTGGCCCTGAACAATGAGCACGCTCCGGGCAACTTCCGCGTGAATGGCGTAGTCCAGAACATGCCGGAATTCCAGAAAGCCTGGGGCTGCAAAGCCGGTCAGCCGATGGTGCGCGCGAACGCTTGCCACGTCTGGTGAGTTTCTCGTTCACGGAAAGACACCCGAAAAGCAACACCGCCGGGGACATCATACGACACGAAGATTGTGTCCAACAGCCCCCGGCTGCGTCTTAAAGTATTTTCAATATTGCTGTAGGCTGGATTGTGTGGCACCGGCACTCCTGCCGGTGCTTGCATCCTCAAGAAGGACACTTTAAGAAGGACACTTTCGCACAGGCAAGAGTGCCTGTGCCGCACTTTTCTGGTTTGCGCTTACAGTAAAACCGCCTTAGCATGTATCTAGTAGTGTGCGCCGCTGGCGGCAGCGTTCCTGATCTCTGCTTCCAGTCTGTCCTGAAAGTCTTTCTCACTCCAGTCCAGAAGCCGCCGGTATCCATCCGGGTCGACGAACGGATTGGGCTTCTGGCCGCGTTTCAGTTCAGCGGCCTTACGCTCAAGATCGAAGAACGAACCGTGCGGCGCCAGAAAGACATCACAAGGCAAGGCGCGCAGTCTGGCAAAAGTTTTCCTATAATCATTTGCGATTCCCGGATACGTCTTGTTGTTGACGAGTTGGGAGTGCACCGTGGCGCTGCAAAAGAATACAACCTGGTAGGTCTTTCCTTCGTCATGGACCTGCATCGTCCAGGTGGTGCAGCCGGGCGTGTGACCGGGAGTAAGCACGGCGCGCAAGGTCACAGCACCGACTTCCACGGTATCGCCGTCCTTGATGCGGCGGTCGACATGCACCGGCGGAAACTGAAGCTTGGGTCCAACCGTCGTGTCATCATCGCTTGCATTTCCAAACAGGGGAGAATCACGTTCACTGATCATGAGCCGCCCGCCGCTCCATTGTTTCAACAGGGCCAGGCCGCCGGCGTGGTCGAAATGGGCGTGACTGTTCAGAAGCACGCGCACATCTTTCATCTCAAAGCCGAGCTTTTCAATGTTGTTGCGTATCTGGGCGGCGGTTTCAACAAAGCCGCCGTCAATCAGGATATGTCCATGAGGAGTAGTGATGAGGAATGAAGTTACGTCCGCGGCCCCAACGTAATAAATGTTGCCGATGATCCGAAACGGCTCAACCGGAGCATTTTCCGCTCTGGAGCGAGGACTGCTCTCCGCCGGAACAGAGACGGGAAGCAACAGCAAGACACAACAGGCGAATACGGCTTTCATATCCGATCCATGTCTGGAGTCACTGCGTAGCAGCACCCGAGGGGATATTTACCAGTCCAGTTGATTCTGCCTGCTCATGCGCGTGATAAGAAGACCGCACCAGCGGGCCGGATTCCACGTGCCGGAAGCCCATCTTCAGCGCTTCACGCTTTATATAGGTAAATTCATCCGGCGTATAGTAGCGGGCAATCGGCAGATGGTCGCGCGAAGGCCGGAGGTACTGTCCGACGGTCAGAATGTCGACCTTGCGCGCCGCCAGGTCGCGGAAGACCTCAAGGAGTTCATCCATCGTCTCACCAAGTCCGGCCATGACTCCGGTTTTTGAAACCATCTCCGGAGCAAACCTCTTCACGTTGGCCAGCAATGCGAGGGTACGCTCATAGCGTGCGCCGGAACGCGCCACGCGATACAAACGCGGCACCGTCTCCGTATTGTGATTGAGGACCTCCGGCCTGGCGTCAATCACAACCTGCAGGCAGTCTTCTCTGCCTTGAAAATCCGGGATCAGCACTTCCACCTGGCAGCCGGGCGATTGGCGGCGGATTTCGCGGATAGTCTCGGCAAAGATCTTTGCTCCGCCCATGTTGTCGTCATCGCGATTCACGCTGGTCACGACAGCATGTTTCAAACCCAGTGTAGCCACGGCCTCAGCTACCCGGCGAGGCTCGTCCCAGTCCAGCGGCTCAGGTTTTCCCTTGGGCACAGCGCAGAAACCGCAGCGCCGCGTACACAGGTTGCCCAGAAGCATGAAGGTGGCGGTCTTGTGGTTCCAGCACTCGCCGATGTTGGGACACTGCGCCGATTCGCATACGGTGTGCAGATCCAGCGTGCGCGCCAGCTTCTTCAGGTCATGGTAGTTGTCGCCCAGCGGAGCGCGCGCCTTCAGCCACGCAGGCTTGGGCTGCGGACGCCGGGGCGTAAGGTCGATTTGGACTAGCTCTACGTGGCTGGACATCTGCTTTTTTTGGTGCGAACTTTATATTGTACGATGCCAGCGGCCGTTTTCGAGAGTGGCCCGTTACTGATCGGTAACTACTCTTGCATCGTTGAGCCCGGAACATTAGCATTAAAGGCAGGGAAGCTCGACTTTGAAGTTCCTGTCAAAAATCTTCTGGCGGCTCGTGCTGCCGATTAGCCTCGGTTTCAGCCTCGCCATTGCCTGGATGATAAAAGCTACCAGTCGCTCGCCTGGAGACCCTTGGTTCTTGCCCATCTTCAGCACATACATCCCACGAGAATCAATCGACTACTCCCCATTCCATAATCCCGTTGGCGTGAAGGCATGGAACACTCTCCTGTGGATGAAAGAGGCGCAAGGGTTTGAGGCGAATCTGAAAGAAGCAGATGCGATAGAAAAAGAGCGTCGACGCAGATCTGCGTGGGTCGAAAGCTGAACGCCGTCTAAAGCGTGTGCAGGTACGCAATCAGGTCCTGTATCTCCTGCTGGTCAAGCTGGTCGCCAAATCGCGGCATCATGTTCCGGCCGCGAACAATACTCTGCTCTACGTGCTCCTCTGTCGGAGTCAGCCCGCTGGGCAGGTACTCCTTCTTGAAGAGCGCTTTCATGCCAGGGCCTTTGTTGCCATGCGATGAGTATGCGGGATGACAGTTGACGCAATAGATGGAGTACACGCGCCGCCCGCGCGACTGCTGCGCGTTCAGCCCCAGTTCCGTGTCGGTCAGCTGGGACGGGTCTTTACCGCAGCCGGTGAGTAACCCCGCCAGGACGATACTCAGGAAGATGGACGCTATTCGGCTCAATTGACTATTATGTCTGTAGAAGCGGCGTTTTGAAAACCCGCAGTGAATATATATTACTTTTCATGCCAATTGCGATCAAACGCGTGTACGAGAAACCGGCAGACTCCGACGGCCCGCGTGTGCTGGTCGACCGTCTATGGCCGCGCGGCCTGAAGAAGGCCGATGCCAGGATTGACCATTGGCTGAAGGACCTGGCGCCGTCTGAGATTTTGCGCAAGTGGTTCCACTCCAGCGCCAACTGGGTGGTCTTCAAGAAACGCTATTTTAAGGAGCTGTGCACGCCGGAAGCCTCAGAAGCCCTGAGCATGCTGTATCAGCTTATGAACGAACACGGGCGCGCCACTTTGGTCTATGCGTCAAGAGATACCGAGCACAACAACGCTGTCGCTCTGAAAGAAGTTCTTGAAGGAATGAGGAAGCCTCCTTCGAGCACTGGACCGGCAAGGGCCGCGGCAACGTCCGGGCGCATTGCTAAGCGGCGTCCGGGCCGATGATCCTGCGTCCGCTCGAGCCTGCTCCGCCGCAAAGCGAGAAGTTTGTCCCCGCATGGCCCGTGGTGGAACGCACCCAGCAGGAAAAATATTCAAGCTGCTGGCTGATCACGCAGCCTTCGCACGCTGCACTTGCGGGCGAAATTGCAGGCAGGCTGGTTGCGCCGCAGGTCCCCAGGCTGGATGCCGAGTTGATTCAAGCCATCGCCCTACACGATGCAGGCTGGGGCATAGTGGACGCGCAGGCCATCATGCAGAGCCGTTCTTCGCCTCCACACAGGCCCGAGTCGTTTCTTGCCGCGGACGTCACGGAGTCCCTGGCAGCGTGGGACAAATCGATTGCAATCGCGGAATCCGTGTGCGCCGCCGGGGGCTACATCGTCAGCCGGCATTTCCAGAGGTTGGCGGAGCAGCACGCAGAGCATGACCATCAGGCGCAAGGGTTCCTTGAGCGCGAAGCTCATCGGCAGAAAAAGCTGGCGGCAAAACAAGCACGAAACGCGGAAGAGTTGGAGTTGCTGACGGACGTGCTGCAATTCTGCGATTTGTTCTCTCTGTACATCTGCGCCGGAGCAAGGGAGAACGTGGAGTTCCCGGAGTATTTCAGCGTTGTGGCACGGCTGAGCATCACGAAGGAAGGTTACAAGCTGGAGCCGGCCCTGGTTGAACCTGGCTCACATTTCTCAGTAGCCGCGCTCCGGCATCCAGTCACAAAAGAAGTTTCCGGCCGGGAGATTGAAGTAAAGATTGTGTAAATAGCAACCCCTAGTGCTTGTGCTCCATCCCCGCCATGCCGCCGTGATCGTGGTCCACTCCCGGCTTAAGCTGCCGCTCCACCGACCAGATTTCGTCCGGTGTCTTCTCCCAGGGATACATATGCACCATCCAGCCAAAGACATGAGGCATAAACGTGCCGCCTGCCGTTTCACATTCCTGCTGGGTGGTGATGGAGCCGCGCAATCCGAATTTTGCGTCCTTCAGCAGTTGTTCCTTTTCCTGTCCCTTGGGCGGTTTGCACATGTTCACATGCTGGTGCCACTGCGTCACACTCAGGGGAACGCGCTCATTGATCTGCTCTTCCGTAAAGCGGACGGGTGCGGTGTACATGGCGCCGATCAGTTTGTAGCCGTCTCCAGTTTTTTCATAGAGCAGCGACGTTGGCTTGGTGGCGTCAAAGCCTAACGAAGCCCCAACGGCATATTGAAAATTGGTGAAGTGGTACATGGGCTGCGGGACGTTGGGCAGAAATATCCTGAAGCCTTCATTGAGCGCGACCTTATAGTCGCGATATTTTTCCAGCGACTGCCGCGCTTGTTCCACGATCTTCTGCGCTTTTTCCTGGTCGCCCGGCTGCGCCGTGCGCAACTGCGTCATGTGCATATGCGCGCCCATAGCGTCATGGTCGTCGTGATGATGGCCGTGTCCCATCGCCTGTGTGGTCGCTTCCAGATCGCTCTGGCTTGCGGACGGCTGCTGCTGGCCAGGGCTTTGACCGAAAAGGCTTTGCGCGAACAGCAGCGCGGCCAGTGATGCAAAACCAGTCAAAAGAACGAATTTCCTCATGCTTCTTTCCTCATGCTTTCCCCCAGGGAAAAATACTGCACTCTCAACAATAGCAAACCCTGAAATTAACAAACCCAGGAGCAAAATAAAAGTTACCCCGGACCGGTTACTTTGGGTCGGCGGAGAAGAACTTTCCCCGCGGGGCCGGGTTACTATCAGCAACAAAGCAGGGGGAGATTATGCCAAAATTCGTCCATCGTGCTGCGCTTGCAGCAATCACATTCACATTACTTCTGTCGCTCGGCGCGATGGCGCAAGAGCCGCAGGGCCAAACCCAGGGTACGGGACAGAGCACCACAACTCCAAACAGCGGCCAAAGCGATGGCAGCCAGCATCGCGGCCCGGGGGCCCGCCGGGGCGGTCGCGGTCAGGACCGGCACATGCAAATGCTGGCCCAGAAACTCAACCTAACGGACGCGCAGAAACAGCAGTTCCGCCAGATCGGCCAGCAGATGCGGCAGCAGGGCATGGCCATCCGCAATGACAGCTCGCTTACCGATGACCAGAAAAAAGAGAAAATGCAGGGCCTGCGCAAGCAGTCTCATCAGCAGATGTTCGGCATCCTGACGCCCGAACAAAAGGACCAGCTCAAACAGCTACGGGAACAACACAAGAAAGATATGGACAAAGAAAAAGGCACCGGCGACCAGGCTTCTGCGAAGAAGCCTGGAAGCTCCGCTGACGACGATGATCCCTTCGCCGGCATGACCAGCGACGATGACGACGGGCCTGGCGGCTTTTAAACAGACCAGAAGGCTGCGCGATAGTCTTGCACGGGCCCCTGGGCCGTATGCGGCAAAATCCGTTATAGTAAGCGGCAATGCCTTCTTACATCGACTGGGTACGCGCATTCTGTCTGTCACTTCCGCATGCAACGGAAGATATTCAGTGGGAACATGACCTGCTGTTCCGTATTGCCGGCAAAATGTTCTGTGTTGCCAATATGGAACCGGCGTTGGTCCCCACTAAAATCGCTTTCAAGTGTACGCCGGAAAGATTTGCCGAGTTGATAGAGATCGAAGGAATCATTCCAGCCCCTTACATGGCGCGGAACCATTGGGTTGCCATGGTTGAAATGGATGCGCTGCGCCAGCCCGAAATCAAAGAGCTGATTCAGGATTCCTACCGCCTGGTGCTGGAGAAGCTGCCGAAGAAAAAACAGGCGGAGTTAAGCGCAAAGGCTCCCGCGAAACCACGGGCCGTTAAACGGACACGGGTAGCGAAACAGCGGAAGTAATCTTCTCGACCGCCTGCCGCGCTGACTTGATGCAATCCGGAATCCCAATCCCGTAAAACGAATTGCCGATCACCCGTACTCCGGGCAGTCCAGCCAGCATCTTTTCCATCTCCGCCACGCGCTTCAAATGTCCGGTTTCATACTGTGCCATGGCGCAGTCCCAGAGGAATGTCCGGGCAAACCGCGGCTGGGAATCGATTCCAAGAATTTCCCTGAGTTCCTTGCGGGCCATCTCCTGCAATGTTTCCTTGCTGAAGCTGAGTAAATCGGACACGCGTGAGCTGGAAAAAAAACAGCGCAGCAAGACAGCGCCTTCGGGAACGCGATGGGGAAACTTCTTGTGCACAAAGGTGCAAGCCATCATCTGACGCCCTTCCGTGCGTGGCACCAGAAACCCAAATCCCGGCGGCAGGTCCGCTTTCTCATACGCCAATGCAACCGCGACAGACGATGTGTACTGGATCTTTCCCAGCATCGTGGCGAGCTGCGGCTGGATTTGCTGTAACAGTCCGGCAGCGGCCGGAGCTGGCACAGCCAGCAAGATTGAATCAAATCGCTCAGGAGCGCTTGCACCTTCAAGCTGCCAGGCATCGTTCACGCGGCGCACGGATCGCACCGATTGCTGTGTGCGTAGTCCGGCCGCCGGAAGCGCGGCGACCAGTGTGTCCACCAATTGCTGCATACCGTTTTTGAGCGACGTAAACAACGGCTGGGGTTGTCCGTTCGATTTCAATCGCGCTTTGCGCGCCCGCAGCGTGGCGCGAACCAGGCTGCCGCTTTCGTGCTCCATCTCGGCGAAGCGCGGCAGCACCGCGCGGACGCTCAGGTTCTCCGCGTTGCCGCCATAAACGCCGGCGAGCAAAGGCTCCGCCACGCGGTCGACCATCTGCTGGCCAAAGTGGCGGCGCACGAAGTCGGCCACGGATTCATCTTCATCTTCGTTATCTTTATACTGGCTCTGGCTTCCGTCGGAAGAGAACAGCTCCGCCATCATCCGCAGCTTGGTGGTAAAGGAGAACAGCGGCGTGGCGGCCATGGGCAAGATGCGCGTAGGCACCATAAATTCCAGCCCTTCCGGGATGGGCACCAGACGGCCTTTGACCAGAATATAAGTCTTGCGTTGAAAATCGTTGGAGCTGATGAGTTGATCGGCGATTCCCAAATCCTGGCAGAGCAACCGGGCATCGGGCTTGGCCGCCAGGAAAGAGTCGGGACCGGCTTCCAGCACATAGCCATCGCGGCGCTCCGTCTTGATGACGCCGCCGAGGCGTTCTGATTTTTCAAAAAGCGTCCACTGGAGGTCGTGCCCGCTGCGTCGCGCCTTCTCCAGATAGTAGGCCGCGCTCAGCCCGGCGATACCGCCGCCGATAATAGCGATTCGCTTCATGTTAGAGAAAGATCAGGACGCCACGCCCATCTGCGACGTCGCCAAACTGGCCAGTGCGGCGATGAATGTGGGCGAAGCATTCAACGATTCTGGACGCCACATCGACAATCCCTGCTCGGCGGCGAATGCCTTGAAACTAATGTCCACGTCATAGAGCACTTCAACGTGGTCGCAAACAAATCCGATAGGTGCGATCACCACGCCCTTGTGCCCCTGTCTTTTGAGTCCGAGCATAGCGCTCTCCATCGTCGGCCCCAGCCACGGTCCGCCTGACATGCCCTGGCTTTGAAAAGCAAAATACTGCAATTCCGGCGTGAGCCCCGGGATCTTCCTTCCTACCAGTAGCGCCGTTTCTTTGGCCTGCTGTTCATAGGGATCACCGGCCTCAATGGTCCGAGTAGGAACACTGTGGGCGGTGAAGATGACCGGCACAGGGGCGCCCAGTTCATCGGCGGCTTTGCGCCATACCGGTTCCAGCTTCTCCGCAAAAGCCTGGATCAATAACGGATGATCATGCCACTCCTCGATAAAAGTGACGGAAACATCGGGTTTCATGTGCGCGGAGAAGGCCTTGCGGTACAACCCGACGCTGGTGGACGAATTCTGTGGCGCCAGACAGATGGCAATCACCTGGTCCACGCCGGTACCCAGCATTTGGGACACGACGTCAGCAATGAACGGTCTCCAGTTGCGCATACCCACGAAAACAGGCAGCCCGAGTTTGCTGCGCACGCCTTCTGCCTGCGCCATCGTATGTTCCGTCAAAGGAGATTTGCCGATGAGCGAATATCGATAGCTTAACTCCGCGATCACGGCGTCCGGAACCGGGCGTCCGCCGGTGATGTAACGCATGAACTCCGGTATGTCAGCCGGGGAATCAGGGCTGCCGTGAGCAAGAAGCAGCACGGCGGTTCTTTGTTGAGTTCTCTGTTGCGTCGTTCCTTGCTGGGTCATCTTTTGTTGGGTCATCGGGCTGCTCCTCTCACCCGCTTGTTGCAGGAGAATGCGCTCTAGGATATTTTGCGCTTAATTCTCGAACAAAATCCACCAGGGCGCGCACATTCTCTACCGGGGTCTCCGGCAGAATTCCATGCCCCAGGTTAAAGATGTGCCCCGGACGGCCGCCGGCCTGGCGTAAAATTGCGTCCGCGCGCGCGCGCAACTCTTTCTGGCCGGCGAACAAAAGCACTGGATCAAGATTGCCCTGGACCGCGCCTGCAAATTTCAAACTGCTCCACGCCTGGTCCAGCGGGTAGCGCCAATCCACGCCGATGACCTGCGCTCCGGTTTCCTTCATCGCGGGTAACAATGTGGCGGTGTCCGTACCAAAATAGATGATCGGAACGTTGGTCTTCTTCAGGCGCTGCACCAGATCGGTCGCGAACGGCAGAACATGCTTGCGATAATCTTCCACGCTCAGGCAGCCCACCCAGCTATCAAAGATCTGCAGAGCGTCAGCGCCGGCGGTGACCTGTTCCGCCGCGTACGCGGACAGCACTTCCACCAGCTTGCGCATGAGCGCTTCCCAGGCTGAAGGCTCGGTCCACATCATTTTCTTGGTGTGTATGTAATTGCGGGAGCTGCCGCCTTCAATCATGTAGCTGGCCAGGGTAAACGGCGCTCCGCAGAATCCGATGACGGGAAGCTTGTCGCCAAAATGCTTTACCACGCGGCGGACGGACTCGGACACATAGCCCAGTTCGGCGCTGCGATGCGTCTGCAACGCATCAATATCTTTCCGGGCGCGCACCGGATGCTCGATCACCGGCCCTTCGCCGGCTTCAAAACGAAATGGCAACCCCATGACTTCCAGCGGCAGCAGCAGGTCGGCAAAGATAATGGCCGCGTCCACGTCCAGTTTTTCCGCGGCGGTAATGGTGACCTCGGCCGCCAGGGCCGGAGTTTTACAGATTTCCAGAATGGAATGGCTCTTGCGGACTGCGCGATATTCGGCCATATAACGGCCCGCCTGGCGCATCAGCCAGATTGGGGTGACATCGACAGGCTCACAGCGGCAGGCCCGGACAAATCGTGAATTGGGTGCGGACATCGGTGCTCTTAAATTTATCACGGAGGCCGGAAACACGCAGGTGGGAAGGCCTTGTCCCCAAGCTTGCTGGAAGACGGCAGCAGCGGGAATTTGTCGGTCTGCTTTTTGGTAAAGTGCCCGGCATGCTCACCATGTTGCAGGGCCTTCTTCAGCATCAGGGATAACAGTTACGTTGGTAAGGGCGATACGCCAACGCTGCAGCCCCCGCCGCCGCGTTTTTCGCTAGAATCTCCTCATGTCCACGCCGGGGCCGCTGTTTCGTCCGTTTGACAAGCTGGTGAAAATCACCATTGGCGACAAGGAGTTTGAGGTGCCGGAAGGCAACATGCTCCTGCGCGACTTCCAGTACCTCTCGCCGGAAGACATTTCTTATGGCCGTTTTTGTTGGAATGAAGATTGCCAGTACTGCCGCGTGAATTTCAATCTTGGTCCGGACACACAGGACCGCGTGGCGCTTTCCTGCAAACTGATGGTGCAGGACGGCATGCGCGTCACTGAGGTTGCGCAGGAACTCAAATATTGTCTGAGAAAATTGGGACTGAAGGTAAAAGTGAAGGACGCAAAACCCTGAAGGTCAAAACAGCGGGGAGCAAGCCGGACTTTAGCGATGACTGGGCGATGGCCGGGGAGGCCGGGAAGTCGCACCCGCGGCGACCCCCAGCTTGGTGAGTCGTTCTCTGGCCTGCAATGCTTCCGGACTCTTGGGATAGCGCGAAACCAGACTGCGAAGCTCCTGGACTCCGGCATCTCGTTGTCCCAACTCCAGCAGCGCGAAGCCTTTCTTTAGCTGCGCCGCAGCACCCTTGTTGCCGCCCGGATACTGGTCGAGCACTTTGTTATAGGCCTGCACTGCTCCGTTGAAATTACCCTGACGATAAGCGATTTCTCCCAGGTAGAACTGCGCATTCCCCGCGAGATCGGTATTGCCGTACACCTGCAGGTACTGTGTGAACTCCTGCAAGGCCAGATCATTCTTGCCCGCCGTGTAGTCGCGAAGGCCATCGTTATAGAGCACGTCCGCCGGTGGAGCTTGCGGAGTATTGCTGGCCGCTCCGGGACCCGCTGGCTGGCCACCGGTTGGCGGCGTCGCGATGTTCTGCTGGCCTGCCTGGAGGTCATCCAGTTGCTTGCTCACCTTGGCCAGGCGGGCTTTCAACTCATCCACCGCATCGTGCAAGGCCTGCACCTGGCCGGAAATCTGGTCGACCTTGGATGTCGCGTCCGTGGTCTGTTGTCCCAAAACTTTTTGCAGACTCTGGACGGCCGTGCCCATTTTATTCACGTTGTCCGTCTGCTGGGTCAGCAGGTCTTTCATGACGCCCATGCGCTCGTCAAACGATTGCTGCATGCGGGACATATTGTCCTGCATGATCTGGAGCTGGGTCTGGATTTGGATGAGCTGTGACTTGGTGTCTGCCGCAGCCGCGGGCCGGGCCATACAAGCAGACAAGAAAAGCACGGTAAGCAGTGCGACGAATGAATTGTGGTTCTTCATAAGCATTTAACTCTTTAGATGCAGAATTACTCTCAGGTCCTGCAAGGAATTTTAATTGACGAAGAGACGCAAAAGGACATGAAAAGACAGCCGGACGGGTGTTGTCCCGCCCGGCCTGATTGCTTAATGCACCAAGGTGAAGTGATCGCGGCGGTTTTTCTGCCAGCAATCCTCGTTGGATTCATTGCACACCGGCTTCTCCTTGCCTAAGCTGGTGGTGTTGAGTTGGTCCGCACCGACGCCTGCTTGCACGAGCGCCTGTTTGGCTGAGTCAGCCCGCCGTACACCTAGTGCCAGATTGTATTCGATGGAGCCACGCTCGTCGCAGTTGCCTTCAATCCGCACTTTCCAGTTGGGGTGCGCCTTGATGACTTCGGCGGAATGGGCCAGGGTCTGCTGCGATTCCGCCCGCAGATCGGCCTTGTCATAATCGAAGTAAATATCTTTGACAGACTGGTCAAAGAGCTGCTCTTCGGTCAGATTCGGGGTCGGCGTGGGGGTAGGCGCTGGCTGAGGCTGAGTGACCGACACTTGCGCCGTGGCGTCCTGCGTACCGCCTGCTCCCTTGGCCGTGAGATGGTAGGTGGTGGTTTGCGTCGGCGACACCGTCTGTGAACCGCTGGCATCAACCTTGTTGCCTTCAAGGGTAACGTCCGTTGCGTTTTCCGTGCTCCAGGTCAGGGTCGCGGACTGGCCGCGTTGAATGGAACTCGGGTTCGCCGACAGCGTGGCGGTTACAGGTTTAGACTGCGGTGGGGGCGGCGGTGGCGCTGGCGGCTTCTTATTTCCGCAACCGTTCACCAACAGTGCAAGCGCCAGCAGTCCGGGGAAGAAAATCCAGTTTCTTTTGCTGTAGTTCACCTGATGTCCTCCAAAATTACGCGAGTATGACTCACCAATATCAAAAAACACCTATTTGAAGCTCCAGTTGGGTTGGGTATTTCTGCCCTGGCGCGTGAGCTGCTGCAGGTGCGTGCCGTCAGCCAGCACGCTCCATATTTGTTCCGTCCCACCGCGGTTGGACTGAAAGACAATGTGGCGCCCGTCCGGAGACCATGAAGGAAAGTCGTTGCGCCCCCCATCATGCGTCAATTGTACGATCTGTCGTGATGCGATATCCATGAGATAAATGTCCTGGCCTCCCAGAACGCCCGGCCCGTAGTTGCGGATCCAGGAAAAAGCCAGCAGCAGTCCGTTGGGCGACCACGACGGTGAAACCGCATACCCCTGGTCCGTGACTTTCTGCACATTGCTGCCGTCGGCATCCATCACGTAGATCTGCGGCAGACCGGAGCGTCCGCTCACCCATGCGATCTGGCCATTGGTCTTGGGATTGAACACCGGAGATACGTCCCCTTTGCCGGTGGTCAGCCGTTTGGCGCCTGAGCCGGAAGCGTCGGCCAAAAAGATCTCCGAAAGACCGCTGTGCATGGAAGACGACAGAGCGATTTTAGTGCCGTCCGAGGACCAGGCGGGAGAAAAATTGTCACCGCCAAAGCGCGGAAACGCCACTGTCCGGGCCAGGTCAAGCGAGTACATCATGATCTGCCAGGAATAATCTTTCTGCAGCGCGCTGAAGGCCAGACGGGAACCATCGGGCGAGATGCGCGGTGACAGCGCGATTCCTCCCCCGTGGGTAAGTTGTTTCTGGCCGGCGCCATCGTAGTCCATGCTCCAGATTTCCTTGTTGCCGCTGCGCGTGCTTACGAAGAAAATCCTGCTCTCCGCGATGCCCTGAATGCCACCGCCAAGCCGGAAAATAATCTCGTCGGCAAAGCGGTGCGCGATCAGGCGCGCGTTGTCAGGGTTTGCATCTTCTTTGTACTGCTTGCCCAATACCTGAGGGAACCCGGGATTCTTGGCGTCGAAGAGCCAGCCCTGGACGTCCACTTTTCCCGCCGCTACGCCCAGGTTGCCGAAAGCCACCATGGCCGCGTTGGGGGGAGGAGTGCCCCATGCATCCAATTTCATTTCGTTCGGCGATCCCGGCGTCTGTAGCGGATAGAAACTCTTGGCCACCATCTCAAACACGCCGGAGTTCTCCAGGTCATACCAGAGCGTTTCATTAAATACCGCATTCATCGGGGCGGATTGCGGATCGGCGGTGGCGGCCTTGAAGTCGGGCACAGCAAGCCGGATGGGCGCGCCGCGATTGGTGCCGGTTCGGATCCAATCCTGCGGCTGCGCTTGCGTCAGCGACAAGGCCAGCAAAAAGAACAAAGTTACGAGACGAGCTTTGGTTGATCTCAACATGAATTCGCTTCACCTCTGATAGTCGAACCAGAATTCCACGGAAACTTTACTGCCTGTGTACTCGCGCGGCAACGGTCCAAAAGTATCGATACGCTGCAGCGCGCGGACCGCCGACTGGTCCAGTGAAGGAACCCCACTGGTCTGTTCGATGCGAACATTGCTCGGAGTGCCGTCCTTCTGGATGTCGAAAACAAGGTAGACCCGCTTGGCGCTGGTCACGCGCGGATCAACCTCAACCTTGTACCAGTTGTTGGAAACTTTTTGGTTCACCGCCTGCACGTAATAAGCAAAACGACTGCCGAAGTCAGCGTTTTGCATGCTGAAGCCGCCCTTGGTGTTGGCCGCCGAAAAATTCCCGTAAGGCCCGCTGACGGGACCGCCTTCTCCATACGGCACGGCGGTATCTTCCGGAGTAGGCACGGGGTGTGGCTTGATGTTGGTCGGCGTGACAGCCTTAGCCGTCTTGGGCGGAATGACCTTGCCTTGAATGGAAATTCCGTCTTCCGTTTCCACCGGCTTGGGCTGAGGCACGGTCTGGGTGACGCCTTTGTTTTCCGTGGCCACAATATTGTTCTTCGATTCTTCCGGATGCGGGATGGGAATTGAAGCGGCGGTCACCAGTTGCGCGCTGACGGCTTCTCCTTCATTGGCGCCCCAGTTGGACCCACTGCGCGGCTGGAGAACATAACCGAGCGCAACGATGGTCAGGGCCAGAACCACATGCAATCCAGCGGCAACCGCCACCGACTTTTGCCACGGTTCTTGCTCATAAAAAAGGTTGGCCCTGATGTATGCCATAGCCTGCTTAACTTCTCAACTGGTTACTTCTTGTTCTGTGGTATCGGTTCGGTGACGATGCTCACATTGGTGATGCCCGCCGATTTCACGGTGCTCATTACCGTGGCAAAAGCGCCGAAGGCCACGTTTTCGTCGGCCCGCACATAAACGGACTGGCCGCGCGGGTCGCGGATTTTCTGGTGCAGCATGGCGCCCAGTTCATCCAGCTTCACGTGATCATTGCCCAGGTATACTTCCTGGCTTTTGGTGATCGTGATTACCAGGCGCTCTTCAGAAATCTGCTTGACAACTTTGGTCTTGGGAACGCTGACTTCAATCCCCGATTGCAGCACCGGCGCGGTGACCATAAAGATGATCAGCAGCACCAGCACCACGTCGACGAACGGTGTGACGTTGATCTCCGAGAGCGAAGTCTCCGTCCGGCCAGTTTTAGTGGTAAACGCCATCAGCGCACCCCCGTTGACACTCCGGTGGTCCGTTCGATGAAGTTCAGCATCTCCATGGAGAAGTCATCCATGCGCGCGCCGAATTCGCGCATGCGATGGGTGAACTGGTTGTACGCGATTACTGCCGGAATCGCGGCAAACAAGCCCGCGGCGGTAGTGATGAGCGCTTCAGAAATTCCCGGAGCGACGGCGCGCAACGTGGCCGCGCCGGCGTCGCCCAGGCCATTGAATGCATCGATAATGCCCCACACGGTGCCGAACAATCCGATGAACGGAGCAACCGCGCCCGTAGTCGCCAGCCAGGGCAGGCGACGTTCCAGGCGCGTCAACTCTTCGGAAGATGCGATCTGCGTCGCGCGCTGCACGGCCGTGATGTTGGTCTCGCCTTGCTTTCGTAGCTCGTCATAGGCGTGATCAAACACCGCCACCAGCGGGCTGGGTTTGAACTGCTCGGAAACGGCGGCGACGTCCTGCAAGCGTTGCGCTTTGCGAAACGCCCGCAAAAAGCGTCCACTCTGGGCGCGCGCCCGCCGCACCGAGGCCCACTTGGACAAAATGACGGACCAGGACATGATGCTGAAGACCAGCAGTATCAGGAGGACCACCTGGGCCACGGCGCCCGTCTGCCGTATCAGGTTCCAGACGCCCACGTCTAAAAATGCGCTCACTAAGGAAATTTTTATCATCGCAAAACCAACGGCCTCTATGAGTTAACTTCTTGACCGTAACACCGTGCCCTAGGCATGGTCAAACGGGCGAACCCAAGGGTTCAACAGGGAAATCGGGCAGGGTGCCCCCTCCCCCTTGATCCCAATAAACAAAGACTTTAGGTCGACACATCCCAAGGGTATCCCAGTGTTTGAGGGTGCTGAGGTGAACCCCTCGGGTGAGACAGATATTCATCCCATCCTTGCAGCCTCCTCGACCTTAAGCGTCCGAGGGATATATCGCAAATAATAGTTTGCCAGAGTTCAGCCCAAGGCATGCAACCCGGGTTATTTTGCTGGGAGGCTAGAGTAGCCCCTCATCCCCACATGAGTGTCATCTCGAAGCGCAGCGAGAGATCGACTCCGTGACTGATGCGGAGCAGATTTCTCCGCCTGCGGCGTCGAAATGACACAACGTGATTTTATGTGCTACATGACCAGGCTCTACTCCAACTCTGCATTACCCAAGCCCCCTAAATCTCTGTTAGACTGCGCTCAATTTCCCATGAGGTCTTGTCCCGGTGTTGCTGGAATTGCGCGTTGAAAATTATGCGGTGATTGACAGTCTGGCGGTTGAGTTCGCGACCGGGCTCAATCTGCTCACCGGCGAGACCGGGGCCGGAAAGTCCATCCTGATCGACGCTCTTTCCTTGCTGCTGGGCGACAAGGCCTCCACGGAAGCGATCCGGCACGGAGCGGAAAAAGCCGTGGTCAGCGGGGTGTTTGAGGCCGACGAAAAAGCCCTGGCGCGAATCTTCGAAGAAAACGGCATCGAGCCGGAAGGCCATCAGGTCATCGTCAAGCGTGAGATTGCCGCGGGCGGTAAGGGGCGCGTCTTTGTGAATAACCAGCCGGCAACAGTCGCGCTGCTGCGCCAGCTGGCTCCGGCGCTGGCGTCCGTTCACGCGCAGAACGAGAGCATTCTGGCCTTTGACGCTCCCGCGCGTCTGGCGTTGCTGGATGCGTATGCCGGCATCGATTCCCATGATCTGGCGGAAAAATTTGCGGCATGGGCCGCAGTGCGCGACCGCATCGAACAGTTCGATCGCGATGAACAGGACCGGCTGCGCATGGCCGATCTATGGAGCTTCCAGAAAAAAGAGATCGATGCCGCCAGACTTCAGCCGGGAGAAGACCAGAAGCTGGAAACGGAAAAACGCGTCCTGGCGAACGCAGAAAAACTTTATGCCGCAGCCACGGCAGCGTATCAATCTTTGTACGAAGCGGACTCTTCGGCGCTGGCTGGCCTTTCCGCCGCCAGGAAACAACTGGAAGAACTGGCGCGATTTGATGCCAGGTTTCAGGAAGCGCTCGCGTCCCTGGCCAGCGCGAAAGCCGCGATCGAAGACGTGAGCGCCACCGCGCGCGACTACGCCGATGGCATCGACGCTTCCCCCGAGCGTCTAGCTGAAGTGGAAGACCGGTTGGCATTGTTGGACCTGTTAAAGCGCAAATATGGCAACAGCGTGGATGAAGTCATTGCCTACGGTGAAGACGTAACGCGCAAACTGGATGAGCTGGAAAACCGCGAAGAGGTATTGCGCGAATTGAAAAAACATCTTGCCGCTGCGTCCGCTGTTTACCTGGCCGGTGCGCAAGCCGTCTCCAAGCGGCGTTACACGGCGGCCAAAGATTTGCAGAAGCTGGTTGAGACGGAGATCAACCTGTTGGCGATGAAGGCGCAGTTCAGAATTGAGGTCTCCGGATCGGACGCTCCGGAGAACTGGACAGCCACAGGCTTTGACTCCGTTGCTTATCTCATCTCTCCGAATCCCGGCGAACCGCTTAAGCCGGTAGAGCAGATTGCTTCCGGCGGCGAACTCTCACGTGTGATGCTGGCGCTCAAAGCAACGATCGACACCGGAAAGAAGAGCAAGGCCGGTTCTGGCGCACAGCGCACGCTGGTCTTTGATGAAATCGATACCGGCATCGGCGGGCGCGCGGCGGAAGCCGTTGGCAAAAAGCTGAAGTCGCTGGCGCGGACTAACCAGGTGTTGTGCATCACGCACCTGCCGCAGATCGCATCCTTTGCTGACCACCATTATTTGATCGAGAAGCGCGAAACCGCGGGCCGCACCAAGACATTTGTCCGGTTGCTCAGTTCCGACGAACGGACAGAAGAAATTGCCCGCATGCTGAGCGGCGCCAAGCTGACGGAAACTTCTCGCCAGCACGCCGAACAGTTGTTGAAAGCGAACGGGTGATCCCTGCGCGGATTTGCGCAGAAGAACGCGGATCAGACTCATTGTTTTCTTAGAATCTTCGTTTCTTAGCAACTTGATCGACAATCATTTCTTTCGCTCCGCCTTTCATCCGACTATTCATGTGAAGTTAAAAGTTGATTGTCTGCTAAATTCGCAGCGAATGATCATCGCGGCCTGCCTGAAGTTCCTTCCCAAAAGCCATATGTGACCGGGCGTGGAATACAACTTTCAGGATTCACCCCAGGTACGCTTTGATCCAAGGTTGAACGCTTCTCTATTTTTGAACGATCTTTGCGAAAGAACTCCTGCTCTAACCTCTATTTTCACGTTTTTTTGCGTCACAATTTTTATTCCGCAACGTCAAATATCAAGTGTACTTTCTTGACCGATCATTCGATGTCTGGCTATTGGCATGCTGTTTAATGAACGGTAGAGCCAGCTCGAACAATTTTTGTTTCCCAGAGGTGGCAAGTGAACATGCTCGCTCCGGTCCCAGGGCCGCGGAAAGAAGCCCGACCCGAACCTAAGCCAGTACCCTCTCCCACCAGGGGGAGACTTCGCCTGACGATGGCCTCCGATGAGCCTGGCGTGGTGGAATCGCCAGCAGCGGCGAGTACCAGCGTGGCCATACACGTGGGTCCGCCGGTGGACATTGCCTGCAGCCGCAGAGACGAGCGCTATCGCGGGACCGCGGTCCACGGCGATATCGACATCATTCCTTCCGGCACGCCGAGCCGGTGGGAGCTCAAAGGGAAAGATACTGCTCTCATTCTGAGTCTGTCTCCGAAGCTCATGCACTCCGTTGCCAAAGACCTTGATATTGATCCGGTCTGCGTGGAAATCAGAAATCGCTTTCAGATGCGCGACCCGCAGATCGAGCATATTGCATGGGCGGCGAAAGCGGAGATGGACCGCGGATATCCATGCGGCCGCCTGTACCTCGATAGCCTGGGCACGGCCCTTGCCGTCCAGTTGGTGCGCAATTACAGCACGCTTCCGCGCCTGACCGGGCATTCCACCGCAGGTCTTTCCGGCCCGAAGCTGAAGTATCTGCTGGCGTTCATTGAAGAGAACCTGGGCGATGATCTCTCGCTTGACAGCATCGCCGGCGCCGCCGGACTGAGCGTCTCCCACTGCAAGGTGTTGTTCCGGCAGACCATGGCAATGCCACTGCACCAGTATGTGATCCGCCGGAGGGTGGAAAGGGCGGTGGCGTTGTTGCGGGAAGATCATTTGTCCATCAGCCAAATCGCTTTGGAGACGGGCTTTTCTCACCAGAGCCATCTCGCGCTGCATATGCGCCGGGTATTGGGCATGTCACCCAGGGCACTGAGAAGAAATTTTCACTGAAGCAACTTTCGCGATGAGATGAGAAATCCGCATGCCGATGGAAATCATCGCGTGAATCCGCTCATTTTCATCTGAATTTGCTCGACAGATTCGCATGCCACGCCCAGAATTACTTAGCAAGTGAACTCTTTCTAGCATGAACGCGGCCAGCGCAGGACAACGTCCTCCAGCGGGACATCCGCGCACTGCCGTGGTGTTTCTCCAAAAACAAGGGACATTCAAAATATGGCTTCGACATCATTTTCAAGAGCAGGCTTGGCGATCCTGTGGGGCGGCCTGGCATGCGGGGTTTTGGACATCACGCAGGCGATGGTGGCATGGGGTATCCAATCGGGAGCGAAGCCGATCCGGATTCTCCAGTCGGTAGCGGCCGGACTGATTGGGCGCACGGCCGCTGTTCAGGGCGGCATGAAAACGGCGGTCCTTGGCGCGGCGCTGCATTTCTTCATCGCCTTCACCGTAGCCGCTGTTTACTTCACGGCGAGCCGCTGGATCCCTTTCATGACGAAGCACGCTGTCATTTCCGGTCTGCTTTACGGTGAGCTGGTTTTCATGTTCATGTATTTTGTAGTGCTGCCGAACTCGGCAACGGGCAGGGGCCCGTTCACCACGGCCACTTATATCACCGGACCCATCGGACATATGTTCCTGGTAGGTTTGCCGGTCGCGCTGATTGTGCGTCGGTATTCTGTCTGAGAGAAGAACGGAGTTGAGCTGCCTGCGATTCCCGGGAAATGCAACGAACCGAGGAGGAGAAGAATGACGCAATCAAAAGCCATCTTGTTTTCATTCGGAGTCGCAGCCATTGTGGCCGCGGGGTTGTATGCGTACGCCAACCCCGCGAGTGATATTCCATATCCGGCGGGCTACCGGAAGTGGGCACGCGTGAAGACGGTGGTTGTTGGCTCCCAGAGTCCGGCCTTCAAAGCGAACGGAGGCATCCACCACATCTATGCGAACAGCAAAGCAGTGGACGGCTACGAGACAGGCAAGTTTCCCGATGGCGCGGTCCTGGTATTCGATATTCTTGATGTACAGGAGAACCAGGGTACAACCGTGGAAGGCGCGCGCCAGCGAATTGACGTAATGGTGAAAGACGCGCAGCGGTTTGCTGCGACCGGGGGCTGGGGCTTTGAGCGCTTTGCTGGCAACAGTCAGACGGACCGGCCGCTTACGGAAGAGATCAGAGGCTCTTGCTTCACTTGTCACGAACAGCGCAAGTCTCACGACTTGGTTTTCAGCGAGTTCAGTAAATAGCTGATCGCACCCAGACCAAGGGATGGCCCCTTGCATGGGCCCGTTCCGGCCTGGCACGGCACCATTCGCCCCCTGATCCTCTCTGTTCGCTAATAAATACCGCTCTTTCAATGGCTTGCAGTCGTGTCTGGAGTTCCTTATCGGATAACCTATGTGCTGGGAAAGGTATCTAAAAGGGTATAATCAATAGATCAAAATGAGCACATCTGAAGCTAAGACTTTGCTATTGCTGAAGCCCCGGGGTTTTTGTGCCGGGGTAGTCCGCGCCATTGATATCGTCCGCATCGCGCTGGACGCCTTTGGTCCGCCTATCTATGTGCGCAAAGAGATCGTCCACAACCGTTACGTGGTGGAAGACCTGAAGGAAAAAGGGGCAATCTTTGTCGACGAAGTCTATGAAGTCCCCGACGGCCAGCGGTTGATCTATAGCGCGCACGGTGTTTCACCCAGCGTGCGTGAAGCCAGCAAGCTGCGTAACCTGCGCGTGATTGACGCTACCTGCCCGCTGGTGACCAAGGTCCACGTGGAAGCCGTGAAGTACGCCACCGGCGGATACAGCATTATTCTCATCGGCCATCATGATCACGACGAAGTGATTGGCACTCTGGGCGAAGCTCCGGAAGTAACGCAGGTAGTTGGCAGCGCGGAAGAGGTGGACAAGCTGGAAGTCCCGGACCCGACCCGCGTCGCCTATATCACGCAGACCACGCTCAGCCTGGATGAAACCCAGGATGTAATCGCAGCGTTGCGGAAGAAATTTCCTCTGATCGAAGGCCCGCATGCGCAGGACATCTGCTATGCCACGCAGAACCGCCAGACCGCGGTCAAGGACGTGGCGCACCAGGCGGACCTGCTGCTGGTGGTGGGCTCGGAGAACAGTTCGAATTCCAACCGATTGGTGGAGGTTTCCACCAATCTGGGCACGCCTTCTTACCTGATCGACACGGCCGATGACATCAAGCCGGAGTGGCTGAATTCGGTGAAAACCGTTGCGCTTACGGCGGGCGCATCCGCGCCGGAAGTTCTGGTGGAACAGGCGGTGGAGTTCCTGAAACATAAAGGGTTCAACACGATTCGCGAAGTGGAGGTCATGCCGGAGAACGTCCGGTTCGGCCTGCCGCCGGAGATCGTGGAAGCAATTGCAGCAGCTCCTGCTGCGGAGTAAGCGATGAGTTCGATGTCAAGCCGGCATCCTGCGCAGATGCTGTTCGGAAAAATCGATGACATGCTGGGGCACGTGGCCTACGGCATCGGGAAGGCGCGCGACTTCCTGTTTTCCCGCCAGCATGAAGATGGCTATTGGTGTGGGGAACTGGAAGCCGACAGCACGCTTGAGTCCGACTACATCGCCATGCATACCTTACTCGGCACCGGCAGCCGCGACCGCATGGAGCGGGCCGTGCCGGAAATCCTCCGCCATCAGAATGAGGATGGTGGATGGCCCATTTACAGCGGAGGCCCTTCCAACATCAGTGCTTCTGTGAAGGCGTACTTCGCGCTGAAGCTGATGGGATACAAGCCCGACCATCCGGTGCTGGAACGCGCGCGCAAAAGAATTCTGGAGATGGGCGGCGTCACGGAGAGCAACACCTTTACCAAGATTTATCTATGCTTTCTCGGTCAGTATGACTGGGAAGCGGTGCCGGCCATTCCGCCGGAGATCGTGCTCTTTCCCAACTGGTTCTGGTTCAACCTGTACGAGATTTCTTCGTGGTCGCGCGCCATCCTGGTGCCGCTCTCCATTGCCTACGCCAAGAAGCCGCTCAAGAAGATTCCGCCGGAGATGGGTCTGGATGAGCTGTTTATCGGCGGCCGTTATGGCAAGCACCTGCATCTGAAATGGGCGACGAAAAAGATTTCGTGGAGAAATTTTTTCCTGGTTCTGAACCGCGTGGTGCATTTCTGCGAGCGCTTCCACATCCGTCCGCTGCGTTATCTGGCGCTGAAGAAAGCAGAGCGCTGGATGCTGGAACGGTTTGAGAAATCGGACGGTTTAGGCGCCATCTATCCAGCCATTTTGAACTCAATCGTTGCTTTGCGCTGCCTGGGATATTCCGCCGATGATCCGCAACTCATCCGCGCCCTGGATGAATTTGAGAAACTCGGCATTGAAGAAGCCGGCGTTCCGGACCACGCAGGACCTACCTTCCGTATGCAGCCCTGCATGTCACCCGTGTGGGACACCGCTTACGCCATATTCGCGCTCGGCGAAAGCGGCGTGGCGAAAGATGACCCGCGGCTGCTGAAAGCGGCGGACTGGATACTGAGCAAGGAAGTTCGCGACAAAGGAGACTGGGCGGTCAAGGCACGCAATGTCGCGCCGGGCGGCTGGTACTTTGAATTCAACAATGAGTTTTATCCTGACGTGGATGACTCAGCCATGGTCCTGCTCGGACTGGATAAAGTAAACAATCCGCGTGAGCGTTATCAGCACGAGGTGTGCAATCGCGCCATTGACTGGATCTTTGCCATGCAGTGCAAGAACGGCGGCTGGGCGTCCTTCGATAAGGACAACACCCGCATGGTCTTCCAGCATATCCCGTTCGCGGACCACAATGCCATGCTCGATCCGCCTACGGTAGACATCACGGGCCGTGTCCTGGAAATGCTGTCTGCTTACGGCGTTACCCAGGACGATCCGCGGGTGCGGAAGGCGATCAAGTTTATTCTGAGCGAACAGGAGCCGGACGGATCATGGTTCGGCCGCTGGGGCGTAAATTACATCTATGGCACCATGCTGGTGCTGCGCGGGCTGCAAGCCATGGGCGTGGACCACCACGAACCTTATGTCCAGCAGGGTGCGGAGTGGCTGCGCATGGTGCAGAACGCTGACGGCGGATGGGGCGAGACCTGCGGCTCGTATGACGATCCCAGCACCCGCGGTATCGGCCCAAGTACGCCGTCGCAGACAGCATGGGCCGTCATGGGACTGCTGGCGGCGGGAGATACGCGCAGCGAGTCGGTACAGCGCGGCATTCTTCATCTGCTGGAAACCCAGAGGCCGGATGGCTCCTGGGATGAAAAGGAATATACGGGCACAGGTTTCCCGCGCGTGTTTTATCTGGCATATCACCTGTATCGCGATTACTTTCCGCTGCTTGCGCTTTCTACTTACTCGCGTGAGTTCTCCGAGTTGTATCGTGAAGGCAGTGTGGGGTACGCGCGAGGGTAAAGTGATGCGCAGGCGAGGGCGCCTGCGGTCCAAAGGGTTTCGATGATTCGATTGTGGAGCACAGCCGCCTCGGCTGTGATGCAAGGAACTTGAAGGAGACGTAATTTGCCGGTACCAATTTCCCAGATGTGGACGGTCGCAAGCTACGTGGTCAAGCAAAAGGTCACGGGACGCAAGCGCTATCCGCTGGTCCTGATGCTGGAGCCGCTGTTCCGTTGCAACCTGGCTTGTGCCGGCTGCGGCAAGATCCAATATCCCGCACATATTCTCAAGAAGGAGCTCACGCCGGAGCAATGCTTCCAGGCGGTGGATGAGTGCGGCGCTCCCATGGTCAGCATCCCCGGCGGCGAGCCGCTGATGCATTCCCAGATCGGCAAGATCGTGGAAGGTTTGGTGGCGCGGCGCAAATACATCTATCTCTGCACCAATGCGCTGCTGCTGAAGGAAAAGATTGACCTGTTCAAGCCCAGCAAGTACCTGACGTTCTCCGTCCACATGGACGGCCAGCGCGAACACCATGATTTTTCCGTCTGCCGCGAAGGTGGATACGATGCGGCCCTGGAAGGCGTGAAAGAAGCGCTGCAACGCGGCTTTCGCGTGACCACGAACACCACGCTCTTTGACGGCGCAGATCCTAACAGCGTGCGCGAATTCTTTGACGAGATGATGCAACTCGGCGTTGAGGGCATGATGCTCTCACCCGGATACTCGTACGACAAAGCTCCCGACCAGAAACACTTCATGGGCCGCGCCCGTACCCGTAAACTGTTTCGTACCATTCTCTCCAACCGCAAGAGCACCTGGCGCTTCAACCAGTCGACGCTCTTTCTGGAATTCCTGATGGGCAAGCGGCAGTACACCTGCACGCCCTGGGGCATGCCGACGTACAACATCTTTGGCTGGCAAAAGCCCTGCTACCTGCTCCAGGATGGTTACGCCGACACGTTTGCCGAGCTGATGTCCGCCACCGCATGGGACCAGTACGGCACCGAGTCGGGCAATCCCAAGTGCGCCAACTGCATGGTGCACAGCGGATATGAAGCTTCCGCGGTCAATGAAACTTTTGGCTCGCTCCGCGGCTTCCTGGCCACAGCCAGGGCCACGATCTTTACCCGGCACAAGGACGCCCAGGCGCTCCAGCTTTTGAATGAAACCACACCTCCGGTCCACAGCTACAACCCGCTGGTGCAGATCAACAATACCTCCGACCAGCTTGAGGAGACCAACGCATGACGGGCCGGGCAAATGGTGGGTCGAAGAATGAAAGCTCGAAAGATGAAACCGTAGCCGCTTCCACACCAGCCGCCAGCAACCCTGATTCTCTGGAAGTTTCGCCCGGATTCGCCCATGAAAAGCTGGAAGGCTGGGTGCCGGCGTTGGCCAGCGAAGAAGAAGTCCGCCAGGCGCTGGAAAAGGCATTCGACTATCGCGGCGACGTGACCATCACGCGCAAAGACGGCAGCAAAATCGAAGGTTATATTTTCGACCGGCGCACAGGCAAAACTCTGGCCGACTCCGCCGTGCGGCTCTTCCCCAAAGACGCCGACACGAAAGTCTCCGTCCCCTACTCTGACATCGCCGCGCTGGCTTTCACTGGACGCGACACCGCCGCCGGAAAAAGCTTTGAAGCCTGGGTGCGGAAATACTGGGAGAAGAAGCAAGCGGGGGAGAAGAACATCGGCATTCAGCCGGAGCCGCTCACGTAAAATGGTCTCGAAACAAAGCGAGGGACTCCAATTTGCGACAAGCTGTTCATCTGAACCCGCAAGCGAGAATCAACTCCCGGTCTTGAGGACGCTCCTGTGAAAAGGAAAGCCGCCAGGCGAACGGCTGCCAAGAAGGCCCCAAAGAAAGAGAAGGCCGTAAAGAAGGCCGCGAAGAAAAAGGTCGAAAAGAAGAAGGCCCCGGCGAAAAAGACGACCAGGAAGGCCGCAGAGCCTGTCGCAATGCAGGAAGTCGAGCCGTCAGGCAGTGAAATTGTTAGCAACGCGGTGTTCGGTGGCGAACTGATCACCCACGAGCCGCTTCCTGACGAGCCGTTGAGCAGCGAAACCATGGCTAGCGAAACAATGGTTCGCGGATCGACGGTTGATGACGAGGTTGGCGCCGGAATGGCCAGAAGCGATCCGCCAGGAATCGACTTGGTCGGCGGCGAGCCGGTGATTCATGCGCTGGTGGGCGATGGATCTGTTCCCGCTGAAGCTGGAGGCAACGGTGCAATCAGTGAGGAACTGGCAAACGATATTGAAGAAGATCTCAGGCTCGGGCGCGAGTTCATGAAGAAATACCGGGAGACATTCAGGGCGCTGGCGAAGTGAGCGGGCTTAGGTGGATCAGCAAGACTGCTATCGTTCTCTTGCACGCGGAGAGCTTGGCGGAGCATGGCGGTAGGGAAGGTGTGCGGGACGGAGGGCTTTTGGAGTCGGCATTGTCGCGGGCGCGTAACCTGCACGCGTATGACGGAGTTGATGACATTGCCAGGCTTGCCGCTGCCTACGGTTTTGGTGTGGCCCGGAACCATCCTTTTAACGACGGAAACAAGCGGGCCGCGTTCCTCGCCATCGGCGTTTTTCTGGCCCGCAACGGCCACGGTTTTTACGCAGGCAAGGTGGATTCCATTGTCAAGATTCTTGGGCTGGCGGCGGGAGAGCTCGAAGAAGACGAACTGGCATCCTGGATTCGCGAATACATGGTTCGCGAGTACCTGGATTCGCGAGCACATGATGGACTTCAAACATAAAGCATGAAAGTCTTCGTTACAGGAGCCACCGGGTTTGTCGGCAGCCATGTTGCTCATGCGCTGGCTGAACAGGGCGCCGATCTGCGCCTGCTGGTGCGCGCGGGCAGCCGTACAGACAATATCGCCGACCTCAAAGCAGAGACCGCCCTGGGCGATTTGCGTGAACCGGACTCCCTGAAGAAAGCCATGTCCGGCTGTGAGTTCGTTTTTCATGTGGCCGCCGACTATCGTTTATGGGTGCGCGATCCGGACCAGATGTACCGCTCCAATGTTGAAGGCACGCGGGCCATCATCCGCGCCGCGCAGGAGTGCGGCGTGCGCCGCGTGATCTACACCAGTTCCGTAGCCACTATGGGATTCAGCCAAGATGGCCGGCTTGCGGATGAGAATTCTCCCGTTACGCAGGCCGACATGGTGGGGCACTACAAGCGCTCCAAGTTCATGGCCGAGCAGATTGCCCTGGAAGCGGGCAGTGAAGGCAAGAACGTTGTTGTGGTGAACCCTACAACTCCCATCGGCGAGCGGGACATCAAGCCCACGCCCACCGGGGGCATCATCGTGGATTTCCTGAAGCGCAAGTTTCCCGCCTACGTCGATACCGGATTAAACCTGGCGGATGCCAAAGAGGTCGCGCGTGGACATCTTCTGGCCATGGAAAAGGCCGTGCCGGGTGAACGTTACATCCTGGGCGGGGAAAATCTCACACTAAAGCAGATATTGGACAAGCTGGCCGCGCTGACGGGACTGCCATCGCCTACCATGAAAGTTCCGCATATCGTGGCCCTGGGCTTTGCCGCGCTGGACCAGTTTTTCGTCGGCACGATTCTGCGCAAAGAACCACGGGCCACGGTTGATGCCGTGAAGATGGGCCGCAAGAAGATGTTTGCTTCTTCCGTCAAAGCGGAGCGCGACCTGGGATACAAGATCGTGCCGGTAGAGCATGCTCTCCGGCGGTCCGTTGAGTGGTTTCAGGCGCACGGATACGTCGAGCCGGCCATGCAGGTTGCGGCGGTGAATGCGTGAGCAAGATCGCCATCATCGTTGCCATGGAACGCGAACTGGCGCCGCTGGTGCGCGGCTGGAAACGGAGTTCAATCGATTGTGCGGGCCGGATGGTCGCCTGCTTTGAGAGCCAGGAGATGGTCGCTGTCGCGGGTGGAATCGGCTGCAAAAACGCCGAGCACGCCGCCAAGGCTGTGGTTGCACACTATCATCCTGAGAGTCTTGTTTCCGCCGGGCTTGCCGGAGCACTGATTCGCAGCTTGAAAATCGGAAGCATCGTTACGCCGAATGTGATTGTCGATGCCGCCACTGGAACCGAGTATCGCTGCGCGACCGGCGGCGGCAGTATTGGCGGGGGAATTCTGGTCAGCACCGATGAAGTTACCGGCGCGGAAACGAAACAAAAGCTGGTGGAACACTTTCATGCCCTGATCGTGGACATGGAAGCCGCCGGTGTAGCCAGGGTGGCGCAACAGGCGGGGCTTGGCTTCCGCTGCGTCAAGGCCATCTCTGATGAGGCGGATTTTGTCATGCCGCCGCTCAGTCGTTTTGTCGACGCGGAAGGCAGGTTTCAGACAAGCAGATTTGCCGGGTGGGCTGCCTTTCGTCCGCGGTACTGGGCCAAAATAGCGGCTTTGGCTCGAAACAGCCGACGGGCGACTGAGGTGTTGTGCGGCTGGCTGCGGCAGAACGTCTCCAGCGGCCTTCCGGCGGGCAAAGTTGTTACACTGGAAGGAGCAGAATTCTCAGAAGCCAAAAATTGAGCCATTTTCAGAGTGGCATTCTTTGACGTTGTAGAGGTTTGTAACGGATGGCAACTGTAACTAAATTGGAAACCGGAACCAGGAATTTTGTAGTGCCGCAGACCATGCAGGCTGCCGTCTATCGCGGCAAGGATGATGTGCGGCTGGAGGCGGTGCCTGTCCCGGAGATTGGTCCTGGCGAGGTCCTGATCCGCGTACATACATGCGGCATCTGCGGCACCGACCTGAAGAAGATCGCCACCGGATCGCATTCCGCACCTCGCATCTTTGGCCATGAGACCGCCGGACAGATTGTTGCAGTCGGTCAGGGAGTCAGGAATTTCCAGATCGGCGACCGTGTGATGGTTTTTCATCATATTCCCTGCGGAGAGTGCTATTACTGCCAGCACAAGGTGTTTGCCCAGTGCCTGGTATACAAGCAGGTAGGAGCGACGGCCGGATTTGAGCCGAGCGGAGGCGGGTTCTCGCAATACGTCCGCGTCATGGATTGGATTGTGCGTCGCGGCCTGGTGAAGATTCCCGCGCATGTTTCCTATGAGCAGGCTTCCTTCATTGAGCCGGTGAACACCTGCATGAAGGCCATGAAAGCGCTTCGGCTTCAACGGGAAGAGACGGTCCTGGTGATCGGGCAGGGGCCTATCGGTATCATGCTGGCGGTTCTGGCCAGGTTGGCAGGTGCGACTGTAGTAACTTCCGATTTATATCCCCAACGCCTTAAAATAAGCGAGAGTTACGGGTTGCGGCATAACATCAACGCTTCTGTGGCCGACCCGATGGACCGGGTGCGGGAGCTTACGGAAGACCGGGGTGCGGATGCCGTGATCCTGGCCACTGCGGGCAACAGCTTGATTCGCACTGCGATTGATGCGGCCAGGCCCGGAGGTAGGATCATGCTGTTCGCGCAGACGCAGCGGAGTGAGGCGCCCATCGATCCAGCCGCGATCTGCGTAGATGAAAAGACGCTTCTCGGTTCCTACAGCGCGTCTGTGGACCTGCAGGAAGAAAATGTCCGGCTGGTGTTCAGCGGCGGAATCGATTTGGCGCAGTTGATTACGCATCGGTTTGGGCTGCAACAGGCCGTAGAAGCGCTGAAGGTGGCGTCGCACCCCGGTCCCGAATCAATGAAGGTCGTTATCCAACCTGGAATGGAGTGGGAGAAAAGTTGAAAGGACAAATGACAGCCGCGGTCCTCTACGGCAAAGAGGACATCAAGATTGAAAAAGTTCCCATTCCAACGCTGGAGACCGGCGAGGTACTGGTGAAAGTGAACGTCGCCCTGACCTGCGGCACGGACCTCAAGGTCTATCAGCGCGGCTATCACGCGCGCATGATTGTGCCGCCGGCGCTGTTTGGGCATGAGCTTTCCGGAGTGATTGAAGAAGTCGGGCCCGGCGTGCGCGACTTCCGTCGTGGCATGAAGGTTGTTGCTCTCAATTCCGCTCCCTGCGGTTCCTGCTTTTACTGCCTGAAGCACCAGGAAAATATCTGTGAAGACCTGTTGTTCAACAATGGGGCCTACGCGGAATACATCAAGATCCCGCGGCGCATAGTTGAAACCAACATGCTGGCCTTGCCGGACGATGTCAGTTTTGAATCGGCCGCCATGACGGAGCCACTGGCTTGCGCGCTGCGTGGCTTGCAAGAAACAGGCGCGGACATTGGCGATACGGTTACGGTGATCGGCGCGGGACCGCTGGGGCTCATGCTGGTGCAGGTCGCCAAGCTTACGGGATGTAAAGTGATCAGCGTGGTGAAACGCGGCGAACAGGTATCGGCGGCAAAACGCTTCGGCGCCGACGAAGTAGTACAAGTTGGCCGGGTTGCAGATCCAATCAACCAGGTCATTGGCGTGACCGAAGGCCGCGGCTCGGATATCGTGATTGAAGCGGTGGGGCGTCCGCAAACCTGGCAATGGGCCGTGGACATGGTGCGTCGCGGTGGCGTAGTGAACTTCTTTGGCGGATGCGCTAGCGGCACCAAGGTGGAATTGGACACCAACCGCCTGCATTACTCTGAGATCACGATCAAGGGCACCTTCCACCATACGCCGCAGACCGTGCGCAAAGCGTTTTCCCTTATTGCGGACAAGAACGTCAAGAGCACCGACTACGTTACAGGAGAAGCGCCGCTTTCCAAACTGAAACAGGTCTTGCAGCAGATGCTGGACCGGGGCAGCCAGATTAAAACCGCCATCATTCCCGGCCACTAATCATGTCCGTATCGCCTACAAGCACTTCTTCCATGCCCCTGGGATGGAACGCGCTGCCGGAGTCGTATCGTATTCCCGCCACCGCACCTTCGTTGCCGGAGGCACAAGCCTATTGTGAGCGGCTGGCCAAAACCCATTACGAAAATTTTTCCGTCGCATCATGGTTTCTACCGGATAAACTGCGACAGCATTTCTACAACGTCTATGCCTACTGCCGCATTTCCGACGATCTGGGCGATGAAGTCGGCAATCCGCAGCAATCGCTGGAATTACTTGATCAGTGGGAAGCCGAGTTGAATGCGTGCTACGCCGGCTCGCCACGGCATCCTGTCTTTGTTGCGCTGGCTGAGACGGTGAAGCAGTGCGCGATTCCCAAGCATGAGTTCTCCGATTTGCTGATTGCCTTCCGTCAGGACCAGACGGTCACCCGCTTTGAGTCCTTCGATGACGTGCTGGGCTATTGCCGCTATTCCGCCAACCCCGTCGGACACCTGGTGCTTTATCTGTGCGGCTACAGCGACGTGGAGCGGCAACAGCTCTCCGACTTCACCTGCACCGCGCTGCAGCTGGCCAATTTTTGGCAGGATGTTGTTGTCGACTACGAAAAAGGACGCATCTATCTTCCGCTGGAAGACTTGCGCCGTTTTGGAGTAACTGGAGAAGACATTGCCCAGCGCCGCGCTACGCCGCAGTTTCTGGAGCTGATGAAGTTTGAGTCCGAACGCGCGCGTGAGTGGTTTGCCCGCGGACTTCCCCTGGTCAAGATGGTCAATCGCGAACTGGCCATTGATCTTGATCTGTTCAGCCGGGGAGGGCTGGAGATCCTAAACGCTATCGAGCGCCAGGGTTTTGACGTTCTCCGCCAGCGACCCGCTATTTCAAAAACTCGCAAACTTCTGCTGGTAGCTCGCGCCGCGGCAGGTAAGCTCCTGTGAACCATCAACTCAGCCATGCGTATGCGGTTTGCAGAGGCATTGCCCGGCGCGCGGCCAAAAATTTTTATTACGGTTTCATGGTACTGCCCGCGGAGAAACGGAACGCGCTCAGCGCCGTGTACGCATTCATGCGCCACGCCGATGACATCTCCGACGAGCCCGGCATGGACGCGCAGCAGAAACGACAGAAGCTGAGTGACTGGCTGGAGGCGACCAAAGCCGTCTTTGCCGGCAACGCCACCGATGATCCCGTGCTCATGGCCCTGGCCGACGCGCAGAAGAAATTCAAGATCCCTCCGGAGCTTTTTGAAAAGCTGGTTTACGGCACTAGCATGGACCTGGACATTCCGTCCGGCGGCGAAGTTCCCACCGTCGTCTGCCAGACCTTTGAAGAGCTGCGCCATTACTGTTACTTCGTGGCGTCGATTGTTGGCTTGGTTTGCATACGCATCTTCGGCTATCAGGATTCCAAAGCGGAGTTTCTGGCGGAAGATTGCGGCCTGGCTTTCCAGCTCACCAATATTATTCGCGACGTGAAAGAAGATGCCGGCATGGGCCGCATCTATCTGCCGGAAGCGGATTTGGCGCGCTTTAATCTTTCGGCAGAGCAATTCTCCCCCAACAACCTGAATGGAGCCGCGAAGCCGGAACAATTGCGCCCGGTTTTGGAATTTGAAGCGGACCGAGCAAGAAAATATTACGAGTCGGCCAAATGGCTCATGGAGTTGATCGACGAAGACAGCCGGGGCGCTCTTTGGGTGCTGGTGGAAATCTATAGTCGTTTGCTGAAGAAAATTGCTGCGCGCAATTATGATGTTCTCACGGAGCGCGTGAGCCTCACTCTTTGGGAAAAACTGAAGGTGCTGTCTCGCGGATTTCTGCTCCGCTTCGCATGACGGCTTCACAACCAAAGACAATCGCCATCATCGGCGGCGGACTGGCCGGACTGGCCGCAGGCTGCGCCCTCGCCGACGCCGGATTTCGGGTGACTCTTTTTGAGCGCCGCCCTTATCTTGGGGGCAGAGCGTCTTCTTACGAACATCCCGGCACCGGTGAAGTGGTCGACAACTGCCAGCACGTGCTTCTTGGCTGCTGTACCAATCTCATTCAGTTTTACGAGCGGTTGGGCGTCAGTGATAAGATCCGATGGTTCGATGAACTCACTTTCATCGAGCCAGGCGGACGAGCCAGCCGCATGGCGCCATCCTTCCTGCCGGCGCCCATGCACAACGTACCGGCGTTTCTCGGCGCGAAGATGCTCAACCTGAAAGACAAACTTGCCATCGCGCGGGCCATGGCAGAGATGAGCCGGTGCCTGCCCGAGGATTCCGATGAAAACTTTCTCGAATGGCTGCATCGCAACAAGCAGACCGAGCAGTCCATTGAGCGCTTCTGGAAAGTGGTGCTGGTGAGCGCACTCAATGAAGACCTGGACCGCATGTCCGTCCGCTACGCCGCGCAGGTTTTTCGTGAATCGTTCATGAAATCTGCTGGGGCGGGAAAAATGGGCCTGCCAACCATTCCACTCTCCGATCTTTATGGCGCGGCAATTGAATACATTCGCGCTCGCGGGGGAGAGGTGTTGCTGCGGACTCCGGTCGCCGCCATTACGCCAAAGCAGAACAGCGTGAGCGTACTGACCAGCTCAGACGAAAAGCAGGTTGATTTTGTCGTGCTGGCTGCGCCATTTCAAAACGCGGCGAACCTTCTTCCTGAAGACGATCTCGCCCCGCCGCTCAGGGAACAACTTGCGCATTTCGAACCGTCGTCGATCACGGGGATTCACTTGTGGTTTGATCGCGAGATCACAACGCTGCCGCATGCCGTTTTGCTCGACCGCACGATCCAGTGGATGTTCCACAAATCGAAGTTTCACGACGCGAGAGAAAACGGAAACCAGGGCAGTTACGTTGAGTTGGTGATCAGCGCGTCAAAGGCGTTAGTGCAGAAATCGCGAGAAGAGATTCTGGCGCTGGCGACGCAGGAATTAGCGGAGTTTTTCCTCATGGTCAAAGAAGCAAAAGTAGTAAAAGCAGCAGTGATCAAAGAGGTTTACGCCACGTATTCGATTCTCCCCGGGCTGGACCAGTTTCGTCCTGAGGCGAAAACGCCCTGGCTGCGGATTTTTCTTGCCGGCGACTGGACGGCAACTGGCTGGCCCGCAACCATGGAAGGCGCGGTGCGCAGCGGATACCTTGCCGCCGAGGCTGTTACAGAGCAGCAGGGCCAGCGGCACAAATTCATCGTGGCCGACCTGCCGGCCACAGGCTTGATGAAATTGTTCCAGCGGCTCTAGCGCTTGTTGTCGGCGTGGCATGCCATATCAATGACCACGGTGCTGGTCAGGATAAGAACATCGTCTTCGCCTTCGGCGACTTGCACGCCATACGTATCCGACCATGTAAACCACTGCTTGGAGACTTGCGCCACAACTTTCTCATTGCGAGTAAAGGCATACTGATGGTCCATAAAGTCCCCTTCCGCCAACAGGTCATTCGGGCCAGGGACATCGACCGTGAACTTGCACTTGAAAAATGTGAACATCTCTTTGTGCACGATCGCAAGCAGCTGGTCGCCTCTGGTAATTTCATAAGTCGGCCCCCAGCTCAGCAGCTTCTGCCGGATGTACGCCAGCTGGCTGCCTGCCATGTCCTGGAAAGATAATTGATTGCCCAGGCTGAAGGCTTTTCCATCGACAAAGAAGCGGTCCTGGCCGGTCTGGTCTTTGATGGTGAAATCATCGCCCCAGGAAAAGAGCTTTTGCTTCATCAGATAGATCATCTGGTTTCCCCGTAAGAGTGTTCTCTACTTTGCCAGCAGGACTACGCCAACACACACCAGCGCGGCGGAGATCCAGCGGCGGCGGTCCACGTCTTCTTTGAGAAAAACTTTGGCGGCAACCGCGCTGCATATGAAAGTCAGGGATGCGGAAGATGGCGCTACCAGACTGGCGTCGCCCCAGGAAAGCGCGGTGAGCAGGCTGAAAAAACCCATTGTCATGCAGCCAAGAGCGAACAGGAACGTTCCATCGCTGAATACGCGAGCGATGACGGCCAGCAGCCCTTTGCGATCGCGCAGGTCGGCCAGATCCCCGATCTTCTTCATCGAGCTTGAGAGCAACACGTCGCCCGCGCTGGAGAAAACTACGATCGATGCGATCGCGATCCAAAGTTTAGGCAAGTTCGTGGCTCCCTTTGGCGGCAGCCAGTGGTTTTTGTTCTTTGCGTCGTTCGGTCACGGCAGGGCCGCGCGTAACAAAACCAACGCCGCAACTGATGAGCAAAATACCGGCCCAGCGCCAGCCGCTGACCTGCTCATGAAGAAAATATCTGGAGAGAAGCGCCACCACCACGTATCCCATGGCGGTTGCGGGGAGAACATAGCTCAGGTCGTGCCAGGAGAGCGCGGTGAGATACGAAGCAAAGAAGCCGGTGAGGCAAACAATTCCCGCAAGCACCCACGGATTCGCCAGAGCAGCGATCACGTGCAGAGGATGGTGCAGGTTCACGGCGCCAAAATCCTGCATGCCGCGTTTCAGCAGGACGTCTCCCGCGCCGCCAAAACCCATGACGGCAAGGTAGACCAGTTGTTTGCGGACTTGCACTGATTAGTCCCCGGCTACCTGGGAAGGCACCGATTTCTCCGGCTCATGCTTTGCCGTCTCCGCGCGCATTTCTTTTGCCGTACGATTGCGCGCCGCACGCAGCTTCATGAAAGACCTGGCTTCCTTGTAAAGCCGCTTGCGCTCGACATTATTAAAGACCGCTTTCCTCACAATCCGGAAAACCGCTTTGGGACGAAAGTAATATTCGTCGTAAAACTTGTGCACCATCTCCAGGACGTACTCGCGCGGCAGGCCCGGGTACTGTATCTGCGCCACCTGGTGTCCGCCGTCGTCCACCATGCGTTCGGTGCCGATGATGAAGCCGTTTTTCTTGGCAAAATCGTAAAGCTCGGTGCCAGGATAAGCGTGCGCAAGGGAGACCTGAATGGTTTCCACGTCCAGTTCCTTGGCAAAGTCGATGGTGCGGCGGATCGACTCGCGGCTCTCGCCCGGCAGGCCCAGAATAAAGTCTCCGTGGACCGTCAGGCCCAGTTTCTTAGTGTCTTTGGTGAACTGGCGCGCGCGTTCCACCGTGGCGCCTTTCTTGATGTTCTTCAGGATCTGCGCATCGCCGGACTCATAGCCCACAATCAGCAGACGGCAGCCAGCGTCTTTTTGTGCTTTCAGAGTTTCGTAGTCGGTGGTGACGCGTGAAGTGCACGACCACGTCATATTCAACGGCTTCAGCTTGCCGCACAGTTCCACCGTGCGCGCCTTCTGGATGTTGAAGGTATCGTCGTCAAAGAAATATTCCTTCACGTAGGGCCAGTATTCCTTGGCCCGGGCCATTTCGCGGGCCACGGAGTCGCTCGACCGCTTGCGCCACGGGTGTCCGCTGAGCGTCTGCGGCCACAAGCAGAAGGTGCACTGCGCCGGACAGCCGCGCGTGGTGTACAGCGAGACAAACGGATAAAGCAGGAACGGCACGTTGTAACGGCGTACGTCCATGTCGCGGTAATAGACGTCGGTCACGTTCGGCAGCGCGTCCAGGTCGGTCACGTCCGGGCGGTCAGAGTTGTGCACCACTTTGCCATTGGCGTCGCGATAGGAAATCCCAATGATCTCCGACAGCGGACGGCCGTTGGCAAACTCCACCACGGAATAATCAAACTCGCGGCGGCATACAAAGTCGATGACCGGGCAGTCGTTCAGCGAGCGCTCGGGCAGCGTGGTCACATGCGGGCCCACAAAAGCGATCTTCAGCTTGGGGTTCGCCTCTTTCATCTTGGTGACCAGCCGGATATCTCCGGGAAAGCCGGGAGTGCTGGTAAACAACACCAGGAACTCATACTGCTTGCCAATTTCAATGGTCTCTTCCGCGGAAACATGGTGCGGAGGAGCATCCAGCAGGCGCGACCCTTCCAGCATTCCCGCCGGATAGGCAAGCCACACCGGATACCAGTAAGACTCGATTTCACGCGTGGCTGGCCAGCGCGAACTGGCGCCACCGTCAAAGTTCTCAAACGACGGAGGATTCAGAAACAAAGTTTTTAGAGGCATGTCTGTCCAGCTTTTATATTAACATCTTTGCCGTGCGCTAAAGGCCAAAGAATTCAAGCGGTTAGAAGCTATGGTTGACCGGTCTTTTGGTGCATTGAATGGGTGTACCCTCGTGTGTGATCCCCGCGCTTTTCTGTCGCTCTAAGCTTTTCCCCACTGCTCTTGAAATACCCGAGCAATTTACCAACCGGTAAACCTTAGTTGCACCCACCCCCCTCCCGCCTTGATCCCAATAAACAAAGACTTTAGCTGCAAGCATCCCAAGTCATCCCAATGGGCTGAGGTGAACCCTGGGGTGCACCCCTAGGGTGAGACAAATCATTCATCTCCAAACGTACTCAATGCAAGGTACTCAGTGCAGGTGAACCGCTCCGATGAGAACAAGTTTAGAATATCGCACATGTCTGTAAGGGCCACGCAGGCCGGGGTCAGGAAATTCGGACACACTCAGACACTTGGCATCTCGACCCGACGACGAAGGAGCATGGCGACGAGGAGGAGTGGAGAGAACCCGGGCAAGGTTTCCCCTGCCCATGCTGATGCAAGGCGTTCTCTTGAAGCTGCCGGGGGTGCTATCTTCTTCGGGTATATATACTTGGCGCACATGCTGTGCCATATTCGCAATCGCCGTAACAGGGCTAATTTGCTTCCTTGCCAGCCGGGAATTCAGAAATTGTGAGTTTGTTGCGTGGTGACCACGCGTCGGGTGCCCTCTGGGGCCGAAGCGCACGGAGCAGCGGAGCCCCGCTCCTATTTCCCTGTGACGCTGCGCCACTTCGCCGTGGCCTTGGGCAGAAACGCTTAGATCGTTTCATTGTGTGCGATGGCCGCTTTGAGCAACGGGCGGATGACCACGGCCAACTGATCGAACTGCAAAAACGGATCGGAAGGCGAGGTCCCGCGCAATTGTCGGCGGACGAGCTGTTCGATCAGACGGTCGCCGTCCTCCGTGTCCGCCATCATTCCAGGGTAGAGTGCATAGGCAATCCCCTCGTTGAGCACCCGAAAATCAAGACCTGCGGTGGTGGCCGCCGACTTAATTGCATCTTCCCGCAGCCTTAGCAAGTGATGAAGCGACTCGTGCAGCAGAACTCCTATCCCATCCGGTCCCGGGGCCTCGACCACCAGCCGCCCGCCGTTGGCCTCGCCTCCGCCGGAGGTCTCCTCGGCAGCGGACACCAGGAAGACCAGAACGCTTGGCGGGTCTTTCACTTCCGCAAAACGGGCAAGCTGCAGAACCATCGGCGTCAAGCGCGCACGCTCGCTCTCCAGTTGTTGCATAAGGGCGGCAAGGTTTGCTCTGCGTTTTTCCAGCAGCGGCTGCAGCTTGGGCGCAAAGTGCAAAAGAATGTCGCGCTCGGCATTCGCCTCTTCCGGCGACAGAAGTTGTCCGGCGATGCCTTTCGCCGCCGCGTCTTCAATAGACTCGTCCACCAGAAACGCCTGCTCAAACCCGTTTCCCCATCCGCGCTTTTTGCGCATTTCGGCATGTTGACTCAGCAGTTCGCGGTCATGGTCGTCGAGTAGCTGGCTCTTCTCGGCCCAACGCGAGTATTGCTTGTGGGTAAAGACGTCCCATTGCGAAAGCTGGTCTACGATGTGAAAAACCTGCGCCGCAGGCGAATCGGACACATAGATCACCAGGCCGCCCAGATCCACCCGCTTGGGCGTGGCGAAACCCGTGGCTGTGAATAACAACACAAAGAATGCCAGTTTGCTGCGCATCGTGTCAGAAGGACGTTGTTGGTTATTGACGCCGGCAAAAGACAAACGTTAGCGCTGGCTGCGTTTAAGAAATTGCGACTAGGGTCGTCTTGCGGGTGCTGGACCCGGTGGGATGATCTCTGGTTCGTGCGAGTGAATCCGCTGAGTTGTCACGTAGGCGACGGCGGCTGTCCAGGTAGGAATCAGATCGACGCCGGGAATCAGCTCCGCGGCGAACGCCGGCAGGAACGCCCAATGCCATCCCAGCATTTTGCAAAGAACAGCGCCGACCACTATATCGAGCACATCGTCCGGCGGTGACAGAGCGCCTTCTGCGAAGAAAGGAAAAGCGCCAAGTTGTATGGCATCCGCGACAATGGCAACGATCCATGCCCAGCGATGCTCCGGCGACTTGACGGCCCTGAGAAAGTCCTGTGTCCACATAGTAAGGACCTCAACTGAAATCATACATCGGAGCCAGTGCCGGGGCGAACAATCCTGAGCATGCGCGTGTGGCGCCGGCACTCTTGCCGGTGGCCTGCTTTTTGAGCAACAACGAAATTCAAAACGCAGCCGGGGGCGGCTGCGGTCCACGTTTATTTTTTTGTTGTCGCCGGTCAGTAGCCCAGCGAGACCACCTTCACCTGCGGGATTTGTCCGTCCCATTCGGCGGAGACATGTTCCAGCGTGAGGCGGAAGTCGCGGGCCTGAGCGGGAGCAAGCGGGGCCTGCTCGATGGGCCCATAGTCAACGTAAGGCACGTTGGGCAACAGCACGGTAACGGGCAGCACTTCTTTTTGCGCGACTTCACCCAGGCTGTTTTTAAACAGCACTTCCACGCGCGCCGCGGTAATTTTGCGGTCGCCGCTGTTGGTGATCTTTCCTTCGATATAAGTGACGGAGCTGCCGGCAAAATTTTGCGCCGTGGCCATGTGCAAGCCGGAGACTTGCATCTTGGCCAGGTAAGGATCGGCTGGTTTGACGTTTGCATCCGGCGGGCTGCCGCGGCCAAGCAGAATAAAAACCCCGATCAGCGCCAGCACTACGATGGCGCCAGCGGCCATCGGGACCCAGTTCCTTCTTTCCTCAGGCTGGCCTGAGGGAGAAAACGCCGGTGCGTTGTCTGAATCAGGCATGTTTTGAATTACCCATTTTGAATCACCCAAGCCAGATTCTACTGCTTTCCCGCTTTTAGATCATTCTCTACAGCTTGTTTCAAAAACCGCCTGCCAGGAGCAGGGCTCAAGCCCGCGATTTTATTGGCCTGGACGGCCCGACTAGAAGTGCTGTTGAAAAACTCCTTCCCGCGAAATTTCCGAAACTAAAATCGCGTCAGGATGCGCTACAAACGGCTTTCGCGGTTTTCCCAGGTGCGGGGCGGCTCGCACAATGATATCGGCTGGCCTCTAAAAAGCCAGCCGATGTATCTCAGATGTTGGTGTTTTCCTTTTATCGCATCTGTAGCGTTACGTGCTGTGAGTGCGAAATGTTGCCGCTGATACCGGTAATGGTAAGGGTGAAGGTGCCAATGGGGGTAGTCGGAGGATGCATGGTGAGAATGTCAAAGCTCGAACCTCCGGAGCCTGTAACCGGAGCCGGTGGAATCGGGATGCTTGAACCCGGGAACAATCCTGTGACCGTGAAATTGATTGTTCCGTCAAATCCGTTCAGGGACTGCACGGTAATGTCATAGGGCTCGCCGCTGCCCCGCTTCCTCAAGGCAAAAGCAGGCGTCACCGCGATGGTGAAATCGGGCGAGGATTGGACGGCGGAGACTGGAGGCGCTGGCGCGGCGTGTCCCGACGATACAGGCATGGTCAGGAGCAGGGTGAAGACAAACAGCATGAGAGTTGCCTTGGCAATGGAATGAAGCATGGTCGATCTCCTTGCAAAGTAGGTGAAGCAGTTGGGATTGAAGACAAAATGTAATCGCAGAACACAAGCGCCAGGCGCAAAGGCACGGCGACAACATTCTCGTATCGGGCAAGGCTGCCCGGATGAGGAGAATCCTACAACCAGATCAAAGCAAGATGACGGCGCGGGCAATAATTCGCGAAAACCGGAACCCAGCATGGCGGGTTTGGCTCTGTCCGCACCGTACGCATTACCCTATGGATAGTTACGCCTGTTTTCATAGAAGGATGGCAGGGTTCAAGACGGTCATGCGTCGACAGACAAAATTCCTGAAACTTTGTTTCAAAAACGCTGCTCTGCTTGCCAGGAACAGGGGCTAAAGCCCAATGTTTTATTGATCTGGACGACCCGACTGTCAAGGCCTGTTACGAATCGTATTTTTGAAATCTCCAACTCTTTCAATCTTATGTTCGGCACGAGTGTCCTGACACATGTCTCGAACCGGGTAGGCTACAAATGCCACTATTTTGTGAGCAGCGTTATGCTCCGGCAATGGTCATGCCGTCAATGCGCAATGTGGGCGCAGCCAGGGAGCCTCGGAACTCAAGATCGCTGCCGATCTCCGAGATGTTGTTCAGCATGTCTTTGAGGTTGCCGGCCACGGTAACTTCTTCGACGGGGAAGGTGAGTTCGCCGTTTTCGATCCACAGGCCGCTGGCGCCGCGGGAAAAATCTCCGGTGACCATGTTCACGCCGAAGCCGAGAAACTGTGTGACGTAGAGTCCTTGCTTGATTTCACCGATGATCTGCTGCGGAGTCCGCGCGCCTTTTTGCAGGAAGAAATTGCCGGCGCCGATGCCGGGGTTCCCGGCCACTCCACGGGATGCGTTCCCCGTAGTCTTGAGGCCCAGCTTTTTGGCTGTGTAGGTATTGAGCAGGTACGACTTGAGTACGCCGTTCTCAATGACCATGGTCCGCCGCGTGGGTACGCCTTCACCGTCAAAAGGCTCGGTGCCGAAACCGCCAGGAATGGTGCCATCATCCACCACGGTGATGTTGCCGGCCGCAATCTTCTCGCCCAGCTTTCCCGCCAGAAAAGAAGATTGGCGATAGACGGCATCGCCATTCACGGCGTCAAAAATGTTGTCCAGAATAGATCCTGCGACCAGTGGGTCGAGCACGATGGGCACGCGCGTGGACGCGATCTTGCGGGCGCCCAGCCGGCGCAGGGTGCGTCGCGCGGCTTCGCGGCCCACCGCGTCCGGCAGTTCCAGTTTGGCCATGGTGCGGGCCAGCGCAAACCAGTAATCGCGCTGCATGGTCCCGTCTTCCGCCTGGGCAATCGGAGCCGCGGAAACAGAGCAGTAAGAACGACGGTAATCGCCGACAAAGCCCAGAGAGTTGGCCAATACCTTGTACCCTGTGGCAGCGTCAAACGAGCCACCATCGGAGTTTTTGAGGCGTGGATCCACATCCAGCGCGGCGCGCTCCGCGCGGCGGGCATAGTCAATGCGCTCCTCGGGCGGGAGCGAGTAAACATCATCGTAATAAAGTTGGAGATCGCCCTGAAGCGTGCCGAGCTGAGATGCTTCCGGGATACAGGCATAGGGGTCTTCGGAAGTGACCCGGGCCAGTTCCAGCGCGCCTGTGATGAGTTGCTCGATGCCGTCGTTGGTGAAATCACTGGTGTAGGTGCTGGCGGCGCGCTGTCCGAGAAACGCCCGCAGTCCCATGGCACGGGAACCTGATTCCTTGAGCGTCTCAACTTCACCCATGCGCACCACGGTGGAGAACTCTGTGCCCTCGCGGACGATCGCTTCCGCAGCCGTAGCTCCGGCCTTCATGGCGCGCGCGACGACGCTGGTAGCCAGGTCGCGCAAGTCGGGCTCTGCGCTGTTGAGGACTTCTGTGTTGGTTCTTGTTGACTCTTGCGTTGCGGCAGTTTTCATCGTGCGGTGCCGCCAACGGTCATACTATCCAGCTTCAGCGTTGGAATGCCAACGCCAACGGGTACAGATTGGCCGTCTTTGCCGCAGGTGCCCACGCCTTCGTCGAGTTGCAGGTCGTTGCCGACCATGGAGACCTTGGTGAGAGCGTCCGGCCCGTTGCCGATGAGCGTGCAGTTCTTGAGCGGCGCGGTCACGATGCCATTTTCAATCATGTAGGCCTCAGACGTGGAGAAAACAAACTTGCCGTTGGTGATGTCCACCTGGCCGCCGCCGAAGTTCACTGCGTAAACGCCACGCTTGACCGAGCGAATGATGTCCTCAGGAGAATCTTGTCCCGCCAGCATGTAGGTATTGGTCATGCGCGGCATGGGGATATGCTCATAGCTTTCGCGCCGGCCATTGCCGGTGTCCGGCATGCCCATCAGTTTGGAAGAGAGCTTGTCACTCAGGTAGCCCTTCAGAATTCCTTTTTCAATCAGCACGGTGTTCTGCGTAGGCGAACCTTCGTCGTCCACGTTGATGGAACCGCGACGTGAAGGCAGCGTGCCATTGTCCACCACGGTGCATTTGTCGGAAGCCACGCGCTTGCCCAGCATGCCGGCAAATGCTGATGTCCCTTTACGATTGAAGTCCGCTTCCAGACCGTGGCCGATGGCCTCATGCAGCAGGATTCCCGGCCATCCCGGTCCCAGAACAACTTCCATTTCACCTGCCGGTGCTTCCCGTGCATCGAGTTGAATGATCGCCTGGCGCGCTGCATCGTGGGCAAAGTGCTCCGGTGTTTTCTCGGTGAGAAAGTAATCAATGCCGACGCGCCCGCCACCACCGGCGCTGCCTCGCGTGGAGTTCTCACCCGACTTTGCGATGGTATAGACGCTGAAGCGGGCCAGCGGCTGGACGTCAGTGGCATACGTTCCGTCAGAACCGATGACCAGAATCTGCCGCACCTGGTCGGCGTAACTGCCGCGTACCTGCACGATCCGCGAATCATAAGCGCGGGCGGCGCGATCGGCGCGCATGACCAGCTCCAGCTTGGCGCTGATGTCGGCGTCCGCCGAAGGCGAGGTGATGGGATAGAGCTGATGTGAAGCTGTCTCTTTGAACCCCTGCACCGGACTCTTCGCCGGCCCACGCGCGATCAGGGCCGCTGTACGCGCAGCGCGCCGGATCTTGTCCGGGGCCATATCGTCGGTGTAAGCGTAGCCGGTGCGGTCGCCCGCAAGCACGCGCACGCCGCATCCCGCGGAGATTCCCTGGGAAGCGGATTTGACGATGGACTCATCCACGCTGATCGCGGTCGACGTCAGGTATTCGAAATACAGGTCGGCGTAATCGCCGCCGGCGGAAAGGGCTTCGCCCAGATAGGTTTGCAGGTCGTTAGGAGTAATGCCAAACTTCTGAAAGAAAAGTGATTGATTTTGTGTCATGTCTACCTAATAGAAATAGATGCAGCAGGCGCGTAAAAAGCGCCCACTATCTATTGTCCCACCTTTGCTTAGACAGGGCAAAGACGAACGTAAGAATTCCTGCAAAACAAAACAGCCAGAAATTCTGAACGGTTTCTCATGTTGTTCCAGCCAAGCTGTTCATTTGACGGTAAGATAGCTGACGGTTTGACTGGTTCGGCGGACTCACCAATTCCGCCTTGCCCACTCTTCATGACTCCAGAACTGCTGGCGCGCACGATCCAGGAATTCCTTGCCGACGCACGCGCCGGCGTTGTGATCGAAGAAGGGCAGGTCCTCTTTGACCTGGACTCGACGCAGTATTCCATTTCCGCAGAGAAGGGAAAATGCCTGGTCCACTTCTGGTCGGGCGAGCGCAACATGGTCCGTCAGGTGATAGAAGCAGAGTCCAACAATGGCGTGCTGGCATTAACGGTGCGGCGTTTTGCTCAGGCCCGTCCGCACAAACTGGAAATCTGCCGTGATCGCGATCGCCGCACTTCCAGCGCCCAAAAAGCCGCTCGCAATCATTACGCTCGCCTACTGGAGCGAGTGCTGCGTCGTCACGCGCCGGATTGGAGTCTGGACAAAGACAAGCTCATTACCAGCATGGACCTGGAACAGAGTTTTTCGCCCGTCTATGCTCGTGGTCTGATCAGGAAAGGACGCAGCAGCTTTGCCGTGCTCGGTGTCAACCAGCACGAAACGCAGTCTTCCGTGGACGCGGCGCTTACCTTCGGCCTGCTGTGGCTCGATGCCTGCCGCCATCGTGAAGCCGGACGCTCCTTGGTGGAAGGACTCAAGCTGTATGTTCCTCACGGCGGCTCGACTACCTTGCAGATTCGTCTGGCCCATCTGAATCAAGATGCGGCCAGGTTCCGGCTCTTTGAGCTGGAGGAGCGCGATGAATCCCTGAACCAGATCGACTATTCCGATCATGGCAACATACAGACTCACCTGCTGCGCTACGTTGATCCGGCCCGGACCCGCTTGCGTTTCGAGCAAGCGGTGAGCAAAATCACGGCCCTGGTCCCGCTGGCGGAGATTGCTGTTTTGTCGCCGGCGGAGATCGTGTTCCGGCTGCACGGACTGGAGTTTGCCCGAGTACGCGCGGCCAACGCGCCGGGAACTTTCACAGTGGAAGAAGAGATCATCTTCGGCGTGCCGGGATTTGAGGCGCGGCTGACGCAGGAGACAGAAGCCGTCTTCGCTGATTTCGCCAAAACTGTGGCCGAGGCACGCAACAACCAGGGGGACCGCCGCGACCCCCTGTGGCGCATGTATCCCGAGCGCTGGCTGGAGTCTTTGATCTTTAAAAATGTGTCCTCGGTGGACTCACGATTGGAACCAGCGCACGTTTATTCCCAGGTGCCGGCGTTCTCCGCTTCGGATCGGGCGATGATCGATGTGCTTACTTGTACACGCGCGGGAAGGCTCGCTGTTCTGGAGTTGAAGGCCGACGAAGACATCCACCTGCCGCTTCAGGGACTCGATTACTGGGCCCGCGTTCTTTGGCACCATCAACGCGGCGAGTTTCAGCAGTATGGCTATTTCGGCGGAGTCCAACTCTCGTCCCAGCCGCCGCTGCTGTTTCTGGTTGCGCCTTCGCTGCGCGTGCACCCCGCGGTGGACACCGTGTTACGCTACTTTTCTCCCGACATCGAGTGGATGCTGGCAGGGTTGGACGAGAGATGGCGCGAGGGCGTACGGGTGATCTTCAGAAAGACTTCAGAGAGGCGGCAGAAGCATGACTGAACTGGAGATCGGCATCCATGATCCGAACCAGAAAACGCTGACCTGGAGCTACGTTCTCACCCGCAGCTACGGACTCTACGCAGAGAGGTTTTGGATTTATTTCCGGATGGCTTTGCTACCAGCCACAATAGCTTTCGTAATCAGATATTTGGTGTTGCTGATCGCAGACCAGCTCAGCGGCCGAGGATGGCTGGGCTTCAAATGGACTCTGGTAACGCTGAGCTTTGCAGAACAAGGGCTTTACTGGGTAACAAGCGCGTTTTTCTTTGCCGCGGTTGCCGCCAACGTGCTTTCCAACGACGAGGACGACCCGTTGCCGTTCTCAGATGCGTACAGCAAAGCCAGAGAACGGCTTGGCAGCGTTGCAGTTGTTGCCCTGATTGTCTGTGTGTTGTTCATTGTGGCTCGTGGGCTGGCTCGGTTTGCCATTTTTGAAATTTTCCAGAAGGTCCGCAGCCCCTGGGCTATCCAGATGATCGCCTTCGCCTTGCCAACGTTGTTGATCGCCGGACTGCTTTCCCGTGTGGGATTGGCCATCCCTGAACTAATCAGCGATCCGAAAATCTCGGTCTCTGCGGCAATCCGAAGCAGCGTCCGCAGAACTGAGGGCTGGGAGCTTTTCTTTATGGCGTTTCTCGCCAAGTCGGCGCTCCTGGGCTACAGCGCTTACTGGCTTGGTAACCTGGCCCTTGACTGGCTTTGGGGACACGGGACCCTCAACGAAACGACTTATCCGTGGGTGGAACGGTTGATCTATATCACAATTGCAGCGGTGGTGGAATCGCCGCTGTTCATCGCTTTCTCCGTGCTTTGCCGGGATTGGAAGCCCCAGGAAATGTAACGATCGGAGACAACGGTCTAGCTCGTTTTCATTGTTGGTGTCGAGCCACGAAGACAGCGGAGCAGTTTTCTCGCTCCGCTCGGAATGGCACTCTCAAAAAATTAGCTTGATCCATAACGTCAAGGAACGGAAATTGGCATCCGTTGAAAGCGCTTATCTGTATACCTCAGGAATGAAGTTCTGGTCGTGCATCGGCGGCCGGATGTATTTGGCCCTGTCCAGCGGCGGAAGTTTGATGGCTTTGGGCGTCAGGTCCTGGTAATTAATAAGCGACAACAGGTGCCGGATTACGTTGAGACGGGCTTGTTTCTTGTTCTCCGCGTTCACCACATACCACGGGGCCTGCTTGATGTCCGTGTGGGCAAACATTTCATCTTTCGCGCGCGAATACTCGACCCATCGCCTCCTGGATTCCAGGTCCATGGCGCTCAACTTCCAGTGCTTGGTGACGTCTCGTATGCGGTCCTGAAAGCGGCGTTCCTGTTCCTCGTCGCTTACGGAAAACCAATACTTCACCAGGATGATGCCTGACCGCACCAGCATCCGCTCAAAGCCAGGACAGCTATGCAGAAACTCAAGGTACTCGGCCTCAGTGCAGAATCCCATGACATGCTCGACGCCGGCCCGGTTGTACCAGCTGCGATCGAACAGGACGATTTCGCCACTCGCGGGAAGATGGGGCACATATCTCTGGAAGTACCACTGTGTTTTTTCCCGCTCGGTGGGTGTGCCCAGAGCGACCACACGGCATATGCGAGGGTTGAGGCTCTCGGTAATCCGCTTGATGGCGCCGCCCTTGCCGGCAGCGTCTCGGCCTTCAAAGATACAGACCACTTTCAATGCCTGATGCCGTACCCACTCCTGTAATTTGACCAGCTCGATTTGCAGCCTGCGCAACTCTTTTTCGTAGTCGCAATCGTGTCCCAGGCGTAAACGCTCCGGCGCTCCATTGGAGTTCCCTTCTCCAGAGTTCTTGTTACCGTTTTTTTCCACGACAACCTCCCGGAAACCTGGGCATCACCGGCCATAAACTTACCCAAATCTATTCATCGGTTCCAAGGAACAATTTCTTTAGAATTGGCGAAAAGGACAACGTTACCTAAGCCGCATCCCTCTCCCGCGGATTACTTCTGCGCAAGGATTGCCAGGGGGGTGGCTCTCGATAAGAGCGAGGGTACAAGCGGGCCGAGTTACTCCTTCGTGTTCCTTTGTGTCCTCTGTGGTTTCAAGATCTATTCGTATCGCAGCGCTATCATCGGGTCCACCTTCGTCGCTCTCCGCGCCGGGATGTACGATCCCGCCAGGGCCACGATCACCATCAGCCCGGCCGCTCCGGCCAGGGTGAGGGGATCGCTGGGCTTGATTTGATAAAGCTGACTGGCCAACAGGCGCATCAGCAGGAATGAGCCGATCAGTCCACAGGCAACGCCGGTCAGGGCAAGTACAACTCCCTGACGAAGAATTAGTCGCAAGACGCTCGCTTGGGGCGCACCCAGGGCCATGCGAATGCCCATCTCCTGCGTGCGCTGGCCCACCGAGTACGAGATGACGCCGTAGATGCCGATCACGGTCAGCGCCAGCCCGGTGAACGCAAACGCGCTGAGCAGCCATGTGCGAAAACGCGGCTGGGCCACGGACTCAGAGATAGCGTGTGTCATGCTCTGTACCTTGGTCAGCGGCTGGTCTTTGTCTACCGCCGCAACCGCGCTACGCAGGCTGGCGACAGCAACGGAGGGCTCCGCGGAGCTGCGGACCAGAATGTTCAGGAAGTTCTGGCTGATCGATGAGTCCTGGAGCAAGGGAGAGTAAATCTGCAACTGCGACTGGCCCTGGAGACTGACATCCATGGTGTCCGGAACCTGCCCGACGACCTGAAATTGATCGGCGGCCTCGGTGCCCAGTTTGATGGTCCTGCCGATCGGGTCCTGTCCGGGGAAGAACCGCCGCGCCACGGAGTCATTGATGATGATCACCTGGGGTGCGCCTTTCACGTCGCGATCGTTAAAAAAGCGGCCGCGGACCAGACGCACTCCCATGGTTTCAAAAAATCCCGGCGAAACGGAACGGCTTTCCAGGGTGAGCGTCTCTTCTTTCATGCCGAGTGCAGCCAGGGCTTCACGCTCCAGGACCAGCAGTGACGTGTTGCCTTGCATGACGGTAGAAGCACTGAGCGCCACGCTGCTGAACTGCGGCTGGGCGTGCAAAGAATCGAGCAGCCTCCGGGCAAAGAGCCGGGAAGCATCTTCCGAGGCATACCGTCCTCTGGGCAGATTCAGCAACGCGGAGTGCACGTTGTTAACGCGCAAGCCTGTGTCCACCTTCAGAAGGCGGGCCATGCTTTGCACCATGAGCGCCGATCCAGTAAGCAAGACCAGTGCCAGCGCTACCTCAGTGATTACAAGAAAGCCGCGCAAAGAAAAGCGGCGGGCCGGCGCTGTCGCGGTCTTTTCCTTGAGCGCAAGATTCAGGTTGGCGCGCGAGGTGGAGAGCGCCGGAGCCAGACCACACAAGATTCCAGCAAGCGCCGTGATCAGGCAGGCGATGAGCGCCGTGGCGGGTTCTACTCTGAGTTCGTCCAGCCGGGGAAATCCCGCTGGAGCCAGAGCGCGGAATGCCCCGACGCCCTGGGCGGCCAATACGATTCCTGCAAGACCTCCAGCAATCGCCAGGAGCAAACTTTCCAGCAGCAACTGGCGCAGGATCCTGCCGCGGCTCGCGCCCAGGGCGGCGCGCACTGCAATCTCGCGCTGCCTTTTTAATCCGCGCGAGAGCACCAGATTGCTTACATTGGCGCAGGCGATTAGCAAAAGAAAGCCTACGGCGACCATCAGTGCCAGCAACTCGGCTTTCCCTTTGCCCACAGCACTCTCTTGAAGCGTTGCCAGAGGGAATTTGATTCCCGAGGCCTCCTTAGGGTGCTGCTGAGCAATCGAGGCGGCGATTCCGTCCAGTTCCGATTGAACGCTTTTGAGTGGGACGCCGGGCCGCAATTTCGCCAACATGGAGTATGCCCAGCTCATCCGTGCGGTTTGGGCCTTGGCGTCAATTACCAGAGGCGCCCAGGCATCCGATTTTTCCGGATAAGCAAACCCCGCGGGCGCCACGCCGGCTACGGTATAAGGCTTTTGGTCGAGCATGATTGCGCGGCCCACAATCGCAGGGTCGCCGGAAAAACGCCGTTGCCATAACTCGTAACCCAACATCACCACGTCGCCGTTTTTTTTCTGCTCATCCTCGGGCAAGAACTCTCGTCCCAGCACCGGGTGCATGCCGAAAAAGTCAAAGAAGTCGGAAGTGACCTCAGGCACAGAAAGTTGCTCTGGCTCACCGTTGCTGGTCAGGATCTTGCGCCTGGCCGCATAGGCGGTTGTCGACTCAAAAGAATGCGCCAGAGTCTTGATGTTATTCATGTCAGGGGCGGACTGTCCCATCTGGAACTGAGGAAACAGCGGAGTCACCGCCCAGACGTGGACCATGCGCGATGAGTCCTTATACGGCAGTGGGCGGAGCATCACGGCATAGACGATGCTGAAGATCGCCGTGCAAGAGCCGATTCCGAGCGCCAGCGTCAGCATGGCCATGGTGGTAAAGCCCGGAGTTTTGCGCAATCCGCGCAGCCCGTACTGTATGTCCTGCGCGATGCTCTCAAGAAGCGGGAAGCCCCAACTCTGACGGCTTTCTTCCCGCTGCCGGGTAAGATTACCCAATTGTCGTCGGGCCGATAACTCCGCTTCTTGCGGGCCCATGCCCACAGAGATGTTTTTTTGCGTTTTCAACGCCGCGTGCTGGCGCA
>WNGQ01000253.1_pt1 | contig 53937 bp, 31 predicted proteins | sample 5407661 | NCBI WGS metagenome assembly WNGQ01 (sample SAMN13153382, study PRJNA577476) | soil metagenome | isolation source: 60 cm soil or saprolite under Garry oak tree replicate 2 | place: USA:California | collected 2016-06-15 | reverse complement strand
TTCTGCGATCATCTGGTCGAACGATTTTGGACCACCGACGAGTTTGAAGTGAGTTGGTTGTCATTCGCCGACCTTCAGGAAGCGCGTCCGGCCCACGAGGCGAAGCAGAAGGCGGCTGTAGCAAACCTCATTATCTTCGCCACCTGGCCCGAGACCAGCATGCCGGTGGAGATTCGGGGGTGGATTGAAAATTGGGTCAGCGAGCGGGGAGACCGCGAAGGGGCGCTGTTTGGGTTGCTGGATCACGCCAGCGGTCTGACCGGACGGACGGCAGAGAAATACGTTTATCTCCGTGCGGTCGCCCATCGTGCTGGGATGGACTACTTGACGGAAGTTCCGCAAAACCTTCTGCGTTCCATCCCCGATTCGCTGGAATCCTACACCGAACGGGCTGACCGTGTCACCAGCGTGTTGGACGAAATCCTGCACCAGCAAGAGTCGCCGCATCCGTGGAGTTGATCCCCTGTCCACCTGGTGGCGGAAGAGCTGCCAAGTCCTGAAAAGAGGTTGTTCTTCCGTCTCCCTCCTTCCACCCTGTCAGTGGGTTGCAAGAAACTCCTGCCAGTCGGGTTCGGTATCCACGTCGTACAATTCACGCAGTAGCCTGACTTTCAGTCCGGCCGCCTGGGCGGCCCGCAAGGTTTGCGACGAGACGGCTTCGGTGCCCCAGGCAATACTTTCAAACAACCCCGCTTGTGGCTGACGCAAGCCGATGAGCCAGTAGCCCCCGTCCCGCGCAGGGCCGAGAACCAGATCATCGGTTTGCAGTGCCGCCCAGGCGTTCTGAATGTCCTGAACGCTGACCGCCGGACAGTCCGAGCCAATGATGACCACCCGACGCGCGCCGTTGGTGAATGCCTGCGCAAAAGCCGCTCGCAGGCGTTGGCCCAGGTCGCCTTCACCTTGCGGTTGGAGTTCCCAGGTGTCGCGTTGCCACTGTTTGATTTCGGCTCGGCCATCGTCCGGAGTAAAGCGCAGTTCCACGTGCTCCAGGGTAGAAAGCCGGCTGAAAAGTTTCTCCGCCAGGCGACGGTAGGCCGCACACGCCGCTTCGGCCCCCATCGTTTGGGCAAGCCGGGTCTTGACTGTGCCTGGCCACGGCGCTCTGACGAACACGATCAACTTTTCTGTTCGCATTGGAATTGAGGATAACAAATTCCCTTGGAGTTGGAAAAGCCGCTGAGTTATTGTCCAATCAACCAGGATGAATCAGTTCGAGCAAAAATTGGCCAAACACGGACTCAATTTGCGGCGAGCGACGTTGGAAACGTTGCAACTGAACCTTGGGCGCAAGTGCAACCAGGCCTGCCGCCATTGTCACGTGGATGCCGGCCCCTGGCGCAGCGAGATGATGGACGAAACCACAGCGCGGCGTGTCGGCCAGTGGATCGGGGAACATAGGCCCCTGGTGGTGGACCTGACTGGGGGCGCGCCTGAACTCAGTGAGTTCTTCCGCTTTCTAGTGGACGTCTCGCGCGAAGCCGGCTCTCGCGTGATCGACCGGAACAACCTGACCATCATTGAGGAGCCGGAATTCGGTTATCTTCCTGAGTACTTGGCGCAGCGTGAAGTGGAGGTCGTGGCTTCATTGCCCTGCTATTCGCGCCAGACGGTCAACCAACAGCGCGGCAATGGTGTTTTTGAAAAGAGCATTGCCGCATTGCAAAAACTAAACGCCGTCGGCTACGGCACGCGCCTGCCGCTGCATCTGGTGTATAATCCGCTCGGACCGACGCTGCCTGCGCCGCAAGCAGAATTGGAAGCCGAATACAAGGAAGTGTTGAAAGAAAAATTCGGCATCGTCTTCAACCAACTCTATACCATTACCAACCAGCCCATCGCGCGGTTCGCCGAGGATTTGCGCCGCCAAGGCAAGTGGGACGAATACATGGAGTTGCTGGCCGGCAGCTTCAATCCCGCCACCGTGTCCGGCTTGATGTGCCGGAGGACTTTGAGTGTCGATTATCGCGGCGAGCTGTACGATTGCGATTTTAACCAGATGCTCGGCTTGCGGATGACTCGGGCTGATAAACCAGGGCTGCACCTCTGGGACCTGACACCGGAGTGGCTCGAGCGACGCCCCATTCAAACCGGTTTCCACTGCTTGGCCTGTACGGCCGGGAACGGAAGCAGTTGCACAGGGGCGCTCAATGGCGCGGAGTATGCGGCGAATGTCGCGCATCGACCAGGGGCCTCGGCTGTGGCCGCGGCCATCAGATCATGAGCGGTGGAAAGAGGAATCTCGCAAGAACTGGTTGGGCCATTTTGTTGCTAAGTCTTCACAGCGGCGTGCCTGAAATCGGGGCTGCAGACGATGGTTCAACTCCCTCTTCCATCCGATGGGAGAGGGCCGGGGTGAGGGTGCCTGAAATCGGCGCTGCGGAGAATGGCTCAACTCCCTCTCCCATCGGATGGGAGAAGGCCGGGGTGAGGGCGCCTGAAATCGGCGCTGCGGAGAATGGTTCCACAGGTGCCTCTTCAACCTCAGATCTGTTCGTGGCCGGTCGCTATGAGGCGGGGTTTGGCAGTGGGGTGCTCTTTTCGCCCTTCGTCGCGACGCGCCACCGGCCGACAATAAACTGCACGATTACTGAACTCCAACTGGGCTACATGCTCGGCGACGTGAAAGAGGCAGGTTGGTTGCGCGGCAACTGGGAACTGGCCGGAGACGGCTTCGGGAGCGCCGTGTTCGAAGGGTCAGGCAGTTATGTGGCCGGCGCGACACTTTGGTTGCGGTATAATTTCGTGCCCCGACAGCCTTTGGGATTGGCTCCTTACCTTCAGGGAGGGGCTGGTATAGCCTTTACGGACATCGATCGCGAGATCGTTGGCGAGCCCTTCAATTTCAACCTCGATGTCGGTGTGGGCCTGCGCTACTTCATCACGCAACGCTGGTCGGTGAACCTCGAATACCGCTACCAGCACCTTTCCAACGCCAACCTCGGCCACCACAATCTTGGCATCAATGCCCACGGGCCGCTGCTGGGAGTCTCTTACTTCTTTTAGTGGGTGAAGCTTAGAGGTTGGAGACCTTTACGGCTGTTCAGCGGCGGCGTCTGCCTGCTGCTCGCTGATCACCCGGGCAATAGCTTGGAGCTTGTCACCCGCATCAAGGTTAATCAACTTGACGCCCTGCGTATTGCGGCCTGCTTCACGGATATCCTTGACAAAAGTGCGGACCATCTGGCCGCCGGAGGTGATCAGCATGATTTCATCGGCTTCCCGCACGGTCAGCGCGCCGACCACCGCGCCGGTTTTCTCGTTCGCTTTCATCGTGATGACGCCTTTGCCGCCGCGTGCTTGCAGAGGATAGACTGGTTCGATCCTTCCATCGGGCAAGACTTGGTCGAAGGGCGTCCGCTTGCCGATCCCGTGTTCGCCCGCGACCAGCAAAGTTGCGTCCTGCACCACCACCGCCAGCGCGACCAGCGCATCAGCCTTTTCCAGATTGATGCCACGGACCCCCGCCGCCGGCCGGCCCATCGGGCGAACATCTTCCTCGGAGAAGCGGATGCTCATTCCGTCGCGAGTGATCAGCACTACCTGGTCCAGGCCTGAAGTCAGGTGCACGTCAATCAACGTGTCCCCAGGCTCGATGCCGATGCCGATAATCCCGCCTTTGCGAACGTTGGCAAAGTCCTCCAGCGGAGTCTTCTTCACTGTGCCCTGCTGCGTCGCGAAGAACAGGAACCCTGGTTGCTGCCAGGTCGTGTCCTCCTTGTTTGGGCCGGTTTTGGCCTCGACGCGAATCAGGGCGGCAATCGTTTCACCGGGCTTCAACTCCAGGAGGTTGGCAATGCTGCGGCCCTTGGCGGCGCGGCCCATATCAGGGATTTCATGCACACGCTCGACATAAGCGCGGCCTGTGTTGGTAAAGAACATCAGATAATCGTGCGTGCTGGCGGTGAACAGATGTTCGATGAAGTCCTGGTCATCCTCAGTGGCCCCTTCGCGGGTGACCATGCCAATGACCCCTTTGCCGCCCCGCCGCTGCGCCCGATACGAACTGACGTTGGTGCGCTTGATCAGCCCGTTGTGCGTCAAGGTGATAATCACCCCTTCGTTAGCAATCAGGTCTTCGATGGCGATTTCGCCTTCAGCCGGCGCCAGTTCCGTCAAACGCGGCGTCACGTACTTCTCTTTGATGGCGAAGAGCTCCTGTTTGATGATGGCCAACACCCGGACTTCTTTGGCCAGGATATCCAACAGGTCTTTGATTTGCTTCAACAGGTCGCTATATTCGGCCTGCACCTTGTCGATCTCCAGGCCGGTCAATTGGTAAAGGCGCAATTCCAAAATCGCGGTTGCCTGCGCTTCGCTCAAGGAATAGCGGCCACTGGTCAGCCGCGCTTCGTCTCGGATGAAGATGCCCAGTTTCTCAACCTGCGCCCGGGTAAAGTCGAATGCGAGCAGCTTTATTTTGGCCTCCTCGCGGCTGGCCGAGTTTCGAATGATGCGGATGAACTCATCCAGGTTTGCCAGCGCAATGAGATAGCCTTCCAAAGCCTCCGCTCTTTCCTGGGCCTTTTTGGCTTCGAATTTCGTCCGTCGAATGACCACTTCCCGGCGATGCTCGAGGTAACAGTTGATGAGCTCCTTCAAACCCAGCGTCTTGGGCCGGCCATGATCGATGGCCAGCGCGTTGACCGTAAAGCTGGTCTCCAGCGCCGTGTGTTTGTAGAGATTGTTGATGACGACTTTTGGGATCGCGTCGCGCTTTATTTCGATTACCACGCGCGTGTTTTCATCCGACTCGTCCCGCGCGCCCGTGATGTCGGTGAGGATTTTCTCGTTGACCAACTCACCGATGCGCTCCACCAGCAACGCGCGATTGACGTTATAGGGGATTTCGGTGATGATAATCTGCTCGCGCCCGCCCTTGAGTTGCTCCAGGCCGACCTTCCCGCGCACCTTCATGCTGCCATGACCAGTGGTGAAGTACTCTTTGACCCCCTCCAATCCGCACACCCTGCAACCGGTGGGGAAATCGGGTCCTTTGACGTGGCCCATCAGCTCTTTGACCGTGATATTCGGGTTATCAATTTGCGCGCAGATGCCGTCAATGATTTCACCCAGATTGTGCGGGGGCATGTTCGTGGCCATACCCACGGCAATGCCGGTCCCGCCGTTGACCAGCAGATTCGGAAATGCCGCGGGAAACACCGTCGGCTCGGTCTTGGTCTCGTCGTAATTGGGGACAAAGTCCACCGTCTCCTTGTCCATGTCCTCCATGAGCACGGCGCCCAGCGGCGCCAAACGCGCTTCGGTGTATCGCATGGAGGCCGGAGGATCGGCTTCGACGGAACCGAAGTTTCCCTGGCCATCGACCAGGCGCTCGCGCATGGCCCAGGGCTGGGCCATGTGAACTAAAGTTGGATAGATCGCCTGGTCGCCGTGCGGGTGGTAATTGCCCATGGTTTCGCCCACAATCTTGGCGCATTTGATGTGCTTGCGATTGGGCATCACGCCAAGCTCATTCATCGCGAAAAGAATCCGCCGTTGAGACGGTTTGAGCCCATCGCGCACATCCGGCAGCGCGCGCGAAATGATTACCGACATCGAGTAATCCAGAAACGAGTTCTTGATTTCCTCGGCGACATTGATCTTGGCGATCTTTTCGTTGGCGGCATAAAGCGGCGTGGCCGAAGACGGGAATTCCCGCGACTCGTCCGGTGTGCCGGGTTCGTTTGGCTCGTTTTCGTCAGGCATGGAGCTAGTGCCTCTAGATATCCAGATTGCGCACGTTCAGCGCGTTGTCTTCAATGAACTGGCGGCGCGGCTCGACCTCCTCACCCATCAATTTGGTAAACATTTCCTCCGCCTCAATAGCATCGGTCAAATCAATGCGCAGCAGCTTGCGGTTCGCCGGGTTCATGGTCGTCTCAAACAATTCCTTGGGGTTCATTTCACCCAGGCCTTTAAATCGTTTAATGGACAGACCGCGTCGGCCGACTTCCTTGATGCTGACCAGGATTTCGGGAATCGAGAAAAGGGGTTTGACCTGCTGTTTGTCGCCTTCACCCTCAATCACCTCAAACAAAGGTTTGTCCTGAGCCGAGTAGTGCTCTACATTGAAGCCCTTCCGCGCCAGTTTATCCAGCAGTTCCTTAATGACGTGGCTCTCGTAGAATTCCTCGTGCCGTGCGCGGCGGGTCGAGCCGTTCTTTGCCTTCTCAATGAGCGACGTGTCGCTCTCTTCCTCGCCTGAGAGCCCCAAGTCGAGGTCCGGGTTCTCTGCGCCGAACTCGGCCAGGTTTTCGCGGTCGAGGAAATAATGAACACTTTCCTCGTTGCCCTGGCGGACTCTCACCAGGTGCTGAGGCAATTCGTGCGTCGTGGGATGGCGATGCTCAAGATAAACGGCGAAATCGCCGCCTTTGCGCCGCAGCCCGTTGGCGTATTTGTCCAGCGCCTCGAGCAACTCCAGGATCTCGCTCAGTTGCTTTTCTGAGAGCTCCTTTCCGTCCTGCAGGTTGCGCAAGCGCACTTCCTCAGTACCGAGCTGAATGAGGATTCGATTCAACTCCGCGTCATCGTCCACGTACTCGACCCGTTTCTTACGGGCGATTTGATACAGCGGCGGTTGGGCGATATACATGAAGCCGCGCTTTACCAATTCAGGCATCTGCCGGTAGAAGAAAGTCAGCAGCAGGGTGCGAATGTGCGAACCGTCCACGTCGGCATCGGTCATGATAATAATCTTGTGATAACGCAGTTTGCTAAGATCGAAAGCCCCTTCGCTGTCGCCATCGCCAATGCCTGTGCCCACGGCCGTAATCATGGTGCGGATTTCGTTGTTCTGAAGGACCTTGTCCAGCCGCGCTTTCTCGACGTTTATGAGCTTGCCGCGAATCGGCAGGATGGCCTGAAATTTTCGGTCGCGGCCTTGCTTGGCCGAGCCGCCGGCTGAATCACCTTCGACGATGTACAACTCCGTATTGGCCGGATCGCGGTCGGAGCAATCGGCCAGTTTGCCCGGCAGGCCCCCGCCGGTCAGCGCCGATTTGCGCACCGCTTCACGCGCCTTGCGCGCCGCTTCGCGTGCGCGGGCGGCATTCAAGCCCTTGTCCACCACTTTCTTGGCCACCGACGGGTTGGCGTCGAAGTGCGACATCAACCCGTCGTAAGTAATGGAACCAACGATGCCCTCAACCTCCGAAGAAAGGAGTCTCTCTTTGGGTTGGTTATTGAACTTGGGGTCCGGGTGCTTGATGGCGATGACCGCCACCAAACCCTCAAGCAAATCGTCTCCGGTCACCGGCGGGTCTTTCTCCTTGAGCAAGTTGTTTTGCTTGGCGTACTGGTTGACCGCCCGCGTCAGGGCAGCCCTAAACCCAGCCTGGTGTGTGCCGCCGTCCGGGTTGTGGACAGTGTTGGTGTAAGCAAGCACCTGCGCGCTGTAGCTGTCGTTGTATTGAATGACGACATCCACCGTGATGTCCGCCTTGCGGCTGACGCCGTTTTGCGTGTACTCGTATGGCCGCCTCCCGCTCAGCACAATCGTCTTGGGGTGCAAGGCCTGCTTGCCTTTGCCAAGCTGCTTGACGAATTCCTGGATGCCGTCCTTGTAATAGTACGACTCTCGTTTGGCGTCGGATAGCCGTTCGTCCAGGAAGGTCATTTCCAGGCTGGAATTCAAGAACGCAAGTTCTCGCAAGCGCTGGGTGATCAGGTCGGCCTTGAACTCGGTGGTGTCCGTAAAGATTTCAGGATCGGGCTTGAAAGTAACCAGCGTTCCAGTGCCTTTCGCTTTGCCGATTACCTCAAGTTTCTTGGTGGTTTTGCCGCGCTCGAATTCCATCTGATGCACCTGGCCGTCGCGTGAAACTTCCACCGAGAACCACTCGGAAACGGCGTTCACACACTTCGCCCCCACTCCGTGTGTGCCTCCCGAATACGTGTAGCCGCCCTGCCCATACTTGCCTCCAGAGTGCAATGTTGTGAGCACCAGTTCGACCCCTGGAATCTTGTACTCAGGATGCATATCCACTGGAATCCCTCGCCCGTTGTCGCGGATCGAAATCGAGCCGTCCACGTGGACTGTGACGTCTATGCGGGTGCAGTGCCCGGCCAGATACTCGTCAACTGAATTATCCAGCACCTCCGTCACGCAGTGGTGCAAGGCGCGTTCGTCAGTGCCGCCGATGTACATCCCTGGCTTTTTGCGGACGGCTTCCAACCCCTCCAGTTTGCCGAGTTTCGACGCATCATAAGTCTCCGGAGCGTCGGGGGCAGCAACCACTTTTTCGGTCGCTTCAAGAACATTTTCGTCAGGCATAAAAATCGGTCGGATGGGACATTTTGGCCATCCAATTACGCTACCCTGATTCTAAGAAAATTGGCCGCACTACACAACGTTTATTTGGGCGTCATTACCCGGAAAAACACCACTGGTTGTGGGGGTGTTCCCCCGCCAAACCAAGGGATTGGGCCTATCGTGAATCGCCTCGAGGCTGAATCAATTTACGATTCGGGGGCGGTCAGCGCAACCTGGATTCCGCCGTTTTGGAAAGGGGACGGTGACGGCCCGAGGTTTCCAACCGAGTCAGGAATTCTGAGTCCATCCCACCGGCCCGTGCGCAGGTTGACAACTCGCAGCGGGGGCGCCGTGATGTCAATTCCTTGCCACTTCGCGAAAGGTATTTGCGAACGAAGCTGCAAACCGCGGCTTGAGGACATCAGCAGAAGCCCGCCCAACTTTCTCATAGGCTGGCGTAACCAGCTAACTGCTAATCGCTTGCCTCCGCCAGCCACGCGACCGAGCACAGTGTCGCGCAATCTTGGCACCGGCTTTGCTTGGTTGGAATGGACCGAACATGATTTTGAACTCAACTTTTTCCTCCCAAAGCAATCGCAATGGTTTTTTGACCATTCAGAAGCCGATTCGTTCCCGCATAGGCTCAGGAAACAAGAAATCTACTTATATAGTTAGTTTTGACCATTGCATTAAATTGAATGCGGAAAGAAATTCTGTACCATGCGCCCGGCCGAGGGAACTCCCATGAAGTGGTCTCAAAAGAGTCAAAGGCTCTCACGCTCGGCGCGGATCGCCTCCTCTGGGCGGGCACGGGTTTGGCCTTCAGAATCCAGAAAGCTGGGACCTCCAGGAGCCCGCCCCTCTTCTGTGGAATTGACTCCCCGCGAGTGCGAGGTGCTTCGCTTGATGGCGGACGGCTGTGCGTCGAAGCAGATTGCCGAGGAGATCAAGATCAGCGTCAACACCGTCAACAACCACCGCGCCAGCATTTATGCAAAGCTCGGCGTTCACAGCGCCACGGCGGCGGTGAAATGGTGCTGCGATAGGTGGCCATCGGAAGCCGCCATTGACAAACTAAGCCGCGCGGGTAGGTTCTCCTGATAACCATGAGAAGGCAGCCTCCCAGAGGTCCAGCGGCGGCACAGGGACCAGCACGAACGTGTGGTTTCACGCTGATTGAGCTTTTGGTGGTTATCGCCATCATCGCAATTCTGGCGGCGATACTGCTGCCAGCCTTGAATCGAGCGAAATCAGCGGCGGATTCAGCGGGTTGCAAAAGCAACGTGCGGCAGCTCCTGATTTCTATGAGCTTGTACGTGCAGCAGGAGGGCGTGTACCCGCGTGACATTTTCCCGGGTGATCCTCAACCTGGTAGCCTTCAGGCCATTCTGCGAGTACCGCCGCCTGCGAGTAATTACGTCTTTACCAATGGTGGCTGGGTATATCTGGGCCCGCAAAACAGCCTCTGGGCTTGTCCTGGGTACAATCGAGTGCGGGGCTGGCTGGGTGTCGGTCTCATCCAGGGTGGCTCTTATTTCGAGGGATACAGCTACGGCTACAACGAGTTTGGCCTCGATGCTAGGCGTACCCATCCTGCCACCCTGGGGCTTGAATATCTGCCGACAGCAGTCCGCGAGGGTCAGGTGGTAGCTCCAAGCGACATGATCGCCATCGGCGATGCGACGTTGTGGCCCGATTCAATGCGCGCCCGGGTTGTGTACGGAGGCGTGCTGCTGCCGCCCGTTCTCGGCCTTTATGAATTGGACATTTTCGTGCAGGGGTCACCGTACTACAGTGCAGTAATGCGTAGTCTGCCCGCTGGCGACACTGCTGTTCGGGCAATGCACCAGCGTCATGGCGGGCGATGGAACATTGGCTTCTGCGATGGGCACGTGGAGAGCCTGCGACCGAGTAGCCTATTCGACATACGTAATTCAACTGCGATGCGACGCTGGAACAACGACCACCAGCCGCATAACGAGGGATGGATGATACCAGGACCTTAGAACGCGGTGAAGCCAACCGGCGTCCCATTCCGAAAGGGATATGCACGGACTGGAAACACAACTGCGCCGCCGGCAGCCACACCTCAACCCAGGGCGCGCCCAAGAAAGTAGCAGCCGAGGTAACGAGCCTCAAATACTTTGGAGGGTTGCTCGTTCGCTCGATCATTCCCCCAGGATCGATGTCCGTCAGGAGATAGATTAGAGCCTCGTTACCTCGGCTGCCACGTTGGAAAGATTCTCGAGCGCGCCCTGCACCTCAACCGCACGATTCCAACTGGAGGCGGCGTTCCGCTAGGCGGCTTCTTACAATGAGGTAATACGTCGTTTGCCAACGGCTGACCGGGCGCGTCAACGGGTTTAACCGCGCCACGGTGGACGGTGGCACACTCTATTCTGCGGCGCTGATGCTGAAAACCTGCGAGCGGCTGAAGCTAATCGACCTGGAGTAATTCCGCTGTCGCTCAACACTGGAACACCGACAACCAACCTCATAAGCAGGGCTGGTTCTCACCGCCTCCACCGTAATAAGAGCAAGCCAGGCCAGAATTGGAACCACGATTATTGTTTCATCAGGTGTTTTACTGTCAGATTTTGGTTTTCGGACTGCTAGGAACTCGCCAGCGGCTCCTCCGCGAGGCGGTTTAGTTCAACATTTATTTCGGGCAATGTGACCGATGAAACGGTCCAACAGAGCCACTTCCCTGTCCCGAGAAAAATTTCGAGCTCTGGCAAACCCCGGTAATGGAGACCTTGGCTGTATGAACCCCTTCCCGTGCTGTGTCTTGCCGCAAAAGGCATTACACTCCGGAATACTTTGGCCCGGCCTCCTGGCTGTTTGCACAACCCACCGCCGGCGACGTCTAGCTAGTTAGTTAGTTAGTTTTGACTATTGCACAGAACCGATTGCGGAGAGAAAGTCCAGGTGATGCCCGCAAAGCTTTTTTCAACCGACGCTGGACAATTCCCAGCGGTACAAGAAGAAGTGCAGGGTTGTTGGGCGTGCTCTGTGGTTCGGGCGCTGGGCTTGTTCAAGAAGGGTTTGGATCTGCGATTTTGCCACAGAAAAGAGTTAAAACTGTTGAAGAGGCCCTTTGCCGCGCGATCACCCAACTAAGAGTTAACTAAAAGTTGGGTGTTAATGAGATTGGCCAGTGATTCTTGAACAGACCCTCGTTCAGGCGGTTCTGAAAGCAGTGGCTGTTGACGCGCCGAGCCGCGCGGGCGAATTTTTGTGATAGCCATGAGAACGAAGCATACCGGATGTCGGGGAAGGTCTGCCTTTACGTTGATTGAGCTTCTGGTGGTTATCGCCATTATCGCTATTCTGGCCGCCCTGTTGCTGCCCGTTCTGTCGCAGGCCAAGGCCAAGGCGCTTTCGATTCAATGCAAAAATAACGAACACCAGATGGGCTTGGCCCTGAGCATGTACGCTGCGGATTATCATTTTTACCCGTATCTGGTTCAGATCAATGGAAGCCCTAACTTTTGGTGCCAGGAACTGGGAGTTTACTACCCACCCGGTTTTGCTCTTCAGTTTGGCCCCAATTGGGTACCGCGGTACTATACAAATGCGTACCAGTGTCCCGCTCTGAGAGGATTGGTGGCTGGTTTCAGCTCTCAAAGTTACGCATACAATGCCTGGGGGACGGTTGATTTTGGGGGTAGCTGGTGCCGACAAAGTCTTGGCTTATCTGGTCGCCAGGACACCTCTCTGCCTTGGCCTCCAATTCCAGAATCCGGCGTTAAGGCCCCTGCCGAGATGTACGCGATTGCTGATGCAAGAGCAATAAAGCCGGCGGACCTCGCGAATGTATGGGGGTTCTTTGTCATGCCTATGGGAGGAGGCACGTTGCTAGACGAGTGCCAGATTTTTCGCCACGGCAAGGGTTTTAACTTCCTCTATTGCGACGGCCATGTGCAGTTGGTCAACCGCAGCCACTACCTTAACGTGACCAATTCGTGGCCGAATTGGAATAACGATCATCAGCCTCACCGTGAAACGTGGCGTTGGTTTTAGCCCTGATCGAACCTTGGCTGATTCAGTTCGCGAGTTCTACAGGCCCGCGGCATACAGGGTGGACGCAGCAGGAGACATCACAGCTAACGCAGAGGGCGCGGAGGAATCCCGCGCTGCGAAGGAGGAATTAAATCTGCCTCTGCGCTTTTGACTAGACGGGGAACATTCGCGGCTGCCTGCGGAGCGGAGCGGGTTCCTGGCAGCCCTGGGCGAAGCTTCCAGCCCCGGGCCGGGATATCCTATCTTTTCGCTTCTCCCGGCATGGGCGCACCGACCAAGTGCGCGCCGGCAAGGAATACCTGAGTGCCAGCGAGTAGTTAGTTTTGACTAGTTGGTTCTGACTATTGCACAGAACCGATTGCGGAGAGAAAGTCTCCACCATGAGCGCAAAGGCTCTTCCAATCGGTGTTGGCCCGAGCGGCAGAGGCAACATTGGCCTGCTCATTTTGAGCGCAAGCCTGTTCGCGATAGGGAGCACAGTAGCCGCTGCGGCAGAAATGCGCAGTGAAGCTGGGCCAGTTCCCTCCGGCCAGCCTGCGTTGATGACGAACTCGCTGCTCGAGCAATTCAAGGCGTTCATATCCTCTCCGCCGCCGATTAGCAATCTCGTCTTTCAGCAGAAAGTCCCGATGGGCGGCGGCATGCTGCCGCTGGATGGCAGCTTCGCTCTCTCGACAAGCTATGAGTACTTCCAAGCCAGGTGGCAAACCAATGGACTGTTGTTCCGCCAGATCACCAGCCCTTCCGACGTGACGAATTTCACTGTCGCCGGAAAATTGGTCTCTTGGTCCGGCCATCAGCACGCTTTGTTTGAACCCGGACCCCTGCTGACCACCTGGGACGAGCGCGACCCATCGGTGGCCGGGAAATACATCTCGGTTTTCTACACCAGCCAGTTCTTCCTGGAACCGCTGCGGGAGATTTTGAATCTGGGGATCATGTACGTGGGCGTTGGGACCGTCGAGTGGGAAGGCGATCGGTTCCGGGCGCAATGCCAAGTGGACCGTGAACATTTGCGCGTTACCGGCGAGGCTGGTCGCGCGCGGGACGGACGGGTTGACCACCTGAAGGTTCGCTACGCTTTCCCGCATCACACCAACGATTACCTGGTTCGGTATGGCTACAACCCCGCGCTGGGTTACGATTATTTGCCGAGTGTGGTTAGCAATTTCTGGCTGAAAACAGAGCGCACGGGAACCCAGCGGGAGATCGAGCTCGACGAATGGCGGATTCTCGATATTCAAATCCATGAAGCTTCCTTGGCTGCCGAAGCCTTCGACGTGGCGCCCTTTACCAGGCAAAACCATTGGCCTGAGCAGATTTATACCAACAGCGGATTTTACGCGCGAGGGACCAACGGAGGACTTCAATTGATTGGCACGCTGGATTTCCGCAATCAGCCCCGCCTTGGACCCAGTCGGGCCTCGGTGGCGGCCCTTTACGCTGCCTGGGGTGGCCTGAACGTCGTGATTTTCGCTCTCCTGGTGGGAGCGAGAGAGAAAGAACAAAAGCAAACAACAAAAGAAAGGACGATCAAGTTATGAGATTCAAGTTTAAACCTCATACCTGCATGCTCGTAGCCGGCCTGGTTACCAGTGCCTATGCCACGTGCTATTACCAACAAACGAGCGCGATCTGCTTCCCGTCGGGCGCGCAAGTCGATGCCATCTACTTCCCTTCGCAAAACGGCAGTTACACGGTAGTTTCCGCCACCAGTGACTGGATTGTATATGCAAATAATGTCGTGACTACACCTAACGGTAACCAGGGCCATACAACCTATACTTCTCCTCCGAGCAAGCCGCCATATTGCCAGGGGCCAGCAAAATTCACGGAGCCGGTAAGCGGCCACCTAACGACTACTCCTTGGCAGAATAGCGCTGCCGACCGGTTCGGCACATACCCAGTTCCGGATAATCCTCCTGGTGGATTTTGGGGCACCACTTCCGGCGCCACATGCCCGTAAACCTCATTAATGACTAACGGGCACCACAAGGCATGGCCATGGCTGGCGAGGTTTATTCTGCCATGGCTGTGCGTTTCCAGCTTGGATTCAGTGGTTCATTCTCCGCCCTCCAGGCCGGGATGCGCTTAGAGGGGGCGCTTGCATGCGGAACTGGTTCATGCCAAATTAACGCGAGCATCGAGTAGTCCAATGAACAGGAAAGTTAAGGCGTTCACGCTAATCGAGCTGCTGGTTGTCATTGCCGTCATCGCGATTCTGGCGGCGATGCTCCTTCCGGCACTGAACCGGGCGAAATCAGCAGCCGACTCCGCAGGGTGCAAGAGCAATCTGCGGCAACTGGGGCTGGGAATGACCATGTATGTTCAGGACCTCGGCGTGTATCCTGCTGGTGCGCCGTTTTCATTCCTTCTTCGGTCTTTCGTGGGAGCACCGTTTCCGGAGGCCAATTATGAGTTCTCTTTCGACCGCTCCCCTCGGTACCTGGGGCCACGGCAGAGTGTCTGGGTCTGCCCTGGATACAATCGGGTGCAGGGATTCATCGGGTCGGGAGTCAACATGGGATCGCACGGAAGCTATGGCTACAACGTAGGTGGCACCGCTAATAGCCTGGGGCTTGGGGGCAGCGCTGCTGGTCCCGCTGGTCCCGGGACTAATGAGGTTCTCTGCCCGGTCCGCGAAAGCCAGGTGCTGATTCCGAGCGATATGATCGCCATTGGTGATGGGTTTCTTGTGTTGGCCTCCCCGCTGCCAGTTATTGTACATCCGTCGCTGGATGCCTTCATCCACGCCTACCCTGGTCCCAACGCCGGTTACAATGCCGCAGTCCGCGGTCTGCCGGCAAATGATCCGGCTGTTCAGGCGATGTCGCGGCGGCACGGCGGCCGATGGAACGTGGGCTTTTGCGACGGGCACGTCGAGAACCTGCGAGCTGTTCAACTCTTCAATATAAGCGACTCCCTCGTCGCTCAGCGGTGGAACATCGACCACCAACCGCATAGCGGATGGCCTGCGCCCCCGCCACCGTAACGCAACATAGGAACATAGGAAAGATCGCTCCGAAGAAGAAGGGGAAGGCAAATATGCCCAACGAAAAGTGGTTTTTTAACTCGAGCGCGGCGATTTTGGTGCTGACTGGAGCGGCCAAGCTCTACAGCGCCACAGGCACATCGAGTAGTCCAATGAACAGGAAAGTTAATGCCTTCACGCTGATTGAGTTCTTGGTGGTTATCGCCATCATCGCAATTCTGGCGGCGATGCTGCTGCCAGCGTTGAACCGCGCGAAATCGGCGGCGGACTCCGCTGGATGCAAGAGCAACCTGCGGCAACTGACGCTGGGAATGGCCATGTACGTGCAGGACGTCGGCGTGTATCCTGGGGGGTCGTTACCACCCCATCTTCGGTCTTTCGTGGGAGCACCATTTCCGGACAACAATTATGAGTACCCCTCTTCCGGTCCCCCTCGGTACCTTGGGCCACGGCAGAGTGTCTGGGTCTGCCCTGGTTACAATCGGGTGCAGGGATCAATCGCGTCGTCGCGAGTCGGCGTGGGAAATAACGGAAGCTATGGCTACAACGTAGGTGGCACCGGTAATAGCCTGGGGCTTGGGGGCAGCGCTGCTGGTGCCGCAACTGGTCCCGGGACTAATGAGGTTCTGTGCCCGGTCCGCGAAAGCCAGGTGCTGATTCCGAGCGATATGATCGCCATTGGTGATGGGGTTTTTGGGTTCGGCGCTCCTCTGCCAGTAAGTGCACTGCCGTGGCTGGATGTCTTCATCCACGCCTACCCTGGTCCCAACGCCGGTTACAATGCCGCAGTCCGCGGTCTGTCGGCAAATGATCCGGGTGCTCAGGCGATGTCGCGGCGGCACGGTGGCCGATGGAACGTGGGCTTTTGCGACGGGCACATCGAGAACCTGCGAGCTGTCCAACTCTTCAATATAAGCGACTCCCTCGTCGCTCAGCGGTGGAACATCGACCACCAACCGCATAGCGGATGGCCTGCGCCCCCGCCACCGTAGCGCAACATAGGAAAAGATCGCTCCCAAGAAGCAGCGGAAGGCAAATATGCCCAACGAAAAGTGGTTTTTTAACTCGAGCGCGGCTATTTTGGTGCTGGCTGGAGCGGCCAAGCTCTACAGCGCCACAGGCACAGCCAGGGTGCTTGAGGTCCAGGACCAGATGCTCCATCTCGGTTACCGACCGCTAATGGTATCAGCGGGGGTCGTCGAAATGGCCGTCGCTGCGTTGCTACTGACCAGTCGGAGTGACTTCAAACGGTCATTGGTGCTGCTCTGGTTGAGTGGCAACTTCTTGTTTTATCACTGGGGCAGCCAACTGCTGGGATTCCACACCTGCCCGTGCTTGGGCCACCTAACTGACCGGTTGCCGCTGCCCCCGGGTTTAGCGGAGGTCATTCTCCAGGTCCTGGCGCTTTTCTGGTTCTTGACCAGCCTTGAGAGGCTGTGGCGAGACTGGGGATCGGCACACTGGGCGAGGTTGCTTCTGGTCAGCAGTAGAATCCTGCGCGGACCATCGGCCCACGCGAACCAGGGTTGAGGTCCGGCGTCGTGGCACTAACAGACGCCAACTGCAGCAATTCTCACGACTAAAACGTCACTTGCCTCTTGAACCTGAGGATAACAGTTTCCAGTCTGGTGCCGCTGGCCATCGGCGCGGGGTTAGGCGTATTTATTAGCCAGGAGTTGTCGCATCCATCAAGCAGCTCCTCCGGACGCTCACTCTCGGTTGGGCCCGAGCAGCCCGTACTGCAACCGCCAGTGGGATCGACCCAAGTCGCAGCGTCTGCGTCCTCGGCCTCCGAGCGCGTCAGGCCCGACCAACTGGGCGGCGCGCTGCGCGCGATTTTGGCGATCGGGTCGAGCGACCGACGCGAGCGACTTCTGCGCCAGTTGGCCGAGTCAATTGACCTGGCGGACTTTCCAGAAGCACTGGCGATCCTGGGCAGGCGCCCTGAGTTCGATGTCCGCCACAGCCTGACGGAGCGGCTGTTGGCTCGGTGGGCCAAGGCGGACAGCAAGGCGGCGATGGCTTATGCGCAGGGGCTTCCGCCATCGCGCGCGCGAGCTTGGGCGCTCGGGGCTGTGTTGGAGGGGTGGCTGGAGCAGGATCCAGCGAGCGCGGTGCGCTGGCTAAAAAAGCTTCCCTCCGGTCCGGAGAAGGACCAAGTGCTGCAGGCCTCGATGAGCTCACTGGCGGCTCAGGATCCCAACCTGGCGGCGGATTTTCTGGGAACGCTCAAGCTGACGCGCTCGACGTCGGCCCTGCAGGTGGCGCTATTCCACGAATGGGCGAAGCAGGACCCCGTTGCCGCCGCGGCTGCCGCCAGCAGCATGGCGATAACGGACCCCGCCAGCCTGGCGAACATAGCAGGCGCTTGGGCGGCGAAAGACCCGGCGGCGGCCGCTGATTGGGTCAAGAGCCTGCCGGCAGTGTCGCGCAAGCCTGAGGTGGTCCGCAGCTTGTGCGGCTCGCTGATTTATGCGGATCCAAAGCTCGCGACCGACTTCGCCCTCTCACTGCCGCAAGGGCAGGCGCAGGATGCGGCGATTGGAGCCGTAGCCTCCGGGCTGGCCGACCGCGATCTCAACGAAGCCCTCTCGTGGGTCGGTCAGCTCACCAAACGCTCTGCCAAGGCCGAGGTGCTAAGGCAGATGGCTGGCCAGTGGAGCCAGGCTGACCCTCAGGCCACGGCCGCGCTGGCTCTCTCACTGGACCCAAGCCCGGCCAGGAGTGGCATCATCAGCACCGTGGCTGGAGCCTGGGCCGCGAGCGACCCGGCAACCGCTGCCGCTTGGGCTCAGGCATTGCCTGCGGGGAGTGACCGCGGCCAGGCGATGCAACAAATCGTCAGCGCGTGGGCTGGCGCAGATCCAAGCGCCGCGGCCAACTTCGTCCTGACCCAATCGGCTGGGAACCCCCAGGACACTTTGGCGAGAACCCTCGCCGGCCAGTGGGCCTCCAGCGATCCTGCTGGCGCAGCCAAGTGGGCGGTGGAGAATCTCAGCGGCCAGGCGCAACGCGACGCAATGTGTGCGCTGGCTGTGGCCTGGACCCGCCAATCGCCCGTGGACGCCGCAAATTTCGCCGCGAGCCTGCCTCCGGGTGAGGCTCAGAACGCTGCCGTGGGAACCATTTTGACCTCCTGGGCCGCTTCCGATCCAGCGTCGGCGGCGAGTTGGGTCAGCCAATTTCCGGCTGGGAAGTTGAAGGATCAGTCCGTGCAGGACTTGGTGAGCGGTTGGGCGATTAAGGACCCGGCCAGCGCGGCAAGCTGGCTGCAGGGCGTGGATCCAGGCTCGACTCGGGACGCGGCGGTGGGCGCTTTCGTCGGCGTGGTTGGGCATACTGATCCATCCTCCGCGGCGGCCTGGGCTGCATCAATAGCAGACGACGGGCAAAGGGTTTTCCGAATGGAAAGCGCGGCGCGAATGTGGATGGACGTGGATCAGCCGGCGGCGCGGGCGTGGGTGCAGAATTCCACCTTGCCCGACAATGTGAAAGCGAAGCTACTGGGACTCTAAAGGTTATCCAATACTTGAGGTCTTGAAGGTCGGAGGGGTTCTAGGCGCCTCGAGGTGGCCAGTGTGTCGGAGCCGGCTAAGGGAGCGTCTCCGAGCTGGGTGACTTCGATCGCGGATAGGGAAACCAGCTTGTTCAGAACGTGAAAGCAGACCAAGACACTCTTAGGACGAACTTGCGTTGGCTGCTCGCTGGGCTGACGGCTGTGGTCTATTGGCAGGTGTCCTGCCATGGGTTTATCAACTACGACGATCCCGCGTTTGTCTCCGCCAACCCCCACGTTTACACGGGACTCAGCTTCGCGAACTTCCTCTGGGCTTTCACCACGTTGAACGGTGGCGCCACCTCGTACCAGCCACCAACCTGGCTGACGCACCAACTGGATTGCCAGTTGTTCGGTTTGCAGCCGGGCCCGCAGCATCTGACAAACCTTTGGTTCCACCTTGCGAACACGCTCCTGCTGTTTGGTGTAATGGACGCGCTCACCAAAAGGCCGTGGCGCAGCGGGCTGGTCGCGGCGCTATTCGCGCTGCATCCATTGCACGTCGAAACCGTGGCCTGGATTTCAGAGCGCAAAAGCCTGGTATGCCTATTCTTTTGGATGCTGACCACGCTGGCCTATGTACGGTACACCCGGATAAGGAGCGTTGCCAGCTACGCACCGGTCCTGCTCCTTTTCGCCGCTGCGCTGCTGTCGAAACCGATTGCAGTGAGCCTGCCGATTACGCTGCTTTTGCTGGACTACTGGCCCCTGGATCGGTTCCGGGTTGTAGGAGAGCCGGCTGTGATGAGCGCAATGCAACGAACACCAGGTTGGACGCCAGCCGAACTCGCAGGCCAGACGGCTGCGGTACGCCCGGCCTATGGCGGCAGGGGCCCTGGGCAAGCCCTCTCTGCCAAGATCGGTGGGTTCGTGTGTGGACGTCCGTTTCTCGAGAAGGTGCCCCTGTTCATTGCGACCTTCGTGGTGTGTCTGGTGACGGTCGTGGCGCAAATCGACCTGGGCGCCACCAAGTCGCTTGCCGACATCCCGATGCGCGTGCGCATCAGTAACAGCATCATGGCCTGCGTGCTTTACCTGCGCAAGACGATTTGGCCTTCTGATTTGGCGCCGATTTATCCATTGCGCTTCGACTGGCCCTGGTGGCAGGTGGCTTTGTGCGGCCTACTGCTGGCTGCCGCTTCACTATGGGTCATCGCGCAGACAAAAAAAAGGCAGTACCTGCTGGTAGGCTGGATCTGGTATCTGGTATGCCTCGTACCGACCATCGGTCTCGTACAGGTCGGCTCGCAAGGAATGGCCGACCGCTACTCCTATGTTCCGCTCATCGGGATTTTCATCATGGCCGTTTGGTACGTTGCGGAGATTATCGCTGGTAGCCACGCGCCAAGGATCATACCGGCGGTGGGAGCTTCTGCCGTGGTGGGCGCTTGCGCGGTGTGCACATTCGTCACGGCGAGGTATTGGCAGGACAGCCTTGGTTTGTTTCAGCACGCGATTCTGGTCACCAAAGGCAATTATATCGCATGCTGCCAGGCTGGTCTGGCCTGGGTCGGCGTTGGCAACCTCCCCGAGGCTGAAAAGCTCTTCCACGAATCGCTCAGGATTTGGCCAAACCAGCCAGTGGCTGAGAACTGCCTCGGGAACCTGCTGTTTCGCGAAGGCGATTGCCAGGGCGCGTTCGAGCACTACTCGCGGGCGGTGAAGCTCAAGCCTAGGGACGCGCAGCTTCGCGGGAAGCTGGCTGAGCTGTTCATCCACTCCAAGGACCCCCGATACCACGATCCGCGGAGGGCCTTGGAGGAGGCGCACCTGGCTTGCGACCTGAGCCATTATCGGACACGTGAGTTGGTGGGGGAGTTGGCGCTGGTCTGCGCGGAAAATCACGACTTTCGAGAAGCGCGCGAGGCCGCGCGGAAGGCACTCGCGCTTTCGTTCGGTCCGCAGGAAACCCAATGGGCCGAGAAAATGATGGCGGACGTACGCAGAATGGAAGAGCAGGCGGGGGAAACGGCCGGGCAAGCAACTGCGGAGAGGAGCAGCCGCAAATGAATCCAAAATGCGCCAGGGGTTGCAGAGCATCTCCGAGGGACGAGCTCCACGATTCCCTGTCCACGCGGGCTGAGAGGAGCGACTCGTCGAATTCGTCCCTCCGCCGCGACCCTATGACCAAGCGAATAAAAATCCTGATTGTTACTGATAGTCCGGCCTTGCCGACCGGGCTGGCCGAGACGACGCGGCTGATTTTTTCAAACCTGCTCGCCAAATATCCGGACCAGTACGAAATTCACCAGATCGGCCTGTTCCAATGCTACGCGGTCACGACCCCGCAATGGCCGGTTTATCCGACGATGACCTTCAAAAACCGACAAGGAACACTTGAATTCACACCCGAGGACAAGTACGGCCACAAGACTTTCCTGCGGCTTTTGCCCAAAGTGCAACCAGAGATCGTGTTTGCGTTCGGCGATCCCCAGACCGTGCTATATCTGTGCCTTCCGCCGAAACAACGCCGTTATCGGCTAATGCTCTATGTGAACTTCGACGGGCTCCCTATGACCCCGGATTACGGACCGATCCTCAACAACGCGGACCTGATTTTCACCAAGAGTGAGTTTTCGATGGAGGTCGTCGCGCGCTGTCTGCCGATGGTTGGCCGGGACAAGCTTGGTTACCGCTACAGCCCGGCGGATGTTCAGCGCTTCGCCCCGGTCCCGGAGGCAACCGGGCTCGAAATGCGCCGCGATCTTTTCCCCTCCTGGATGCCGCCCAGCGGCTTCGTGCTCGGGTGGATCGGGCGCAACCAATGGCGAAAGCAAGTCTGGCTCCTGTACAAGATCCTGCATTACTTGCGCACGGGGGAGTACCTCGTCTGCCAAACCTGCGGGCGGGTGAGTCTGTTCGATTGGGACCCAGCCCGCCAGGCCCACTTGAATTCGGTCCCGCTGGTTCTCGAGTCGCGGCCGGGGTACCGCTACGACCGCTGCACCCATTGCGGCTCGCTGGAGGCCGAACCAGCCAGTCCGCTGGCGGATGTATTCTTGTGGCTCCACATGCCCGAGGAACCGGAGGAGGCGTGGCCCTCGCGGCTTTTGGAGCAGCAGTTTGGGCTGCGGCGAGACCGCGATTTGTATTACACGCCCGACCATGGGCTCAAGTCGGCGCTGGCGCCGGATGACGTGCCGATGCTGTACCGGATCTGGGATGGCCTGCTGTTTTTGAGTGGGGGCGAAGGATTCGGCTTGCCGGCGTGGGAAGCGATGTGCTCGGCGTTGCCGGTAGTCTATACCAATTACTCGGCGCATGGAGAATTCCTGTCACGCGCGGACGCGGGTTTGCCGGTGGGTGGTATCCTGCAACCGGAGGCCAAAACCTGCATTTGGCGCATGGTGGCCGACGTGCCCCAGGCGGTGGAGGCGGTTCGGAAGCTTTATTATGACCGCGCCTTGGCCCGGCGGTTGGGCGAAAACGGACGATCCTTCGCCGAGCAGTTTGCGATCGAGACCCAGGTAGATGCATGGCATCGTACTTTCGGCGAGCTTGCGCAGGTTGCTCCGGCAGTTTGCGGGTCTGTGCCAGGTGCGTGAGGCTCATTGGGAGGTGCTGGCCTTTGGACGCTCCAGACTTTTACAGCGGCTGGGACGCCTCGTCCCTCAATGAGTTCGCGGAGAAAAGACAGTCCCCGCCTTTCCCGAACTCCGCGCACAGCTATGACTTAATGTCGCGCGCTTGAAAGGCCGCGGCGCCGACGAGAAAGGTCGTAAGGTTAAAAGCCAGTAAAATGCACAGTGATTCCGCTATTCGCGCCCAGGGAATAGGCTGCGCATAGATGAAGAGCCAGATGCGGAAGTGATAGGGGAGAAACCATTGGTGATAACGCTCGAAAAAGGGGATATTCTCCATTACCAGATTAATGAAAAGAAACGACAGCGACAGTATGGTTGCCGCGGCGGGCTTCATGTTGAAGCACGAAAACATGAAAGCCAGGCCCAACACTGCGGCGGCATTGATCACCATGAACAGGTGAGAACCGAGATATAGTTTGAACCCTTCTGCGGCACCCAGCGCGTTGAACACCATCCCCGGCCAGGAGACGAACAGACCGCGCCAGGGGAACCAGAAGCGCGCGAAACACAGCGCGGTTCCACCCAGAACTATGACCAGCACAGCGCAGAAGATAACTCCCGCCAGCCATTTGACCAACAAGAGGCGAAAGCGGGAAATTGGCCGGGACAAAATCATGCGCAGCGTGCCGTCTTCGGCTTCTTTGGCGACGAGATCGCCGCCCACCAGCGCGGCGTAAAGCGGCATCAGCAGGATGACTTGCGGGATGAGCATGACCACCGCCACGGTGAGCGCCGAGACGTACTCTTCCGCCAGATAGCCATTGCCCGCCAGCATGCGCTGCATGTCGCTTTGCCCGCGGGTAAAGCGGAAAACCAGCAGCACGGCGTTCTGTGCCAGGAGAAAGGCCCCAAAGCCGATGTAGGTGCGTTTCTTGCCGAAGAGCTTCCACAATTCGTTGCGCAAGTGATGGTAGAACATGCTTGTTCGCTAAATCGTCAAAGGGCTGCGGGGGCTCTATCGGACGCCGCGCATGGGCTATTCCATCCATGCAACGATGTAAGCTTGTATGGCGCATGACAAAATTCTTCGCTGCCGCATAAATGCGGCAGGAAGGCGCCCCAGAAGAAATCTTTCATGCGCCCAAACTTGTAACTCATTCAGCTTCTCTCTCGCTTTGCATCAGGCTCAAATAAAAGCTCTCAAGCGTCTCCTCGGAGTGAGCAATCTCGTAAACAGGAATTCCGCGCTTGACGAGCAGCCGCACCACCTGATCGGTGCCGATCCCCTGGTTCAAGGCGATGAATTGGCCGTCGCGCTCGCCAGTGATGAATTGCCGCTGGCGAAGTTCCTCAATCGCGGTGGCGAAATCCCCAACCTTGAGCCGGACCCATCGTTCGCGCTGTTTTGTGGCGGCCAGGGAACCTTCGAAGACCATTCGTCCCTGGTTTAGAACGGCGATGCGGGTGCAGAGTTGTTCCACCTCGTTGAGGAAGTGGGAGGAGAGCAGAATGGTCAGGCGTAACTCCCGATGCAGCCGCAGAATGGTTTGGCGCATCTCATGGATGCCTTCCGGGTCCAGTCCGTCGCTGGGTTCGTCGAGAATCAACAGCTCCGGTTGGGGCAACAGGGCCTGAGCCAACGCCAGGCGCGCCCGCATACCGTGCGAATAGGTTCGCACCTTGGAAATCTCGCGCCCGCTCAGGCCGACCCATTCGATGACCTCTTGAATCCGTCGGCGAGGGGTGGGCGCCGTGTAGGAACTGAGGATTTCGAGGTTTCGCCGGCCGCTCAGGTAATCGTAAAAGGCTGGGCTTTCGAAGATCGCCCCAACTTTCCGGAGAGCCTGGCGGCGATGAATCGCAACGTCGTAGCCGCAGATATGGACCTGGCCACGCGTGGGCCAGACCTGGCCCAACATGATGCCAATGGCGGTGCTTTTGCCCGCGCCGTTGTGGCCGAGCAGGCCGTAGATTTCGCCGGGCGGGACTTGCAACGTCAGGTCGTCCACGGCGACATTCTGACCGAAGCGTTTTTGGACATTCCTGAGCTGGATCACGGTTTGAGTTTTCGGAGGCGCCCTCACCCCGGCCCTCTCCCATCGGATGGGAGAGGGAGTATCACTTTTTTCCAAGGTGAGCGATCAAGTCGGCCAAATCCTGCGGCGCGAGAACTTTTTCAAATCCTTCCGGCATCAGCGAGAGGCCGGAACTGGTCAAATGATCGAGGTCAGCGCGGAAGATGGTTTCGTCGCCAGAGGGGGAGCGCAAAGTGATGCTGTTGGGCGTTTCGGCGGCAATGATGCCGCTGAACTCGCGCTGGTCCTTAGTCACCGCAGTGTAGTTGACGTAGCGCGCCTCAACGGCCCGGTTGGGATCGAGAATGGCCACCAGCAAGTACTCCGCGGATTTGTCGGCCAGGGCGCCCAAGTCCGGGCCAACTTGCGGGTGTTCCAAACCTTGATGGCACACAGCGCAATTCTGTTGGAACAGAACCGCGCCACGGTCTGCATCGCCTGACAGATTGAGCACTGATTGATAGGCCTCAAGCACCTTCTGACGGTCCTGGTTGACGCTCGAAAAGAGTCTTTGGGCACGCTCGCGAATTGGCGGCGCCGGATGCGTGAGCAGTTTTTGTTGGTCCGCCGGGGCAAGTTGGCCGGTGGGAATCTGGCCGGCCTCGAGAGCAGCGAGAAGGCTTTGGGTCCATTCGCGCCGGGTGAACAGAGCAGCAATCAACTCAGGCCGGAGGTCCGGGCTGCTGCTCTTCCAACTCGTCAGCAGGGCTTGGGCAACATCGGTCCCGGTGGCACGGCGCAACCCGGCCAGGGCAGCTCGTTGGATTGTGACCGGGAACTGGGGTCCCAGCAATTTGGCCAAACGCGCGATGTCCTGGTCGCGTTCGGTGAGGCCGCGGCCCAGCAGCCTCAAGGCCGGGAGGGCTTCTGATTGCCAAGAGCCGAGTTTCAATTGCGGGTTGCCGACTCCAGGGGGTGAATCGGCCAGCGCGCGCGCCCGAGCGAATAAGCCATCGAGTCGTTGGATGGCATTGTTCAATTCCGGTGCGCCAGTGGCTTGGAGTTGTGGCAGCGAACTGCCGCGCCGGTCCAGCGCATCCAGCACGCCAGCAACGGCACCCAGTTGCCAGGCGGCGCAGGTGGCGCCGCTGGCTTTGCTCATCAGCGCCAGGGCCTCAGCCAGCGAGTGTTCGTCGCCCGAGGCGGTCGTGAGGCCCAGTAATTGGTCCAAAAGCTTTGCCGGCGGCGCCTGGTCCTTCGCGCGGTTGAGGATCGCCGCCAACATGCCGCCAACATGCGGCGGCGCGGAACTCATCACGGCGATTTGAATTTCCGAGCAATCTGGATTTCTTGAGGCGAGGTTGACCAGGGCCAGCCCTGCCAGCGGGTCATCCCATTGGCCCAAGGTAAAGGCGAGTTGATAGCGGACGCGAAGAGCGGGATCGTCCAGGAGTTGGAGCAGCGCCTGGCCGAGGTCGTCGAGTTTCGAGCCGGCGCGGTGAGCCCCTGGCGGCTGGCGATCGGCGGCTTGCAGGAATGGCTCGCTGATGCGGATGGCGTGCTCGCGAACCGCGGGGTGCGGGTCCCTGAGCGCCCCTTGCAAGAGAGCCGGCGTTGTAGCGCCAAGCCCGTCGAGGGTGCAAAGGGCCTGCAGGCGGGTCTTGGGCCGGTTGCTTGCGGCGACCAGCCTCTCCAAGTCCATGACCGCGCGTTTGTCGCCACGCTCGATCAGCAGGCGTTGAGCGGTGTCGCGCTGCCAGCCGTTGGGAGAGTCCAGCGCCGCCACTAATCCGCCGGTATCAAGTTGATCCAGGCGCGGGATCTTTCGCAACTGGATGCCCGCGGGATAAACGCGATAAATGCGTCCCTTGTCGTGTCCGGCGCGAAGATCAAGGTGATTCTTTACGTCATCGGGGATCCATTGGGGATGCTCGATCACCAAGCGGTACATGTCGGCGATGTAGAGAGCACCATTGGGCCCGGTTTTGATCATGGTGGGGCGGAACCAATTATCGGTCGAAGCCAGGAACTCGCTCTGGAGTTCATCGGCGGCGCGATGGCTGGTGAAGCTGACGCCGTCGGCTTCCAGGATTTCGCGGTGAATGAGATTATAGACCGGTTCGCTGATGAAAACGCTGCTGGCAAAGTCGGGCCCGAACAGCTCGTCGCGATAGGGAGTGGGGCTGTTGGCGGACGTAACGTGACCGCTGGCGCCGACGTCGTTGAATCGTTGCAGGGCGCGGGAGATGGCAAAGACGCGGGTGGCATCCGGGTAGCCGGCGAGCATGCGCCGGGTAGTCTGGACCGCCAGATTTGGGTTGCGAGCAAGGTAATGTTCGGGAAGAAAGTAGTGCCAGAGCCATGAGCTGTTGTTATTGCCGAACCAATTGCCCCAGTCGTCACGATGGCGGCCAAACTGCGTGCCGCCGGCTTCGGTTTCAAAGGAGCCGTCGCGCGGCCGAAAACGAAAATCCCGACCGCTGATGTCCACGGGTTTCGGAAGTTCGCGCTGCGCTGCGCTACGCGTTGGCTGTCGGGTGTCGCCGGCGTTGCGATGGGATCGGGCGACGGTCCGTCCTACGTTGCGGATGGCGCCGCCGCTATCGCCGTTGGCCCCGTAAAGCCAATTATCCAGCCCGTAGTCGAAGCCGTTGAGCCGATGTTGCTGGTTGCCTTCGCCAAAACCACTGAACAGAACCTCGCGCACGTCGGCCCGCCCATCGCCATCGGTATCTTCGGCATAAAAAATCTCCGGCGCCGCGCTGACGATTACGCCCTTGCCCCAGGGAATCACGCCGGTTGGAAAATTCAGACCTTCGAGAAACACAGTTGATTTATGATAGACGCCGTCATGGTTGGTGTCTTCGAGGAAGCGCACGATGCCGCCCGGTTTGCCTTGGCCGTCCACGCCCAGCGGATAATCGCCCATTTCCACCACCCACAACCTGCCGTCGGCGCCCCACTCGAAGGCAATTGGGTCCTGAACCAGGGGTTCGCAGGCCACCAGCTCCACTGTGAAACCTGGCCGCGTGTGGATGGCTTTGAGGGAGGCTTCGGGCGAGAGGGCCGGGGGTTGGAGGCCGGCGAGCAACTCGTCAAAAGAGCGGCGCTCCACCTTGTCAGGCAAGCTTGAAGTGTCCTCATTCTGCACCCAGAGGTGGCGTGAACGGAACCAGACGCCATTGTTGCTGCCATTGCGGCAAATCATGGGAATCTCCCCAGGCTGACCGTGCTGGCCGGAAAGGACTTCCCGCGACCAGCCGGTTGGAAAGCCTAAATACGGTTTGGCCACGAACAGGTGCAGGGAAAAGGACTTTTCGTTTGAGAAAATCACGTCGGCAAAACCGTCCTGGTTGATGTCCACGAACCGCAACCCGTTGTCGCGGCCCTGCGCATTGGCAATGGAGGTGTTGGCCGGCAGTGAATAGGGCAACCGTTTCCAGGTCTTCTGCTCGTCTGACCAGGAGAAGACGGCGTTTTGCGACTCGTTAGCCACGATGAATTCACAGCGACCGTCACCATCAACATCACGCAGGCGCACTCCGCGATCCCGCATACCCTCGGTGGCATCGCCGCTGGCAGTGAAGATGGGTTTGCCATCCAGGTCCAATCCGCTCAGCAGCGAGTCGTCCTTAAGCCACTCGACACCATCGAAAGTCCAGGCCTTCGCGACAGCAGAGTTGTGAACGAGGGCGGTTACGCGCCCGTCCGCCCGGAGAATCCCAAATCGCACGCCGGTTTCCTGCCGGCGGCCTCGCGCGTCCGCAGCAGTCAGTGGCATGGGAAACCCGGTGGTGGACCAGGACTTGGTCTGCGGATTCCAAACGCGGGTTTGTCCATAGTGTTCGCTGGCCAGAATGACGTCGAGGTATCCGTCGTCGTTGAGGTCCAGGAGCCGCACGCCGTTGTCCAGGCCATTGACGTCGCGCAGCGGTTGGCCGAGCAAAAGATTCTTATCCAGCCGCTCCTGCGCTTCGCGAAAGGTGAGGAACTTGACCTTTCTGCCGTGTTTCCGAACGGCGTAATCAATGAACTCGACAATTTGATCGCTGCGAATCCAGCCGTGCGGATGAAAGATCAAGTTCATGGTTCCCTGCTTGAGGACGGTCGCATCGAGCGCCGCTTGCCAATCGGCGACGGTCGCAGGATTGTTAGTGCCTTGCAGATGCTGGGCTTCCCAATCGCTGGGCACGATGGCCGGGAATTCCCAGCAGAGTTTTCCAATCACATAGGGGTAGGGATAATTCTCGATGGTGGTGGCGAAGGCAGGGAAGGGAAGGTATTTGGGGAATTTCTCGCGGCCATCGGGATCAAGGACCAACTCAGCCGGCAGCGAAGGATCATTGGTCGTGGTGAGGTTCATGATCGAGGAATCAATAGTGAGGAATTGCCCGGCGGCGTTGGTCTGGTTGAAAATCCCGGCATAGAAACGCGGGCTGGGGCTGTTCATCGAATCACAACAGGGCATGCGGAACGCAACGGGTTTGTTGCCTCGAATGCGATTGAGCAGTTCAACACAGCCATGATAGGTGTCGGCGGCAGCTTGGAAATTGCCCCGGGCCAGGCAAGGGCACGGATGGTTGAGTGTGTGTGCCTCCAAAGAGAGTCCTTCCCGGAGCCAGCTCTGGAACTGCGGCTGCTGCGGGTCGGTGGCGACGGTCATGATGCTGACTGGGGCGCGTCCGTCAACTTGCTTGAGCCGCTCCAGAATTGGGCGGAGAAACTTTTCCCATTTCTCCGGCTGGTTCAGGTCGTCAATGGCCAGAATCACGACGGCTTGGACATCCGGCTCCCCGATCCATTGAGGGGTGGTGAGTTTGGGAAAATCTCGCCCGACGTAAAACGGATCGCTTCCGTCCAGATACGTCAGACGATTGCCATCGGGCGCGCCGCTCGAAGGGTTCGCTGCGGAAACGGAAATCGAAAGCATCACGGCCAATAAGCGCGCCGGCAGGAAGCGACCAGAACGGATCATCCTCGTGAACATATCGCCCTGCCGCAAAAGGAAGCGAGGAAAAGTTATAATGTTATGGTGGTCAATGGTGGTCAATAGTGTTGGCTGATCCGGCTCGGAATGGGGATCGAGGTAGGGACGCGGGTTGCCCCGCGCCCCCCTCACAGATCCCGGCGGGCGGTTTTGCCGCACCGGGCTCTTCACCGCAACTCGCGCTTGCCCGCAGTGAGGTTAGCCAGGGGTATGCCGTCGTTCTTACGGCTCTGGTTTCCTGTGCGGACGGTGTTGAGGTGTTGGCCTCTTGGCTCGCTTCGGGACCGCTTGGGCCTTGCCGCGAGTTACTATGGACCAATCTGACTCCCAGCTTTCTGTGAGCAGGCTCTCCTTGTCGTTGAGCTTGCCTTCCCGCTTGGCTCCCGTAGTTTGTGCGGCGGGGGTCGCCTGGGCCTCCCAAGTTCCGAGCAACGCCTTCGGCACATGCCACGCTCCACGACCCCGGCAGGTCTCTGGAAACCTCACCATACCGGTTTCCTCCGTGTTGGGTTCCGACGATGCGACGGCGTCCCCACCTGCATGTTTTTCTGTCGTTTCGAGGCTGGATTGCTTTAGGGGGTGCGACTCCCGCTTGCGGCCTGTGTCTGTCCCTGTGTACGCTTCCAGGAGGTCGTTCGGCCTTCGGCCCTTCTGTTCGGGGGCTTTGGCCTGTCCTGGCTCCCGGCAACACTCGGGTTGGGGTGGTCGATCGATTTGCGCGAAATCCAAGAGCACGGCTCTTGGGTATTCAAACTCATCCCGACTCCAACCACCAATGGTGGATAACTTTGATGAAAACCGCCTTTACAACACAGAGAACTTCTCCTTCCCACAGAGATACCAGATCCTGGCACCACCGGTCTTCATTGCGACCCCACCCGGCCACGCCGAGCGGGTCTGGCAAGGCAGCCCGTGGACGTGCCGGACCCGAATGCCCTCCGAGCGACCCAAAAGACTTGTCCGGGCGGGCAAATCGGGGTGGCAGCGCTCCGGGCCGAGATACTTTTGCCGCTGATTTGGCGAATTGCCGGGGACTTCGGAATTGCTTTTAGGTCCGAAAGGCACAAAATGCCCAGGAATGGAATCGACCCAAAATGCGGCGATGTATCGGGTATGGGGAACAGACAAGGTGGTGTATGGCCCGCTCGATTTGACTGCGCTGGCTGAGTGGATCCAGGAGGCACGGGTTACGGAGCGCAGTTGGGTGCTCCTGGAGGCGAAGAACGAGTGGAGAAGAGCGGCGGAATTGCCGGAGCTGAAATCGTGCTTTGTTGCGAACGCACAGGCCAGGGCTGCCTCCCCGGGCGATGCCGACCGGACCAAAGCGGGCGCCCGGTTGCCGCCCACGGCCCTGCGGCGCATTAAGCTCTTTGCGGACCTGGAAGAGCCACAACTTGAATCTTTTCTTCGTTACCTCGAAGAGGTTCGTTGTCCCCAGTTCAGCCACATCGTTCGCCAAGGCCAGCGTGGGGAGGCAATGTACTTGGTGCTGGAAGGCGAAGTTCGCGCATTGACCATCGTGGACGGTAAAGAATCGACCCTGGCCACCATTGTGGCGGGGGATTGGTTTGGCGAGATTTCATTGCTCGATCACGGACCGCGTTCGGTAGATGTGATCGCGAATAAAGACAGCATCTTGCTCAAGCTCTCCAGTGAGGCCTTCGAACTCTTGCTTCGCGAGGCGCCAATGTTGGCCGTGCCGTTCTTACGGGCGTTGAGCCGCACCGTGGTCGCGCGCATCCGGCAGGCGACCAAACGCTACGAAGATTCCGTGCGCTTCATACGTACGTCTGGCATCATTGACTGATCATCGTCGTGGTTGAAAAAGCAACCGGTAAAAACGCAGTGATCCGGTGGGAGCGCTCGTATCCATGACGCGCAACAGGCCGTCGGTCGGCAGGCCCAGATTAGTCAGCGGGCCCAGCGGAACGAAGCCGCCTGGGAAACTGAGGTCCACGTCCTGATGTTCGATCGAATAGACGCGGTTGCTGCGGGCGGGCCAGGACAACGCGATTTGACCGTTCGTGTGCTGAATGCTCAGGAGGTAAAACTCGGGGGCCGGTTGGCCCGAACCACTGCCGCTCTGGAAGCTCCCGAAGCGCGTTCCAGTGGGCACAATCATCCTGGGCGTGGCAAAGTGGACGTCATCAAAGAAGCCGACGTACAGAACGTTGGTTTCGAACACGCGGATGTTGAGGGCGATGCCTTGAACGCTCGTGGGGTCAAAGGCGCCGATCCCTTGTGGTTGAACAAACTGCGCCACGGAAGCCGTTACAGTGTCCCAACCGTCCGGACCTGGCTGATACGTTTTTCCAAATTCGATCCAATTATTGGCGCCGGATTTGAGCTGCATTTCCAGCGAGCAACCTCGAGCGTTGGCCTCCCGGAACGAATAAGAAAAGATGTATTGGCCCCAGAGATTCGTATCGCTCGGGAGAGACCAGTTGGTCGCGAAGCCTTGGTACAATCCAAAAACTGAAATCGGTTGAGTACTGGCCGGGTTCGTAACCACCATGAAAGCAGCTTGGCCCCCACTGATGCCCTGGCCTGCGGCTATGCCGCGATCAAATTCTCGAGAACTGGACGGCGGATACACATAGGTGGACCAGGGCGCGAGCGCCGCCCAGCCGCCGAGCCCGTTGGTGGCGGGGCGATTGTCAAAATTGTCCCAAATCTCTTGAGCCGCCGCGACCGTCTGGTCCGGTGTTTTCGCGCCTACAAACCGGATGTTATCAACCCTTTCCTGATATACGGCATTGGTTTGGAGGAACTGTACATTGACAATGAGCTGGCTGACATTTTCGCTGTCGAAATAGCCAACCCAAGGCGGAACAGAGAATTTGTCCAGCGAAGCCAAGATCGTGTCCCAGCCGTTCGCGCCGGGCGTGTAGGGTTTGGTGAAATGGATTTGCCCGCCGCGCCCGTCTATAACTTGCATTTCGAGAATACTGGCAAGTTGGCTCAGCTCTTTGAAATCAAAAGAGAAACTGTAATTTGTCCATTGACTCGAGTCCCGGGGCAACGCGAAGGGCTGCGAATTGGTAAAGCCAAGGAATGAGCCGGATAAACTCCCAACACTGGCCGGGTTCGTGCAAACGATAAAAAGTGACTGTTGGCCGTCAGAAGCGGCATCGTTGCCCACTCCAGCGGCAAAGAACATCGCGGGCACCGCGGACGTATTTTGGGCGTAAAATCCGAGTTGCCAGGGAGCAAAGTTGGCCGGCTCGGCTCCGGTGTCCCGGTCCTCGAAGCTGTCCACCATGTCCACTGAGGCATTGGGCGCGGTCTGGAGATAAGCATTCCAGGTAAACGGCCCCGTGGCTTCGCTTGGGATCGTTACGCTAAAAGTATGTTGGTCGGTGCCGGTGTCGGTGAGGAACTCTTGGCTGGCAATGATTTGGCCGGCGGCGCCGAGTTCCAGAATGACTTTGTAATACTGTTGGCTGGCTAGGTACGGCTGCCAGAGTCGGATGCGGTCCAGCGGCAGGCCGCTTTGTGATGTCAGCCAGCCAGGAAGCTCCTGCCATTCGACGGTGATCGGATAAGCGGAACCTGGTTTGACAACGTTCGGCAAGCCCAAGGGACGAACCGCCCAGAGCAGACGAACTGGCAGATACGTGTCAGCAATCGGCGACCCGTTTTGAACCAGCCAGGCATGGAAGACGTACTCGCCCCCGTCGGGCGAGGAGATGTACCACGGGTCAGTGAGGTCGGGAGCCGGAATTGGCAGCGACACGGTGAGATTGCCAGCGCCGGAAATGGAGCCGCCATTGGTCTGAGCATAAACCAGGTTGGGCGAAAGCACTCGCTCGAAGCCGGCCATTAAGGTGAGGTTCGGGTCGCTCAGATCGTAGCCGACGGTGAGCGTATAATTTGAGCCAGTGGGCCAAACAACCATGGGAGCCGACGCTATCCAAAGCTTATTCGGGTTGGTGTTGAGCAAGGATTGGTCGAGACCCCCGCCGGAAGGATAAGCGTAGAGAAGCAGATATTCGTCGCCCGCTAGGCTGAGCTGGACGCTGCCGCTCGAGTTAGTGGCCACGACCCCGCCCGTGGTCAAATTCTCAATCTTCTTCCCGGCGAGTAAATTGGTGGCCGCAAGCGTGACCGAGGCGCCGGTGACGTTTGCGTTGAGTAGCCCCAAGAGCACGCTGCCGTCCGGGCAAATGCGATAGTTCTCATAAACGAAGCTGGCGCCCGGGCCGCTCAAATCGATCGAGGGCATGATGCCAAAATGGCTCCGATAAATGGCGCGCTGCCAATTATAACGGACGTCCCAGGTGTGAGGGGCCACGGTGCCTGGCGCCTCGTCGAGGTCGCCGAGCGGGAAGGTATTAATAGCGGTCCTGGCCGCGCCAATGGTCTTGATCTGCAATGCCGGCGTTGGGGGATTAGTTTGGCCCCAACCCGTATCCGTGACAATGGTCAAGCCCGAGCTGGCGCTCAGCCCTTGCCAGATCTTCCAGACTGAGACGGAGTCCCCGTAGTCCTGCGCCAACGGGGCTAAAACCTGGAGACCGGAGAAGTTCAATAGCTGAGGTTGGGACAGTTGGCTATCGCTGGCGGCCCCGGCGTCCCAGGGCGTTGCTGCGTGGGCGACGTTCAGCCCAAAGAGTGTGCTCATGCGTGCCGCCCAATTTGGATTCGGATCGTGGTAAGCGTTGAATTGGCCGGGCAGATCGGCGTTGGCGTACACGTGGATGCCCGCGGGCACCGCGCTGGTCACAACGACATCCAGATCCTTTGGCTCCATCTCAAACGCGCGCGAGAGGACCAGCGTCGGCGCGCCGGCCCAGGCTCCGCTTTGAAACTCCTCGTCAGCAATAATGCGGGGTTCATAACCCAGTCGCTTAAAGGTGCTCCAGAGCTGATAATTCTCGTGATTGGCGCGACACCAGCCCATGTCGCCCGCCCGGCTCCAAAAGAATTGGACGTCAGCGGGCGGTTTGACGGACCCGCCCAGCAGACGGTCCAAATGATCCTGTTGCACGCGGCGGAAGGTATCGGCAATGTTCCCATACACGGGGTTCTTGGGCTGCCGGTTCTGTGCCACAATGCCGAAGCCCTTTTCCCGAGGAGAATTCTGGCCGGAAAACAAATCGCGATCGTTCCAGGTAAAGATGTGTACCCCGATGGCGCCAGACATCAAGCTAGCCCAAATCTCGCTTGGCAGGGCGGCGGCCTGCCGGGCGGGGGCGTCGGAGAACAGGGTCTCGGTAGAGGTGTGTCCGGTTTCGGTAACCAGCACGGGCAGGCCGGAAGAGGCCTGGTGTTTGCCGATGCCATAGTCAACCGAGCGCAGCTCGGTATCCATGGTGGCGATGGCGTAGTTGTTGATTGACCAAAAATCCAGCGGGGCACCGCCCTCGGCACAATGTTTGACAATGGTCCGGGCGTCCTCGCAGGTGTAGAAGACGTCGGCTTCGCCAAACAACCCGCCGACCATCGAGTAAGTGCGGAGATGGTTGGGGTCGGCCAGTTTGGCCGCCTGGGATCCCAGCGCGACGTAGGCCCCGATGCTGTTCTTGCGCCACTCGGTGAGGTCATAGTACAGAGGATTATTGCGGTCAGGCGGATAGGCTTGGGGCATGACCACGGTTTCGAAGCTCGAGAAGCTTGTGCCCCAATTCGAATTGGCGGCGGCGATATTGTTGGTGTACAGCGCCGCCACATACGCCCGGAAACTCGCCAGGGAATAAGAGTCGAACCCGACAAAGCGGCGTGAGGGATCCCACAGATCATAATAGGCGTATTCATTGCCGAGGATCCAACCGGCGATGGCAGGGCTGTCCTTGTAACGAGAGGTGACCTGGACGATGTAATTTGAGTAGGCCTGGCGGGCATAGGGGTTTTCGTAGGCCAAGACTACAGAGTTGGTGCCTTGGTCCGTGGGCGTTTTCCACGCTTTCCAGTTCGTCGGAAACCAGCTCGGCGCATATTGATAACCAATGAGCACGAACAGACGCAGATTAAGTTCCTGCGCCTTGGCGACCAGGAAATCGGGCTTCGACCAGTCGAAGACGCCGGGAGCGGTTTCTACGGTGTTCCACACAAATTCGGCCCGCACGGAGTTAGCCTGCAGCTTCTTGAACTCGCGGAGATCATATTCGAGTTGCTCAAATGTTTGATTTGCGCCGACTGGAGGATTAAAGGTCTGGTAGGCAAATCCGCACGGGATGAAATACTCACCCGTTACCGGGGCCCAGAAGTAGCCGTTGCGAATCTGCAAGAAATCTCCCGCCGGCTGGGCTGGGCAGGAAAGAAGACAGGAGTAAAACAGGCCGGCCAGGACACAAACCTGCCTTGCACCTCGACCTTCTGAATGGGTCAGCGTATTGATACGTTTTGAGCGGCCGTATGCCGCGCACGGTGGAATCACGGCTTAGGTTCCATTGCCGCCTTCACGGTTTCTTCGATCGATTTCAGGGTGCGCCGGGCATAGGCGTAACTCTGTTGATCAAAATATGTCTGAACGTCTGTGAACATGGCATAAAGCCGTGAAATCTGCAAGGGGCTCAACCTGGCTGCCAGGGACCGGAAAGATTGGTACTGCGTCTGGATGCGGACCGCCAGCCCGCCGCCATTGAACCGGCGCCGCTCTCCCCAATCCAGCGCCAGACTTACCAGGTAAGCCGCCATGACCGCTCCAATCACACCGAGCGCAACCTGGAAAACACTCCCGGGTGCGACCGCAATCCGAGAACCGCCTGGCACTCTAAAAACCAACAATCCAGGCATCGGTACGACAAAGAACCAAACGAACGTGAACAACCCGAGCACGAACGAACGACTCCATTCACAAACCAGGCGCGGGTTAGCCCAACGCTTCTGTTCCAAATCGGTCATTGGCCGTTTAAGCAAGGGCAGCACCTCGAGCTCGACCCTGCTCAACACAGCCGCCTGAGCCTCCGCGCCCAACCCGCTCTTCTCAAGAGCCGCCCTGGTCTTGGTGATATCTGCAGCCAGGCCCCGCACTATGTGTACCGCGAACTTTCCGGCCTCGGCGGCCGCCAGACCGTTTTCGACCATTTGATGGGCCAAGTGCTCTGTAGTTTTTCTTATCCGTGTCGAATATCCGGCGTATTTCAGTCCAGCCATCGCCAAACGCCCAAACACACCCAGACAAAGGACGATTCCCATCCATTGAAACCATCCGCCCAAAGAGACGAAGCGTGCGACGAGCATATAAAACGCGAAACTGGCCAGCCAGCCCAATACCTTCGGAGCCCAAACTATCCAGCCCATGTCCTTCCCGGGTTTGGGCTGCATCAGAAACGGACCAACCAGAGTGCTAACGCTGAACATCAACGAGGGCAGCAGGAGCAGGACGTTGAGAAAATCCAGGTTGGCCAAGGCGAAGAGGTCCAGAAGCAGCGAGAGCAAGCCTACTCCCCATACGACCGTGCGCAGGTTGACGAGATTCTGATACTTCTGGAGCGGTCGATCTTCCCGCGGACCTACCCAGGATCGGAAGGCAATGTTAACAGCACGGGCGTCGTTTGCCGAAGCACCCGAGAGCACAAACTCCAAATTTTGGCGGATCACCTGGCCGAGGGTGTGAATGACCAGTTGCGGCCCGAAAAGCACCAAATCGCGCCCACGGTAATAGAGCCAACGACCCAGGCCCTGGGCAAAGCCGCCAGCCAGGAAAGCTAGCCCCAGCAGAGGAAGGCTAAAGGGCGACAAGCTCCTGCTTATTCCCACCACGATTCCGGCCCCTAGGAGGCCTGTAAGCCCCGAGAGCCGGTTAAATCCGGAGGCTTCCAGGCAGGCGATGAACCCCAGCGCTGTCAGGATCTGGTTCATCACCAGCCCCAGGTTCCACAGCAGGATAAGGATCTGCACGAAGGGCGAAACATCCCAAATGATCGCCAGCGGCATGAGCAGAATGCTCAGCAGAGCGGCAGGCGCGCCAAGGAAGAAGCGGCCGGCGTTGGCCCGGATCTCTTTAGCAAAGACAGAGAGGGGCCCAGCATCATTGATGCGTTGCATGAGCGGATCCAACATCATCTGCAAGTAGCCACCAGACCAGCGCGGGAAGGCGGCCAGCCATTCGGCATGGCTCCAAGTTTCGCGGATCTTGTGCCACAAGGCCTGCGAACGCTGGAATTTGATGGAATAACCCAACCCCAAAGCGTTGTGCGCGGCTTGAATCACTCCCCAGAGGTCCTCGGAGATACCGACCGCGTGCGGCCCAAACCCGATTAGGCCTTCATACCGCTCGCCAAAACTGGCGCCCCGTTCACCCGACGTGGACAGGGGCATCTTGGGCGTGTTCAGATCGCATAGGGCCCTTTGAACACGGCCATAATAAACCGCCTGAATGTTGCCCCAGCCTGTGCCCAGGCTTTCGCCGCCATTGCCTCCCAGCAACATCACACCGCGAAGCAGAGCGCGCTGGCCTTCCTCGATAAGCTGCGAGCCCTGTCCGATGGGCGTGAGGACATTGGTCGTGCTGCGGCCGGGCAGCACAATCACGGCGCCCGGGTCACTCAGAGCCAGCTTGAGGTCAGCCATGAGTGCGTCGAGATCGTTGGCGTTGGCGTTCCGATCCAGCAGAAGCATATTGGTGAGCTTGAGGGATTCTTCATACACCAGGTCCATGCCAACCAGTCCTCCGGCTTTGAAACCAAATGGAGTCCAATCGTTGATGTTATAGGCCCGGCTCCCGGGCGCCAATTCCATCAGCAAACGCGCCAGTTTGTTCCGCTGTCCCAGTTCGCCTTTATCATACGCCGCTTGCGAGGGCCGGTTGTTGTCGTTGTTATCGTATTTGTTCTGGATGAGGTAGAAGACGACATTGGGGCCCATGCCTTCGCCGTTCAAAGCCAGCGCAATGTCCACCAGATTGATAGCCGTATCCTGGGAATGGCCGGCGGTGGACATCATCGTGACCAACCAGCGGCGGACGTGCCAGGCCCGCAGGAGGGCCTCGCGCTGAGGTTCGTTGTCAACCATTAAATTGAGCCCCAAGTCAGCGCGCAGGCTGGGCTGTTCCCCGACCACCACAAGCTGCGTCGGGTGCCACAAAGTTACGTCACTCTTCTTCTCGAGTTCATAAAGTGACCCAAACCATTCTGCCAACACAGGGCCCTCCGGCAGCCGGTTCATCTTCGAGAGCAGTTCGATCCCGCGAGAACCGAGTTGGTCGCGCAAGATCTTGAGGCGCGTCAGCAGCAGTTCGGCAGTCAGTTTATGGAACGAGAGATCATCTCCGCTCATATAGACGACACCTAATGCACGATCCGGATCGAGACGATATCGCTCGAGCGCTGCCGGTTGTTGAGCGTGTCGGCGGGCCCTGCGGCGGCCGAATGGGCCGCGGCTCTTGAGCCAGGCCAGCAGCTCGGGCTCCAAGGCCATGAGCGCCAGGCCCGCGAGCATTACCGTCCATCCGGCCACCAGATGCGCTTGAACATAGCGACTGAATGAGTCGCTGAAAAACTGGAGCCCGAGGCACGAAGCGGCGGCCAAGGCGCCTGCGACCCTGAAAGGAAAAATTGCCGCCGCAGAGCTTAACGTGACTATCAAGATGAACAGACCGAACCGAAGCAGATACATCGTATTCCAAAAGAGAAACCCACCCAGCACTAGGCCCACGTCTCGGCCACTGCAATAGGCCTCCTGGAACCAAACCTCCAATGCTTGCTTGAATGTGTAGCTGCCGATGAAAAAGAAGAGCGCCGCGAATCCCAAGTAGGAGGTAATTGCCTGGGCCATCGGTAGGGCGCCACCGGTCGGCACCGACGGTTGGAAATGGTACTTAATGGAAAGCCAAATCAGTGAGGCCGGGCGAGTCGGCACCAGATTCAGTTGGCTGAGCCAACGGGTAAACTGCAACGTGTTTGGTCCGGCGGTCACTCGATCCTCCAACCACATGCTGAAACGGGAAACCAGCAGTGGAGCCAGCAGGCAAGTCGATTCCATCAACAACACCACGCCGAGGATGCCTTTGACAAACATGAACGTGGCGAAACTGGGCGGCTGCAACTCAAACAGCGAGATTGCCAGCAGCGCCAGGCCGATCGCCCGAAAGACCCAGCCGGCTCGCTGGTAAAACACCGGGTTCCACCAACCTTCCGGCCGCATGGCAGGAGAAGCGAGATGAGTCGCGCGCCCGAACCAGTTGGTGAGGTCAGCATCCAGGGCAAAACGCGACACGGCCCGCTGCCGACTTGCCCATCGGTATCGATAGACCTGCATGGCGCGCGCGGCCGCGCTCAGCCCAAAACCAACAAACAATGGCACTGCCCAAACCAAGGAATGCCAATCGGCAGCCATGTTGGCAGCCGATTCCCCCAAGTAATCGAAAATCTCGAGTCCGCGGAGCTCGTTATTATACCAGATCAACGCCACCAAACACATCAAGAGGAAGTGGGGCAGCATCTTGGCGGCCTCAAGCACATAAGGATGCATTGGCCACACATATTCGCGCTTTTTGAACGACTTGTATCCTTTGATAAAACTCACGAAGTGCTCGCGGGGAATGTCCAGCTTGCGCTCCATCTCTTCCACAACTCGGCCCAGGTTCACCCCGGGAAGTTGGATGAGCAAGAGGTCCATCGCCGAGCCCCGGGCGGGGGCATCGAAGCCGGTTCGCGCGTCGAACGGGGCCGGCCTCTCCCGGACGCCCATCAAGCGCAGTACCAGTTCCATCTGCTCATTAAGTCCCAGCGCGGCGGCGGCGGCTGGGTTCGCCTTAAAGTCGCTCATCAGGCTCAGCAATCTTAAGTGCGATTCCGAAAAGTATAAGACCAGCCGCGACCAGATATGGTTGCTGTCTTCGTTCTCCTGTAAAACGTCTGCTTGAGGAAGCCCGTCTTTGCGGCCCGCTTTGAGTACCCAACGGCTGTAAATGCCCACCATTGCGGCAAATTCGTCCATGGCGTTGACCCAGGAATCCTCTCCGCCCTCAGCTAGTCGCTCATCGTCTTCGGACCAATTGTTAACCACCCGCCGCCATTCCAACACCAGTTTGTAGATCGCTCGCAGTTGAATGTGGAAGTTCTGTTCCACGGCGCCATTGGAATAGCGCGAACGTTCGGCGCCCGAGGGAATCCGCAGACCGAGGACGAGTTTGGCCCAACGCTCTTCGGCTTTGCGCATGACCGCCACGGGCACTAACAATCCAGTAGGTCCTCCGGCCATTGCTTTGATCCGACCCCGACGCCGCGCAAGTCTTAGACTCCACCAGAAGAAGGCAACCGCGATGATGGCGAGATAAAAGGCGGCCGCCGTCCAAAACCACTGGGTGATGTCAAGAGGTCTGCTCCTGGGCGTTTCCATCGGAGGACCTGCCTGCCCGTTAGTCGGCCAGGCGGCGCCCTCGAGCTGCGCATAAACGCCCATGGTTTGGGGCCAGGAGTTCGATGGGCTGTTGCGCCCCTGGCCCGCCAGGAGGTGCTCAACGGGATAGAGGGTAGAGCCTTGGCCGGTTTTCAGTGGCGCATCGGCAGGGGCGGTGGTCACCGCCACGGGCCAAATGGCGCCCTGACGCAACTGGTCAAGACTTTGGCTCACGAATTGGGCAGCCGGCCAATGCTGCAACACGGTTGCGACCCGCAGGAACCTGGCCGTCAATGCGGTTGAGATCGCATCCGGCCGCTGCAACGGGATAGTCCAGTCCAATCCCCAGACGCTGCCGACGGTCACGCCATGCGCGCACGCCAGATTGTCCAACCAACCCCGCGTCCTCTCTCTGCTTATGCCGATCCGATCAGCCGCTTCGATGAAACTCAACCAGTCATCCGTGGCCGTCCAACGATCCAACGCGAAGGCGGTTTGTCCGTCGAGCACATCCTGAATTTCGAACAGTCCTTTGGGCACGACGCCTGTGGACTGAACAAAGGGCAGAACCCGGTTCGTCAGCCACGCCGCCTGCTCCCCGGCTGCCTCGAGGATCGTCCGGTTCCATTCCGGCGCGAAACGATATTGTGCGGCTAGTTCCCCCAAGCGCGTCAGCAATAAGTAGGCGCGCACATTGGTCGTAATTGAAAAGGTTTTGGCTTCGCTCCATCTCGTTATGCCGTGCAGGGGAGCCGCTCGTTTGACTCGGTTCTCCGTGATGCCCCTGGGCCAGGCCACCTCGTTGGTCTCAGGCCGGAATTGGTCAAGCAGCAACCCGAGGAGGTTCTTGCCAAATTCCAGCGCGTTGGTGTCGCCGGTTGTCCCCAAACAAAAAGCCGCCTCAGCGACAGCCAACTGTGTCTCAGCGGTCATCTCGGCATCGCTAGCCCGCTTATATTCGGTGCGTTTCGTGAGTGAGGCGCCGGTTTCCGCGTCGTAAAACGCATGCAGCGGTTTGGTTCCACCCTGGGATTTATCCCAGTAGAAGCTCAACAATTCGCCCGCCAGTTTCGTCAAATCCGGCCGATCTAACTTCACCGACAATTCGATGATCTCGGCCTCCTGCACCGTGTTGATATACCGCGCCGCTTGGGTTCCGGCAGCCGTTGGGATTAACCCAGTGTCTGTCAGGTAGACCCTGCTGAGCCGGTAAAAGTCGCGCAACGCGTTGGTCCGAAATTGCGGGTTTGCGAGGGAGGGCAGCGAAGGGCCGCGCTGTGACCAGGGTGTTTGTCGTGTCGGCAAGAGACCCTCGGCCAAGGTGGGCAAAAGATCGATGTCTCGGGCCTGCGAGAAGGCAGTTCTGTGCTGGCGGTTCAATTGGCCTTGTTCCGCCGAGAGGCCACCGGCTCCAGCCAGTGACCGGACCAAATAATCCGCGCCCAGGGCAAAAACACTGGCGACGCAGCGATTATGCAAACGGGCAAACACCCCGGACAAGCCGCCGCTCGACTTTGCCATCGGGACGGTGACGTAATAGTCGTACCCAAGCCCCAGAACTCCAGGTGAGATTTCATCATCCAAGACCCCCGCGCGAAAAACCTCCACTTTGGGTGTGTCAAACCCATTGATCACCGTATAGACCTGCGTGTTTCCCGTGCAGCGGGTCTGGAAGTAATTCACGAACCGGCCGTCGTCGGCCGCCAGACTGTAAAGGGGGCGGGGAAGGTCTGGATCCGAATTATCCGCCAGAAGGAGAACCGGGTAGTAAGGAGGCTCGGAGCGCGGGTTTAAGGAACCCAGGGTAGTATTTTCGTACGACAGAGATGAGCTCCAACCCCTGCCCGTGCGCACCTCGAGGCCACCGGGCTCCCTTTTCGTACGCCGGTAAGTCTCCAAGCCACTCGAGTGTGCCTGAAAGTCGTAGTAATAGCCACTGGCCGCCGCAGGCATCAGGAAACGCTCGCCCTGCCTTAGGCGATAAAGCGGCGAAATCCTAATCGAAGACGGCCCGGATTTCGTCACCTTGAAAGCGATCGAAATCACCTGGCCGGGATCGAGACCGGCCCTGGCCAACTCAGGCACGGATACGCCAAAAACCTTGCCTTCTCGCACCAGCGAGCGCGGGGCGCCGAGGGCGGCCCCCCGCTGCGGCAGGACGTCGTTTGGCGCCCACAACACCTCAGTGGCGCCAACAGGCCAGAACGCCAGGTTCTCTGGTTGGTTCGAAACCGCAGCGTTGGCCACAAGAACTGACCGATGCGAACTATCCTGGAATTGAACGGTCACTGTTTCGCCAGCCGGGTGGTCAAGATAGAGGGCAACAAAGTCGCAGCTCGAGAGGTCCTGCGGACCAGATAAGTCCACTCGCAAATGATCGGCAGCCTGCGTACCTCCGATAGTTTGCCAATCTTCCCCGCGAGGATACGGAAGCTGATAAACGACCTTGTCGGCCTGCTGGCCTTGGCCGTTTACCTTGTGGGCCACATGCGCGCTTGGTTCCCCTTCGGCGTTGAAGATGATTTCCGATTCAAAAAGTCTCTTGCGTCTATCATCCAGCTCGGTGCCAGTCCATTCCGTCCAGGCATTAGTAATGCCCGGCATGAAACGATTGGTTTTCACCCACCGAGGCGAATGAAGCTGCAGGGAGAGATAAAAGTTGGTTCCGATTCCCGCGGAGGTATCCTCGGGCCGGTAAGTGTTGACCTCTGTGGGCCATTCGCGCCAACCTGCATCGTTCACCTTCCAATCAATGGAGTTGGTGGACAACTCTCCCGCAAAGGCCATCGTAACTATTCCTGTCCTGGGATCGTTGCCATCCCGGAAACAGCCGGCCTGATAGCGGTAGGCTGTTTTCCGGATAACTTGCACCCGCGCCATTTCGGCCACAAGCGCATCGGCCGAATGAGACTGCGCGCCCAAGCCCCGGATCTCCCCCGCCGACTCGTCGAGCAAATTGCCTGCGCGATCGAAAGTGCGTTTCAAGCAGGCATGGTAGAAAAATCCAGGCGGGCCGATGCGAGCCAACTCGAGGACGCGTTCCTGAGGCGTTCCGGCAACGGCCGACTCCGGCCTGTCATGAAACCGGCAGGAGAAGATAGCCGTCACATTGGATCGAACGGTTTCGTTGATGCTAACACGCAGGCCAAAATGTCCGTGCGGATCGATCGCGTATTGAGGGCATTCATAGACTTTCAATAAATCAAAATAGACCCGCTCGTCCGGTTTTTCGGCATAAACAGGCACGTCAGTTCCGCGCACAAGAGCCCGCTGCTCTGCCCAGCCCATTCCTCCCCAGGGGCTGACTTTATAGAGCGTAATGACGTCACAAGGCACGCCGGAGGCAGTCAACACGTTCGCTTGCTTCACTCTGCGCTCGATAGTGTGGCCCTGTCGGTCTAACCCTTCGGTGCTTCGCGCGACACCCGTGTTCGAGAACCATTCGAGCACCCGGCTTCGATGCCGGTTTTCGAATTCGGTTTCAACCATTCGAGCCACAGGATCGCCCAAGATATAGCTGTTGGTATGGACCAATCCCCAAACCGGCACCACTTCAACCGGTAACACCCAATCGCCTGCGGGCCGCCTGACCACACCCAAGGGTCGGCATGTCGCCCGCACCTGGCCGTTTTGGAGGGCCTCGGACTTGAGAACTCGGTCGCTATCGCCGTCATAGGTGAGCACCGTTTTGAGATCCAGCGGCGGCCAGGCGCGGATACCATCCTGGATCACCCTTCCTTCTTCATCGGTTATGGCGCGATACTCATCCCCCAGCGAACCTTCAACAAAAATCTGGACGCGAGCGCTGCCGCCGCTACTTTCCCAATGATAATCGTCCTGTTGACGGTTCAGCACGTCATAACGGCCACTGGCGGCGTTTCGCGCGAAAGTCCGGCTGGCCTGTTCGATTCCCTCAGACGTGTAGGTGGGGAGCGTCTCCAACAAGTTCCCAACGCGGGAGCTGATTAACATGCCGAACGCGCTGTAGGTGTTGGTTTCGACGCGATCCGGAATACCGGGGCGATACCAGACCTGGCGAGTTACCCGCCACGTCTTATGGGTGGCATCATATTCCCCGGCAGCCTGATGAAGGATCTCGCCCGTGGCCTTCACCGTGGTAGTGCTGTGGCTCACCGTTTCCTCCCGATTGTATTCGTGCACAGTCTTTCTTCGGAGGGTTTCAACTGCGACGGGAGCAGCCCAGCGATAATCCCAAACGTTGGTTTGCCATCGCCCGGTGTAATTAATTTCGCTGGAGGTCAAACGCCGCACCAGCGGGTCATAGAACATCGTGATCGCCTCGGCCAATCGTGTGCCGGAAGGGAAGCTTGAAGTGAGTGCGCGCCGCGGCACCAGGCCGAAATGATAATCCTCTGAATACTCCCAGGTCACCGCCGACGAGAATGATTGGGTGCCATCAAAAGGGTCCACGTGCTCTTCCTGAACTTTGCGGCCATAGTGGGCGTTGTCGAAGGTTTGGGTCTTGACCAGTCCTTTGATCAGGTCCCTCTGGTCGACCACCATTCGATACCCGGCCGCGGACAAATCGCGTCGCTCCGCGTTGTCTGCAAGCCGGGAGCTATACTGGAATCTTGGCGTGCCGATGATCGGTTCCAGCACTTTGGTCGGGGAAGCGCGCAGGACGTCGGCCTCGTGGCGTCCGTTATCGAAAGTGGTGGCCGACTCCAATAGCCCGTAGCGCGTATATCGGTTGCGAGTTACGTACTGGTCGTCCGCCATCTCAACCGGGAGCGAAAAGAGGCCATAGGTTTCCCGCGTCAATTGACCGGTCACGTAGTTGATACGCAGTTTGGCGATGGTGGGTTGGTAGGGATCCAGATCCGGTTGAGGGAAATCTCTGAGCCAGCACTCGAGCGTTTTGGTTTCCTCGAGCAGCACGCCCTGAACCGGCGCCTGGCGACTGCCCAGGTTCGCGTAAGTGCGGCTGCCGGTCTCCATTCTCGCGGCATCGTATCGGATCTCCAGAATCCGCTGGTCGGTGATGGTCCTGAGCCACAGTCCATTGGAGTACACCACGCTTTCCCGTTCGCCCGTAAGCGGGTTGGCCAATTCCTGCCGAGTTTCTCCCGAGGGAAACCCGATGGTGAGAAATACCTTTTCCTTTTCCTTCCCATGCCGCTCCAGTTCTATCGCGGTGGCTGCAAAATGATTGGCGCGCAGCCGGGCACGGTCCGCTACGGGCAAGCGGTTGATCAACTCAAAAATCTCCTCGATCGCTTTCGCGCCGCTGGTTAGGCCCGCGCCGACAATTGCTCCTTGAGGATTACGCAAGAGCGGGCCGATCTCGAGGTGCCCTTGAACCGTCCGGGCCTCGTTCAACAACACCACGCCAGAGCGTTTACCTTCAGCCGCCTCGGCGCGGATTTCTTCAATCAACTTGCCTTCCTCGGCCTTGTGCATTTCGCGGTCGATGCCCTCCAGGCTGGGAATGCGGGTGACCTGGACTGTTTGCGGGCGCCCTCCGATGCGCCTGCGGTAAATGAAACTGCTTTGGTAAGGATCGATTTCCACCAGGGGATCCGGCTCAACGGCCTCAACGCCCAGCGTCGCCAGCCGCTGCCTGGCCTGCTCGACGTCGGCCGCATCCGCCTGCAATCCCCATGACCGTCGCAACTGGTGCCGTCTGAGCTCGAGCAAATTTCCGAGTAATGGACTGTAGATTTCCTGCACGGCGTTGGACCCGACGTGGATCACGGGTTCGAACGAACGCCCTCCAGAACCCAAGCTTGCCGGGTCCCAAACCCGCCGCTCGATGACCGCCCCATCGCGCAGCCCCTGCTCGAATTGCCTGAACCGAATCAGCTCCCGGCCAATGAGGTCGGAATAGTCTGCATAAGCTTTCAAACCGTAGATCACGAGCGCAGTCTTGCCGCGAGATTTGCCGTTGGGTATCCGGTGCGCATAGACGACCAGGTCGGTTTCCTTCCAACCTCCCTTTGGGGAGGGCACCTTCACCAGACCGAGGGGGAACATTCTCCCGGCGCGTATTTCCACTTCCATGTCTTCGCGGGTTCGGAAGTGCTCGACCAGCCGCACACCGCGAAGGCCGTAAGCGTAGTCGTGTTCATAGGCCTCGCGGTCGGCTTTCATCAAACTCCGCTTGTAGAACATCAACAGTGGAAAACCGAAAATTCGGACTTCATAGGCCGCCAATTCGTCCATGCGTGGCGCGTAGGGAAAGGGCTTTTCCAGTTCCTTTTTGGCTTCCGACCCTTTTGTCAGCCGCACGATCGTGTTGAGCACGGCCCGGATATCGACGCTGAGCACCAGGTACTGAAGCCAGGCCTGCTGCGATCCTTCGCCACGGCTTAGAGTCCGGAGGGAAATGCCCGAAAGGGGCGTCGTTTTCTCTTGCCCCAACGCCAGCAGGAGCAGCGTGCTGACATTGATGTCGCCGTTCACTGAGAACCGCACGTTATTGAAGACGTCCCGGATTGGCCCGGCTTCATCGGATACGCCGCTGACTTTGAAGGCGCTGGTGAGGGTGTTGAGGAAAGTGGTCACCCGGGCGTCAATCATACCCTGCCGTGCCAGGCGGAGCATGGCGCGGACATCCTCGTCACTCATCCGTTGCAAGTAGGTTTGCACTTCCTGGTCGGAGAGTTTGCGGCCCAATTCCTTGAGCGTCTGAATGTCGGCCCCGGTCAAGAACCGTTCCGGTTGGAGCTTGATTGAAGGGTCGCGATCCCTGGCGGCCATGAGCGCAAAGAGCTCCCGCATCTGTTTGGCCGTGGGCACATCGCTGATTAACCTCCACGTAATGACGTTGTACAACAAACGGGCGGCGTCCCCCGACGGAAAACCAAGCAGGGCCAACCCGCCCCCAATATTCAATCCTGCGATGATCGGCTCGGCCACCAGCGCCACGTTGGCCTGCTTCATCGCCTGCGCTTTGCGCTTCCTCTCCAAGTACGCATTGAGCTGCGCAAAATGCGCCAGGGCTGATTGCTTGAGCGCTTCCGGCTCGCCAAATTCAACGACATTCCACTTCCTCGGATCGGGCTGCGCCGGGTCCCGGACGCGCAGCTCAACGACATCCTGGCCCAGGATTGCGTTGGTCGCTGGCTGCAAGGAGTCGCTCAGACCGAGCCTACGAAAACCAACAACCTGCCGGGCGCTCTTTGCCCCTGCCTTGCGGATGGACAGCACTTGTATATTGCCGATCACCTTCTTCTGAACCTCGCTGTCCCGGACGATGTGCACTGCGTTCGAGTAGTTGTTTTGATCGTCAACTGCAAACTCGAATGCGACGAAGACGTCCCTCACGTCAGCCGGCTGCGCCGGCACTTCCGACAAGGGAAAATTGCGCTCTCGGACCTCGTTTTGCAGGGCCGTCCATTGGGTTGTCGCATCGGGCAAGCCTTTGGCGTTTCTGGCGGCAAGGATCTTGTGTGCGCTCAATTCGAGTGATCGATGCCTTTGGTAAGCTCGGCTGGCAGCCAGGACTGCCTCCGCAGCTTGAAAGCCAAATTCCAGCTGATAGCTCACCGCCCTGCCTGCGCGCTGGTCCACATAGGTCACCGTGAGGAAGGTGGGTTGTTCATGCGGCTGATGCTTCAGCTCCGCCAGTTCGGGCCCCGGAATGCGCCGCGGCTTGTGCTCGCTCGCCTCGCCATAAGCCCAGACATCCACCACGGCCCCTTTCTCCGCCAGGGATTCCACCATATCGTGCCACGTGTCGAACCGGGCCACGATGGAATACGGTTCTGGATCTTCCCAGGTAACCAGTGCGGCAAACCACTTTCGCTCCACCTTTTCCTCGATGAGTTTCTGGTAATTGACGTCCGACTCCAGCAGCCGGATTGCCTCTCCCTCGCTCAATCCGGCGTAGTGCTTTGCCGCAGGGGGAAGCTGGTGAAAGATCTGCGAGGTTTTCTCAGCGAGCGCGCGGTTCCATACATTGGTCAGGGTCTCCGTTTCTTCCTGGCCGGCCTGAGCCGCCGCCGTCCAGCAGGCCGGACCAGGCAGGACAAACAAAAAAAATAGCCATGGGATTATACCCCTGCAGAACGAGGTGAAATTGATGTGGTTGGCGGCTTGTCCTTGAGCCAGGAGCACGCGGGAGAAACCCCCAACCAGAAGGGCGAAGAGAAATGCAAAAATCTTCCTCATACGTCAATAGGTTCTTTGTAAAATTGCCACACCTGGCAAGCAAAACAATAAACCTCAAAAGGGAATGAGATGTACGAATATCCTGGGACTCGCATCGGCACTCAGATCGCCGGAGCCAATTATCGCGGCTTGGTAGTAGCGTTGTTGTGAGGTTCGTGCCATCCTGATCCTTCACCAGATCGCCTGCAAAACTGGCGGCCGGGCCATTGAAAGCTCCGGCTCTCATCGCGTCGCCACGACGAACAAAAACGAGCGGCGACACATACATTCGTAGTTTTCATTGGATCAGTTATATTTTCTCCACAGCACGACCGATCTCGGCACTCGCCGAGACGCACTTTGAAAGGATCAACGACAATTCCGAAAACTCCTGCAATGGGCCTTCTGAGCTTTATGGGCCACTGCCTCTCTCTGCGGCCCGAAGCCATAATTATTGCATATTTGACGGACGCCAACGGAAAAACAACAAAACTTTCCAGCGAACGCTGCCTCCATGTAATTATTCTGGCATCCGCTTCGAAGCCGCAACTTATGTATTGGCGCCCCGTGCGGAGCACCAGGCTGTTGGACGCCATTAGTACGCAAGTCGCGCGTCTGCTTAAGGAGCAGCGCCGAAAACGCAGGCTTTCGCTTAATGTGTTGGCACAAAAGGCGGGAGTTGCGCGCCAAACCGTGAGCTATGTCGAGCAAGAGGTTCGGAACCCAACACTGGATACGCTGCTTCGGATCACCACCGCCTTGGAAGTGGACCTGGAGCAAATCATTGCGAAAGCCCGCAAACGCGCTCACTAAGGAATCAGGCGAGGGCCGGACGCAAACTGACGCGAAGCTGCAACCAATTGCTCCACGCACGGATGGCGCTGCCCAGGAGTATCACCATTATCCAGCGGGTGTTTTCGGCGTTTGTCTCTTGTTTTCGAGAGGCGCCAAGAGCAGGAGAAGGGCATGAGGCTGCGGTTGCTGTGGGTCGGTGGCCACAGTCATGATGCTGACCGGGGCGCGTTCGTCTATTTGCTTGAGGCGCTCCAAAATTGGGCGGAGAAACTTTTCCCATTTCTCGGGCTGGTTCAGGTCGTCAATAGCCAGAATCACGACGGCTTGGACATCCGGCTCGCCGATCCACTGAGGGGTGGTGAGTTTGGGAAAATCTCGGCCGACGTAAAACGGGTCGTTTCCGTCGAGATACGTCAGACGATTGCCATCGGGCGAGCCGTTTGAAGGGACCGCTGCGGAAAGGGAAATCGAAAGGACCACGGCTAATAAGTGCGCCGACAGGAAGCGACGAGGACGGATCATCGTCGTGAACATATCGTCGTGCCGCTAAAGGACGCGAGGAAAAATGTAATGCCTCACTGAAGGCGGGTAGGGCGAGTCACTCCGTGCGCGCCGACTGATGGGAGGGCACAACGGCGCGCACGGAGTGAGGCGCCCTACCTGCTTTGGCTCGCCGCGTCCGTCGTCACTGGCCCAGTACGGAAAAATTACTTTTCCCGTTTACGAGACGGCAGAGGTGTGGTAGTAAAAATAGGGCGTTTACCGTTGCGCCGAGGTAGAGAGCTATAAGAATGACTAATCACGCACCAGTTTTAATTGCCGAAGACGATGCGAACGATGCGTTTCTTTTGCGCCGGGCGTTCGCCAAGGCCGGCATCCGCAATCCATTGGTGGTTGTTGAGAACGGACAAGAAGCGATTGATTACATCCGGGGCGCCGGTGCCTATGCCAGCCGCCAGGAGCATCCCTTCCCGTGCATCCTGTTCCTGGACTTGAAGATGCCGCTGCTGGACGGGTTCGACGTGCTGGCCTCATTGCGCAGCCAACCGCCGGCGCAGCGGCTGCCGGTGATCGTGCTGAGTTCCTCCAATCAAGAGAGGGACATTGAACAGGCGCGGCAATTGGGCGCCGATGACTACCGGGTCAAACCGCAGCAATTCGAACAGTTGATGGCCATCGTGACGGAGGTTCACGACCGTTGGCTGGATTCCAACCCAAGCTCCGGTCAGCATCCGGGCGGTTGAGCGGCAGAGAAAGCATGATTGCTGAAAGTTAAAGTCTATGTTGGATCAGGTCCCAGTTTTGCTGGTTGAGGACGACAGGAATGATATTTGCCTGATGCAGCGCGCGTTCGGTAGCGCCGGTTTCCTCAACCCCATCTACATCGTGCACGACGGCCAAGAGGCAATTGAATACCTGGAGGGCAGCGGCAGGTACGTGCAGCGGGACAAATCTCCTTTGCCCGGTTTGCTGCTGATGGATTTGAAGATGCCATTGATGGACGGCTTTGACGTGCTGGCCTGGCTCCGGGCCCATCGGCAGTTCGATACTTTACCCGTGGTCGTGATCACGTCTTCCAAGCATGATCTGGACGTTGAGAAAAGCCGCGAACTGGGCGTCTCCGATTACCGGGTCAAACCACATGCTTACGAGGATTTGGTGCGGCTGCTGGACGACGTGCGAAAGTGCTGGCTGGATGAGGACTTTAACCGCCATGTCCCGCAAAGCCGATGAAAGCGGCTGCAACAACTCTTAAGACCAGTTCTAATTCTATTTCGCTTTCAAGATGAGACGAATCCTGCATCGCCTGGGACACCCTCACCGTGACCCTATCCCTTCAGGAAAGGGAGAGGGGACAGGAATAAGCGGCTTATGAGCGGAATCGGAAGCATATTGGTCGCCGAAGATGACCCGACGGACGCGTTTTTTTTGCAACGCGCCTTTGCCAAGGCCGGGGTCTCCATCTCGTTGCACTTCGTGAGGGACGGCCAGGAGGTGATCGATTATTTGCGCGGCGAACCGCCTTTCGCAGACCGCGTGGTGTACCCGCTGCCGCAATTGCTGTTGCTGGACCTGAAGATGCCCCGGTTGAACGGGTTCGACGTGCTCGGCTGGCTCAAAGAAAGCCCGGACTTGAAACGGCTGCCGGTGGTGGTGTTCACGTCCTCGCGGGAAACCGCCGACGTTAACCATGCCTATGATCTGGGCGCCAATTCTTATCTGGTCAAGCCGCACGCGACCGAAGACCTGGTGGCCCTGGTCGAGCGCTTGGGGAGGTACTGGGTGGACGTCAACAAAACCCCGGATTGGGAGGCAGCGTGACCGGAAGAACCCACGGAAACCAGCAGCGGGCTTATGGGTTTCCAATGGCTTGAGTATTTCGTTTGTAGTAGTAGTTCCTATCGCCCACGCAATAATGCCGGCCACAACCGGGAAGCTATGTCAACTGCCAAAATCATCCTGCTGGTGGAAGACGACGCCAACGACCTGCTGCTCATCGAACGGTCGTTCAGGAAAGCCGGCCTCGATCACGCCCTCAAAGTTGTGCGCGACGGCGAACAAGCGACCGACTACTTAAGCGGGCGCGGCGTCTATGCTGACCGCGAGCGTTTTCCGCTGCCTTTTCTAGTGTTGCTGGACCTCAAGATGCCTGGCATGAATGGGTTCGACGTGCTGCAATGGGCCCGCCTGACGCCGGGCCTGGAGCGGTTGCTCATTGTCGTGCTCACCGCCTCCGATCTCCAGGCCGACGTGGATCGGGCATACGAGCTGGGCGCCAATTCCTACTTGGTCAAACCGGTGGAGTCCGAGCAGATGGCGAATATGATCCAACGGTTCGAAATGTATTGGACCGAACTGAATCGCGCGCCGACCGGTCCGAGCGTCGAGAAGCCCGCCAAGCCGGAGACCATCACTTCTTGAAATTGGCCGCGATCTCTTTGCCGGCGGCTTCGATGCAGGCCAGGGGATCCCAACGACAACTCCGCCAGGAGCAGTGGGGTGGAATTCTGGCTTCTGAATTATGAACATGGCTTGGCAACTCGCAGCGGGTCTTGGTGTCGCGTGCTTCTGCTCTTCGTGCGCGTCGCGGCTACCCCAGGAACATCTCGTGCGTCAAAAAATACCGATTGAGATTCGGAGCGGCAAACCTGTAACCATTAAAATTCGCGCCCGGAGCCCAGGTGGTGCGAGTGAAGTTGGCATCAGATGCTCGTCTGAAGTGTGGAATGCGCTGACCAATGGCATAAGAAGCATCACTGTTCAACTGATCTCTTCCAATAAGAAGGGGATTCACATCGAAAGGATCCCTCCGGGATATGGTCCATATAATCCTATCGAATCCTTGCATGATCTTTTTTACTTACTTGGGAATTATCAGATGTTCCCCAGAGCTACAGTGCAGATTCCTTTTCCGAATGCGCCGTCAGCGGTTACTCACGCCGAAATCCTTGTGTGTAGAATGGCCACAGACAGCCTTTGAGAGCGCGTGTAAGCCTCTGATTTTCGGTTTGATTCGCGCTTCTTCGTGGACAAGTGTCAAGTCCTGACTATTGACACTTGAGGCCGTTTGGGGGTCCTGAGAGGTTTGCGCCATGCCTCGACCACTGCGCATTGAGTATCCGGGTGCGATTTATCACGTGATGAATTGCGGCGATCACCGCAAAGACATCTTCCGAGACGATGACGACCGCCTGCGCTTGGTTTGCGCGCTGGACGAATCGTGCGGTAAGACCGAATGGCAAGTCCATGCGTATTGCTTGATGCGCAATCATTTCCACTTGGTGATTGAGTCGCCCCATCCGAACCTGGTGGTGGGGATGAAATGGCTGCCAGGGGTTTACACCAAGCGCTACCACATTCGCCACAAACTTTGCGGGCACTTATTTGCGGGACGTCACAAGGCGCTGCACGTCGATGGCAGCGGCACAGGTTACCTGCGAACGGTTTGCGACTACGTCCACCTCAATCCGGTGCGAGCCAAACTGATTGAGCCTGAAGCGGCGCTGGAAAGTTTTGGTTGGAGCAGTTACAAAAGTTACCTTGGAGCGCCGAGTCGGCGGCCCGGATGGCTGCGCGTGGATCGTTTGCTTGGAGAGCACGGGATTCCGAAGGACAGTGTCGCAGGTCGCCGAGAATTTGCCCTGCAAATGGAACAGCGGCGGGGGCAAGAGGCAGAGGCCGATTATCGGCAAATCCGGCGGGGCTGGTGTTTGGGAGACGAGGACTTTCGCAACGAACTGATCACATTTGCGGTGGAGCGTGTTGGACCGAGTCATCGCTCAGCCCGGCGCCAGGAGACCGGACAAGAGAAAGCCGAACGGATTGTGAGGGACGAACTCAAACGAAGGGGTTGGGAAGAGCAGGACTTGCCAGACCAGCCGAAGGGCGC
>WNGQ01000252.1_pt1 | contig 53966 bp, 45 predicted proteins | sample 5407661 | NCBI WGS metagenome assembly WNGQ01 (sample SAMN13153382, study PRJNA577476) | soil metagenome | isolation source: 60 cm soil or saprolite under Garry oak tree replicate 2 | place: USA:California | collected 2016-06-15 | reverse complement strand
GCAAAGATCTGATCGTCGCCCTCGAGTCCATGGGCCAGAAGGGCATGCGGGCCATGAGCCCGCTGCAGACGACCACGGCCAATGAGCTGCGGGTGAAGCTCGGCCGCGGCCGCGATCTCCCCGAAGAGGCCAAGCCCAAACGGGTGCCCAAGGCCAAGCCCGCCGCCACCGAGCCCAAGAGTCCCGGAGCATCCCGGAAGAAGATCGAGGGTGCGGAGCCCGCCGCGAAGCCCGCGAGGAAGAAGGCGGCCGTTCTCGAGCCCGAGGAGCCCCTGGCGCCGCAGCCCGCCGAAGAGCTCAGGCCGGCGGCGACGCTGTTCCGTCACACCGCCGCCGCTGGACCGGTCGAGGCCACGCCGGCGACGCTCCTTTCCCCGGCGCCCGCTCCAATCGTCCCCGCGCCTTCCGCGCTCCCCTCCGCTCCCGCGTCGCCCGCGCCCGTCAGGCCGACGATGGTCACGCCCACGACTGTGACCCCCACGACTGGGACCCCCGCGACCAAGGATGCGCCCACACCGGCGCCGCTCCGGCCCGCCGCAGCCCCGACTCCCGGGGCGCCACGTCCCGTCGTGCCCGCGGCAGCTCCCGCCGCCTCGGGGATCGCCGCTCCGCCCGCCGCGCCCCGGCGGGTCGCCCCAGTTGCGCCGTCGCGTCCGGCGGCGCCCGCGCCTCCGGCTCGGCCCCTCGTGCCTGCGGCGCCCGTGAAGCCCGCGGCCGCCGCCACCCCTCCGCCCAAGGTCGAGGTCAAGCCTGCAGCACCCAGGCCCGAGCCCACACCGCCCGAGCCGCCCGTCGAGATCAAGCGCGAGCTCATCAAGGTTCCGGAATCGGTGACGGTGGGCGAGCTCGCCGCCGCCATGCGCAGGAAATCCGGCGAGGTGATCAAGGCGCTGCTCGAGCTGGGCGTCATGGCCACGGTGAACGAGGTGCTCGACCCCACCGCGGCCAAGCTCGCCGCCGACAAGTTCTATTTCGACGTCGAGGTCCGCTCGCTCGAAGGCGACATTCTCGAAGAGGAGGACGTCGATCCGAGCCAGCTGAGCCTGCGGCCGCCCGTGGTCACGGTCATGGGTCACGTCGACCACGGCAAGACCTCGCTGCTGGATACCATCCGGACCACCAAGGTGGCGGAGCGCGAGGCGGGAGGCATCACGCAGCACATAGGCGCCTACCAGGTCGATACCTCCCACGGGAAGGTCACCTTCCTCGACACGCCGGGCCACGAGGCGTTCACCGCCATGCGCGCGCGTGGGGCTCAGGCGACCGACATCGTCATCCTCGTGGTCGCGGCCGACGACGGAGTCATGCCCCAGACGGTCGAAGCGGTGAATCACGCCAAGGCCGCCAATGTGCCCATCCTGGTGGCCGTGAACAAGATCGACAAGCCGGGAGCGGAGCCCGATCGCGTGAAGCGCGAGCTGTCGAATCTGGGGCTGGTGCCGGAGGACTGGGGCGGACAGACCATCTTCGTGCCCACCTCGGCGAAGAGGGGCGATGGCATCCCGCAGCTCCTCGAGATGACGGCGCTGCAGGCCGAGGTCCTCGAGCTGAAGGCCAATCCCAACCGCGCCGCCCGCGGGATCATCGTGGAAGGTCGGCTCGACCGCGGCCGTGGTCCCGTCGCCACCGCGCTCATCCAGTCCGGCACGCTCAAGGAGGGGGACGCCGTGGTCGTGGGCTCCCACTCGGGGCGCGTGCGCGCGATGTTCAGCGACCGCGGCAAGAAGGTCCCCAGCGCGGGTCCCTCGGACCCCGTGGAGATCCTGGGACTCTCGGGTGTCCCCCAGGCGGGGGACACGCTGCTCGTGGTCGCCGACGAGCGCAAGGCGCGGCAGATCGCGACCGTGCGCTCGGATCGGGACAGGCTCAAGGGCAAGGGCGCCACCCGCGTCACCCTCGAGGACCTGCACAAGCAGATCGTCACCGGCGAGGTCAAGGAGCTGCGGCTCGTCCTCAAGGCCGACGTGCAGGGCTCGGTGGAGGCACTCACGGAGTCGCTCGAGCGCCTCTCCACCGACGAGGTGCGCCTCAAGGTCATCCACGGCTCGGTGGGCGCCGTCAACGAGTCCGACGTGATGCTCGCCTCCGCCTCCAACGCCATCGTGCTCGGGTTCAACGTCAAGGCCGAGCCCAAGGCCGCCACCCAGGCCCAGTCCGACGGTGTGGACCTGCGCAACTACAGCGTGATCTACGACGTCCTGAACGACGTCAAGGCCGCGCTCTCCGGCCTCCTCGCCCCCGAGATCCGCGAGACGGTGCACGGTCGCGCCCAGGTCAAGCAGCTCTTCCCGATCTCCAAGGTCGGGACGATCTTCGGCTGCATGGTGGTGGAGGGGAAGATCGTCCGCACCGCGCGCGTCCGCATCAAGCGCGGCGACACCCTGCTCGGGGAGAACGTCCTCAGCTCCCTCAAGCGCTTCAAGGACGACGTCCGCGAGGTGCTGCAGGGTCTCGAGTGCGGCATCGGGGTCGAGGGGATCAAGGGCGTGCAGCCCGGCGACATCATCGAGGCCTTCACGACCGAAGAGGTCGCACGGTCGCTGTAGCAGGCCGGTGACGAGGCGCGAGCATGTCGGTCGCACGGGTGGCGGTCGGCACCGTCGAGCTGCACCTGCCGGACGTGGGCTCCCTCAAGGGCAAGCGCCACGTGCTCAAGGGCCTCAAGGAGAAGCTCCGCCGGCGCTTCGAGGTGTCCGTGGCCGAGGTCGATGACCAGGACATGTGGCAGCGCGCCACCCTCGCCGTCGCCTATGTCTCCGGCAGCTCGCGTCACGCCAACGAAGTGATCTCGAAGGCTCTCGACTTCATCGAGGACAACGTGGACGGGTACGTCACGAACATCGAAACGGAGATCTGGTAGTGCAGGGGAAGCGGCTCGAGCGCGTGAACCAGCTCATCAAGGAAGAAGTCTCGGCCGTCCTCCAGCGACAGCTCAAGGACCCGCGCCTGGGCTTCGTGACGGTGACCGAGGTGGATACCACGGCCGACCTCAAGCTGGCCCGCGTCTATGTCTCAGTGCTGGGCCCGAACGAGCAGTGGGCGTCGTCCTTCAAGGCCCTGGAGAGCGCGCGAGGCTTCGTGTGGAACTGGCTGCGCAAGCACCTCGATCTGCGCGCCACGCCGCAGCTCGTCTTTCGGCCCGACCGCTCCATGGAGCATGCCGCGCACATCCAGGCCCTCCTGGCCGGGTTGAAGTCGAGCGAGCCGGGGGGCGAGGAGTGAGCAGGGTCGTGGCGCCGCCGGGCGAATTGCTCGAGGCTCTTCGGAAGCCCGGCGGCACGGTCCTGTGCCTGGGGCACGTCCACCCCGACGGCGACGTGCTCGGCACCCTCCTGGGACTGGGGCTCGCCCTGAGCGCCGCGGGTGCCTCCGTCACCTTTGCCGGGCCGCATCCCGTCCCGGATGTCCTCGCCTTCCTGCCGGGCTCGGATCGCTGGCAGGTGTGGAAGGCGGCGCCCGCCTTCTTCGACATCATCGTGATGACGGACTGCCCGAATCCCGATCGATCGGAAGGATTGCTCGAGGGAGCGCGCGGGCCGCGGAGCCGGGTCCTCAACATCGATCACCACCCGGACAATCGCCGCTACGGCTCGATCGACTGGATCGACCCGTCGGCGGCGGCCACGGGGGAAATGATCTTCGACCTCCTCGTGGCCCTCGGCCTGCCCCTGACCCCGGCCATCGCCCTCAACCTCTTCACCGCCGTCCACACGGATACGGGCTCCTTCCGGTACTCCAACACCACGCCCCGCACGTTCCGCATCGCGGCCGAGCTGGCAGCGGCCGGCGCCGATCCCGCCCTCGTCTCCGACCGGCTCTACCAGCAGCGCGGCCGTGACTCGCTGGTTCAGCTCGGAACGGTGCTCCGGCGCGTCGAAGTCAGCGACGATGGCCAGGTGGCCTGGCTCAGCGTGCCCCGGGATCTCGTCCCCCGGGAGCTCGTCGAGTCCGAAGACCTCGTGAGCTACCCTCGCTCCATCGGCGGCGTCAAGGTCGCCGTGCTCCTTCGTGAAGAGGCGCCCGGCACCGTCAAGGCCAGCCTGCGTGCCAAGGGCGAGGTGGCGGTGAACAAGATCGCCCATCGTTTCGGCGGCGGCGGCCACGAGAACGCGGCTGGCTGCACGCTCAGCGGCACCCTCGAGGAAGCCGCGGCCTCGCTGCTCCAGGCCGTGCGGGAAGCGCTGGCCTCGGGCCGGTCGTGAACTCTCAAAGTAGCTCGGGCGTGCTCCCCGTGGACAAGGGCGCGGGGCTCACATCCTTCCAGGTGGTGGCGCATCTGCGCCGCCTGCTGCGTGTCCCCAAGATGGGCCACGGCGGCACTCTGGATCCGGGCGCGACGGGGGTCCTGCCCATCCTGATCGGCGAGGCGACCAAGCTCACGCCGTATCTCGTGGATCTCGACAAGGAGTATCTGGCCACTGTGCGCCTGGGCGTCGCCACCGATACCCAGGACCTCACGGGCACCACCCTCGAGACGCGGGTCGTCCCTGCCCTCGAGCGCTCACACGTGGAGCGGTGCCTGCGAGGCTTCGTGGGCCTCATCCGTCAGGTGCCCCCGATGTACTCCGCGCTGCATCACGCGGGCCAGCGGCTCTACGAGCTGGCCCGCCAGGGCCTCGATGTCGAGCGGCAGCCGCGCGAGGTCATGGTCCACGCCATCGCCCTCGAGTCGATGGCCCTGCCAGACCTCGTGATCCGCGTCCGCTGCGGCAAGGGCTTCTACGTGCGGACGCTCGCCGCCGATCTCGGCACGGCGCTCGGGACTGGGGGCTCGCTCGCCTCGCTTCAGCGCACGCGCGTGGGCCCGTACCGCCTCGAGACGGCGGTGCCATGGGAGACCGTGCGGGAGGCGCGTGACGGGGGGCTCCTCTGGCCGCAGCTCCTTCCGCCGGACTCTGCGCTGATGGGGATGCCCGAGCTGCGCCTCGCCGAAGCGCCCGTCCGCGCCTTTCTTCATGGGCAGGCCGTTGCCGTCGAGGGTGGCGCCGACACTGCCGGCGGGGCCCTCCTCCGCGTCTACGGTCCCGACGGCGCCTTCCTGGGCATCGGCTCGCGCCGAGGCCCGAGTGTGAAACCCGATCGACTCCTGCATGCGGATCCTCCGCGGGCTCGCGTCCTACCCGCCTGAGCTCCGCCCCTGCGTGGCGGCGCTCGGGGTCTTCGACGGCATTCATCTCGCCCACTCCCGCCTCATCGAGACCGCGGTGGAGCGCGCCCGGGCCCTTCGCGTGCCCTCGGTGGTGTGCACGTTCCACCCGGACCCAGCCTCCGTGCTCCGTCCCGAACGGGCGCCAGTTCCCATTGCCCCCCTCGAGGACAATCTCGAGCGCATGGCCGGCATCGGCGCCGATGCGGCGCTCGTCATTCCCTTCACCCTCGACTTCTCGAGAATCGAGGCGGAGGACTTCGTGGAGCGGGTGCTCGTCGGGACCCTGGGGGCGCAGGAGGTCGTGGTGGGCTTCAATCACACCTTCGGCCACAACGCGCGCGGCACGGCGGCCCTGCTGACCGAGCTCGCGCCCAAGCTCGGTTTCGTGGCCCGCGTGCTGCCCCCGCTCCAGGTCCGCGGCCAGACCGTGTCCTCGAGCGCCATCCGCGAGGCGCTCCGGGAGGGCGATGCGGCGCGGGCGGCCGAGCTCCTCGGCCACCCGTACGCCATCGCGGGTGTCATCGCGCGCGGCGCGGGCAGGGGACGCACGCTGGGCTTTCCCACGGCGAATGTGAGACCGGACAGGCCGCTGGCGCTGGCCGCCGGCGTCTACATCGCTCGCGCCACATGGGACGGGGGAGCGGCAAACGCGGTGGTCAATGTCGGCTACCGGCCGACCTTCGGAGAGAACGAGTACTGGGTCGAGGCGTATCTTCTGGATTTCTCCGGCGACCTGTACGACCGGACGCTTCGGCTGGCGTTTCTCGACCGGATCCGACCGGAGATGAAGTTTCCCGGCGTCGAGCAGCTCAAGCGCCAGGTCACGAGGGATATCGAGGCCGCCCGCGCGCGCTTTTCCGGCGGAACTTTCGGCTGAGCGCTTGCGACGCTCGCCCTCGCGTGGTAAAGTGTTGCCGTCCTTGAGTTTTGAGTTCATCACACGAACCCGTCCCGCGGAGCCGAAGCAAGAGCCCTGGGGGCGTGGCGATTGGGGGGGGAGCCCCCGGGAGGGTTGAGGAATGAAACTGTCCGTCGACAGGAAGAAGACCCTCATCGAACAATTCAAGGTGCACGATGGGGATACGGGATCACCCGAGGTGCAGATCGCGCTCCTGTCGGAGCGGATCAACGGGCTGACGGACCACTTCAAGACCCACCAGAAAGACCATCATTCGCGGCGCGGCCTCCTGATGCTGATCGGCAAGCGCCGCGGCCTGCTCGAGTATCTGCGAAAGAAGGACTCCGAACGATACAGAGTCGTGACGGAAAAGCTCGGAATCCGCCGGTGACCGCGGATCCCGACAGGCTTCGACCACGGACCGCCTGGCGTCGCCGGGCCCGCCGCATCCTCGCTTCACTCACCCCTGATTACCGCCAAGCTTGTATTAGCGGAGGACGACTGATCTCATGACGAGCCATACTGTACAGACCAAGCTCAACGGCCGCGCCATCTCCATCGAGACCGGCAAGGTGGCCAAGCAGGCCGACGGCGCCGTCGTCGTGCGCTGCGGCGGCACCATCGTGCTGTCCACCGTGGTCGCGACCAAGGCGCCCATGGAAGGGCGCGACTTCCTGCCTCTCACCGTGGAGTATCGAGAGCGCGCTTACGCGGGCGGGAAGATCCCCGGAGGTTTCTTCAAGCGCGAGGGCCGGCCGGACGAAAAGGAGACGCTCACCTGCCGCCTCATCGACCGGCCGGTCCGCCCTCTCTTTCCGAAGGGTTTCCGCAATGAGATTCAAGTCATCAACCTGGTGATCTCGGCCGACGACGAGAATGATCCGGATGTGCTGGCCATGATCGGCTCCTCCGCCGCGCTCTGCCTGTCCGGCCTCCCCTTCGGGGGCCCGCTGGGCGCCGTGCGGGTGGCGCTGGTCGAGGGCGAGCTGGTGGCGAATCCGACGTACAAGCAGCTGGCCGCCTCTCAGCTCGAGGTCGTCATCGCAGGCACCGAGGACGCGGTGCTCATGGTCGAGTCCGGAGGCCGGGAGATCAGCGAAGACCAGATGCTCGAAGCGCTCGCCTTCGGCCACGAGCAGTGCAAGGCGCTGGCGCGCATCCAGCAGGACCTCATGGGCAAGGCGGCCAAGCCGCGCTGGGCCTTCGACGCCAATGCCGGGGCCGATCCGACCCTCCAGGCCAAGGTTCAGCAGGTCGCCACCCCCCGGGTGGCCGAGGCCCTCGCCATTCATCAAAAGCAGGCGCGTGCCGAGGCCATGGTGGCCGCTTTCGAGGCGGTATGGGCTCATCTCGTGAGCGTGGATCACGTGCCTGACGAGCCGGCGACGAAGGCGAAAGCGCGGGAGTACTTCGAGAAGGTCGAGAAGACCGAGGTGCGGCGCCTGATCGTGGACAAGGGCATTCGCGTGGACGGCCGGAGCGTGAAGGAAGTCCGCCCGATCTGGTCGGAAATCGGCTACCTGCCTCGCGCCCACGGCTCCGCGCTGTTCACGCGCGGCGAAACCCAGGCCCTGGTGGCGGCGACCCTGGGCACAAAGAACGACGAGCAGAAGATGGAATCCTTCGAAGGCGATTCGTACCGCCACTTCATGCTCCACTACAACTTCCCCTCCTTCTCCACGGGCGAGGTCAAGCGGTTCGGCACTCCTGGCCGACGCGAGATCGGCCACGGCGCCCTCGCCCATCGCGCTGTCGAGGCCGTGCTGCCGACCAAGGAAGCCTTCCCGTACACCATCCGGATCGTCTCGGACATCCTCGAGTCCAACGGGTCGTCGTCCATGGCCACCGTGTGCGGCGCCTCCATGGCCCTCATGGACGCTGGTGTCCCGCTGAAGGCCCCCGTGGCCGGCATCGCGATGGGACTCGTCAAGGAAGGCGACAAGGTCGGGATCCTGACCGACATCATGGGCAGCGAGGACCACTACGGCGACATGGACTTCAAGGTCGCCGGCACCGACAAGGGGATCACCGCGCTCCAGATGGACATCAAGATCGGCGGCGTCTCCGTGGACATCATGCGCCAGGCCCTCGCCCAGGCCCGCGAGGCCCGACTGCACGTGCTGGGCAAGATGGCCGAGACTATCAAGGCGCCCCGTACCGCGCTCTCCGAATTCGCCCCCAGGTTCATCACCATCCGGATCCGCCCGGAGAAGATCCGGGAAATCATCGGCCCCGGCGGCAAGGTCATTCGCGGGATCCAGGAGAAGACGGGGGCCAAGATCGACGTGGAGGACGACGGCAAGGTGACGGTGTTCTCATCCTCCAGCGAAAAAGCGCAGATGGCCATCGACATCATCCAGGACATCTGCCGCGAGGCGGAGCTGGACCGCATCTACCTCGGCAAGGTGAAGAGCATCAAGGAGTTCGGCGCTTTCGTGGAGATCATGCAGGGGACGGAAGGGCTGCTCCACATCTCCCAGATCGCCGAGAATCGCATCCGCGCCGTGGGCGACGTGCTCACGGAGGGTGACGAGGTGCTCGTCAAGGTGATCGAGATCGACGCCAACGGCAAGGTGCGGCTCTCGCGCAAGCAGGCCCTGCGCGACCAGCCCGCCCTCGCCGACAAGGAGAAGCTGAAGATAGCACCCACCACCGCCGGCGCCTGATCGGCGGCGAGGGGAGGGACCGAGTGGCCGAACGGCCGGAGGCGTACCGCAAGACGGTGCTGCCCGGTGGTATTCGCGTGGTCACGGAGGCCCTCGCCCACGTCCGCTCCGTGGCCGTGGGGATCTGGGTCGAGACGGGCTCCCGGGTCGAGCCCGTGGAGCGCGGCGGCATATCCCACCTGATCGAGCACCTCGTCTTCAAGGGCACCGAGAATCGCTCGGCCGAGGAGATCGCTCGCGCCATCGATTCGGTGGGTGGCCAGCTCGACGCCTTCACGGCCAAGGAGCACACGTGCTTCTACGTCAGCGTGCTCGACGAGCATCTCGAGCTGGCCACCGATCTCCTCGCCGACGTGCTCTTGCGCTCCCGCTTCGCCGCGGACGACATCGAGCGCGAGAAGGCCGTGGTGTTCCAGGAGATGAAGATGGTCGAGGACACCCCCGACGATCTCGTCCACGACCTCTTCGCCGAGCGGGTGTGGCCGGGCCATCCGCTGGGGCGGCCCATCCTCGGGCGGCGCGAGGTCGTGGAGGCGCTCGACCGCCCGACCATCCTGGGCCACTTCCGGGAGGAATACACGCCCGGACGCGTGGTGGTGGCCGTGGCGGGCCACGCCGAGCACGAGCGGGTGGTGGACTGCTTCGCGCGCCGCTTCGAGGACTTCTCGCGCGGGACCGCTCCGCCTCACCCGATGGAGGCGCCCACCCTCCAGCCGGGCATTCACATGCACTCGAGGCCGCTGGAGCAGGTGCAGGTGGTGATGGGCTTTCCCGGCGTCTCGGATACCGCGCCCGAACGGTACGCGCTGTACCTCCTCAACGACATCGTGGGCGGCAGCATGTCCTCGCGCCTCTTTCAGGAGGTGCGGGAGCGTCAGGGCCTCGTCTACTCCGTCCACTCGGGCACCCAGCAGTACCGGGACACGGGGATCCTGTACTTCTACGCGGGCACGGACCCCGCCAATTTCGGCAAGGTCCTCAAGGCCTTCGTTCGCGAAGTGCGGGCGCTGAAGAAGGATGGCGTCACCGCCGAGGAGCTGCGCCGCGCCAAGGACCATCTCAAGGGCAACCTCCTGCTCTCGCTCGAGTCGTCCTCCTCGCGGATGAACCGCCTGGCCAAGCAGGAGCTCCGCTTCGGGGCCTTTCACTCGATCGAGAACATGCTCGAGGAGATCGACGCCGTGCCGCCCGAAGCGGTCGAGGCCCTCATCCACCGCGTGCTCGACGAGGAGCAGATGGCCCTGGTCACCCTCGGCCCCGTGGACAAGCGAAATCTTCCTCGCGAGATGGCCGCCTAGGATGATCGCGCGCTACTCCCGTCCAGAGATGGCCCGGATCTGGACCCAGGAGTCGAAGTACGAGGCCTGGCTCAAGGTCGAGCTGGCCGTCTGCGAGGTCTACGCGAAGCGCGGGATCATCCCCACCGACGCCCTCGGGCGGATCAAGGCGGGCGCCAAGGTCGACGCCGCGCGCATCGACGAGATCGAGACGCGCACGCGCCACGACGTGATCGCGTTCCTCACCAACCTCGAGGAGTCCATCGGCGCCGATTCCCGCCATGTCCACCTCGGACTGACCTCCTCCGACGTGGTGGACACCGCCCAGGCCCTGCAGCTGGTGGCGGCCTCCGAGCTTCTCCTGGCCGGGCTCGAGCGGCTGCGCGCGGCCCTCCGCGTCCTCGCCCTCCGCCACAAGGAGACCATCTGCGTCGGGCGCACCCACGGCATCCACGCGGAGCCGACGTCGTTCGGCCTCAAGGCCGCCCTCTGGTTCGCCGAGGCGGGGCGCAACCTCGAGCGCTTGCGGCGGGCCCGGGAAGCCGTGCGCGTGGGCAAGATCTCGGGCGCCGTCGGCAACTTCGCTCACGTGGAGCCGGAGGTTGAGGAGGAGGTCTGCCGGCTCCTCGGGCTCGAGCCGGCGCCGATCTCCACGCAGGTCGTCCAGCGCGACCGCCACGCCGAGCTGTGCGCGACCCTGGCCATCGTGGCCGCCTCCCTCGAGAAGATCGCCACGGAGATCCGCTCCCTGCAGCGCACGGAGATCCGCGAGGCCGAGGAGCCCTTCACGGAGGGCCAGAAGGGCTCGAGCGCGATGCCGCACAAGCGCAACCCCGTCTCGTGCGAGCAGATCTGCGGGCTCGCCCGTATCGTGCGCACCAACAGCCTGGCCGCTTTCGAGAACGTGGCCCTCTGGCACGAGCGGGACATCAGCCACTCCTCCGTCGAGCGCGTCATCCTTCCAGACTCGACCCTTCTCGTGGACTACATGCTCCATCTGATGATCCGCATCATCGAGGGTCTCCGGGTCTATCCCGAGCGCATGCGGGAAAACCTCGAGCGCAGCTATGGCCTGATGTTCTCCCAGCGCGTCCTCCTGCGTCTGGCCGAGACCGGGCTCCCGCGCCAGGAGGCCTACGAGATCGTCCAGGGGAGCGCCATGCGCGCCTGGGAGGAGCGAAAGCCCTTCCGCGCGCTGCTGGCCGCCGAGCCGCAGGTGACCGCGCGCCTGAGCCCGGCAGATCTCGACGCGTGCTTCGATCCCGCCTGGTACCTCCGCAACGTGGACGCGATCTACAGGCGCGCGGGTCTGCTGTAGTGCCGGGCCGCCCGTCTTATCCATCGGGCGCGGCGCCCACCATTTTCCGGCTCGAGTCCCAGTGAGGGGGTGACATGGAGAAGCGGCAAAAGATCTACGAGGGCAAGGCCAAGATCGTCTACAGCACGGACGACCCCGGCAAGGTCATCCAGTACTTCAAGGATGACGCCACCGCCTTCAATGCCCTCAAGCGGGGGACCATCCTCGGCAAGGGGGTGGTGAACAACAAGATGTCGGCCGTGCTCTTCGAGCGACTGGCCAAGGCGGGGGTGCCCACCCACTATCTGGGCACGCTGTCGGAGCGCGAGATGCTCTGTCGGCGCCTCGACATCGTCAAGATCGAGGTCATTCCGCGCAACATCGTGGCGGGCTCGCTGGCCAAGCGGACGGGGCTGGAGGAAGGGGTGGCCGTCAAGCCGCCCATCGTCGAGCTCTTCTACAAGTCGGATCCCCTGGGCGATCCCATGATCACCGACGAGCACGTTCGCATGCTGAAGCTCGCCACTCCGAAGGAGCTCGTCTGGATCAAGCGGATGGCCTTGCGGATCAATGCCCTCCTGCGCCCGCTCCTCAAGCGCAAGGGGCTCATCCTCGTGGACTTCAAGCTCGAGTTCGGGCGAGCGGGGGGCAAGCTGTACCTGGGCGACGAGATCAGCCCCGACACCTGCCGCCTCTGGGACGCCGACACCCTCGAGAAGCTCGACAAGGACCGCTTCCGGCGCGACCTCGGCCGCGTGGAAGAGGCTTACCAAGAGGTGTACCGCCGGCTCGTGGGCTCGGGCTCGTGAAGGCCCGCGTCCTCGTCCGGCTCAAGCCGGGCATTCTCGACGTCCAGGGAGCCTCCGTCCAGCGCGCTCTGCATGGACTCGGGTTCGGCGAAGTGCAGGAGCTCCGCGTCGGCAAGGTGCTCGAGCTCGAGCTGGACGGTGTCGGGGGCGAGGCAGCTCGCCGGCGGATCGAGGAGATGTGCGCGAGACTGCTCACCAATCCCGTCATCGAGGACTACACGGTCGAGGTGCTCGCCTAGCGGCGCGTCCCCCTTGTCAGATTCCTGCCGGCAGGTTAGAGTGGGTTAGCCTTCATTCAAGGAGGATGGCTCGGCCCCATGAACTTCGGCGTGGTGGTGTTTCCCGGGACGTGGAGTGACTGTGATTTCCATTACGTCATCAGCGAGGTCCTCCGCCAGCCCGTCCGCTACGTCTGGCACCGGGACCGGCAGCTCGACGATTTCGACTGCCTGATCCTTCCGGGCGGCTTCTCCTACGGCGACTACCTGCGCGCGGGCGCCGTGGCCGGCCGCTCGCCCGTGGTCGAGGCCCTGCCCGAGTTCGTGGCCAAGGGCGGGCTCGTCCTGGGCTCGTGCAATGGGTTCCAGATCCTCTGCGAGGCGAAGCTCCTCCCCGGGGCCCTCATGCGGAACGAGTGCTTGCAGTACCGTTGCCAGTCGACCCACCTCCGCGTGGAGAACGCCGAGACGCCGTTCACGCGGCTCATGCGACCGGGCCAGATCCTGAAGATGCCCATCTCGCACGGCGAGGGCAAGTTCTACGCCGATCCCGAGACCCTCCGGCGACTGCGCGACCAGAAGCAGATCGTCTTCCGCTACTGCGCGGAAGACGGCCGCGTGGTCAAGGACGCCAATCCCAATGGCTCGCTCGACAATATCGCCGGCGTGATCAACGAGGAGGGCACCGTGCTCGGCCTCATGCCCCACCCGGAGCGCGCCAGCGAGAACGCCATGGGCGGCACGGACGGCCTCTTGATCTTCCACTCGCTCCTCGGCAGCCTCGTCGAGGACGGCTCATTCCTCAAGCGGTAGGAGGGTCGAGCGTGCGGTGGAGACGGGGTGAGCGGGGCCGAGCCTAAGGTCACGCTGGATTTAGCCCTCGCCTCCGGTCTCACCGGCGAGGAGTACGACCGCATCATCCGGCGCCTCGCCCGGGAGCCCACCTTCACCGAGCTCGGACTCTTCAGCGCGCTGTGGTCCGAGCACTGCGCCTACAAGCATTCGCGAATCTTCCTGCGTGGTCTGCCCACGGCGGGGCCCGCCGTGCTCCAGGGCCCCGGGGAGAACGCGGGCATCGTGGATCTGGGCGGTGACCTCGCCCTCGCGTTCAAGATCGAGAGCCACAATCACCCGTCCTTCATCGAGCCCTTCCAGGGCGCGGCCACGGGGGTGGGCGGCATCCTGCGCGACATCTTCACCATGGGCGCCCGGCCCATCGCCGTGCTCGACTCGCTGCGCTTCGGCCCCGCCCAGGACCCGCGGAGCCGCCGCCTCATCGAGGGTGTCGTCTCTGGCATCAGCTGGTACGGCAACTGCTTCGGCGTTCCCAACCTGGGCGGCGAGGTCGGCTTCGCCCCCGAGTACGCCGGCAACCCGATCGTCAACGCCATGGCCGTGGGACTGGTCAGCAAGACGCGTATCTTCCGCGCCCGCGCGGAGGGACCGGGGAACCCCGTCTTCTACGTCGGGGCCAAGACCGGGCGGGACGGGATTCACGGCGCCACCATGGCCTCGGCGACCTTCGACGAGGGCGCCGAAGAGCGGCGGCCCACGGTGCAGGTGGGTGACCCGTTCACGGAGAAGCTCCTCCTCGAGGCCTGCCTCGAAGCCATGGAGACGGGCGCTGTGCTCGGCATCCAGGACATGGGCGCGGCCGGCCTCGCCTGCGCCTGCTCCGAGATGCCGGCCCGGGCGAGCATGGGCATGGAGGTGGAGCTCTCGTCGGTGCCTCAGCGCGAGACGGGCATGACGCCGTACGAGATCATGCTCTCCGAGTCGCAGGAGCGCATGCTCCTGGTGGCGGCCCGGGGCCGCGAGGAAGAAGTGCGTCGCGTCTTCGCCAAGTGGGAGCTCGACGCCGTCCAGATCGGACAGGTGACCGATGACGGCACCCTGCGCGTCCGGATGAACGGCGCGGTGGTCGCGGAGGTCCCCGTCAAGGCCCTCACCGACGAGGCGCCGGTCTACGACAAGCCCACCGCGCCCCCCGGCTGGCAGGATGCCCTCGCGGCCTTCGACCCTCTCACGCTGCCTGCCCCCAGCGATTGCTCCGAGACGCTGGTGACGCTCCTGGGCTCTCCTGGCATCGCCTCGAAGGCCTGGGTATACCGGCAGTACGATCAGCAGGTGGGCATCAACAGCCTCGTGATGCCGGGGTCGGACGCGGGCATCCTGCGCATCAAGGGCACGGGCAAAGCCGTCGCCGTCACCACCGACTGCAACGCGCGCTTCGTCTATCTCGACCCGCGGGCGGGCGCGGCCATGGCGGTGGCCGAGGCGGCCAGGAACCTGGCGGTGTCGGGCGCCCGTCCCCTGGCCCTGACCGACTGCCTCAACTTCGGCTCGCCCGAGCGGCCCGAGATCCTGTGGCAGTTCAAGGAAGCCGTAGCGGGCATCGCCGAGGCCTGCCGCGCCCTCGATATCCCGGTGGTGGGAGGCAATGTCTCCTTCTACAATGAGACTCTGGGGCAGGCGATCTTGCCTACTCCCGTGATCGGGATGGCGGGGCTCATCGACGAGGCCGAGCGCCGGCGGACGCAATGGTTCGAGCAGGAGGGTGACAGGATCGCGCTGCTCGGCCCGCCGGCGGTGAGCCTCGGGGGCTCGGAGTACCTCTGGGTGATGCACGGCAAGATGGCGGGGGGGCTGGCCCCGCTCGACCTTCAGCAGGAGCGGCGGGTCCACGAGGCCTGCCGGGCCGCCATCGCGGCCGGACTGCTCCGGTCGGCGCACGATTGCTCGGAGGGCGGGCTGGCGGTGGCCGTGGCCGAGAGCTGCGTGTCAGGGCCGCGGGCAATCGGCGCGGCGGTGGAGCTTCCGGATGATGGGCGCCGGCTCGACCTCGCCCTTTTCGGCGAGGGACCGTCGCGGGTGGTGGTGTCGATGCGGCCGGAGGCCGAGCGTCACTTCGAGCGGCTGATGGGCGAGTTCGCCCTGCCGTGGACGTGGCTGGGTCGGGTGGGCGGCGAGGCCGTGAACGTGAGGCGCGGAGGGGAGACGATCCTCTCGGTGCCGCTGGAGAAACTGGATCACGCGTGGAGGCACGGTTTTGAGCGACATGTCGCCTGAGGAGCAGGACTTCCAGCTCGACGACAAGTTCCACGACGAATGCGGTCTGTTCGGCGTCTGGAACCATGTCGAGGCCTCCAACGTGGTGTATCTCGGTCTCTACGCGCTCCAGCACCGCGGCCAGGAGTCGGCGGGGATCGCGGCCACCGACGGCCACGCCTTCCACGTCGAGAAGGCCATGGGCTGGGTCGCCGACGTGTTCAGCCCGGAGCGGCTCCGGCGGCTCCCCGGTCGCCGAGCCATGGGCCACGTCCGCTATTCCACCGCGGGCACTTCGAGCCTGCGCAATGCCCAGCCCATCACCGGGACCACCGCCCATGGCCCCGTGGCCATCGCCCACAACGGCAACCTCGTCAACGCCGACGAGCTCCGGAGGGGCCTCGAGGCCGACGGCGCCGTCTTCCAGTCCTCGTCGGACACCGAGGTCATCCTGCACCTGCTCGCCCGCGCCGAGGGCGGCACCCTGGTGGACCAGCTCGCGCGTGCCCTCAACCAGGTCAAGGGCGCCTACACGCTCCTCCTCCTCACGCCCGACTCCATCATCGCCGTGCGCGACCCTTCGGGCTTCCGTCCCATGACCCTGGGCAAGCTCGAGGATTCCTGGGTGCTCGCCTCGGAGACCTGCGCCCTCGACCTCATGGAGGCCAAGATCGTCCGCGACGTCGAGCCGGGCGAGATCGTCCTCGTGGACGACGCGGGGCTTCAGAGCTTCAAGCCCTTCCGCCCGCAGGAGCGCCTCCAGTGCGTGTTCGAGTACGTGTACTTCGCGCGCCCCGACTCCGTCCTCTGGGGCCGCAACGTGCACGTCGTGCGCAAGGCCCTGGGCCACCAGCTCGCCCGCGAGCACCCCGTGACGGCCGATCTGGTCATTCCCGTGCCCGACTCCGGCGTGGGGGCGGCCCTCGGCTTCGCGGAGGAAGCGGGGCTGCCCTACGATTCGGGGCTCGTGCGCAACCACTACGTCGGGCGCACCTTCATCGAGCCCAAGCAGGGGATCCGGCATTTCGGCGTCAAGGTCAAGCTCAACCCGAACCGCGAGGTGCTCGCGGGCAAGCGCGTGGTGGTGGTGGATGACTCCATCGTGCGCGGGACGACCAGTCGCAAGATCGTCAAGATGGTGCGCCAGGCGGGCGCCCGCGAGGTGCACGTGCGCATCTCCTCGCCGCCCATCCAGTGGCCCTGTTACTACGGCATCGACACGCCGACGCGGAAGGAGCTGATCGGCTCGAGCCACGAGGTCGCCGAGATCCAGAAATACCTCTCCGCCGATTCTCTCGGCTATCTCTCGCTCGACGGCATGCTCAAGGCGACGGGCAACGATCCGGCCCACTTCTGCCACGCCTGCTTCACCGGGCAGTATCGTATCGGCTTCGACGCGGGCGACGTCGCTCAGCTCAAGCTATTCGACTCGTAGTCCCTAGGTACTGGGCCAAGTTGCGAGCCAGACGAGGCCCGAGGGAGCCAGCAACGCGAGGCGTACGTGGCACTTCGAGCTGAGGGGGCGAAGCGACGAGGCGAGGGCTGAGACGATCGTACGTTGAGCGTTGCTGGCGACCGAGAACGTGGCCCTTCGAGCGGAGCAGCGCAGCTGCGAGGCGAGGGCTGAGTAGAACTGGCGAAGCAAATTGGCCCAGTACCCGGAGTTCATGGACCCACTGACGTATAGAGCGGCCGGCGTGGACATCGAGGCCGGTGACGAGGCCGTCCGCCTCATCGCGAGACTCGCGGCGTCCACGCGCCGTCCCGAGGTCCTGGGAGGCGTGGGCGCCTTCGCCGCCTTCGTCTCCATTCCCGCCGGCTACCGCGAGCCCGTGCTCGTCTCCTCGACCGACGGCGTGGGCACCAAGCTCAAGGTCGCCTTTCTCGCGGACCGCCACGACACGGTGGGCATCGACCTCGTGGCCATGGGCGTCAACGACCTCCTCGTCCACGGCGCCGAGCCCTTCTACTTTCTCGACTACCTCGCCGTCCACCGCGTGGAGCCCTCCCGCGTCGAGGCGATCGTGAAGGGCGTGGCGGAGGGATGCCGTCGCGCGGGCTGCGCCCTGGTGGGCGGGGAGACGGCGGAGCTACGAGAGCTCTATGCGGAGGGGGAATACGATCTCGCGGGCTTTGCCGTGGGCGTGGTCGAGCGCAGCGGGATCATCACGGGCGCCGAGGTCAGGCCGGGAGACCGGGTGCTGGGGCTTGCCTCGTCGGGGCTCCACTCCAACGGTTATACGCTCGCCCGGAAGGTCATCTTCGAGCGCATGGGACTCAAGCCCGGGGATCTCCTGCCCGGGGTGGGGCGCCCGGTCGCCGACGAGCTTCTCGAGCCCACGCGCATCTACGTCAAGCCGGTGCTCTCGCTGATCAGGAGCGTCCCTGTCCTCGCCATGGCGCACGTCACGGGGGGCGGCATCACCGAGAACCTGCCCCGCGTGCTCCCCGAGGGCTGTCAGGCCCTCATCGACCCGCGCGCCTGGCCCGTGCCCGCCATCTTCCGCCTCATCCAGGAGGCGGGTGGAGTGGAGGAGGCCGAGATGCGTCGCGCCTTCAACATGGGGCTGGGCTATCTCCTCGTGGTCAGGGCGGGGGACACCGGGCGAGCCGCGGACCTGCTCGGCCAGGCGGGGGAGCGCGTCTTCGACGTGGGCGAGATCCGGGCCGGCGTCCGCTCGGTGGTCTATGCCTGAGCTCCTGCGTGTCGGAGTCCTCGCCTCGGGCCGGGGCTCGAACTTCGAGGCGCTCGCCAAGGCGATCGAGTCGGGAGGGGTGCCCGCGGTGATGGCCGTGCTCGTGTCGGACCGGGCGACCGCGCCCGCGCTCGAGATCGCCCGCGCGCACGGCATCGAAGCACTCTTCGTCGATCCGAAGCAGTATCCGAGCCGCGAGGCCCACGAGAAAGCCATCATGGCCGCCCTCGACGAGCGCGGGGTGGGCCTCGTGTGCCAGGCCGGATACATGCGCATCCTTGGACCCGCCTATATCGAGCACTTCCGCGGCCGCGCCCTCAATATCCATCCGTCGCTGCTGCCCGCCTTTCCCGGGCTTCATGCCCAGCGCCAGGCGCTCGAGCACGGGGCCAAGGTCACGGGCGCCACCGTGCACTTCGCAGACGAAGGTGTCGACACGGGCCCCATCGTGCTCCAGGCCGCCGTGCCGGTCCTCCCGGATGACACGGAAGAGACGCTCTCGCGGCGCATCCTGGAGGTCGAGCATCGAATCTTCCCCGAGGCCGTGCGCCTGTTCGCCGAGGGGCGGCTGGCGCTGGACGGCCGGAGGGTCCACATCAGGGAGAGGGCATGACCAAGGTGGGACGCGCGCTCCTGAGCGTGCACGACAAGACGGGCGTGGTCGACTTCGCGAAAGGGCTCTCCGCCCTGGGCATCGAGATCGTGTCAACGGGCGGGACGGCCAAGCTCCTCCGCGAATCCGGTGTCCCCGTGGTCGACGTGGCCCAGCTGACGGGCTTTCCGGAAATGCTGGACGGTCGCGTCAAGACCCTCCACCCGAAGGTGCACGGCGGCATCCTCGCGCGCCGCGACGTCCCCGCCCACATGCAGGCCCTCGACGCCCACGGCATTGGCCCCATCGATCTCGTCGTGGTCGCCCTCTATCCGTTCGAGCAGACGGTGGCCCGGCCCGGCGTGACCCTCGACGAGGCCGTGGAGAACATCGACATCGGCGGTCCCAGCATGATCCGGGGCGCGGCCAAGAATTCGGGCGCGGTCGGCGTGATCACGGATCCCTCGCAGTACGCGCCCGTGCTGGACGAGCTCCGGGGCAGCGGCGGGACACTGACGGCCGAGACGCGCTCCCGTCTCGCCCTTGAGGCCTTCCGGCGCACCGCGCAGTACGACGCGGCCATCGCGTCGTATCTGGGGAGGATCGCGGCAGGTCCGCAATCCGGCGGAGACTTCCCCGTCCGGCTTTCCCTCGAGGCCGAGCGCCTCCAGCATCTCCGCTACGGCGAGAATCCCCACCAGGCCGCCGCCTTCTATCGTCCGGTGGGAACGGCCCTCGGCCTGGGCGCGGCCGAGCAGCTCCACGGCCCGGAGCTCTCGTACAACAATCTCCTCGACTGGTCGGCCGCTCTCGGCCTCCTCCTCGAGTTCGACGATCCCGCCGCCGTGGTGATCAAGCACACCAATCCGTGCGGCGTTGCCCTGGGCGCGCGCGTGGCCGAGGCCATGAGCCGCGCCAAGGCCTGCGACCCCGTCTCGATCTATGGCGGCATCGTCGGCGTCAATCGCCGGCTCGACCTGGCGACGGTCAAGGAGCTCTCGGGCATCCTCCTGGAGATCCTCTTCGCCCCCGACTTCGCCATGGACGCCCTCGAAGAGCTCAGGCGGACCAAGAAGAAGTGCCGCGTCCTGCGCCTGCCCTGTCTCGCCGCCGACTATCCGGAACGGATGCGCGACGTCCGGAGCGTCCTTGGCGGCCTCCTCGTCCAGGAGGCCGATCTCACGGATCTCGATCCCGCGGCCCTCAAGGTCGTCTCGCGGCGCGCGCCCACGGAGGCCGAGATGCAGGCCCTCCGCTTCGCGTGGCGCGTGGCCAAGCACGCCAAGTCCAACGCCATCGTGCTGACCACGGCGGACCAGGTGGTCGGCGTGGGCGCGGGGCAGATGAATCGCGTGGACTCGGCGCGCATCGCCGTGATGCGCGCGCGCGCCAATGGCCTGGAGACCAAGGGCGCGGTGTGCGCGTCCGATGCCTTCTTTCCGTTCCGCGACGGTCTCGACGTGGTGGCGGAGGCGGGCGCCACCGCGGTGATCCATCCCGGCGGCTCCCTCCGCGACGAGGAAGTGGTCAAGGCCGCCGACGAGCACGGCCTGGCCATGGTCGTCTGCGGCATCCGGCACTTCAAGCATTGAGCGTCCGGGCGAGCATGCCGCAGCCGGAGCGGATCTTCACCCTGCGCGAGCTGACGCGCCTCCTCCGGCTCACCCCCAAGCGCGCGGCCCAGCTCAAGCGCCTGGGGCTGCTCCGCGCCGACACGGCGGGCTATCGCTTCCGGGACATCGTGGCGGCGCGCGCGGCCGCGTCGTTGCTCGGGGAGGGCGCCACCGTGCGGCAGGTGCGGGCCGCCCTCGACGGCGCCAAGCGCCTCGCCCCCGGCGCCGAGTCGCCCCTGGCCGAGCTCCGGCTCCTCGTCCACGACCAGCGCATCGTCGTCGAGCAGGACCGGCTGCGTCTCGACGCCCGCACCGGTCAGGGCCTCCTCGACTTCGCCACGGGCGACCTCGAGCGCGAGACCCGGGAGTCCCTGGCCATGGGCATGGTCAGGCCGCTCGTTCCCCCGGCGGACGCGGCGGAGACGTGGTTCTCGCGCGCCTCCGCCTGGGACGGCGATCCCGAGCGCTGGGAAGAGGCCGTGGACGCGTACGAGCGCGTGGTCGGCATCGATCCCGGCTATGCCGCGGCATGGAACAACCTGGGCCTCCTCCAGCACCGCATGGGGCGGTACGAGAAGGCGGGCGCCTGCTACCGCGCCGCCCTCGAGGCCGATGAGTCGTGCTGCCAGGCCGCCTTCAACCTGGGCTCGCTGCACGAAGACCTCGACGACGTCACCACGGCCATCGTCTGGTACCGGCGCGCCCTCGAGATGGAGCCCGACTACGCGGATGCTCACTTCAACCTTGCCGGGGTCCTCGGCAAGGCAGGGCAGCCGGACGCCGCGGCGCTGCACTGGCGGCGCTATCTGGAGCTGGACCTCGGGTCACCCTGGGCGCAGATCGCGCGCTCGCATCTCGAGGAGCCCACGCCGCCCCCCGACGTTCCGGACGACGACGGCGACGAGAAGCCGGAGGCGGGGGCATGAAGGTGCTCCTGGTGGGCGGCGGTGGCCGCGAGCACGCGCTGGCCTGGAAGCTCGCCCAGAGCCCGCGGCTCACGCGCCTCTATGCCGCCCCCGGCAATCCCGGCATCGCGGCCCACGCGGACTGCGTGCCCGTGCGGGACACCGACCTCGACGAGCTCGTCGCGCTGGCCCGGCGGGAGCGCGTGGAGCTTGCCGTGATCGGGCCCGAGGTTCCCTTGTCCCTCGGTCTTCGTGACCGGTTGAGCGATGCCGGGGTGCCGGTCTTCGGCCCGAGCCAGTCCGCGGCCCGCCTCGAGAGCTCCAAGGCCTTCGCCAAGGATTTGATGGCCCGCTACGGCATCCCCACCGCCCGCTTTCGCGTTTTCCAGGACGCGGACGCCGCGAAGCGCTTCTGCCGGGAGCTGGGAGCGCCGCTGGTCATCAAGGCCGACGGCCTCGCCGCGGGCAAGGGCGCCATGGTCTGCGCGACGCTGCCGGAGGCGGACGCGGCCATACGCCTCTGCCTGGACGAGGACGCGTTCGGCGCCGCCGGGCGCACGGTGGTGGTCGAGGAGTTCATGACGGGGGAGGAGGCTTCCTTCTTCGTGATCACCGACGGTGCTTCCGTCCTCCCCCTGCCCGCGGCCCAGGACCACAAGGCGATCTTCGACGATGATCGCGGGCCCAACACGGGCGGCATGGGCGCGTACACGCCCGCTCCCGTCATGGACGAGGCCATGACGGGCCGGGTCATGGAGGAGATCGTCACGCCCACGCTGGCCGCCATGGCGAAGGAAGGCGCGCCGTACGCGGGCGTGCTCTTCGTCGGGCTCATGATCGGTCCCGACGGCCCGCGTGTCGTGGAGTTCAATTGTCGCTTCGGCGATCCCGAATGTCAGGCCATCCTGCCCCGCCTCGACGAGGACATCCTTCCCGTCTTCGAGGCCGTGGCTTCCGGGCGCGGGCTGCCCGCCTCCCTGCGCTGGCGGCGCGAGGCTTCCGTCTGCGTCGTGCTCGCCTCCCCGGGCTATCCCGGGACCCCACGCGCCGGGCTTCCCATCGAGGGCGTGGAGGCGGCGGCCGCGCTTCCGGGCGTCAATGTCTTCCATGCCGGCACCGCGCTCCGCGACGGCGCTCTCCTCACCGCGGGCGGGAGAGTCCTGGGCGTGCAGACGCTCGGGGGAGACATCCGGGCGGCCATGGAGCGGGCCTATGATGCCGTGGGGAGAATCCGGTTCGAGGGAATGCAGTTCCGCCACGACATCGGCAGAAGGGCGCTCGCCCGGTCGTGAGGACGGTTCCGTGAGGCTGACCGGAGTGATCCAGGCAGGCGGACGCAGCGTGCGGATGGGGGGCGAGCCCAAGGCCCTCCTGGAGGTGGGCGGCCGGCGCATCATCGAGCGGGTGGCTCACGTCCTCCGCCAGGTCACCGACGAGCAGCTCCTCGTGACCAACACGCCCGACCGCTACGCCTGGATGGGACTGCCCATGGTCCCCGACGTGTTTCCCGACGCGGGATCGCTCGGCGGAATCTATTCCGGTCTCAAGGCGGCGGGAGAGGCCGCCTTCACCGTGGCCTGCGACATGCCCTTCCTCTCGCCCGCGGTCGCCCGCCTCGTGACGTCGCGCGCCCCCGAGGCCGACGTGGTCGTGCCCATCGTCAATGGATTCCACGAGACCCTGCACGCCTGCTATGCCCGCGCCTGTCTCGGACCCATCGAGCGGAGGATCGCGGCGGGCCGGCTCAAGATCACGGGCTTCTTCGACGAGGTGCGGGTGCTGGAGATTGCCGAAGCCGACCTCGCCCCCTTCGGAGACCCCGCGCAGATCTTCATGAACGTCAACACTCCTGACGAGCTCGCCCGGGCGCGGGCCCTGGCCGGCGAGCACGGCTGATGGACGAGCAGGCGGGCGGTCTCGGGCTGTCATCCATCCAGGAGATCAACCATCTCCCTCGCGAGATGGCCGAGGCCCTCTACCTCCGCCTGGTGCCCGAGGAACTACTCGAGCGCTTCCGCATCGATCCGCGCACCTTGACGGGCCCCGAGGGGACACGGCTCGTGCAGATCACCGCGCCGGAGGACAAGCCGTGGGCGCGCGTCGAGGTGCGCTCGTCGACCCAGGACCGGGACCCCGCGCTCCTGGTGGACGTGGAGACGTCGCCCCTCTCCGTGCCCGAGCTCGCCTTCGTCCAGATCACCGATCCCGCCGCCGCCCGCTACGGCATCGACCGCGACCTTGACGGGCGTGACACGCTCTTCGGGACGCTGTCGCGCAACGTCGACGAGGAGATGCGCGCGTTCAAGGACGGGCTGGCGCCCGGGCAGGTCCGCCGGGGGCTCCGCCTGCTCCCGGGCGTGCTCGAGGCCATGGACGGGTTCTGCCGCCTGATCGGCGCCGAGCTCTACCTCATCGAGCCGCTCTTCTATCACTCGGCCGTGCTGTACGAGCGGCATGGGTGCGGCTATCTCCTCGGCCGCGCGGTCATGGACAGCCTCCACGCGGAGTTCTCCGAGGGGGGCGGGCTCGCGACGGGGCTCGACGGCTCCACACCGTTCCGCGTGCCGGAAGCGGGTCGCACGGTGCGCGGCCGGAGCTGGGCGCTCCACGACGGGATCTCGAGAGGCGCCTGGAGCGGTGTGAAGATGTACAAGGCGGTCGGGCTGCGGGCGGACATTAACACTTTTCCAGGTGGCATATACTGAGCGGGTGAAGCGCAAGAAGCCGCTGCACGCCCAGGTTCGCAAGCCCATGCCTCGCAAGCCGCCCAAGGTGGAGGTGCCGAAGACCATGTATCGTCGGCGCCCCAAGCACCCGAAGCCGTCGGCGGGCGAGGCATGACCCACGCCGAGCTGCACCCCTGCGTCATCGTCCACTATCACGAGATCAGCCTCAAGCGCGGCAATCGCCCGCTCTTCCTGCGGAGACTCCAGGAGAACATCGCGCGGGCGGTGAGCGATCTCGGCCCCGTCACCGTCGTCCAGCGGCCCGGGCGCATCGTGGTCGATCTCGAGGGTCACGAGCATGCGGAGGCGGCGCGCGAGCGGCTCGACCGGGTGTGCGGCATCGCCAATCTCGCCCTGGCCGTCCGCACGGGCTCCTCCACGGAGTCGCTGAAGCGAGCGGTCGACCACGTCATCGGGGTGCGGCCGTTCTCGTCGTTCCGGATCAGCGCGCGGCGCGCCTTCAAGACCTTCCCGCTCACCTCGGTCGAGATCAACCGCGAGCTGGGCGCGCACGTGCTGAAGGTGAGGCCGCAGGCCCGCGTCGACCTCGAGCACGCCGAGCTCAACGTCCACGTCGAGGTGCTCCCGCACGAGGCCTTCGTCTACGCGGACCGGCGGCCGGGGGCGGGCGGGCTGCCCGTGGGCTCGGGGGGCACGGTGATGGCGCTCCTGTCGGGCGGCATCGACTCGCCCGTGGCGGCCTGGCGCATGATGAAGCGCGGGTGCCGTGTCCACTTCGTGCACTTCCACAGCGTGCCGTACCTGCCCGATACCTCGATCGGCAAGGCCCGCGAGCTCGCGCGACGGCTGACGCAGTGGCAGTACGTCTCGCATCTCTACCTGGTTCCGTTCGGGGAGATTCAACGAGAAGTCGTGCTGGCCGTCCGGCCCATGGCCCGCGTGGTCGCCTATCGCCGGCTCATGGTCAGGATCGCCGAGGCGCTGGCGCGCCAGACGGGGGCCCTCGCCCTCGTGACGGGGGAGAGCCTGGGCCAGGTCGCCTCGCAGACGCTCCACAACCTGGCGCGCATCGACGAGGCCGCCACCATGCCGGTGCTGCGGCCCCTGATCGGCATGGACAAGATCGAGATCACGGAAGCCGCGCAGCGGCTCGATACGTTCGAGACCTCCATCGAGCCGGATGCCGACTGCTGCACGCTCTTCACCCCCGCCCATCCGGCCACCCGCCTCGGGCGCGAGGAGATCGAGGCGATGGAAGGGCGGCTCGACACGGGTGCCCTCGTGCGGGCGGGAGTGGAGGGCGCCTCCCTCGAGACCTTCGACTTCCCGCGGGGAGCGGGGGCCCATGCCCCATCATCCGCACGTCGGGCGCGCCTCGCCCCGCCCCGCCCGTGAGCGCGACGCTCCGCTTCCTCGGCGCCGCGGGCACGGTCACCGGCTCCCGTCATCTCCTCGAGAGCGGCACGAGCCGGCTCCTCATGGACTGCGGCCTCTTCCAGGGGCTCAAGGAGCTGCGCCTGCGCAACTGGGCGCGGTTTCCCGTGCCCGCGCCGTCCATCCAGGCCGTCCTGCTGAGCCACGCCCACATCGACCACTCGGGCTTCCTGCCGCGGCTCGGCAAGGAGGGCTTCACGGGGCCCATCTACTGCACGCGCGGCACCGCCGATCTTCTCAAGATCATGCTGCCCGACGCCGCGCACCTCCAGGAAGAGGAGGCGGAGTTCGCCAATCGCCACCACACGTCCAAGCACGATCCCGCGCTGCCCCTCTTCACGGCGGATGATGCCGCGCGCGTGCTGCGCCTGGTGCGTCCCGTCGGCTTCAACGGATCGTTCAGTCCGAGCGCGGGAGTGACGGCGCGCTTTCTCAACTCCGGCCACATCGTGGGGGCGGGGCTCATCGAGGTCAGGATCGACGGGCGCGTCGTGGTGTTCTCGGGCGATCTCGGGCGCTACGGCGTGCCCATCATGCGTGACCCCGATCCCGTGCCCGCGGCCGATGTGCTGCTCGTGGAGTCTACCTACGGGAACCGCCTGCATCCCGCCGACGATCACCACGACAAGCTGGCCAGCGCCGTGGCGCGCGCGGCGGCGCAGCGGGGCTGGCTCCTCATCCCCGCCTTCGCGGTGGGGCGCTCGCAGGAGATCCTCTACGATCTCCGCGAGCTGGAAGACGCGGGGCGCATCCCCTCACTGCCCATCTATCTCGACAGCCCCATGGCCATCCAGGCCACGGCCATCTACGCGGGGCACCCCGAGGAGCACGACGAGGATCTCGCGCGGGTCGAGGCCTCGGGGGCGCGCCCCTTCGGACCCAAGGGGCTCAGAATCTCGCGGACAGTGGAAGACTCCAAGCGGCTGAACGACACCGACGGGCCCGGCATCATCATCGCGGGAAGCGGCATGGCCACGGGCGGGCGCATCCTCCACCACTTCCTCCGGCGCTTGCCGGAGCCGCAGACCACCGTGCTCTTCGTGGGCTACCAGGCCGCGGGTACCCGAGGCCGTCTCCTCAAGGACGGCGCGCGCGCGCTCAAGATGTTCGGCCAGGACGTGCCCGTGCGCGCGACCATCATGGTCAGCGACTCCTACTCCGCGCACGCCGACCAGGCCGAGATCATGCGCTGGCTCGGCGGCTTCACCCAGCCCCCGGGCGCGACCTATATCGTGCACGGCGAGCCCGACGCCGCCTCGGCTCTGCAGGCCCTCATCGCGGCCCGGCCTGGGTGGCGCGTCGAGGTCGCCCGGGACGGCCAGCTCGTCAGCCTTGGCTGAGCCTGCCGGCTACCGCGTCTTCCGAGCTCTCGCGCGCTTCCTGGTCGCCGTGTTCTACCGGCGCGTCGAGGTGGCGGGGCTCGAGCGCCTGCCCCTCTCGGGGCCGCTCGTGGTCGCCGCCAACCACAACCAGGGCCTGATGGACGGGATCCTCCTGGTGGCCGCCCTGCCGCGACGCCTCCGTCCCGTGGCCAAGGCGCCGCTCTTCCGCCACCCGATCATCGGCCCGCTCACGCGGCTATCCGGGGCCATTCCGGTTCACCGACGCCAGGACGAGCGGAGCGGCGCGATCGACAACGAGGCCATGTTCAGCGCGGCGGAGAGCGCCCTCGCCATGGGAGACGCGATCCTGATCTTTCCCGAGGGCGTGAGCCAGCCCGAGCCCGCGCTGATGCCGCTGCGCACGGGCACGGCGCGGCTCCTCCTGGGCGCCGCGCGCGATTCCGGACCCGCCGCGACCCTGCTCCCCGTCGGGCTCATGTTCCGCGAGCCGGGCACCTTCCGGGCTGGGTCGGCGCTGGTCCTGGTGGGAGAGCCCGTGCCGACGGCGGACCTGGCCGCGCTGCCGACGAGAGGGGCCGACGTGGCGGTGCGGCGGCTGACCGAGCGGCTCGGAGAGGCTCTCCAGCGGCTCATCGTCGAGGCGCATGATCGCCGCATCCTGGATCTCGTCCACGCGGCCGAGTCCATCTGGCGCGAAGAGATGCCGGAGGCCGCGCGCGAGCCGAAGGATCGCGCGGCGTGGCGGCAGCGGGCCGCGCGCGCCTATCATTACCTCGCCGCCGTCGAGCCCATCCGCGTGGCCGCCCTGCGCTCGAGCGTCGAGTGCCACGTCGAGGATCTCGAGCGCGCCGGTCTCACCGACCGCGACCTCTCGCGCGGGTACCGGGCGGGTCCCGTGGTGCGCTACGCCTTCCGCGAAGGGAGCGCGCTGCTCCTGGGGCTGCCCCTGGCCCTCTGGGGCGTGATCATCCATCTCCTGCCGTACAAGCTGACCGCGCTCGCCGTCCGCGCGCTCCGGCCCGAGGAAGACGTGCTCGCCACCTACAAGGTCATGGCGGGGCTCGTGCTCTATCCCGCCGCCTGGGCTCTGGAGGCCTGGGCGGCCTGGCGCCTGGGCGGATCCTCACTCGTCGCCGTTTTCCTCCTCTCGCTCCTGCCCGCGGGCTTCTTCGCGCTCGCCTGGACGGAGCGCCTCGAGCGGATGCGGCGCGAGGCCCGCGGGCTCCTCGCCGTGCTCGTCGACCGTGATCTCCGCGGCCACTTGCTGGCGCGGCGAGAGGCGATCATGGAGGAGTTCCAGGAGCTCCTGCGCCGGGTGCCGGAGCCCGTGCTGGACGGGAGCGCCTCATGAGGCCCGGGCGCATCGTCGCCTGGGCGCTCTACGACTTCGCCAATTCCTCCTTCGCGGCCGTCATCTTCGCCACCATCTACGCCACGTACTACGCGATGGCCGTGGTGGGCAATCAGAGCGGGGCGGGGGACCTCTGGTGGGGTCGGGTGATCTCGGTCTCCATGGGCGCGGTCGCCGTCACGTCGCCCTTCCTGGGCGGGCTCGCCGATCGCGCGGGCATTCGCCGCCCTCTCTTCATCGCCTTCACCTCCCTCGCCGTCCTCTCTACCGCCTTCATGGCCACCGTGCATCCGGGCATGGTGATGTGGGGCTTCATCCTGGGGGTGCTGGGCAATGTCGGCTACGAGGGTGCGCTCGTCTACTACAACGCCTACCTGCCCGATCTGGCCCCACCGAGCCATCAAGGCCGCGTCTCCGGCTGGGGCTTCGCCACCGGCTACGCGGGCTCCATCGTGGCCCTTCTCTCCGCCTACCCGTTCGTCCAGGCCAAGAACTACGGGGGGGCCTTCCTGGCCACCGCCGCCCTCTTCACCGTGTTCTCCCTCCCCGCCTTCATCTTCCTTCCCGAGCCTCACCGCGGACGCATCTCCGTGTGGCAGGCCGCGCGGGAAGGGGGGGCCGAGGTGCTGTCCACCGCACGCAAGATCCTGCGCATGCCCGACCTGCGCCGCTTCCTTGGCGCCTACTTCATCTACGAGGACGGCGTGAACACGGTGGTGGGCTTCTCCGCCATCTTCGCCGCCCAGACCCTCGGGTTCCCCATGGGCCAGCTCATCGTCCTCTACATCGTGGTCCAGGTCTCGGCGCTCCTGGGCGCGCTGGCCTGGGCCTGGCCCACCGACAAGCTCGGCCCGAAGCGCGTGGTCATGGTCACCCTCTGCCAGTGGACGGCCGTCGTGATCGCCGCCTACTTCGTGGAGACGCAGGGGCAGTTCTGGGCGCTGGCCGTGCTGGCGGGCACTGGTCTCGGCGCCGTGCAGGCGGCCAGCCGCGCCTTCCTGGCCGGCCTCTGCCCCGCGGGCATGGAAGCGGAGCTGTTCGGCTTCTACTCGCTGTGCGGCAAGAGCGCGGCGATCATGGGGCCGCTCGTCTTTGGCGGCATCTCGCACGCCGCGGGCGGCAACCAGCGGGCGGGGATCCTCGCCGTCGGCACCTTCTTCCTGGTCGGCCTCATCCTGCTTTCGCGCGTGAAGGCCGGCGGCCCCGCGCGAGCTTAGCGGGCCGCTCGCGAGCAGGGCGCCGACGCGCCCGCCTCTGGAGGGCCTGGAGCAGGGCCTGCAGGGGCGGGCTCAGAGGCTTGTCGCGCCGCCTGATGATGCCGAGCCGCCTGACCAGGGGCGGGGAGAGCGGAATGACCCGCAGCGTGCCCGCGCGTGCCTCGGCCCGGACGGAGATCGCCGAGGTAATGGACGGCCCGAGCCCCGCGCTGACGAGCTCCTTGATGGCCTCGCCGTTCCCCAGCTCCATGGCCACGCGCGGCGTCACCCGGCCGCGCCGGAACCATCCCTCGATGACCTGGCGGATGGTGCCTCCCCGCTCGTAGAGGATGAGGGGCTCGCGCGCCAGGTGCCCGGGCGTGAAGGCGCGGGGGCGCCGCCGCCGGCGCGCGGGGGGGGCGATGGCGACCAGGCGGTCCGTGTAGAAGGGCGTCACCACGAGCTGTCTCGAGCGGACGGGAAGCGTGACCACGGCGACGTCGAGGGCGTTCTCGGCCACTGCCTTGGCGATCTCCGGCGTGTTGCCCGTCACGATGACGAGCTCGAGGTCGGGATAGCGCGCGCGAAGGCGCCGCAGGATAGGCGGAAGGAGGTAGATGCTGGCCGTGGCGCCGGTGCCCACGCGGACCCGGCCGGCCACCACTCCCCGAAGCGCCCGCACCCGGGCCGCTGCCGCCTCCAGGGCGTCGAGGGCCCGCCCGCCGTGCTCCAGGAGGACCGCCCCCGCCCGGGTGAGCGCGGCCCGCCTGCCCATGCGCTCGAGGAGGGGCAGCCCCAGGCCGTCCTCGAGCTGGCGCACGTGGAGGCTGACGGCGGGCTGGCTCAGGTGGAGAGAGTCCGCGGCCCGGGAGAAGCTCCCGAGGCGGGCGATCTCGTGCAGCGTGCGCAGGTGGGCGGGGCTGACGGCCATTGCTATGAGTATTTATAATGATTTGTATAAAAACAATCTATTTTATTGATGGCCATCCATCCGTCATGATCCGGAGAAGGAGGATGACCACATGGAGCCCATGCACGTCCGTTTCGCCGCGCTCGACGATGCCCCGGCCATCTGCACCATCTACAACCAGGGCATCGACGATCGCGTGGCCACCCTGGAGACCGAGCTGCGCGATGCCGAGGAGCGGCGTCGCTGGCTGTCCTCGCGCGGGACGCGCTATCCGGTCGTCGTGGCCGAAGCGCGCGGGCAGATCATCGGGTGGAGCAGCCTCAACCCCTTCAACCCGCGCCGAGCCTACGACCATGTGGCCGACATCTCCGTGTACGTCGAGCGGAGCTGGCGCGGCCGGGGCGCGGGCCGCGTGCTCCTCGAGCGCCTGGTCGAGCTCGGCCGAGGGCTCCACTTCCACAAGCTCGTCCTCGCGTGCTTCCCGACCAACAAGGCCGGGGTTGCCCTCTACGAGCGCATGGGCTTCGCCCCGGTGGGCATCTACCACGAGCAGGGTCTCCTCGACGGTCGGTGGGTGGACGTCCTGGTCATGGAGCGACTGTTAGAGTAGCGACCGGGCCCCACATATGGGGGCGTATTGACACTCAGGCCCGAGGGAGCGTAATGTCAGGCGCGATGCTCGCGGTTGCCCTCGGAGCCGATCACGCCGGCTGGGAGCTCAAGGAAGCCCTCAAGGCCTGGCTCATGGATGCCGGCTACCAGGTCCTGGACTTCGGCGCCCACGGCCCCGACTCCGTCGACTATCCCGACTACGCTGCCCAGGTCGCCGAGGCCGTCTCCGTCGGCAAGGTCGATCGTGGTCTCCTCGTCTGCGGCACGGGCATCGGCATGACCATCGCCGCCAACAAGGTACCCGGGATCCGGGCGGCCCTCTGCGGCGACGTCTTCACCGCGCGCATGAGCCGCGAGCACAACGACGCCAACGTCCTCGCCCTGGGGGGACGGCTGACGGGGCGCGAGACGGGGCTCGACATCCTGCGGGCCTGGCTCGAGACATCGTTCGCGGGGGGCCGCCACGCCCTGCGGGTGGACAAGATCTCGGAGATGGAGCGCGGGCTCATGCGCGCGCGGGCCGGGACATGAGCGGGCTCGAGCACGTGGACCCCGAGATCGCCCGGGCCATCCGGGACGAGACCGTCCGTCAGTCGCGCAACCTCGAGCTGATCGCTTCCGAGAACTTCGTCTCCGAGGCCGTGCTGGAGGCGACGGGCTCGGTAATGACCAACAAGTACGCCGAGGGTTATCCGGGCAAGCGCTACTACGGCGGCTGCGAGATCGTGGACGTGGCCGAGAACCTCGCCATCTCCCGCGCGAAGGCGCTCTTCGGCGCCGAGCACGTCAATGTCCAGCCCCACTCGGGCTCCCAGGCGAACATGGCGGTGTACTTCACCCTGCTCAAGCCGGGAGATGTGGTCCTTGGGCCCAATCTCGCCCACGGCGGCCATCTCACGGCGGGAAGCCCCATGAACTTCTCGGGGCGGCTCTACACCATCGTGCCGTACGGCGTCACCCGGGACACGGAGCGGATCGATCTCGACCAGGTGCGAGACCTGGCCAAGCAGCACCGCCCGAAGCTCATCATCGCGGGTGGCTCGGCCTTCCCCCGCGCCATCGACTTCAAGCCGTTCCGCGAGATCGCCGACGAGGCAGGAGCCGCCCTCATGGCCGACATCGCGCACCCCGCGGGCCTGGTGGCCGCAGGCCTCCATCCGTCGCCCGTGCCCTATGCCGACTTCGTCACCACCACCACCCACAAGACTCTTCGCGGGCCGCGCGGTGGCATGGTCATGTGCCGGAGCGCCTACGCGAAGGATCTGGACCGCACCGTGCTGCCGGGCATCCAGGGCGGCCCCCTCATGCACGTGATCGCCGCCAAGGCCGTGGCCTTCCGCGAGGCCCAGACGCCCGAGTGGCGGGTCTACCAGGCCCAGATCATCAAGAACGCCAAGGCGCTTGCCGAGGCCTTGCTGGCCCTGGGCTACCGCCTGGTCTCGGGCGGCACCGACACGCATCTCCTCCTCGTCGACCTGACGCCCAAGGGCATCACCGGCAAGGACGCGCAGGAAGCGCTCGACCGGGCGTGGATCACCGTGAACAAGAACGGCATCCCCTTCGACACCAAGGGGCCCATGGTCACGAGTGGGGTGCGTCTGGGCACGCCCGCCGTGACCACGCGCGGCATGCGCGAGGCGGAGATGGCGCAGATCGCCGCCCTCATCGACGGCGTGCTCGGCAGTCTCGGCAATGCCACGGCGGAGGCGAAGGTGCGTGGCGAGGTGGAGGAGCTGACTTCACGATTCCCGCTCTACGCGGAGCGGCTGAGGTGACCCCGTGAAGTGTCCATTCTGCGGACACACCGAGGACCGCGTCGTCGATTCGCGCGTCGGGCGCGAGGGCGAGTTCATCCGCCGCCGCCGCGAGTGTCTCAAGTGCCACCGCCGCTACACCACCTACGAGTACATCGAGGACGTGCTCCCCCACGTGGTCAAGCGGGACGGCCGGCGCGAGCCCTTCGATCGCCAGAAGCTCCGCGGCTCCATCCTGAAGTCGTGCGAGAAGCGCTCGGTGGGCGTCCAGGCGGTGGACGACGTGGTGGCCGACATCGAGGCGCGCCTGCACGAGCGGGCGGAGAAGGAGATCACGAGCCTCGAGATGGGCGAGATCGTGATGGAGCACCTGCAGAAGCTCGACCAGGTCGCGTACGTCCGCTTCGCCTCCGTCTACCGCCAGTTCAAGGACATCTCACAGTTCATGGACGAGGTGAAAGGGCTCATCAAGGACGGGGACAAGTCGAAGGCGCCCAAACCGGTCAAGCCGGCGCCCAAGAAGTAGCTGGACCGGCCCGCTCGCCTCAGCTGACGCTGAAGACGCTGACCTCGACCGACCTGCCCTTCACCCGCACGGCGGGGAGCGTCTCCAGCCCTCCGCCGTTGCTCAGCCGGCCTCGCGTGGCCTCGCTGAGCAGGATGTCGGTGCCGAGCTCCTTGTTGAGCCCCTGGATGCGCGAGGCGAGGTTGACTGCGTCTCCCACCAGGGCATACGTCAGCCGCTCCGCGCTCCCGATGTTGCCGGCGAGCACGGTGCCCGTGTGAATGCCGATGCCGTTGCGGAGGGGAGGCTTGCCCGCCCCGGCCCGCCGGGCATTGAGCTCGGCAAGGCGCCGGCGCATCTCGCGGGCGGCGCGAAGGGCCCGGTCCGCGTGGTCGCCCGCATGCAGGGGAGCGCCGAAGACCGCCTCGATCTCGTCGCCGATGTACTGGAGGACGAGGCCGCGCTCGCCGCGGATGGCCGCCTCCATCTCGGTGAAGTACTCGTTGAGATCGCGCACCACTTCCCGAGGCTCGGTCCGCTCCACCCACGGCGTGAAGTCGCGGAGGTCGGCGAAGAGCACGGTCACCTCCTCCAGCTGGCCGTCGAAGCTCGCCCGCCCGGCCAGGATCTCGTCGCGCACCTCGCGGGTGACGTACTTGCCGAAGGTCTCCCGGATGACCTCGCGCTCGCGCAGCCCCTCGAGCATGCGGTTGAAGCCCTCGCCCACGGCGCCGATCTCGTCATTGGCCTCCACGGGGACGCGGCCGTCGAGCTCGCCGCGGCCCACCGCGGCCATCTCGCGCTCGAGGCGTCGGAGGGGATCGGCCACGCTGCGCGCCGTGAAGATCGCCAGCCCGGCGGCGGCCACGATCCCCACGCCCACGATGAAGGCGATGATCAGCCGCAGCTCGCCGACGAGATGGAAGGCTGCGGCGGCATCGACGCCCGCGAGCGACAGGGCGCGCGCGTAGGCGATGGTGCCCAGGACGGCGAGAGGGATGACGCTGATCAGCAGGAAGATGACGAGGAGCCGCATCCTGACCGAGAGGCGGACGGCGCCGGTAACCCCGCTGACGTCGCCCCGCGGGAAGAAGTGAGGCATGGCCCGCCGCCACTGATGCTCCGTCACGAGGAAGACGAAGGCGGTGGACACGCTGCCCGCCACCCCCGTGATGCCGAACACCGTTCGCCATGCCCGCTCGGGCGCGAAGAAGCCCGCGATCATGGGCCAGAGCACGCCCCAGATGACACCCGCCGCGATCCAGGCGACAAAGCTCACCATCGCGAGCATGGGAGGAAGCATGAGCGCCCGCTGCTTCGCCAGCCGGGCCTCGGCTTCCGGCAGGTCGGCGACGATTGCCTGCACCTTGACGAGTGGGGATATCCACTTGCGCACCCACACCCAGGCCACGGCAACGAGGGCGGAGAAGCCCACCACGAAATAGCCGATCTCCCACAGTCCGAGATCCCGCGCCGGGCCCGCCGAGGGAAGATCGATGACCCTGAAATAGAGGAAGGTCAGGAGGGCGCCGACAAGGTTGCCGACGACCAGGATCCAGGGTACCCGCCTCCAGAATCTGTCCACTTCGGCCATCGGACGATTCTAGCCCGGGGGGTGAGCCCCACGCCGGCTATCACCATGCCGGCGCCGAGAGGAGGACGCCCCAGCCCGCCCAGCTCGCCTGCGCCAGGGGCGGCCAGCCTTCGACCAGAAGCACCAGCCGCGATCTTGCTCGCGGGAAAGTTCCCCACCCAGAGGACGATGACGACGAAGAGGAGCCCGTAGGCCTTCGCGTGGGCTCATGGCGGGGGAGGGAGACCGGTCGCCGACATGGATCGGCCCTGCCGGGATGGGGCCGACAGGGCCGAGCGCCAGTATCGGCGGCTTACTTCTTCTTTTTCTTGGAGGCCTTCTTCTTCTTCGCCATCGTGTCACCCCCTTCCCGTCCCGCGCGTCCCGCGGTTGGTGACTGCTGCGGGAATTCTGGGGGAGGGTCCGGAGACCTGTCAAGGGGAAAATACAATGGGCGGGGTCGCGCCGCTCTCTCGGGCGCTACATCTTGGGGACGAGACGCTCAGTTTCTCTCGCGAGCGGAAGAGGGGCGACGATGCTCGCGACGCTTCACGAATTCCTGGTTGAGGGCGACGCCCTTCTTGCACATGGGACATTGCTCGGGCGGATACGTCGGGAAATCCCGGCTCACGAGGCTGAAGATCTCCTTGCCGGCGACCTCGGACTTCTTCGTCCGGCGCCACAGGGCGCCGATGCCAATGACCTGCCCGCCCAGCTCCTCCACGAGATCGCTCAAGAGCTTGACCGTGGTCCCGGAGCTGACCAGATCTTCGACGATCAGCACCTTGGTGGCGGGTCGGATGAGCCGGTGGAACTCGGCGGGGAGGGTGACCTTGCGCTTGCCGGCGGAGACGCCCTTGGTGCCGTACATGAGGGTGGGCCGGGAGGGATGCGCGCGCGCCACGCAGTGGGAGAGGATGAGGGCGCCGGGGCCCGTGGAGAGCACGACGTCGATGGGCCACTGGGCGAAGTGCTTGGCGATGACCGCCCCCAGCCCCTCGGTGAAGGAGGCTTCCGTGGTCACGAGCGTCTTCTCGATGAACTCGCTCGTGTGCTGGCCCGAGGGCAGGAGGATGTGGTCGTTGGCGTGATAGGCGCCCGTCCGCTTCAGGATCTCCAGATGGATCTTCTCGCGAACCTCTGCGTCCATCCGGGCAGTTTCCTTCGAGGGCGGCGGGGCCATGGAATTGTAAGGATTACGGCCCCGGCACACCCTTGTCAATCCCTAAAGATAGCCGAGCATGGGTCGGTCGGGCGCCAGGCACTGGGTCAAGTTGCTCGCCAGACCGACTCAGCCCTCGCCTCGGGCTGCGCCCTCAGCTCGAACGGCCACGCCCGAGGGAGCCAGCAATGCGAGGCGTACGTGGCACTTCGAGGTGAGGGACGGAGTCCCGAGCCGAGGGCTGAGTGAATCGTACGTTGAGCGTTGCTGGCGACCGAGAACGTGGCCGTTCGAGCCGAACGGCTTTGCCGTGAGGCGAGGGCTGAGTGGGTATGGCGAGCAAATTGGCCCAGTGCCACGTGGTAGACTTCCAGCGCCATGAAGGTCCTCGCGCTCGAGAGCGCCACCCTCTCAGGCGGGGCCGCCCTCGTCGACGGCGAACGCCTGCTGGGAGAGGTCACGCTCGACGTCGCGGTGACCCATTCCGAGCGACTCATGGCCGCCGTCGACCGCCTGGTCGCCGACTGTGGGCTGTCCCCGCATGACCTGGACGGCCTGGCGGTGTCCATCGGGCCGGGCTCCTTCACGGGCCTGCGAGTCGGCATTGCCACGGCCAAGGGGCTCGGCCTTGCCCTCGATCTGCCCATCGCGGCCGTGCCGACGCTCGACGCGCTCGCAGGCCGCCTGCCCTTTGCCGACGCCCCCGTCTGCCCCATCCTCGACGCGCGCAAGGGCGAGGTCTATCTCTCCCGGTATCGATGGGACGGCCGGGCCATGGTCAGGGAATGGGACTATCTGGCCCTCTCTCCCGAGGCGGCCGCGGCCCTCCTCGAGCCGCCCGTGATCTTGCTGGGAGACGGCATCGCCGCCTGCCGGCCATGGCTCGCGCGGCTTGGTGAAGGCTGCCGGGTGGCGCCGCCCGCCCAGCGCATGCCGTCGCCCGCCGTGGTCGCCCAGCTCGGACGGCGTGCTCTCGAAGCGGGTGAGGGGTGGCACGCCGACGACATCGCGCCGCTCTACCTCCGACCCTCGGAGGCCGAGCTCAAGGCCCGGCGAACGTCATGAGCACCATGGACGTCAAGCTCCGGCTCGCTCCCATGACCCTGGCCGACCTCGACGAGGTCGTGGCCATCGAGCGCGTGTCCTTCCCCACGCCGTGGACGCCGGCGGCCTTCCGCTACGAGATCCAGCAGAACCGCGTGGCGCGCTGCTCGGTGATGCGCGCCGAGCGCCAGGTGGTCGGATACCTCTGCCTCTGGGAGATCGGCCACGAGATCCACATCACCAACCTTGCCGTGCATCCGGACTGGCGCCATCGCGGCGTGGGCCGCGCCATCCTCGTCGCCGCCCTCTCGGAGGCCGTGGCCCGGGGCGTGACCCTGGCCTTCCTCGAGGTGCGTCCGGGCAATGCCCCCGCCGTCGCGCTCTATGGCAGCCTCGGATTCCAGATCATCGGTCGGCGGAGCGGCTACTATTTCGACACGGGGGAAGACGCCCTCGTCATGGAGGCACGCCTCGGAGACGACACGGTCGGGGCGGTGGCCGGGAACCAGGGCACGGGATCCTGAGTTACCGTCGCACGCGCTTCCGTGGTGCGAACCCACTCACCCCTGGAGGGACACGCCCCATGATCGGACGCCTCGTCATGACTATGCTCGTCCTGGTCGTCGCCGTGCCGGCCTGGGCACGGGCGGAGCCCATCAATCTCAAGATGCTGTCGAACTACTCACGCGCGACGTTCAAGACGGATGCGCCGCTCGAGACCGTGGTGGGCAACACGGCCGGCCCCGCCGTGACAGGCAATCTGACGGTTGATCCGTTCAAGCCCGGCACCGCCAGCGGAACCATCAAGGTCGACCTGACCACGCTGAACACCGGCGTCGCCAAGCGCGACGCGGACATGCAGGGGCCGCAATACCTCGACATCGCCGCCAACGAGGCGAACAAGTTCGCCGTCTTCGAGATCAAGAGCATCGAGATGGCGGGGCCGCTGGAGCCGGGCAAGGAAGTTCCGGCCAAGGTCAAGGGCATCCTCACCATCAAGCAGAAGCCCGTGGAGACGGTGGCCGACGCGCGCGTGACCTATATCAAGCTCACCCCCGAGCAGGTGGAGGCTCAGAAGCGCTTCGGGTTTGCCAGCGAGAACATCAAGGTACGGTCCAAGCTCGGCACGACCTTCAGCAATCACGGCATCACCATCCCCCAGCTCATGTTCCTGAAGCTCTCCAACGAGATCGCCATCGAGACGGACCTGACCTTCGCCAAGCAATAGCCGGCAGGGCGCTCCGGGGCGCGAAGGCGAATCTGCTAGAATCTTCGGGTGCCCGCCGCCGCACCCGCCCCTCCGCACACCCTCGTCGAGCGAATGCTCGCGGGCGACCGCCTCGCCCTCGCCCGCCTCATCACGCGGGTCGAGAACCGCGGACCGGAAATACCCGAGATCATGCGCGCCATCCAGCCGCGGCTGGGCCGCGCCCATGTCCTCGGGATCACCGGGCCGCCGGGAGCGGGCAAGTCCACCCTCGTCGACCGCCTCACGAGCCATCTCCGCGCGGAAGGCGCCGCCGTCGGCGTGCTCGCGGTGGATCCGTCGAGCCCGTTCACGGGGGGCGCCGTCCTGGGCGACCGCATCCGCATGCAGGCCCACACCCTGGATCCCGAGGTGTTCATCCGCAGCATGGCCACGCGCGGCAGCCTCGGCGGCCTCGCCGGCGCCACGGGCGACGTGCTCAAGCTCATGGACGCTTTCGGGTTCCCCTGGGTGCTCGTGGAGACGGTGGGGGTGGGACAGACCGAGCTCGACATCGTGAAGCTCGCCGACACGACGGTGGTCGCCCTCGTCCCCGAGTCGGGCGACTCCGTCCAGGCGATGAAAGCGGGGCTGATGGAGGTCGCCGACATCTTCGTCGTCAACAAGGCCGACCGTGACGGCGCCCACGCCCTCATGGCCGAGCTGCGCTTCTCGATGCACCTGCACTACTCGAGCAGCGCTTCGCCCAAGGACATCGACTGGGAGACGCCGGTGCTCGCCACCCAGGCCGTCAGCGACGTCGGGGTGACGGAGCTTCTCGCGGAGGTCAAGCGGCACCGGGCCGTCCTCGAGGCGGGCGGCGCCCTCGAGAAGCGCCGGCAGGCGCGGCGGCGCGCGGAGCTGCGGACCCTCCTCGTCGAGCGCTTCGCGAGCGAGGTGCTCGGGCGCGTCGAGCAGGACCGCGCCATCGCCCGCGTCTTCGACGCGGTCGCCGACGGCGCGCTCGATTCCTACTCCGCCGTCTCCCGGATCCTCTCCACGATGCTCCGGCCGCCTTGACACCCCGGAGGCGGCCCCGCACTATGAGGCCCAACATCCGCCCATCACGGAGGTTTCGCTGAAATGTCGCCGTCTCACCAGTGGTATGGGGTCGTCCCCGGCTGGCTCCCGTTCTACGCGCTGATCGCCGTCGCGCTCGTGCTCTTCGCGCAAAGGGCGATCTTTCTCCTCCGGCTCATGCTGGCGGGGAAGCCGGCCGCGCGATGGGACAAGGTGCCCCAGCGACTGGTCGCGGTCCTCGTCTACGTGTTCGGCCAGGCGAGGCTCCTGCAGAACGACTTCTGGCCCGGGCTCATGCATGCCACGATCTTCTGGGGCTTCGTCGTCCTCACGCTCGGGACGGTCGAGTTCTTCGGGCAGGGGATGGCCGAAGGGTTCCACCTCCCGCTTCTCTCCAACACGCCGCACTACCTGATCCTCGAGGACGCCTTCAGCGTGGCCGTCATCGCGGCCATCGCCTACGCGGCCTACCGCCGGCTGGTGACGAAGCCCCGCCGCCTCACCCTCTCCCCCGAGGGTCTCTTCATCCTGCTCCTGATCTTCGGGCTCATGATCACGGACCTGGCGGCGGACGCGGGCCGGATCGTGCTCGCTCCCGCGCCCTCTGACCACTGGCAGTTCGCGGGGAGCGCCCTCGCGAGCGTGCTCGCCCATCTGCCGGCGGGGGCGGTCACCGCCGTCTTCCACGTGTCGTGGTGGCTCCACGCGGTGCTCCTCCTGAGCTTCCTCGTGTACCTGCCGTACTCCAAGCACCTGCACATCATGGCCGCGCCCTTCAACGTCTTCTTCGCCTCGCAGAGGCCCAAGGGCCAGTTCCAGACGGTGAACCTCGAGGAAGCCGAGACCTTCGGTGTGGGCAGCCTCAACGACTTCAGCTGGAAGGATCTCTTCGACACGTACAACTGCACCGAATGCGGCCGCTGCACCTCCGGGTGCCCGGCCAACATCAGCGGCAAGGAGCTCGATCCGAAGTGGCTCATCCTGAATCTTCAGGACTTTCTCCTCGAGAGCGCGGGGGGCCACGCCAAGCACGGACATCAGGCGGGCGACAAGCCGGCCGCCGAGAAGCCCTCCGCGAGGCCAATGGTCGGCGACGTCATCCACGACAACGTCCTCTGGGCCTGCACGACCTGCCGCTGGTGCGTGGACGCCTGTCCCGTCTTCATCGAGCACGTGCCCAAGATCGTGGACATGCGGCGCTGGCTCGTCCTCACGGAATCGCGGTTCCCCGCGGAGCTGCAGCCCGCCTTCCGCAATCTCGAGACGAACGGCAATCCGTGGCAGATGTCCTGGCAGACGCGGGCGGAGTGGGCCGGCGATCTGGGCTTGCGGCTCATGAGCGACGTGCGCGAGGCGGAGTATCTCTACTGGGTCGGCTGCTACGGCTCCTTCGACGAGCGGAACAAGAAGGTGGCGCGGGCCTTCGTCAAGCTCATGCAGGCGGCGGGAGTGGACTTCGCCATCCTGGGCAACGAGGAGAAGTGCACGGGCGAGCCGGCGCGGCGGCTGGGGCACGAGTACCTCTACCAGACGCTCGCCCAGGGCAACATCGAGACGCTGAAGCAGTACAAGTTCCAGACCATCGTCACGGCCTGCCCCCACTGCTTCAACACCATCCGGAACGAGTACCCTGATTTCGACGGGCGGTTCAAGGTCATCCACCACAGCCAGCTCCTCGACGAGCTGGTGCAGTCGGGACGGCTGAAGGTGCCGCGCGAGCGGACGGAGCGGATCACCTATCACGACGCCTGCAATCTCGGCCGGTACAACGACGTGTACGAGGAGCCGCGGCGCGTGCTTGCCTCCGCCACGCGGGGCGAGCTGGCGGAGATGAAGCTGTCTCGCTCCAAGGGCATGTGCTGCGGGGGCGGGGGCGGCCGCGTGTGGATGGAGGAGAACGAGGGGCGTCGCGTGAACCAGATCCGTGTCGAGCAGGCCATGGAGGTGAACCCGGACATCCTGGCCTCGGCGTGCCCCTTCTGTCTCACCATGTTCGAGGACGGGGTCAAGGGCAAGGGCGTGGGCGACAAGATCAAGGCCCGCGACATCGCGGAGGTGCTGGCCGAGGGGCTGCCCTAGCCGCGCCGCCATGAAAGCCCTGGTGCTGCTCCTTCCGCGTCTGGCGGGCATGCTGGCGGCGCTGATGGCGGACCGCGCGGTGCCGGGGCGGGCCAAGCTCCTCCTCGCCGCCCTGGCCGTGTACTTGGTGACGCCGCTCGACCTGATTCCCGATTTCATTCCGTTTTTCGGCTGGCTCGACGATGCGGTCCTGGTTGCCCTCGTCCTCGATCGACTCGTCAGTCTCCTCGGCCGCCCCTTGCTGCTCAAGCACTGGCCATTCGAGGCCGCGTCCCTCGACGCCACCCTCGCCACGGCCCGACGGCTCGCGGCCTGGGTGCCCGAGCGCCTGAGGACGCGCGTGCTCACGCCGAGGCGGGTGGCCGCGTGATGGATGCGGCGTACCACGACGTCATCCGGCGGCGCCTCGAGCTGCCCCTCCACGAGGGGCCCGACAAGGTCACCACCCTCGCGGAGGCGGTGCGCCGGCACGTCCGGGCCGGCGACACGGTCTACGTCGGGGCGGCCCACGGGCGCGCCAACGTGCTCGTCCGCGAGGTCACGCGCCAGTGGTGGGGCAGGCGCCCCGACTTCACGCTCGCGGCCATCGGCGTCGGATCCCCGTGGACCGCCCTCATCCATGGCGGCCTCGTCCGCCGCGTCATCACCACCTTCATGGGCGAGGGCTATCCCTTCCCCACGCCGCAGCCCTTGATCTCCCGGGCCGTCCTGGAGGGCAGGCTGGAGGTCCAGAACTGGTCGATGCTGACCATGCCGCTGCGGCTCCTCGCCGGCGCCATGGGCGTGCCCTTCCTCACCACGAAGTCGCTCCTCGGCTCCTCCATGGAAGAGGACAACGCGAGGGACGGGGACTTCATGGTCGCCGACGATCCCTTCGGGGGAGAGGAGCGCGTGGGCTACGTCCGCGCGCTCGTGCCCGACGTGGCCCTCATTCACGCCTGGGCGGCCGACCGCGCGGGCAATGTGCTGACGGCGGCACCGCTCAACGAGAACCTGTACGGCGCCATGGCCGCCCGGCGCGGTGCCGTCGTCTCCGTCGAGCGCATCGTCTCCACCGACTTCATCCGGCGCCATTCGGGTCTCGTCAAGCTTCCCTCGCAGTACGTTCAGGCCGTGGTCGAGGCGCCGCAGGGATGTCATCCCGGCGGCATGTACGGCATGGGGATCGCCGAGCTGGAAGGGTATGCGGAAGATCTGGAATGGATCCTCGAGTGCCGGCGCGCCTTCCGTGAGCCCGGGCCGGCGGAGGCCTGGATCAAGGAGTGGATCCTCGACGTGCCGGACCAGGCGAGCTATCTGGCCAAGCTCGGCTATGGGCGGATCATGGAGACCAAGGGCCGCGCCCACACCGACGCGTGGGTCTCCGAGCTCGAGTCGCTATCCGCGACGCTGCCGGAGCCTGGATCCGCCGCCTCTTCATCCGAGTGGATGGTGGTGGCGGCGGCGCGCGTCCTCGCCGAGAAGGTCCGCGCGCACGGCTACCGGAGCTTCCTGGCCGGCGTGGGCAACTCCAACCTCGCCGCCTGGCTGGCCGCGTACGAGCTCAAGCGGGACGGCGTCGACGTCGAGCTCATGGCCGAAACGGGCATGGTCGGCTACCTCCCACGGCCCGCCGAGCCCTTCGTGTTCTCCTTTCGCAATTTTCCCTCGGCCAAGATGCTCACGGACATCCTGCACGTCATGGGGGTGTTCATGGGTGGCCGGCACAACGCCTGCCTGGGATCGCTGGCCGCGGGACAGATCGACAAGCACGGCAACATCAACTCGACCATCATTCCGGGCGTGACCTACGTCACGGGCTCGGGCGGCGCCAACGACATCACCTCCTCCTCGCGCGAGGTGGTGGTCTGCCTCCAGCAGTCGCCCCGACGCTTCGTGGACAAGGTGCCCTACATCACGGCGCCGGGCCGCACGGTACGCGCCGTGGTCTCCGATCTCGGCCTCTACGAGAAGCACGGGGATGACGGGACGCTCCGCCTCACGGGCACCTTCGGCGATCGCGCGGAGGCCGCCGCCGTGGACGCCGCCCGCGCGGCCTGTGGCTGGGAGCTGGGCGTCGCTCCCGCGCTGCGGCGCTTCGAGGCGCCGACGGCCGACGAGCTCGCCCTCATCCGCCTCTTCGATCCGCGCCGCTACTTCCTGGGGGGGTAGGAGCGCCAAAGACGCGCCCCAGGACAAGGTGGGTCGGCACGTAGAGCGCGAGCACGTTGAACGCCATCATCAGCAGCAGCCACCGTCGCGGCGCCATCCACGTCTGGGGATGCTTGTCATCGAAGCCGTAGACGTAGTTGATGTTCACCGCCCAGTTCGGGTGCGAGGGTGGGGGAGGTGGAGCGGGGGCGAGAAGATACGAGATGAGGAGAACGATGACGGCGGCCAGGGCCTGGAGGGGGAGCGCCCGTCGGTCGTAGCCCAGTCGGGAGAGCAGCCACAACAGCACGAAGGGAAGCCATCCGTGAAACAGGGAGAGCCCCCGCAGAAACAGGGGAAGGCTCCCCTCGAACATGTAGTTGGTGACGCCCGTCACGTGCACGCCCGCCACGAGCCGGCACAGCAGGTCGACCACCCACAGCATCTGCGGCAGCGTGATGGCCACCGCCTGCATGCTGACGAGGAGCGGGCTCTCGATCCAGATGGCCACGCCGGTGACGAGCAGGGCGATGTCACAGAAGTAGAGAAAGTTCCACGGGGTATACGTGACCCAGTACCACGGTACGAGGATGGCCACGAAGACGGTGTAGGCCAGCTTCACCCACCGGGGAATGCGCCGGCTGACTCCCGTCCTCATGAGGTATGTTGTCTGGGGTGGCGGGCGGCCGGCGCAAGGCGCCGGGCCTGGCCCGCCGGGCCACGCAGTGAAGCATCCAGGAGGAAAGACCGCCAAGATGATGCGAGCGCGACGCGACGGGAGACGGCGACAGCTTGTGACCTTGCGTGTGCCGCCGATCCTCTTGATCCTGGTCTGTCTGTCATGGAGCACGGTCCGAGCCGAGGACTACAAGTATCCGTATCGCGACCCCTACGTGGCGACCACCACCGCCGCCATCCTGAATTCCGACGACCTCACTCCCAAGCTCAAACGGCAGATAGTCCACGTGCCGGGTCTCCCCGGCAGGGACCAGCTCCCCGCTCTGGAAGGGCGCGGCGAGCTGAAGGTCACGCTCTATCGCCAGAACCGACCCGCCCCCTTGCTCTTCATTCTCTCCGGCATCGGCACCAACCCGTATTTCGGCCTCGCGACCTACTTCGCCGGCCTCTTCCATGCCGAAGGCTCTCACATCGTCATCCTCCCGTCCCCCATGAGCTGGAACTTCGCGCTGGCGGCCAGCCGAAGCGGCGCCCCCGGCTATGTTCCGGAAGACGTCCGCGATCTCTATGAAGCCATGCAAAAGACTCTGGACATTCTGAAAGCTCGATACAACGTGAAGATTACGAGAATCAACTTCCTCGGGGCAAGCCTGGGGGCCCTCGAGGGGGCCCACCTGAGCGTGATCGATGCCCAGGAGCGCAAGATCGGCATCGACACGTATCTGCTCATCAACCCGCCCCTCGATCTCTCCTACGCCCTGGAGAAGGTCGACGAATGGTCTGCCCTCCAGGAGAAGCTGGGCCCGAGCAAGTCCAAGGGCCTCCTCGTCAAAGCCCTGGGCATCGTCGAGTCCTTTTCCAAGGACAGGCGGGACGACCCGGCGGTCTTCGCGAGGTTCACCAAGGCCTTCGGGGTCTTCACGCGAGAGGAGCTCCAGTTCCTGATCGCCGAGGATCTGGAGATCCTGCTCCCCGAGCTCGTCTATGTCAGCCAGGGAATCAACGATCAGGGCGTGCTCAAGACTCCCAGGGATCAGGCGAGAAAGCGCCTGGAGGAAGCCAAGGGCTTCCTGTTCAAGGACTACAGCGAAAAGATCGGCGTGCCGTTGTGGAGAGCTCAGGCGGGCGCCCCCGATGCCGACCTGGACAGCTTCAACAAGCGGGGGTCCCTGGCGCCGATTCTCGATCAGATACGCGGCAATGCCAGAGTGCACATCATGCACAACGCCGATGATTTCCTGGTCGACCGGAAATCCCTGGAGGAGCTCAAGGAGACACTGGGCGATCAGGTGAAGCTCTATCCCTATGGCGGGCACCTGGGGAATCTCTGGTACCCGGAGAACAGGGAGTACGTTCTCCGAACATTCAGGACACCGCCGTGAGTGAGACGGCGCCGCCCGCGCCCGCGCCCGCGCCGGCGCAGGCGAGAGGAGTCGACATGGTCACTGCGTCGCTGAGCCCTCAGGATCTCCGGCAGCACGTCGGGCGGCGCGCCATCTCCACCGACGTCGTCACACCCGGCCCCGCGAACCTGCTCCGCCTCGCCTTCGGCCGCCCCGAACCCGAGCTGCGGCCCGGAGATCCGCTCCCCCCAGGCTGGCTCGGCCTGTACTTCCTGCCCAAGTTCCGCCAGGACGAGCTACGGCCCGATGGCAGTCCGCTCGACGCGGGAGTGGTCCCACCCATGCCGCTGCCCCGGAGGATGTTCGCGGGCGAGCGGCTCCGCTTTCACGAGCCGGTTCGCATCGGGGAGGAGCTGAGACGCGAGACCGAGCTGGCCGACCTCGCCATGAAGTCTGGCGGCACGGGCACCCTGGTCTTCGCCACCGTGATCCACCGCGTGTACGCGCCCGGCGGGCTCGCCCTCGAGGAAGAGCGACGAACGGTGTTCCGCGAGGAGATCAGGGCGGGGGAGCGGAACCAGGCGCCCCGGCGCGAGGATGCCCCCGTCGACGTCCCGTGGCGGCGGCGTGTCGTTCCCGATCCCATCCTGCTCTTCCGCTTCTCGGCCCTGACCTTCAACAGCCATCGCATCCACTACGATCGCGCCTGGGCCATGGACGTCGAGGGCTATCCGGGCCTCGTGGTGCACGGACCGCTCACCTCCACGCTCCTCGTCGACTTCGCGCGCGATCACAATCCCGGGCGCGTGTTTCGCACGTACACGACCCAGGCGCGCGCACCCCTCTTCGACACGGCGCCCTTCGAGCTGCGGGGCCGGCCAAGCGCGGACGGCGGAGGCGCCGAGCTCTGGGCGGTGACCCCGGAAGGCACCGTGGCCATGAGCGCCCAGGTAGAGTTCGCGTAGCGCGTGTCGTGCCCGATTCGCTGACGCTCTTCGGGCTCGTGGCGGTCACCGCCATGCTCGTCTTCTACGCCCTCGAGGATCGGAGCCGCTGGTTCATCCTGGCCTTCGCGGGAGCCTGCGCCCTGGGATCGCTCTACGGCTTTCTGCAGGGCGCGTGGCCCTTCGGCCTGGTGGAGGCCGTGTGGGCGCTGGTCGCTGTGCGGCGCTGGACGACTCGGGCGGCGACGCGCCTCTGACGATCCTGGCGGCTGTTCGCGACACCGAGCTCCGTCCGCTCGGTGATCGTCGGGCGGTCGAGACGGTCAAATACCCGGGCGCCCCTGCCTGGTCCGGAGATATTGTATTCGCGATGCGGCGCTTCGAGCTTCGCCCCGCGGCTCTCTATGCCATCGCCGTCCTGTGCGCGGTGGCCGCCATACTGGCGAGGGCCTCCCTGAGCTTTCTCTGGGGCTTCAGATTTCCCTACCTGACCGCGTATCCCGCCATCCTCCTCGCGGCCTGGCTGGGCGGGCTTGGCCCCGGACTCGTCACCACCGCCCTCTGCGCGGCTGCCGCCGCGTACTTGTGGATCCCCCCCACGGGCTCCTTCCACATCGGCGCCACCAGCGATCTCATCGCGCTCGCCATCTTCGTCTTCATCGGCGCGGCCGTCAGCGTCTTGAACGAGGTGATCCAGCGCCGGGAGCAGCAGCTCGGCCGGCTGCTGGAGAGCATCAGCGACGGGTTCATCGTGCTGGACGACCAGTGGCGCTACCGGTTCGTCAACGACCGGGCCGCCCAGCTGATGCGTCGATCACGCGCGGAGCTCCTGGGCAAGCGCATCTGGAGCGAGTTTCCCGACCTCGTGGGAAGCGCCTTCGAGGCCGAGGCGCGCCGCGCCGCGGCGGAGAACATCTCCCGGTACGTGGAGTTCTACGACGAGCCGCGCGGGATCTGGTCCGAGGTGCGGATGTTTCCCTCGCGGGCGGGGCTCGCCATCTACCTGCAGGACATCACGGAGAGGAAGCAGGGAGAGCTGGCGTCGTTCCATCTCACGGCCCTCGTGCGCTCCTCGGCCGACGCCATCGTGAGCAAGGATCTCGGCGGGATCATCCGATCCTGGAACCCCGCGGCCGAGAAGCTGTTCGGGCACACGGCGGCGGAGGCGGTGGGGCGGTCCATCACGATCATCATCCCGCCCGAGCGCTTGCACGAGGAGGACGAGGTGCTGGCGCGGATCCGGCAAGGCAGGGCCATCAGCGATTTCGAGACGGTGCGCGTGCGCAAGGATGGAACGATGGTGGACATCTCCCTGACGGTATCTCCCGTGCGCTCGACGGCGGGAGAGATCATCGGCGTCTCGAAGATCGCGCGCGACATCAGCGGCCGGAACCGGCTGGAGCGCGAACGCATGGTCCTTCTCGCGCGCGAGCAGGAGGCGCGCGCGGAGGCGGAGGCGGCGAGCCGGGCCAAGGACGAGTTCCTCGCTGTGTTGTCCCACGAGCTGCGCACCCCGCTCAATGCCGTGTACGGGTGGGCGAACATCCTGAAATCGGGCGGGATCGACGAGGCGACGGCGGCGCGCGGGCTCGACGCGATCGTGCGGAACGCCAATGCCCAGGTGCAGCTCATCGACGACCTCCTCGACGTGTCCCGCATCGTGTCGGGGAAGATGCGGCTCGATGTGCAGCATGTCGATCTCGCCTCGGTGGTGAGGGCGGCCCTCGATTCGATGAGCCCCGCCGCCGCTGCCAAGGGCATACGGCTTCAGACCGCTCTCGATCCTCGGGCGGGGCCCATCACGGGAGATCCGAACCGGCTGCAGCAGGTGGTCTGGAACCTCGTGAGCAACGCCGTGAAATTCACGCCGCGGGGCGGTCAGATCCAGGTGCACCTGCAGCGGATCAACTCGCATGTCGAGCTCGTGGTCAGCGATACGGGACAGGGTATCGGTCCCGAGCTGCTGCCGTATCTCTTCGAGCGATTCCGGCAAGGGGATAGCTCCACGACGCGACAGCATGAAGGACTCGGGCTGGGCCTGGCTCTCGTCAAGTACTTGACGGAGCTTCACGGCGGGATCGTCTCCGCCTACAGCCTCGGCTCCGGGAAAGGCGCGACGTTCACGGTGAAGCTGCCTCTGACCATCGCGCAGACCCCGACGGCGACGGAGCCGGGAGAGCATCCGACGGCGGCCCTGGTGGCGCGCGCGCTGGCGGGCCCGCGCCTCGACGGCCTGCGTGTCCTCGTCGTGGACGACGACCAGGACTCGCTCGATCTTGCCTCCGCCATCCTGAGCGGAGTGGGGGCGGTGGTCACGACCTCTCGCTCAGCGGCGGAAGCTCTGGAGCTGCTACGTCAGGAGCGCCCGGACGTGCTGATCTCCGACATCGAAATGCCCGGCGAGGACGGCTATGCGCTCATCCGCAAGGTGCGCACGCTCGACCGCTCGAGCGGTGGCGCCACGCCCGCCGTCGCGCTCACGGCGTACGGACGCGTCGAGGATCGCCTGCGCACGATTTCTGCGGGCTACAGCATGCACGTGCCCAAGCCGGTGCAGCCTGTCGAGCTGACCACCATCGTTGCCAGCCTCGCTGGACGGTAGCCTCCTCACGAAGGGCGCGGTTCGATTTTCCGAGTATGTCAGTTTTGCCATCCGGACCGGTAATCGTGACGTGGGGAGCCTCCCGGCACGGTATCTTGCCCTTGGCAAATGACCGCGAGATGGCCAATTCTCGCTCGACAATGGTGCAGACGGTTTGGCACAGATGATGCGGCGTTTGCCCCGAGGACCGCAGGGTTCCCGACTCTCATGCCCTCTAGCATCGCGAGCGGTCATCGTGATCCCGGCTTGGCACTCTCAACGGGTGTGGGCTCGATCCCCGCCTGCGTCGCCGCCTCCACGCGAGTCCCGTGAAGATCCGCTCGTATCTTTTCGTCCTCACCGCGGCCGCCCTCCTTCCTCTCGTGGTGTTTTCCGCGCTCATCACGGGCGTTTTGTGGAAGACGCAGCAGTCGGCGCAGGACCTGAGATTCAGCGAGCGTGTCAAGGGCATGTCCATCGCCCTCGACAGGGAGTTGCTCGGAAGCATGCGGGTGCTCGAGATCCTCGCCCGGTCGGCGTCGCTGGACACGGAGGACCTCGCAATTTTCTACGCCCGCGCCCGGCGGGTGCGTGATCAGGAAAAGGGCTGGCAGACCATCATTCTCGCGGAGGCCTCGGGGCGAGAGGTCTTCGACGTGCGGCGGCCCTTCGGGTCGCCGCTCCGCCAACGAGTCGACAGGGCGACGCTGCAACAGGCCATCAGGGCTCGCCGGCCCATCGTCTCTCGGCTTCTCGAGGGGCCCGGCCCCGGAGAGTTCAGGACCTTCATCGGGGTTCCCGTCGCGAGTCGGGAGGGGATCCAGTACGTGCTCCTCGCGGAGCTCGACGCCGCGTCGTGGCTGAGCTTCTTGCAAACCTATCCCGTCGCGGCCGATGCGACCATGACGCTCCTCGACCAGGACGGACACATCATCGCTCGCACCCTCGACAATGCTCGGTGGGTGGGCAAGCCCGCCGCGCCCGACCTGCGAGAACGGAGCCGCGAGAGCACCCTCGCCGCGTACCGGACGACGGGTCTCGAGGGCGAGCGGTTGTACTCGGCGCATAGCCGGTCCGCCGTGAGCGGATGGACAATGGCCACGGGCGTGCCGGTGGCGGCCGTCAACAGCGTGCTGTGGAAATCGACGCTGCTCACGGCCGGCGGCGTCGTCCTCGCCATCGCCCTCGCGGGCGGGCTGGCCTTGCTCTTGAGCCGGAATGCGGCTCGCCCCATCTCGGCCCTGGCCAGGCTCTCGTCGGCCTTCTCGGGCGGCAGTTCTCCGCCTCCCGACGAGCGCGGCCTCCGTATCAGCGAAGTGGACGAGGTCGCCCGAGTCCTGCATCAGGCCGCGGCCGACCGTCGCGTGAACGAGGCGCGCTTCGAGGTGCTGGCGCAGCTGGCCCCCGCCGGTCTGTTCCAGACCGACGCGGGGGGCGGCTACGTGTACGTGAATGACCAGTGGTGCGCCATCACGGGAATCTCCCGGCAGCACGCGACGGGCGCGGGCTGGGTCGACGCCCTTCACGAGGACGACCGCGAGCGTGTCACCCGCCACTGGGACGACGCGATCAAGCTCCAGTGCGATTTCGCGACGGAGTATCGACTGCGACAGACCGGCGGCGAGGAGAGATGGGTGACGGCTCAGGCGAGGCCGGTGCGCAACTGGCGCGACACGGTGGTGAGCCATGTCGGGTTCATCACCGACACCACGGACCTCAAGCGGGTGGCCGAGCGCCGGGAAGAGCTCATGGAGCGGATACAGGCGGCTCGGATGGCCGCGGAGAGCGCCAGCCACGCCAAGGACGAGTTCTTCGGCGTCGTGTCCCACGAGCTCCGGAACCCATTGAACTCCATCCAGCTCTGGCTGGAGGTGCTCCGCCCTCGGGCCGGAGACCACCCGCAGATCGCCCGCGCCCTGGAGTTCATCAAGCGCGCCGCGGACACGCAGACCAAGCTCATCGACGACCTCCTCGACGTCGCGCGCATCGAAGCGGGCAAGCTTCGCATGGAAGTGGTGACGGTTCCCCTCGGTCCGATCCTGACGGCGGCCCTGGATTCGGTTCGGCTCGCGGTGGCCGCCAAGGAGATCACCCTGGAGCTGAGGCTCGCGGAGGGGTCCCAGGCCGTCACCGGCGATTCCAGCCGGCTGCAGCAGGTCGCCTCGAACCTCCTCTCCAACGCGATCAAGTTCACGCCCAAGGGCGGAAAGGTCGAGGTCTCTCTCGGGAGGACGGACTCGCACGCGCGGCTCATCGTGAAGGACGACGGCGAGGGAATTGTCCCCGAGTTTCTCCCGCACATCTTCGAGAGATTCCGCCAGGCCGATACGAGCAGTAGCAGGACCGCGCCTGGACTGGGGCTCGGCCTGTCCATCGCGCGTCAGCTCGTGGAGCTGCATGGCGGGCGGATCTGGGCGGAGAGCCCGGGCAAGGGGAAGGGCGCCACGTTCTTCGTGGAGCTGCCCCTCGCCCCGGCCATCGCCGTCCTTGCCGAGTCACGGGGAGGCGACGACGACAAGCAGACGGCGCCGGTCCGGGGTCTTCGCCTCCTCGTGGTCGAGGACGAGCCGGGAGCGCGGGAAGCGCTCGCGTTCCTCCTGCGATCGGCAGGCGCTCGCGTCGCGGCGGCCGGCTCCGTCGGGGAGGCCCTGGATCTCCTGGAACGCGAGCGGTTCGACGTGATGGTGAGCGATATCGGCATGCCGGGTCAGGACGGGTACGATCTCATCCGCCAGCTCCGCCAGCGGCCCCGGGACCACGGGGGCCGCACCCCGGGGATTGCCTTGACCGCCTACGCGGGCAGCGACAACGAGCGCCGGGTCCTCTCCGCCGGCTACCAGATGCACCTGGCCAAACCCATCAAGCCCTCCGCGCTCACCCAGGCTATCGCGGGGCTCGCGCGCTCGCGGCGCGACGAGCTCTCCGCGGCGGACTGAGGCTCGACCCATGCGCTACCTCGTCCTCGCCTGCGACTTCGACGGAACCCTGGCCACCGAGGGCACGGTCTCGGGTGAGACGATGGCCGCCCTTCACCGGCTTCGCGACTCGGGCCGCAAGGTCGTCCTGGTGACGGGGCGGGAGATCGAGGATCTGCTCGCCATCTTTCCGGACGTCGAGGTGTTCGACCGCGTGGTCGCCGAGAACGGCGGAGTCGTCTACCGCCCGGCCAGCCGAGAGCACAAGACGCTCGGGGAAGCCCCACCCCCCGAGCTCATCTCCGCGCTCCGCGCCCGCGGGATCTCTCCGCTCTCCGTGGGGCATTGCCTGGTGGCGACCTGGCAGCCTCACGAGACGGCTGTGCTCGAGACCATCCGGGACCTCGGGCTCGAGCTCCAGGTCATCTTCAACAAGGGCGCGGTCATGATCCTGCCGTCCGGAGTGAACAAGGCGACGGGGCTCGAAGCCGCGCTGCTCGAGCTGGGACTCTCCCCGCACAACTGCGTGGGCGTGGGCGACGCGGAGAACGACCACGCCTTCCTCCGGCTCTGCGAGTGCGGCGTGGCGGTGGCCAATGCGCTCCCTCTCATCCAGGAGCGCGCCGACTGGGTGACCCGGGAGCCGAACGGTGCCGGCGTCACCGAGCTGATGGAGAAGCTCATCGACGGCGACCTCGCCGACCTGGAAGGCCGGCTGTCCCGGCACGCCATCCTCCTCGGCACCCGCGAGACGAGCGAGGAGGTCCGCCTGAACCCCTATGGCCTCGGCGTCCTGATCGCCGGCTCGTCGGGGAGCGGAAAGTCGACGATCGCGACCGGCGTGCTCGAGCGTCTGGCTGAACGGCGCTACCAGTTCTGCATCGTCGACCCCGAGGGCGACTATGCCCTGCTCGAGAACGCCATTGTGCTCGGAGACAAGCAGCGCGCTCCCACGGTGGCGGGGGCCCTGGACGTGCTCGAGCAGCCGAACCGCAACGTGGTGGTCAACCTCCTCGGGCTCGGGCTCGACGAGCGCCCGGCCTTCTTCTCGCGCCTCTTGCCCGGACTTCAAGATTTGCGGTCGCGCACGGGCCGGCCCCACTGGATCGTGGTGGACGAGGCCCATCACCTACTGCCCGCGTCCTCCGAGCTCGTCTCGGTGACGCTTCCCCGGACGCTCTCGGGCATGATGCTCATCACCGTGCACCCCGAGCACGTGGCCCCGGCCGTGCTCTCCTCCATCGACATCGTGGTCGCCATCGGGAAGTCGTCCGACGACACGCTCCGGGCCTTCGGCGAGGTCGTGGGCGCCCAGCCGCCGCTCACGCTCCCCGGCACGAAGGAGCCCGGAGAGGCGCTCCTGTGGACGCGGCGGCCGCGACCTCACGATCCCGTGTGGTTCCGCACGGCGCCGCCCCAGGGAGAGCATCGGCGTCACGTGCGCAAGTACGCCACGGGCGAGCTGGGCGAGGACAAGAGCTTCTACTTCCGCGGCCCCGCCGGACGGCTCAACCTGCGGGCTCAGAACCTCGCCCTCTTCGTTCAGCTGGCCGAGGGAGTCGACGACGAGACGTGGCTCCATCATCTTCGCCTCAAGGACTATTCCCGCTGGTTCCGCGAGGCGATCAAGGACGAGGCGCTCGCCTCCGAGGCGGCGAGCGTGGAAGAAGACACGAGCCTTCCTCCAAGGGAGAGCCGTGCCCTGATCAGGGCGGCCATCGAACGGCGCTACACGCTTCCGCCCTGATCGGGAAACAGACCGGCGCCTGCGCAGGAATCTGGGCTCGATGAACTTCTGGCCAAGTCTCCGCCGACGGAAGTTCGGCGCGGCGGCGCCCACCGGGCTCGGCCGTCGGATTCGCATCCGCAATGCCTCCCCGTTGCTCCGCAGGGTCACCTATGTCGGGTAAGCGACAGACATCGCCTGCGCGACAGTATAGAGTACCCGGCGGTCCCCACAGCTTGCCGGTGCATGGCGCGTGGAAAAGTCATCTGCCGGCGAAGGAGAGTATCCTGCCCGACGGCACGCAAAAAGTGGAGTTCGTCCGAAATCGCATCCTGGCCGGTCTGCCGCGCAAGGAATATGCGCGGATCGCCTCCGACCTGGCGCCCACGACGCTGAAGGCCGGCCAGATCCTCTACGAGCCGGGCGGAACCATGCAATCGGCGTACTTCCCGGAGACGGCCGTCGTCTCCATCCTCTCCCAGGCCGAGGAGGGGACGTCCATCGAGGTCAGCCTGGTCGGCAGCGAGGGTGTCGTCGGTGTCCCCATCGTTCTCAAATCGCATGC
>WNGQ01000433.1_pt1 | contig 54037 bp, 37 predicted proteins | sample 5407661 | NCBI WGS metagenome assembly WNGQ01 (sample SAMN13153382, study PRJNA577476) | soil metagenome | isolation source: 60 cm soil or saprolite under Garry oak tree replicate 2 | place: USA:California | collected 2016-06-15 | reverse complement strand
CTCGCTCAAAACCAATTTTGCCGGCTTCTCACGAAAAATCGACCGCGACCAGAACGGCATAAAATGCGATCACCCTCTCGAATCCGCCATCTTTCTCAGCATCAAATGAAAAAGAAAAGCCAAACTCCAGCCCTCTCCCTTGAGGAGAGGGAGAATCGCCTGCCGCGCTTGCGCCAATCCAGAGCGTCTGGACTCGTCCCGGCGCGGGACGCGGTGTTCCTTCTCCCTGCGGGAGAGGGCGGGGGTGAGGGGGAACGAGACGCCACCAACCAAAACGGCCGGACGAATTTTGCAGGCTCCGCCCGACCGTTTTCCCTAGGAGAGGGAGGCGAGCGGCTCCTCAGGGAGCGGCCTCTTTGTAGCAAGCGGATCCCCCCAGCCAAAAGCCCCGTCGGGGCAGCATCTTTGGCTTTGATGCCGCTCCTACGGAGCTTTGGTTTTGGCGGTTCGGTATCTGCAAATATGCCGCCCCGACGGGGGCTGAGAAAGGCGTCCCTCAACCCGCAATTCGTCGGCAGTGGTCCCCCGGGCTGCGTCCACGCTCGTGCCGCGCGAGGGAAACGGAACCGATTGGGCGGTCGGCATCGACTGGGCCGTTGAGGGAGAGGGGGTTATCAAATTTCTCACTGTGAGAAATTTTGGTTTTGGGCGCTGCTACGGCGGAGAAGCAGGTGGTCGAAGCAGTTTTCAAGGCCTCAACCTTCCTCTGTTCGCCTGCGCTTGTGGGTTCGTGAGTTTAGGCTCCAATTCCGGCGCCCCTGGCGGGACGCAGGAGATGATTGGGATGGCTTTCCAGGGGCGTTGCCCCTAATTTCCGGTGTCCCTCCGGGACTGCTGGGGGTCTTGCTCGACCGGGCCGTTGAGCGACAGGAGGTTATCAAATTTTTCACTGTGAGAAATTTGATATGGGGCGATCCGGGGGAAGGGAAGACTGCCGAAAAAATGAATCTGGAATTCAGCTTTCGGGGAAGAAAGGCGCTTTACCGATGGCCGATTCCTGCCCGAAAGCTGATACGGGAGAACCCTGAGCTGGAAACCGCCCCGTTGGGGAACAAAAGCCGAACGGGAGCCGCTGCGTGGCACGGATGGGCGCATTGTAAAGAGTTAACTGAGACATAGTCCTAACTCCTTCTGGCCGTGGGAGATAGCAAATTTCTCACTGTGAGAAATTTGATATGTACTTGCGCTTGTGGTCATGCACCTAGAGGAGGTTATAGAAACGGACCTTTCGGGATCGAGATTTCGGTTGCAAGGTGCTGAGCGCGAGGCCCTACGGAGGAAATGCAGAATGCAGAATGCAGAATGCGGAGTGGCAAATCTGCGGTCATCGCCAGTTCCTTCACTTTTTTCCGCCAAATTGCCCACCGTGGGTTAGGCTCTGCGCGCTGCCTATGGTAGGATCGCGCTGGTATGGAACTTAGAGCCTGTTTGGAAACTACGAGGGGCGCTGCGGCGAGGGATTTTGGCTGTGGCCAAGGCGGCCTTGGCCGCGCGCAGCGCCCGCAGCGGGCTGTAAGGAACGAGTCAACGCCGGCCACGGACAAAAGACCCGCCGCCCGGAGGGTTTTCGCGGAAAAGGCCGCCTGGCCTCGTTGCTCCTCAGTCGAAGATCCACCAGGGATATTCTCCTTCGTCGCGCCATCCGGCCTTTTCCCCGAAAACAGCGCCCCTCGTAGTTTCCAAACAGGCTCTTAAAGGCAAATGCGGAGCCGAGGTGCGACGACGGAAACCGGTGAGCCGAAGCTCAGAAACTCAGCAATGGGTCCTACGGACGGTCTATGTTCGGAGCGGCGTTGACGGAGAGGGGTTATCAAATTTCTCACTGTGAGAAATTTGAGGAGGCGAGGCTGCGGGTGGGTGACCCGTCAAACCCGCGATTCGTGCGAAATGCACGAAACGATGGAAAGGCGAAGCCGGTTCGGAGCGACGGTCAATCAACGCACCTCAACTCAAGCTAAGGTTAAGGCAAATTAAGGTAAATTAAGGTAACTAAAGCTTGGAGAAAGCTGGCTGGGCTGTTGGAGGAAAATAGGATTGTGAAAGCATAGGATCATGGCGCCGAAGCTCATACGCCCCGATGAAGGGTTGCTCGCTCTCTTGGATGGGGTTTCCAGCGCCCTTCCAGGGCGCGCACCATTGCGGCTGGGTGACCAGGGGCAGCGACCGCTGGGGCGGTCTTGCCCCTGGCTAATTTCCGGAGTCCCTGCGGGACTGGTCCAGTGGCGGAAGCCAACAAGCGGATGTCAAGATGACCAACGGTCATCAACCCACCTCAACTCACGCTAAGGTTAAGGCAAATTAAGGCAAATTAAGGTAACTAAAGCCAAATTAAGCCTACTAAAGGCAAAAGTTCTTTGACCAAGGTCAATCAAGATGAATGGGCCCAAAGGAGCCAACCGAGGGAACCGAGTTGAGCCGGGTGGATCAAGTGTGTCGATACAGGTCAATCAAGCTGATCCGATCACATCCGATCACATCCAATCACATCCGACCAAATCCGACCAAATCCGACCAAAAATCAAACCGAAAAAATTGAATTAAGATGGAGGGATCAACGGACTTTTTCGTGCTAGCAAGCTTTGGGTTCTCTCGTCGCGCTTGGGGAGAGCGAGATTCCTGGATTGTGGGTCAAATCTTCTTCAAGGCCGCTTTGAGCCGCTGCCACGCTTCGTCGCGCGCTTTCTTGTTCGCGTCATTCGCGTCGGGCGCTTCCCCGGCCCGCATGAAACCGTGACCGGCCCCTTCGTAAGTGACTGGCTCGTAGGTCTTGCCGGCTTTTTTCATCAGTTCAGTCGATTTGGGAATGGTCGCGTTGACGCGCGCGTCGTTTCCGCCATAAAAACCATAGACCGGCGCGTTAATGCGGGCGATGTCTTCTTCCTTGTCCGGACCGGTGCCGTAGAAGACAAAGGCGGCCTTGACGTTTTTGTGGTTGGTGGCAAAGCGGAACGTCTGGCCGCCGCCCCAACAAAAGCCGCCGACCGCGAGTTTGCCGTTGCAAGCCGGCAGCTTCGCGACGTAATCGGCCACCGCGTTCAGGTCGGCGGTCACCTGGTCCGCCGGCAGCGAGGAGACTGCCTTGGTGACGGCGTCGCGGCCGGCGAACTCGCTGGTGCCGCCGCCGTTGGGGGCAACGCCGGAGAGCAAATCGGGCGCGATGGCAATGTAGCCCGCTTCGGCGAGCTGGTCGGCCACGTCGCGGACCCACTCGCTCAGGCCGAAAATCTCGTGGATCACCAGCACCGCCGTCGCCTTCTCCTTGACTTCGGGATAGACGATAAAGCAGTTCACTTCGCGCGGGCCGTGTTTGACTTTCACCCACTCCTGATGGCGCGGGGATTTTTCGAGGCGGGCTTTGGCCCAATCCTGCGCCGGGGCCGTAACCGCGGCCAGCGCGGACGCGGCGATCAGAACAAGCAGTTTTCTCATAACGATTCCTTTCCGTTTAAGTTGTTTCTATTCAGAGGTTTGGAACGAAGGATTTCAGGCATTGAGCGCGGCGCGGGTGCGTTTGACCAAGTTATTGTCCGAATCGCCCGAGCCTTTCAGGTTGAACACGCTGGCGGCGAGGTAACGGTCGCGCCACGGCGGGGCCATCGCGTTGTAATCTTCGAGGACCGCCGAGCTGAACTTGTAGTCGTGCGCGTCGCGGCCTTTCAGGAAAATCAAGCGTCGCGCCGCGTCCACCAGCGGTTTGGGATCGGGATTGTCCTTAAGATACGACAAAATCTTGCGCGCGGCCGACAGGCGATCGTTGCTGATGTCCGCAAATATTTCTTCCACCGCGCCCGCGCCCGACTCCTTGAGCGGCGCCGGCTCCAACGCGTCGATGTGGATGCCTTTGTCCTTGCTGTTGCCCCGAAACAGCGGCAGGAAGGCCGCGTTCTGGAGGAGGAGCAGGCGGCGCGTTTCGTCATCGCGGCAGTGTTGCCAGGAGTAATGGGTCGCATTGGTGAACGTAATGGCGTGCAGCGAGAGGATGCCCGGCGCGCGCATCAGCAATTCGCCCGCGCCATCGAAGAACGCGTCAAACAGCGATTCGGGAGCCACGCCGCGGTTGAGCAATTCGACGGCTTTTTCGCTGGTGTCCACCGCCGAACCTTCGCGAATGACCTGCAACATTTCGCTTGCCTCCGCGCTGGGCTTGCCATCCAGCCAGGTGTCGCGAATCTTTTTCGCGGCTTCGAGATTGCGCCGGAAAGGGCGGTCAGTCGGCAGGTCCGCCTTGGCCGGGTTTTCTACCCCCTCGCGGTCGAGCAGCCCGTAAGCAAGCGAGCGCAAGACCGGCTCGGCGTGGTGCCAGCCGATGGCTTCCAGCGTGCGAAAACTGTTCGCCACGTAAATCTCCTTGTGGCCGATCTCGCGAAAGTCGCGCGCGCCGTAGCGGCAAAGAATCTCAAAAATCTCGTGCGCGCCGGCGGTGCGAGCCAGGCCGACGATGGCCGCGTCCGCGGCGGCCTCGTCCCAGTTCTCCATTGCCTCGATGAAAGCTTGCCTGGCTTTGTGGCTGGGCGGCACGGCCGATTCCTCCACCGGCCCCAGGGTCCAATCGCCTTCACGCACGTCCGCGGCTTGCGAGACCTTGAACTCGTCTATCGCCCAGAAGATGGGGAGCCAACGGTCGGAATCCGGCGACGAAAGGCTCGCCAGGTGCGCGGAGTTGACGACCAGCACCGCATGGAACTTGAACCCGATCGGCCGCGGCTGGATGTTCCGCACCCCGGCCAGCAACAGCGCGGCGAGCACTTCGCGATAGGTCAGCCCGCGGTGAATCCGCGTGGCGATTTCTTCGAGCACCCGCTCGCGCGGCGTCTCTTCCAACAGGCGGACGAGCGGTTCGATCTCGGGGTGCAACCGAACCAGCTTCGGCTCCAGCTTCGCTTCGGCGGCGGAGACCGGGCGAAGCTGCGACAAAAAGCCGAGGTCACCCAGTCCCGCCAGCGCGGCGGTTCGGGCGGTCAGCTTGAGGAAAGACCTTCGCTGCATCACAACTTCCCGTTCGGTGTTGGAGTTCTACCCGGGACGAAACGCGCTTGTCCAACAAGAAATCAAAGCCGCCGCGCGCTGGGGCGCATCTCATTTTCGAGTAGTTTGCTGCCATGTCCAGATAAAGCGCGGGTTCTTCCACGCGAGAAACGCTGCTTTCGACTTGGGGAGCGGCCCGAAAACTTTCGGGCTACCGGTCGCACCATTCGGCGTCCCGTCGAATGGCTCCGAGACCGGAGCTGGCCCCCGACTTTAGCCACCAACCGCGATACCAAGCGCCTTTGGCTGGAGACAGTGGACACGCGCAGCGCCCACAATCGGCAGCGGTAGGGCGAGGCGTCCCGCCGCGCGGTCCCCCGCGCTCGACCGAACCCAGGCGAATACCAGCCCCGTCAGGGGCGGCCTCTTTGTAGAACCAAGGCATAAAAGATTTTCCAGCTCCGTCAGGAGCGGCATCTTCCGGGCATGGCCAACACCTGCGCCCAAAAATCCTCACAACGGATGATGAATGATGATCGGTGAACATGCCGCTCCCTACGGGGCTTGAGCTTGTTCGGTTTTGGGTTCTACAAAGATTGCGCTCCTGACGGAGCTAGGCGCGGCCACGGATGGAACACGGACAAAGTCACGGCTCGGCGGGAGCCTCGCCCTACCGGTAGGGCGAAGCTCCTGCTGAGCCCCATCTCTGGCCCTCTGTTTCATCCGTCTTTCATCCGTGGCTCAATTCCAACTTGCCTGCCAGGCGGTCCTCAGGGTGGATTCGGGCATCGCTGCGAACACCGTACCCGCTGAGGCCAACGCAAGGCATTTAACGGGAGCAAACGGAGTTGACTGTTGGGTATTGCACGTTCGGATCAAGATGTTGGACGAAATGCCTCACCCTTTCGCGTCCAGCACGATACTGGAAGCCCGGGCCAGGGTGCGGAATTGGGGGCGCCACGAACGGAAGCTCTGCCGTCCAGATGCAACGGTTCGATTCCGACCTCCGCCTCAGTAAGTTATGCCCCATCAATTACGAGTGACGAACCAGCCTCGGCTGCCGGAAAATTACGGGAGTGTGAGACGGTAAAACATGTCTCTGGCGGGCTCGGGCAGAAAGACCTGGTTGCTGGAACCGACGGTCACCGGTGTGTTCGTCAACGTCACCCAATTCGTCCTGGTCAGCGACGCATTGGCCTGAAGGCGATACCCGTTGGTTGGGGCAGCCCAGGTCAAGCTGAGCATGTTCGTCGGGGCAAGCTTGAGGCTCAATTGCGGCGGGACCAGCGTCATGGAAACATTGTCCACAAGGATGGCGCTGGTGGCGTCGAATCCATGAAACGACAAAATTTCGCTGGAATGCGTGGCCGTGATGGTGTTGGTGAACTTCTGATAGGGCAGGGCCTTTGAAGAATTCGGCTCATAGTCGGTCAAAAGCAGATCCTGGGAGTAATCAATGCCAAAAGACGTGCCGATCACCACATACATGGCGGCGCCCGATCCCAGGGTGGTGCCATCCGTCGCCAGATAGTAGCTGATGGTGTATTGCGCGCCGACGGTCAAATGAACTGTCTGGCCCAGGCAGTCCTGCGAACTGTCGGTTGGGTGCCCGTGGAAGTACGCGAAAAAATTGCCCTGTTCCGCCACATCGGGAGAGACGCTTGATTGCGCGACGCCGTAATCGCTGTTGTTGTTGGCCGGTCCAATCGCGTCCCAGCCTGGAAAGCGCTCAATGCCCGCTCCGCCGGACTCAAAACTCCCGTTGACGATCAAATTCGGCTGCGCGAACACCGAGCCGGCCGAGAAGCCGAGCGCCAGCCCGGCAGTTGAAATCATTTTGATGGCAATGTTTTTTTTCATCGTCGCTCATTTCTGCCTGACAATTTCCGGCGTGTTGCCTTAGAGCGTGTTTTGAAAATCGCCCGGTCAGGGGACCGGGCCTACAAATGTGCCGAAATCGCATGGTTTCCTGCAGGCCGCGTGCCCTCACGCGGCGCTTTGGTGGATTTTTAAAACACGCTCTTAGCACCGCAATGAAGACAATGATAACACAGCACTGCGATTATGATAATCGAATTTCAGGTCGCGGTCAAAAACCAAGCGTCGTTGACGCGCGCGCCGCTACCTTGAAAGGGTCAGTTCTTCACTTTGGACAGTTGGCCCGGCGCTCCCGGTTTGAGCCGAGGGTGAAAAACCGAGACTGCGCCGCCGTCTCCCGACCGCAGTTATCTGACCTTGACGCGGAAGAATCGCGCTGCGCTCGAAAGCGGCACGCTGTACGGCGAGGTCGCGCCGCTGACGTCCGCGTACGGACCGGTTACCTTGCTGGCTGACTGCAGGGTGCCGGCCTGCCAGGTCAGTTGCACTTGATTGGTCGAAATCAGGATGGTGATGATCACGGGCGGCAGATTGGTCACCACGATGTAGTTGGGACGGGTCAAGGTGTCGGTGCCCACCGGGCCGCTGACGGTCAGGCTCACTGTGTTTGTGTCGGCCTGAGTGTAGGTATGCATGACACCGGAAGCGGCGGTATTGGTGTTGGCACCATCGCCGAAATCCCAAAGGCCGTTGGTGATTGTGCCGGTGGACTTGTCGGTGAAGGAGACGGTCAATGGCCACGCGCCGATCGTCGGGCTGCCGGTAAAGTTTGCCGTCGGCGCCAGCGCCCCCGCGCCGGTGAGGGTGTTGGTGCTATTGCCGCCATTGGCGGTCGTGAAGATCAGCTTGTTCGTGAAGTTGGCGGCGTTGGTGGGCGCGAAGCGCACCACGAGATTGGTCGCGCCAAAGCCGGGTAAAGCGAAGGGCGTCCCGGAAACAATCGTGAACGGGCCAGGGCTGATCGTGGCGACCCCGTTAGTAAGCGCGGCGCCACCAAGGTTGGTCACCACAAAACTGGTCTGCGCGCTGGCGCCGACAGCCACGGTGCCGAAGTCATGCTCGGGCGGTGTGACGGCTAGTTGGGCTGGCGTCAGGCCGGTGCCGGTGACGCTATTGCTGCTATCGCCGCCATTGCTGGTGAAGCCGACCTGGTTGCTGAAGTTGGCGGCGTTGGTCGGGCTAAAGGTCACCGCCACCAAACCGGTCTGGCCGGGCGTCAGGCTGAAAGGACTGCCGCTCTGAATGGCAAAGGGCGGCGTGGTGGCGGCGCTGCCATTGAGGGTCGGGCCGCCGGTGTTTACAAGCTGGAAGCTCTGCGTGCTGGTCTGGCCGATAACCAGCGGGCCGAAGTTCAGGCTCGGCGGGCTTAGCGACAACTGCGGCGGCAGATTGCTCACCACGATGTAGTTTGGACGGGTTAGGGTGTCCGTGCCCACCGGGCCGCTGACGGTCAGGCTCACTGTGTTGGTGCCGGCCTGATTGTAGGTATGCATGACACCTGAAGCGGCGGTGTTGACGGTGGCGCCATCGCCGAAATCCCAGAACCGGTTGGTGATCGTGCCGGTGGAGTTGTCGGTGAAAGTGACGCTCAGCGGCTTGAGACCGGTGGTAGGACTGCCGGTAAAGTTTGCCGTTGGCCCCAGCGCCCCGGTGCCGGTGAGGGTGTTGGTGCTATTGCCGCCATTGCCAGTCGTGAAGATGAGCTTGTTCGTGAAGTTGGCGGCGTTGGTGGGGGCGAAGCGCACTACTAGATTGGTCCCACCAAAGCCGGGCAAAGCGAAGGGCGTGCCGGAAACGATCGTGAACGGACCGGCGCTGACCGTGGCGACCCCGTTAGTAAGCGCGGCGCCGCCAAGGTTGGTCACCACAAAACTGGCTTGAGCGCTGGCGCCGACAGCCACGGTGCCGAAATCCAGCTTGGTCGGTGTGACGGCGAGTTGGGCTGGGGTCAGGCCGGTACCGGTGACGCTATTGCTGCTGTTGCCGCCATTGCTGGTGAAGACGACCAGGTTGCTGAAGCTGGCGGCGCTGGTCGGGCTGAAGCTCACCGCCACCAATCCGGTCTGGCCGGGCGTCAGGCTGAAAGGACTGCCGCTCTGGATGGCAAAAGGCAGCGTGGTGGTGGCACTGCCGTTGAGGTTCGGGCCGCCGGTGTTGACAAGTTGGAAACTCTGCGTGCTGGTCCGACCGATCACCAGCGGGCCGAAGTTCAGGCGCGGCGGGCTGAGCGACAACTGCGGTGGGGCTGTGGATGGGAGCAGGCCATAGACGTTGAGCCGGCTGGAAAACGTGGCCAGATAAACCTTGCCGTTCGCCACGGTTGGCGGGCAAAACTTAGCGTAATTGCCGACGGAATCCCGCGCGCTGACCTGTTGCGAGTTCCAAAGTTCGCTGGTGACATTTTGCGCGTTATAGGCGTGCAGGATGCCCGGCCGCACGCTCTGGTTGGCATCCCCAGTGAGCTGATGGTACGCCCACACAATTCCGCTGCCCGCGTTCGTGCCATGCGCTGTAAGCGCTAATATGCCGCCGGGTTGGCCGTTCGGCGCCGTAGTCGGACCTTGCGCGAAGGCCGGCAGCAGGAACATCCCCGCCGCCCGGTCGAATTTGTATTGTTGCAAATGAACCGAGGACGGCCAGATGTAGCTGTAGGAGCCGTCCGGGGCGTCCCACCAGATCGGCCCGCCGTGGATTTGGGCCGAGGCCACCGAGAAGGTTTGCACGACGTTGGTATCCGCCGTCGGGTCGCCGCTCAGGCCGCCCATGTTATCGCGTTTCACCAGATAGACCACTCCCTCCTTGCCGCCGGAAAAGGCCAGAGTTGTGCCTGGGATCAACAGCAGGCCGGCGGAACCCAGATCGACATCTCCGCTTTCGAGGTTCGGCCAATTGTATGGGGTAAACCAGCTCGCGATATTCAAATTGGTCCCGCTGCGAGTTAGTTTGAGGAAGCTCTCGCCCCGGTTGACGCCGCCCGACGTGTCCACCGTGCCGTTGCCGGTGGAAAGATAGAGATTGCCGTTGGTATCTGCCGCCGGCGCCTGGCCGCTCATCCAAATGCCCGCGGCGCCGCCGTTCGGCGTGTCGTTGAACACGACGGCGCGCTGCATCGTGGCGGCGTCATATCCAATTACCCAGCCGTGATAGGGACCCCAATCGCAATGCGAGGCCCAACTAATATAGACAATGCCGTTCACCAGGGCGAGTCCCGGACGCTGATTTTGCCGCTGCGAGTCGAAGGTGTTGCCCTGGCCAGTGCCGGGATAGGTAGCGGTGATGACGACCGGGCTGTTGGTCCGCTCGGCGCCTGTCCGAACGTCCAACGCGTGAAGCCGCTGAACGAACGTAGTGAGGTTCTCCTTGGTGCGCGCGACCAGATAGATCGTTCCCGATGCCGCATCGATGACCGGCGTGCCCACGATGCCCATATTGCCGCTGAAGTCCTGATAATTGCCCCCGCACGCGCCGGTCATGTCGCTATTCCGCGGAGCGACTGCGTTCGGGCCAAGAAAACTGACCTGCCAATAGGGAGCGCTCACCGAGGGGTCATCCGCATCAAAGGCATAGACCGAGTCGTTGACCGTGGCGACAATGACAATGTTGCGCGCGCCCACGCCGGGGATGCTCACACCGTTCATAACCAGCGGTTGGGCGTACAACTGGTCGTCCACTGCGCGCGTGAACACCAGCCCGAATTGGTTGGTATTCACGTTGCTGATGTTGAGGATCGATTCATTCAGATTCGCTCCCGTGCGGCTGTTATCGTTGTGCTGTGTCAGGACCCCCGCGAAGGGCGGCGTTGTGTTCGTGGCTTGGGTCATGAACATTTGGGACGGCGCGGCCCACGCGGCGCCGGCGCCATTCACGGCACTGGCGGTGTAGAAATAGGTCGTGTTCGACGACAATCCTGAGACCGTCTGTGCGAACGACCCGCTCTGCAGGCCGAGAGCGACGTTTTGCGCCCAGCCGCCGGCGCTCGGGCCACCATCGCTTGGTCCGTAATAAAGAGTGACGGTTGGCGGATCGCCTCCCGTGGCGATGATTTGCCCGTTGAGCGTCGCCAGTGTGGCCTGAATGCCGGAGGGCGGCAGATTCGTGACCGCCGGGAGCGTGAGTGCCAGCGTGGTGAACGTTTGCGACGGCGCGGCCCACGTCGTGCCCGCGCTGTTCACGGCTTTGGCCGTGAAGAAGTAAGTCGTGCTCGCTGACAATCCCGTGACTGTCTGCCCAAATGCCCCGCTCTGCACGCCCAGCGCGATGCTCTGCGCCCAGGCGCCCGTGTTGGTGCCGCCATTCGCCGGTCCGTAATAAATGGTGACTGCCGGAGCTTCGCCTGTATGCTCGCGGCCGGCCCATTCGTCAACGCGGCCAGGCCGACGGCGGCGGCCGGCAAGCCGCTGACGGCGTAGATGGCTGTGGACTGGGCCGCTGCTGCTTTGTCGAAAGTGATGCTGACCAGCGGCCGGTTGCTCGATCCGAGTGATCCCGCCAGATCGATGGTCGTCTGATAAAAGCGCGGATCGTTCGGCCCTCCGTCGGTGCCGCCGCTGCTGATGTTGATGCGGTCCACGCCTTGCAACGCGAAGCCGGCGTTGAAAAACCAATCCGGGGCGTTGTAGGTCGTGACGTAGCTGGTGCTGTCATCGAAGTGCAAGGTCACGTTTGGGACCCCGCCACCGCTGGCCGAGTTGGCGATGATCGCGATGCGACTGTAGAGGGTCGGCGAGACCAGCGTCAGCGTGCCGGAGGTGAGGCCCGTCTCGCTGCTCAACACCAGCGCGTTCATGCTCGTATAGGGCTGAAATTGGAATTGGGTGCCGTCACCAACGGCGCTGGTGAACGATCCGGACGCGGGCAAGCCGTAGGTTTTGCCCGGCAAGCCGCTCTGGTAAAACGCCGTGCCCTCGCCGGGGTTGAACTCGAGGGCGGCGCTGCTGAAGGGCGGGCCGGAGGCGCTGCTCTCAATGACCAGATCGCGATTGAAGCCGGTGACGGCGACGGGCGTCATGTTCGCGGCGCGCGCGGCCGGGACCGAACAGCAACAGAGGAACGCGAGCAGGCACCTGGCAAAGCCAGCTAACGGAGTCGTTGGCGCAACAAAAGTCCGACTCGGACCTGCTTCGATTTTGGGCATAGATCGATCCGCCATCTGAATTCAGCGTTTTAGGGTTTGCAAATTGGAGCGAGAAATCCCGCGATTCGATGATCGGTGATTCCGAGAGCCGTTGCCCCATGACCAGTTTGGTTGCCAGCGGCAATGCGCATAGTGGAATCTTCACCACTCTAGCAAGTCTCTTGATGAGAGTCAATCCTGATGTTTGCGCCGAGGGAAGTTTGGGTGTGATTGGAAGTGGGTGCGAAGCTGCCGGCTAAAGCCGGCGTTCCGGCCGCAATGGAACGCCGGCTTTAGCCGGCAGCTTCGCTCTGCGCACCGACATGTAATCACACCCAGGAAGTTTGGTTGCGTCTCGCTTTCTGAAACTTCTCCCAGACACCGCTCTGCTACCGATCGCCAGATTAGTTTCCGTCCGAATTTGCCGCCACTACCGGGTGGCAGCGTTCGGCTGCGCGGCCAGGCGGTTCGCCAGCTCCTCCAGCCGCTCGACCTTTTGCCGCAGTTCTTGGATCTGCGCGTCCTTCGCTTTTAGTTGCTCCGCGACCTTCTGATTCAGTCCCTGGATCGCCGCCAGCGCCACGCCGCCCTCGTCCATCGGCGCGATGTGTTTGTCGTCGGTGCCGATGTTGAAAAGGGAATAAAAATCCTGGGCTACCGGGCCGATGTGCCGCGTGGCCGCGTCCTCTTTGTAGCTCCATTCGCTGACGGGCAGTTGCGCGACCTGGTCCAGAATTTGCGACGGACTGACCGGCGCGAAATCCTGCTTGGCGTTGCGGTCGCTTTGGTTGTTGAAAGTGCCGTTGACTGTTACACCGGTCGCGTCCGCCAGCAATCGTTGGGTTGTCGGCGCGGAGCCGACGCCGCCAATCGCCAGGGTAATGGTGCCATAACCTACCGATAGGCGCGAGGTGGCGCCGTCACTGTGAATCGCATGAGGGTTGCCCGCGGCGTCGGCATAGTAGTTGTAGCCCAGGTGAATGCCGTCGCCGAAGGCCACATAGGAGCCGTAAAGAAATCCCTCGGAATTTCCGCCGCCCAAGGTCAGGTGGCGGTAATCGCCCGCGGCGGTTCCGATTCGGACATCGGCGGCAAGCAGGACACCGCCATTTGCCCGTACGGCGAACTGGCCTTGGGCGGTGGAAGAAAAGGACGATTGGAGATAGCCGTCCGACCAGACAAATGAATAGTGATGCATGGCTTGAGCGTACGTCCCCGCCGCGAAGCTTCCACTGCCGGCAGCCGAGTTGCCGATGCCGCCTGGGACGGTTGCGAAATCGCCGCTGGCCGTGTTGCCGAAACATCCTGCGAAGCCGCATCCCGCGCCGCCGCCGCCCACCGTCGCGGAGGCGCCGCTGGCTGAATTCAATATGCCACCGCCGATGGTTGCGTAACGGCCGCTGGCTCTGTTCACAGAGCCGCCGCCCACCGTCGCGTACTCGCCCCCGGCCGTGTTCTGGTAGCCGCCGCCCGCTGTCGCAAAGGCGGCAGCAGCGTTGCCTAAGCCGCCGCCCACCGTCCCAAAATTGGCGGTGACACTGTTGCTGCTGGGGTTTCCAAAATTGTAATTTGTCACACCTCCGCCGCCAATGGTTGCGCCGATAGCTCCCGGTGAAACGAAATTTACTGGTGCGCCGCCAATCACATTGGGCGCGCCGTTGGTGTTGTTTTGCACTGAGAGTCCGCCGTTCAACGTGGTAGCCGTATTGGCCGAGATGGCGTAGGGGGCCGGCGTGAGATCTTGCGCCGGACTCAAGGCGGCGGAGCCGTTTACCCCGTCGCTGAACCAAATCTGCAGTTGCAGACCGGGCTGGCTGAAGAGGGCGACAGGAACCGCCGCCATGTTCGCCTGGGCTGTGTCACCCAAGACCGCCGTGAACAGCCCGTTAGCCACGGCCACGCCCACCGCGGCCGCCGGTTCGCTGCCGCTGGTGCTGGTGCCGTCGTTGCTCCAGTAGGTCGTGTAGGAAACGCTCGGCGGTGGCGCGGCGATCGTAACGGTCGGCGGGCTGGTATAGCCCAAACCGGCATTTTTGACGGTGATGCCGGTCACCGCGCCGCCGCTGACGCTGGCCGTGGCGGTTGCTCCCGAACCGCCGCCGCCTGTGATAGTCACCGTCGGCGCACCCGTATAGCCGCTGCCCCCGTTGACGACGGTGATGCTCGTGACGAAATTAACGGTGAGGTTGGCGGTGGCTGTGGCCTGCTGGCTGGCGTTGGCGCTGGTGACCAGCGCGAACTTGAACCGGCCCGTGCCGGTAAAGTTGGCGCCGTTAGCCGTCACGCCCCCTTGGTAGGTGAAAACTGTGTTTTGGGCGCGGGCCGGAGGATTGAAGAGCAGGCCGCAAAGCCCGACTGCGGCGGTGAGGGGAAGTCGGATTTTCATAAACGCTATTTCCTGGTGCCACTCTCCAATGGGCAGGCAGAGCAAAGAGTCGCTCGGAACCAGACCAATGAAGAGAATGAACACCTTTATACCTCGACCTCGCAGAAAATCAAGGAAATTTTGAATCTCGGTCGGTCGCCTCTCGCCTGAATCGTCGTCGGCCTGGATGATTTTCGTGACCGGGGGCGTCGGTCCGGCGGTCATGCGTCCGCGCTGTTTTACGGGGCGCGCCGTGATTCCCATTTAACTGGGCAACCGATCCCGCATGGGGTTTCTCCGGGCGATCCAGGGTTGGGGGCAGGCGGTTTCACTCGCCTCCGCAATGATTTTGTCAATGAGTCCACGACTCGGCCCGAGCGTGCAGACCGGATCGGTCGCGCTCGCGTCGCCGGTCAGCAAAGCCGCCTGACAACGACAGCCGCCAAAATCAACTTCGCGTTGGGGACAAGTCCGGCAGGGCGCGGGCATCCATTCGGTTCCCCGGAACCGATTGAAGCTTTCCGACTCGAACCAAATGCTGGCGAGCGAGCGCTCCCGCACGTTCTCGAACTGCAAACCAGGAATGCTGGAGGCCGTCGGACAGGGAAGGACCTGGCCTATCGGATTCACCGTGAGATAGCGCTGGCCCCATCCCTGCATGCAGGGCTTGGGCCGCTCCTCGTAGTAATCCGGCAGCACGTAAAAAATATCCATGCGCGCGGCGAGGCGCTGCTTCGCTGCCATGGCCACTTGGAACGCCGCCTGCACTTGTTGACGCGATGGCAGCAGGGTCAGACGATTCAGAAAGGCCCAGCCGTAGAATTGCACGTTGGCCAGTTCCAGCCGGGTTGCGCGCAGCGATTCCGCCAGCGCGATGATTTCCGGCAGGCGCTCGATATTGGCGCGGTGCAGCACCACATTGAGGCTCAGCGAAAGACCCGCATCGGTGATGCGGCCGGCCACTTCCAGTTTCTCCTGGTGTACTCGCGCGCCGGCAACCGCGTCTCCCAGCACGGGTTCGTCGGCCTGGAAACTGAGTTGGGCGGAGTCCAGCCCCGCGGCGTGAAGTTCTTCCGCCCGGGATTTGCTCAACCCCACGCCGCTCGTGATTAGATTCGTGTAAAGCCCGGCGGCGCGCGCCGTCTGCACCAACACCGGCAGATCGGCGCGCAACAACGGCTCGCCCCCGGAAAACCCCATGTGATAAACCCCCAGCTCGGCGGCTTCGCGGATGACCCGGCGCCAGTCTTCGGTCGCGAGTTCCCCGCCGCCGGGGTAAGCCGAAGGATTGGAGCAATAGGGGCAATGGAGCGGGCATTGATGGGTCAACTCCGCGAGCAATAAATAAGGCCGGTATTTCATGTGGGAAACGCAATCAACTTGCGCTCGTGCAGTTGGGTCAGGCACTCGAGCACGTCGCCGCGAAGCGTCTCGCCACTCACCTCGTACTCCGCGGCCAGGGCGGACACGATCGCCTCCACCGTGAATTGTCCGTTGCACCGCGCCACTATCTCGCGCGCGGTCGAGTTGAGGAACATCACCCCCTCAGGAAAAAGTAGCACCGGCTCACCGGTCACGGCGTCCTTTTGGATGCGCACGCCCAATGCCAGGGCCGGAGAGCTTTGATAATCAATCGCGCTCACAGGACCCAGTCAGTGCCTTGCATTTGCCATGAATGGCATCAAGCATCGCCCAGAGAACCTCGCACTTAAACTCCAGGGCGCGAACCGCCGCCGCCTGCATTTCGCCAGTGACGCAGTAAGCCAGGGTAAGCTTCAAGGCTTCGTCGGAGTCCCGGCGGGCTTGCGTGACACGGCGCTTGAAGTATTCCAGGCCGCGCGGCTGGACCCATGGATAGAACCGTTCGAAGGCCTCCAGTCGCTTGGCCATCAGGTCCGGGGCGAACAGTTCGGTCAGGGAGGAGGCGACGGCGATCGGCCACGGTTGCCGGCGGGCGAAATCGACGTAAGCGTCAACGGCGAACCGGACTCCCGGCGCCACCTGGCGGCCAGCGAGCAGTTCTTCGCGCGACAATCCGCAGGCCTCCCCCAATCCCAGCCAGGCGCCGATTCCCCCTTCCTCGCCCTGGGTGCCGTCATGGTCGATGATCCGATGGATCCAGAGCCGCCGGACCTCGCGCAGCGGACAGTTCGCGACAATCGCCGCGTCCTTTACGGGTATTTGCTCTTGATAGTAGAAGCGGTTGCTGACCCAAATCCGGATGGCTTCGGGCGGGAGCCGGCCCGAGTTCATCAGGACGTGGAACGGGTGCTTGTCGTGATAAGAGGACGCGCCGACCTCCCGCAGCTTCGCGAGGAACGTTTTCTCATCCCAAGGCGTAGCGTTCATACTTCAAATTCGAGACCGTCGTAACCGACCACGATGCCCGCGCTCTCGACCGCCGTTCGCTCGGGCGATTGGCGCGCAAGCACCGGATTCGTGTTGTTGATGTGAATGTAAATCTTTTGTCGGGCGCCAATTCTCCCCAACAGCTCCAGGCTGTCATCCTTGATGGTCACGTGACCCATCTCATCCGCTTGCGGCGCCGTGGATTTCACATGCCGCAGCTCGTCCCGGGACCAGAACGTCCCGTCAAAAAGCACCGCGCCAGACTCCCCGACTGCCTCGCGCAATCCGGCGTTCACCGCCGATACATCCGGCGCGACGAGCAAACGCTCGCCGGTGCGCGAATCCATGAATTGATAGGCGACGCTGTGTGTTCCGTCCCGGGAGGATCCTTTCGTGAAGGGGGGCGGAGCTCCGGGCAGGACAATTGCGCGATAGAGCAGACCGTCCTTACCTTTCTTTTCGTCCCCCAAAGCAGAAAACTTGGCCGTCGCCGGCTCGTGCCAACCCGCGCCGCAGAATGAGTCGAGAATAACGTCCAGGCCGAGGCGGCGCGCGAGAATGTCGCGGACGGCGCTCGTTGCCCAAATGTTCAGCCGTCCCCCTTCGCGCAAAGAAAGCAGGCCCAGGACGTGGTCCAGGTCGGCATTGGTCAGAAGCACTCCCGCGATGGGCGAGTTACGCGGTGACTGGGGACCGGGCTGAAGATCGGGGAAGGCCTCAATTTGAGATCGCAAATCCGGTGAGGCATTTATCAAAAACCAGCTCCCGTGCTCGTCGCCTACTGCGACCGACGACTGAGTGCGCGCCGGGATTCGTCCAAGCCTTGCCTCCCGGCAGTTTGGACAGGCGCAGTTCCACTGGGGCAATCCTCCTCCCGCCGCCGTTCCTAAAAGTCGAACACGAATGACGACCTTCCCAGCTCTAAACGGGCTGGACGTTCAAACGGCTTCCACGTACGCGGTGCACTCGCAAAACACAAGCACCGGTGTGAGTTCGGGTTTCTGCCACTTTTTTTTGCCGTTCGCGGTTTTCATATTCAATGTGCGCCTCGCTCGGTCCAGCCTTCCGACTCGACTGAAGGGGGCGGCGCTAATTGGAAGACTAATACGCCAGATGGCCAACGGAGTCAAGTCGAAGCTTTGGATATTTCGGCCTGGCCGATTGCCAAGCGCTTCTGATACCGCCCAATGGGCTGATGAGTCCGGGCCGCCTCAAGGCTCGAAGCGGCCGGTCGAGAGATTGTAGCGGACGATCAGGCCATCCAAGCCCGGGCCGCCCGCCAGTCCATCACTGCTGTTAGTCCCGTTGTGCAGGCCGCCCGACCCGCCGGCGAGACCAAAGGCAAGTAGGTTGGACAGATTGAGAGCGCTCGAATAATAGACGAGGTATATCAGGCCGCCGCCGCCACCCCCGCCACCCCCGCCCCCGCCGCAATTCGCATTGCTGGCGTTTCCACCATTCGCGGCGAGGCCGGCGTTGACATTGATGCTGCCGGCGAGGTTGATGATGTTATAAGCCCAGATCGCAACCACCCCGCCGCCCGCGCCGCCCCCGCCACCGCCCGCGCCGGATAACCCGCCGGCCCCGGCCCCGCCACCCCCGCCCGCGCCGGACGCGCCGCCGTTGATGAGGGTACCTCCGGTGATGAGATGATGATCGAGCGCGCGAAGATACCGGACGGTGGCGATTCCGCCGCCCGCGGGGCCGGTGCCACCGTTCCACGGTGTTGCTGATCCACCCGTGCCGCCCGCGCCGCCCGCGCCGCCCGCCGCGTTGTAAAGCCCAGCAGGCGCGTTGCCGGGGCTGCCAGTCGTGGTGCCGCCCGCGCCGCCTGCGCCGCCAGCGACGTCCCCGCCGACGTCCGCTGTGGCCACCGCCGTGCCGCCGGACCCCGCGGCGCCAGTCGCGCCGCCCGAAGACGCTGGATTACCGACATTCTGAATGACCCCGTTATTCGTGAGGGTCCTAGAGCAAAAGATTTTGTAGCCGGCTGTATTCACGACCTTTCCGCTCGCTACTGTCATGTCCGAGCAAAAGATCGGGCGATTAAGCGTGTAGATACCCCCGGACGGCGTCAACCCAAGCACAGTGGAACCGTCAAAGTTGACAATGCCGTCCGTTCCGTCTCCAAACATGCCCGGGACCAGCGAACCTACCTGAAGGTCAACCTTGCGCCCAAGTGTGTCGATGATTTTCATGCGTCTCGCTCCACTCCGCTGATGTTGTATTGAACGACGCCGCCGACGCTGGCCATGCCTTGGAGATGGTCCCCCGGCTCGAGCGTAATTTCGTCGTTGTCGATGAACAGAAAGCCGGCAGGAAGGCTCATGTTGACCGGCGAAATCAGCCGACGCCTGTACAGGCCGCTTGCGTTCGGCCGATTAAAATAGAGATTGATTGTGACCGACGTGGCGCCGGTGTTGACTAACCGGATGGCTTTCACAATGGTAGTCTTCACGTTCTTGTTTGGAACGTCGTTTGGGGCAATGTAGAGATCGTACACCGTGTTCGCGCTCGGGATGACGTTGAAATTATCGTTTTGAGCAGCCAGGGCATTGTCGATGGTCGGAGCGCCGACCGTTAATGATTTGATCTGGATTGACATCGTTTGCCTTTCTCTTGGTTTTCTAGCAGCATTTCAGACATTCGGACATAGGGACGTTGGCCGGGCCAACTGCAGTCGAGCTGGCGGCGGACGATCCCGACCTTTTCGATTCACGCATCGGTTCACCGAGGCCAATAGACCATTCGAGAGTCGTCACATCCATCGGTGCATCCTGGATTGGCAAGCTGCATTTGGCAAAGCGCCTCACCCGGCCGCCTGCGATCCGGGAGTCTGTGCGCCTCGCAATGCGGCCCCGAGATCGGCATCGGTGCCACCTACGGCTCGACAGCGGCTATCTGAACATAAAGTGATGCTCCGTTCGCCTTCGCGTAATAGGTCTTTCCAGGATCTACCGGGAGAAGACAAAATTCAGAAGCCTTTAATTTGGAGAAAAACGCGCTTAACCCGCTGTCGTACCCCACTTCCACGTAGTTTGTCCCGTCGAGGTTCTTGACAAACAGGTACCCGCCGCTGGTGAAGGAGACGTTTCCTATGCTCAACGCGCCACCGGTTGTGGTGATGCTTTGGACGTTCAAAACTCCGTTCAACCCGGTCTGACTGACCGGAAGGTTGCCCGTGCCAACGAGCGCTCCAGTGGATCGTTGAAGCGAAAGTGCCGCCTGAATGTTAATTTCGTTTGCCATATTCTTAGTGCATCTTTGGTTGTTGTTGAGGTGTCGAACTCGATCGATTCCCAATCGACTGAACGCATTGTTCCGTGTCTGCGCTTTGGGCCATAAGCCGTCCTTTCGTGAGGTTACCGTTTGTTCAGGAATGCCAGCACGAACGCGTCCTCCGCGTTTGTGGCCAGCTCGGCATACTTCTTATTCGGTGTCGCGTCCGTCTGCACGCCTTGGACCAAAACTCCCGCGGGCGTCTCGTCATTGAAGTAGCTCACCGATCCGCACAGGCTGTTTTGGAGCGGCGCCACGCCCGGCGGCGCCGATTCCAACACGTTCTCCCGCACAATCAGATTTCGGGCGCCTTGGACGTTGAGAGGGTAACCCAGGAACGAAGGATCAAACAGGCCATCCACGTAGCGAATTTTGTTTTCGCGAATGATCACGTCGCCATACACGTAGGCCAATGCCGCCGCGGCGCTGGGGTCGGCGGCAAGCTGAACCCCGACGGGTGTCGGCCAGGCTGGCGTTTGACCGGACGGGAGAGTTGCCAATTCCACGACGTTCGCCTCGACTACCACCTTTTCCACACCGAGCACCTTCTGCATCTTGCCGGTGCCCGCGGGATTGGGGCGCGCGCTAGCCTTGTATTGGAATGTGTTCGCTGACGTGAGAGCGGTCACGACGAAAACGCCGTTCAGCAGCGGGTCCGTTCCCTGGCTGATCTTGACGCGATCTCCTGCCGCCAGCGGATGGTTGGTGGCCGTGGCCTCGACCGTGGTGTCTGGGCTTGAGTTAGGCAGCGTAAATAGGGTGACGTTTGTCATCGAGCCTGGGGCAGGCAGGTTCAAGAAGGGGCCCGTGACGACGTTCTTATAGAAATTGTTCCTGGCCACGATGCCGCGCGCGCTCCACTTGGTCAGGTACGGGCCGCCATACCAGGTGTTGTGAACCTGGTTTCCTTCGATCACCCCGCCTTTGCATGAGCTCATCGACAGGCCCCGGAAGAAACGATGATAATCCGTGGAAACATTGGCCCCGAGAGAACCCGTCGAGTCACAATCGACAAAACAATTGCGGATGAACGGGCCGGTGCCGTACGCCTCCAGTTGGTTGGTGGCGTCATAATCCTTCCCGCCCGCGTGGAGGATTAAAACATCCCGCGAGGTGTTCGTCGCCGGCGTGAGCGCCAAGCAGTCCTCGATTCCGGCGTCGATCATGGCCGCATTGGTGTCCGGATCGGCCACGACCACCGCCAGCACGAAACCGAGGTTGCTGGGGAGGTTGCTCGGGAGTTTGTTGCCCCAATTCTTGGCCTTGACGCGCCGGACGCGTACGTGGCTGCCGAAAAGTCGCACCGCCCCACAGGCGACCGTGTTCGAGCCTTGCCCGGCGAGGTTCGAGTCGATCGTCAGGTCAGACACCTCGCAAAAGTCCATAGGATTCGCCACCTGATTTGGGGCCGTGCCGGTGCTGAGGGCGTGCCCGATGGCGAAATAATGGACGTTGTTGGTCGGCAGACTGCTGGCAAGCTGGATCGTCGTCACGTCGATTCCCGAGCCGATGATCTTCATTGCCGGTTTGGGCTGCCAGCCGTAACCCGAAGCGGCTCCGTCGTAGTAGCCTTGGGTCGTGAAGGTGCCTGGCCCAAGATGGACCCGCGTGTTCGCAGCATAACCGCTCATCAGTGAATCAAACTTTGATTGCGTGCTGCCGTCGTACGGATCGTTCAACGTGCCAGACCCCTTGATTCCATCCGTGCGGATTGCCACCCAAACGTCGAAGGGCGCGGGATCGAGGAAAAGTGAATCGAGCAGGGACATAGGGCTGGATGCTCAGCTTCGCCGCGCGCTCTTCCCGCACGTTCGCGCGAGAGCGACGGCGCAGATTCCTAACACCGCAAAGGAGAGCGACGCCGGTTCAGGAACCGGAGTCACCTCGAACAGGGTGACAAGCCCGGACGTGCCCGTGGTGCCAGTTGCACTGTCCACCGAACCTCCGACGCCAGACCAGGAAACGACCACCGAAATGGAATCGCCCAAGGCCAGTTGGTCATCAAAAAATGTAGTAGTTCCTCCGCCGAAATTGCGAACGTCCATTAGTAGGTTGCCCGACGAGGGCAAGTAGAAAAACGGCCGAGTCAAAGGAATAGAAATGTCCCAGGCGCCGGGGCCAGCAGGCCCACCGGCACGGATTGAAAGCGGCCCAGCTGCGTGGACGATGGTGTCATCCGCCCCAACGTTTTGAGCGAAAACGGGGCTGAGGGCATCCGGGGCCTTGGCCGTCGTCGAAAGATTGATCTGAATGCTCGGAAGGGTCGTGTCGAAGCCCTGGGCCATGGAATTATTGACATCCACGCGGAACGACAGCATGGTAATCCAAGCGCCCCCGGGGCCTATCCCGCCGAACTGGCCAAACGGGGCAAATTGCGAGGCGTCGTAAACCTGCTGATAGCGTGCGGTGCCGGTCCCGATGTCAAACGGCACGGTCGCCGCCGCGTTCCCCTCGACATTGAACAGATCATTCGGTACGATAATGCTAACGCAGAATGCAGGGACAGAGCCAAGCAACTGGGCAAGCAGGATGCACGACAGCATCCTGCCGGGATGCCATGGTTTCAGATGGAGATGCATAAAGTGTCCTCAATATTTGTTGCCAACTCATCCACTTTTTTCTGCGTATCATAGTTGTAGGCCTGGATGAGGGCCCCAGCCGGGGTAGTGTTATCGAAGCATTCCGGAGTTGCGGAACTATTGAAAAAGATGATGCGGTAATACGGGTTCAGATCGATCGTGTTGTCTTCGACGATCGCGTTTCCGCAACCGTAGAGCGAAACTCCGCGCGACCCGGTCATTGTGCCGGGGCCTCCGACGCCGTCGGTTCGGTTGGCTACCCACACGTCGAATGGGAAAGGGTCTAGAAAGAGTGAGTCGAGTAGGGACATGGTCGCTGGGTATTCAGGTTCGCCAACCGGCTTTGCACCGCCGTGCAGCCAGAGCGATGGCGCAGACGCCGAGAATTAGCAGGGAAAGTGACGCCGGTTCAGGAACCGGCGTCACCTCAAACAAGGTGGCAAGACCAAAGGTGAAAACCCGCCCACTGGTCGAGTTGACTGAGCCCGTGCCGTCCCCGGTATAAGCGTACACAGACGAAACCGAGTCTCCCGCTGTGTGTACGCCATCAAATGGGGTCGAGGAGCCGCCGCCGAAATTGCGAACGTCCATCAGGAGATTGCCTGCGGAGGGGAGGTAGAAAAATGGGGTGGCCAAAGGAATGATTATGTCCCAGGTTCCCGGCCCGCCGGCCCCGATGCTGTGGATCGAAAGCGGCCCTGTTCCGAAGACAACCCTGTCATCGGCTCCCACGTTTTGAGCGAAAATAGGGCTAAGAGCGTCCGGTGCCTTCGCCGTCGTCGAAAGATCAATCTGGATGCTCGGAAGCACCGATTGAAATCCCTCGCCACTCTCATCAACCCGAAAGACGAGCAACTTGATAAAGGCACCTGCCGGTGCTTGGCTGGTGAATTGCGAGGCGTCGTAAACTTGTTGGTAGCGTGCCGTACCGGTAGCCGTAGTGTCAAACGGCACGGTCGATCCGCCGTTTCCGTAGGCGTTGGCCAAGTCACTCGGTACAATGATGCTGACGCAGTGACCAACTGTAAGGACCAGTAATTGGGCGAGCTGGATGGATAAAAATCTCCAGCGGCGAGCCGCTTCGTTTAGATGGAGATGCATAAAGTGTCCTCAATATTTGTTGTCAACTCATCCACTGTTGTTTGCGTATCATAATTGTAGGCCTGGATGAGAACCCCAGCCGGGGTAGTGTTATCAAAGCATTCCGGAGTTGCGGAACTGTTGAAAAAGATGATGCGGTAAAGCGGGTTCAGATCGATCGTGTTGTCTTCGATGATCGCGTTTCCGCAACTGTAGAGCGAAATTCCGCGCGACCCGTTCACCGTATCGACGGCGTTGTCGGCCTGGCGGATCACGTTGCTCCGGAACACGGCCTGCGGGAACGTGTACACGGGAGCAAAATTACCTGCGTAAAGCGAGATGCCTGTCGGGGGACCGTAGCCCTGCGGATGGACATTCAACCCCAGCTCGATCAAATTGTTTTCAATGACCATCCGGCGAACTTGCCACTTGGCCGCGAAGCGAGGTGTCGATCCAACATCTCCGTTGGCGCCCGGATCGGAATTCATGACGTACGTGAACAGGGTGCTGGAAACGGACGTAATCACAAAAAGCCCGTTGTATGCGTTCACCAAGGAACCAGCAACGGGAGCGTTAGTAATGTTGACGCCCTGACCGGGCAAGAAGCCGTGAGCCTGAGCGGTCCGAAACGTGGCCGTCGTGTTCCCGGGGCCTCCGCGGGTGGGATTGGGCTGGGTGCTCGTCGATTGTGCGCCGGGATATGTCGAGCCAAACCCACCGGATGTCTGGAAAACGCCGACATTCACCCGGTAAAAGTGATTGTTCCGGATGACCACGTCCTTGGTTGAGCCGGTGTCATGGTAGTACCCGACGGCGCAGTTATACACCCTGTTGCCTTCAACTACAGTGCCCGTGCCGCCGTCCGGGCTGATGGCTTGATGGGCGGTCCCGATAAAAACATAGCTGTTCGGCCAGTCTATTGGTCCCTCCGGGTCCCTCAACAGTGTGTACGTCAGTTCGGTCGGGGACAGAATGGCGTCGATCTTGAAGCCACCATTAAATGCATTTGCCAGGTCGAAACCTGCAACGGAAACGTTGAACACGAGGATGTTATTATTTTGGGTCCGGAAGTGGGGCGTCACCGTTGTGATCTTGTAGGTCCGAGGGGCAGCGTAGAGCGAGATGTTGTGCAGGCCGCTGCTGTTGAGGTTGCTGTCCACCGGGACCGGGTAGCTGGACCAGCGGCCCACCCACATCTCCCCAGTTGGAGCGATGGCCGGCGTTCCGGGCATCGTGTAGTGGAAAGTGGTTGCGCTGTCGTACGTAATTGGGAACGACCCGTTAAAATTGGTGGAGGTCACCCCGTTTTCCAGCGCCCCGCTCACGCGCACCCAGTCTCCATTCGCCCGTCCATGCGGCGCTCGGGTCGTAACGGTGGCCGTGGTCCCGGAAAAGCTCATGCTCGAGATGGCCACCGGATTGTCCTGGAACTCGGCGTTGATGAAACAGTTTCGCACCGCGCAACCCCGGTGATAGGCCTCCTCCCCCGTTGTCGGCCGCGCTCCGCCTGGGACGATAATGTAGGTTGTCTCGCGCACGTTGTTAAGCGACGGTTTCTCCAAAAGGCAATTCTCGATCACACAATCGACGACCAGTTGCGGGGGAACCGCTTGCTCCAGGTCCGGGTGCGCTCCGCCGCTGCTCAGCACAAAACACTCATTATTGCTGGTCTGCGTGCCGAAATTGATGGCGCGAATGCGCCGAATCCGAATGTCGCGCCCAAAAGCCTGGATCGCGCCACAGGCCATCTGTGGAAAAAGTTTGCTCGTCGTCTGACCGGCCAGAACCAATTGGCCGCCGAGATTGCAATCGACGGTGAAGTCCGAGGCCTCGAAACTCTGCAGGAAAGTGTTGTAGTCCCCACCGATGGCCAGGAACAGATTATCCACAGCGCTGGCATAAACGACCTTCAGAAACGTGACCTCCATGCCCGACCCGAGGATTTTTTGGCCGGACTTGGGCGTCCAGCCCGCAGCGTAGTAGGCCCCCGCGCGGCCTCGGGTTGGAAACACGCCCGCGCCGAGATGCACGGTCGTGTTGGCCGGCATCAGGCTCATCAGGCTGTCGAAGAGAAACGTGAGCTTGGAAGCGGTCGGTGACCCGCTGACCACATCGGCGGGAACGGCCTGCAGGTAATATTGGAATTGGTAGATGTTGGCCGTGGCGTTGTAGATCGGAAATGTGCCGTTCCAGGTAGCGGCACCGGACCCCGTCACGCCCGCGATGGTGACCACATCGCCCTCAGCGAAGCCGTGGGGCACGGCCGTCGTGACGGTGGCCGCCTGCTGGTCTCCGGGCGAGGCGGGGCTGGTGAGGCTGCTAATGGAGATCGGCGGGCTGGCCCGCATGCTCCCGTCGTAAGGATCGCTTTGGGTGCCGCTGCCGGCTACGCCGTCAGTCCTGAGCGAAATCCAAACCGAGCTGGCGAGCTGCTTTGAAACGGCGGGTGACCCGGCGGCGGAGGCGCTCGGCGTGCCCAGCATGGTGTAGCTGAAGGAATTTGATGCCACGCCGTAGATCGAGAACCTCCCGTTCCAGAGCGACGCCGAGGCCCCGGCCGCCCCGCTGATGATCACGATGTCGCCCGCCGAGTAGCCGTGCGGGACGCTGGTGGTGGCGGTCGCCACCGCGCCGTTATTGGTCAAGGTGACGGACAACGGCGCCGACCAGGTGGTCAGCGGCGGCGGATCGAGCAACAGGGCGTCGAGGAGGGACATGGCGGTTTACCCTTTCCTTTCCTCCGGCGGACTCCTGCCTGAGTTGGCGAGCGGGCGGGGCCTGGCAGCCCGTTTGAAAACTCGCTTGCGACTGTAGCGGCGGTCTGTGACCGCCGCATTTCCGCACAAATAGGCGCATCGGCGCTCACAGAGCGCCGCTACAAGCCGGTTTTTCAACGGGCTGCTGGCCAGAGGCGGTCGGTTTGCTCCGGCGCCCGGTCGGGAGCCGGGAATGGGCAGACTCCGAGTTCGCGGTTTGGAAAACATATTCGGTTTCACCTTAGCATACCCTGAATTCGGTCCGTGTAAAACGGCCGCGGAACCCTTTCCTCAGCTTGTTACAGACATCATGCACGTACGGCTTCGGTGGTCAAGAGAATTTTGCGCGATTGTCGGCCTGGCAAAACTGCGCCGACAATGTCCGCCACACCCCCCGGGCCAGGCCAAGTCTGGGAGTACTCAGCCGAGTTTTGAGTTTCTCACTCAGGCGTGGCACAGAAACGGTAGCCAACGCCTGGCTCGGTGATGAACAACTCGGGTTGCGCCGGGCGCGCTTCCAGCTTCTCGCGCAAGTGCGCCATATAGACGCGCAGGTAATGCGTCTGCTCGACGTAGTTCGGCCCCCAGACTTCGCGGAGGATTTGCCGGTGCGTCAGCACTTTTCCGGCGTGCTGGACGAACAGGCGTAGAAGCCCGTATTCGGTGGCCGTGAGCTTTACTTCCTTCCCTTGCAGCGTGACGACCCGGGTGGTTAGATCGACTTCCAACTGACCCGAGCGAAAGACCGCCATCTCAGCCGCCGGTTGCGCGTGCCGCTGGGCGACCCGCAGGCGGGCCACCAATTCGCCAGTGCTGAAAGGTTTGGTCACGTAGTCGTCCGCGCCATTGTCCAGCGCGGCGATCTTGTCTTCTTCGCGGTCGCGCACCGAGAGCACCAGGACCGGAACGTGGCTCCATTCGCGCAGCCGTTTTAGGACGCTCACGCCGTCCATGTCGGGCAAACCCAAGTCCAGCAGCACCAGCTCGGGATGGCGTTGCGCGGCTTCGGTGAGGCCGGCCTGTCCGGTGGCCGCTTCGAAAACGCGGTAGCCGTGCGCTTCCAAAGTCACGCGCAGGAGCCGGCGAATTTGCACTTCGTCGTCGATTATCAGGACGATAGTCTTGCTGGCTGGAGCGCCGCTCACAATTTTCCTTCGGCGGGCATCGGTGGCGTTGTGCCCAGCGGCAAGCGGATCGTAAAGGCGGCGCCGCCACCGGCGCGATTCTCAGCTTTGACCTGGCCGCCCTGGGCTTCAACAAATCCTTTGACAATTGATAGCCCCAGGCCGGTGCCGCCCGCCGGCGCGGCCGGCGCGCGAAAGAATTTATCGAAGACGCGGTGGGTGGCGTCCGCCGGCAGCCCGGGGCCGCGGTCCGCCACGGTCAACAAAAGCGACCGGTCTTCGACACTCGCGCCCACTTGCACGACGGTTCCCGCCGGCGTGTGCAGCGCGGCGTTCAAAAGCAGGTTGGTCAATGCCTGCTGCATCAGCACGAAGTCCATTTGCACCAGCGGCAGGCCGGCGGGCACGGACGTGGTGACGGAATGGTGGGCCAATTCCTTCTTCAATTGCCGCAACGCGACGCCGGCCAGGTCGGCGACGTCGCACCATTCGAGGCGCGGTTTCATGTGGCCGGATTCCAGCCGCGTGATGTCGAGCAGGTTGCCGACGAGCCGGTTGAGGCGCTGGCCGGCTTCGTGAATTTCAGCGGTGAACGCGCGGCGTAGCGCGGGGTCGGCGTCATCGGACATTTCGCTCAGGCCGTTCACCGCGCTGGTGATGGCCGCGATGGGCGTGCGCAGCTCGTGCGAGATGGAGTTGAGCAGCGTTTTGCCCAGCCGCTCGGACTCCGCTACCAGCTTGGCGTCCTGGTCGGCGTCGCTGAGGCGCTGGCGGTCGAGCACCAGGGCAACCTGGCGGATGAAATTTTCGAGCAAGTTGCGCTGTTGGAGCGACCAGGTTCGGCCGGCTTTGGACTTCAAGCCAACGACGCCGACGCAACCATCCGCCGTGACCAGCGGCAGAAAGACCGCTTCGGCCGACGGCAGCGTGTCGGTATCGCGTCCGGCCGGCTTGCGGTTGCGATACGACCACGCCGCGACGCTCGACTCTTTTTCGGAAACGTGGAACGTGTTGAAGGGATAAGGCATCAATGGTTCCCCAGCTTCGGCGTCGGGCAGCAGCAGCGCGACTTCGGCGTTGAACGCGGCGCCCAACTGGCGCACGACGATGCTCAGCAATTGCGCGAGGTCCTTCGCTTCGGCCAGTTCGCGGGTCAGCAGATAGAGCGCGGTGGCCCGTTCCTCGCGTTCGCGTTCGGCCGCCTGTTGTCCGCGCAGCCGCGCGGTGAGCTGGCCCATCGCCAGGGCGACCACGAAGAGCACGCCGAACATCACGGCGTCCTGCAAGTTGGCGATGGCGAACTGGTAGAGCGGCGGCACGAACAGAAAGTTCCAGAGCAGCGCGCTGAGGGCCGCAGCCAGGAGGTTGGGACCACGGCCCACGAATAGTCCGAGCACCACCACCACCACCAGATAGACCAGCGACACCACGTAATAACCGGTCCAATTGCTGAGGACCACGTTGACGCCTGTGGTGGCGCCGACCACCAGCAAGGCGCTCAGGTATTGGCGGGCGCTGGAATGAGTAAACCGGCCGAGGCCCGGGCGGCGCGGCCCGGCGCCGCCGGCCTCGGCGCGGACGCAATGCACGTCGATGTGGCCGCTGTCGCGGATAAGCCGGCTCAGAACGGATCTGCCGCGCAGCAAATCCAGCGCCCGGAATCCGGCGGGCTTGCCGACGACGATCTGCGTTACGTTGTGCTGCCGGGCGACGCGCAGCAGCGCCGCCACGAGATCCTGGCCGGTGGTGGTGATGACCTCGGCGCCCAATTCGCGCGCCAGCGTCAGGTTGCTCTGGAGGCGGACTTGTTCCTCCTCTGAGAGCGGCTTGCCGATGTCCACGTACACCGCCAGCCACGGCGCCTGAAGATTGTCCGCCAGCCGGCGCGTCCAGCGGGCCATGGATTCGGAGAGCGGACTCGGGCTGATGGCCACGAGCAGGCGCTGGCCGGTTTTCCAGGGACCGGCGATCTGCCGCGCCGCAAGAAAGTCGCGGACGTCCTGACTCACGTGCTCGGCGGCCAATCGCAGGGCAAGCTCGCGGAGGGCGATCAGATTGCCTTCGCGGAAAAAGTTGGTCGCCGCCGTCTGCGCGCGGTCGGGCAAATAGACCTTGCCTTCGGCCAATCGCTTGAGCAGTTCGCCCGGCGGCAAGTCCACCAGTTCGATCTCGGTCCGGTCGAGCAACGAATCCGGCACGGTCTCGTGAATCGTCGCGCCGGTGATCTCGCGCACGATTTCGGCGCGGCTCCCGACGTGCTGGACATTGAGGGTGGTGAAGACGTCAATGCCGGCGTCGAGCAGTTCGAGCACGTCCTGGTAACGCTTGGGATGCCGTGAGCCGGGCGCGTTGGTATGGGCCAGTTCGTCCACGAGGGCAAGCTGCGGCCGGCGGGCGAGCAGGGCATCAAGGTCCATTTCGGGCAGCGTGACGCCCCGATACTCGACCAGGCGCCGCGGAATCTTGGGCAAGCCTTCGGCGAGCGCGTCGGTCTCCTTGCGCCCGTGGGTCTCGACGTAGCCGATGACCACGTCACGTCCGGCGGCCAGTTCGCGCCGCGCCGCCTCCAGCATGGCGTAAGTCTTGCCCACGCCCGGTGCCATCCCGAGGAAAAGCTTCAACTTGCCGCGCTTCTGGCTGGCGTCATCCTTTTGGATGGCCGCCAACAGCGCGTCGGGGTCTGGGCGAGGGTCGTCTGGCACAGAATGAGTCTAATGGTTTCGGCGGGAGGTTCAGCCAGAAAATGCTGTTCCTGGCCGCTCCCATTCTCGTTGCGAAATCAAATCCGTTGTTCGGCCCGGCGACTTCCGGGATGATCGGGTGAATGAAATCCGCCTGCTGCTTTTGCCTGATTCTGGCGCTGGCCACTCCTTCCTGCGTATCCACGCGATCGGAGAACTCGACCGTCCAACGATTCGAGTACCAGCAGCTGCAGATGGGCGTGCCTTTCCGCATCGTGCTCTATGCCCCCGATCCAACCGCTGCCAGTTCGGCCTCCGCCGCGTCCTTCCAACGGATTAAACAACTCAACGACGTGATGAGCGACTACGACGCGGACAGTGAGTTGAGCAGACTTTCCCGCGCTTCGGGCCAAGGGCGGGAAGTTCCGGTGAGCGATGACTTGTGGCGGGTGCTGCAACGCGCCCAAGAGTTGGCGGAACGCAGCGGTGGCGCGTTCGATGTGACCGTGGGGCCGCTCGTCAACCTTTGGCGCAAGGCGCGTCGCGAACACAAAATGCCGGAGGCGATCCGGCTCGCTCAGGCGCGTCAGGCGGTCGGCTACCGGCACGTCCGGCTCAATGCCCAACGGCAGACGGTGGAGTTGCTCGCGCCCGACATGCGGCTTGACCTGGGCGGGATCGCCAAGGGCTACGCCGTGGATGAGGCGCTGAAAGTCCTTCGCGGCCTGGGCATCCGACGCGCCCTCATCGCGGGCGGCGGCGACATGGCCGTGGGCGATCCGCCGCCGGGCAAAAAAGGCTGGCGGATTGAACTCGCGCCGCTCGATGTCACCAACGCGCCGCCGGCGCGGTTCGTATCCCTGACGCGCGCGGCCATCGCCACTTCGGGTGATTCGTTCCAGCGACTCGAGATCGAAGGGCAACGATACTCGCACATCATTGACCCGCGCACCGGCATCGGACTGACCGATCACAGCCTGGTCAGCGTCATCGCGCCGGATTGCATCACCGCCGACAGCTTGACCAAAGTGGTGAGTGTGCTCGGCCCGGAGCAGGGTTTGCAATTCATCGAGCACACACCGGCCGCCGCCGCCCGACTCGTCCGCAAACCGGGCGAGCAAATCGAGGTTTATGAATCCAGCCGGTTTGGCCGGTTTTACGAGCGGCCTTGAGCCAAGCGCCGAGGGACGTTCTTGGCGGCGGCCGGCGATGTCGCGGCGCGGGCCAATGTCGGCGAGCGTGTTGCTAGTGTAGCTCATCCAGGGCCAAGTTTAGACGCAGAACATTCACGCCCGGCTCTCCGAGAAAGCCCAAGTCCGCGGAGTCGGTGCTTTTGCGGATGAATTCACGCACCTTCTCCAAGGTCAGGCCGCGAGCCTGGGCGACTCGCGGCGCCTGCAGTTCTGCGTTCCGCACGCTGATGTGCGGATCCAGTCCGCTGCCCGAGGCGGTCACGGCGTCCGCCGGCACGGGCGCGTTCGTCGCCAATCCGTTTTGGGCCCGATAATCCGCCACGTTTTGCGCGACGCTGTCGGCGAGTTTCTTGGAGGTCGGCCCCAAATTGCTGCCGCCGGAGCTAGCGGCATCGTAGCCGTTGCCGGCCGCCGACGGACGCGGATGGAAGTATTTCTCGGCGGTGAACCCCTGCGCGAGCAGTTTGGAGCCGCGCACCGTTCCGTTCGCATCGACAATTAAGCTTCCATTGGCCTGGTCGCGAAAGAAGGTTTGGGCAATGCCGAACACGACCAGCGGATAAAGCCCGCAATCGACCACCGCCAACATCAAGGTGACCAGGAGCGCGCCGCGGATTTCAGCGAATAGTTCTTTCATATTAAATGAGCTTTAGCGCGGTGATGATGACGTCGATGGCCTTGATCCCGATAAAGGGGATGATGACGCCGCCCAGGCCATAGATGAGCAGGTTGCGTTGCAGGATGGCCAGGCCGCCGAGGGGCGTGTATTTGACCCCGCGCAGCGCCAGCGGAATCAGCGCGATAATGATGAGCGCGTTGAAGATGACTGCGCTCAGGATCGCGCTCGCCGGGTTGTGCAACCGCATGATGTTGAGTGGCGCGATGGCCGGGAACGTGGCCATCAACATGGCCGGCATGATGGCGAAGTATTTGGCCACGTCGTTGGCGATGCTGAACGTGGTGAGCGAACCGCGCGTGATCAGCAGTTGTTTTCCGACCTCCACGATTTCGATCAGTTTGGTCGGGTTGGAATCCAGGTCCACCATGTTGCCGGCCTCGCGGGCGGCCTGCGTGCCGGTGTTCATCGCCACGCCCACGTCGGCCTGGGCGAGCGCGGGGGCGTCGTTGGTGCCGTCGCCGGTCATGGCCACGAGATGGCCGGCGGCTTGTTCGTGGCGGATGCGTTTAAGTTTCGCTTCCGGCGTGGCCTGCGCCATGAAGTCATCGACGCCGGATTCGGCGGCGATGGCGGCGGCGGTCAACGGGTTGTCGCCGGTAATCATCACGGTGCGAATGCCCATCTTGCGGAGCTGGGCAAACCGCTCCTTGATGCCGCCTTTGACCACGTCCTTGAGTTGCACCGTCCCGAGCACCTCGCGGTTTTCCACGACGACCAGTGGCGTGCCGCCGGCGCGCGAGATTTCAGCGACCGTCAAGCTGACCACCGGGGGAAACTTGCCGCCCACTTGATCCACATAAACGCGGATGGCATCCGCCGCGCCTTTGCGGATGGCGCGGGCCGGCTGCCCATCCAGCGCCGGCAAGTCCACTCCGCTCATCCGGGTCTGCGCCGTGAACGGCACGAACCTGGCCTGAGACGGGGCGACTTCGCGTCCGCGCAAGCCGAACTGCTCCTTCGCCAGCACCACGACCGAGCGGCCTTCGGGAGTTTCATCGGCGAGTGAAGCAAGCTGCGCGGCGTCGGCCAGCCGCTCCGGCTTGATGTTCGGCGCGGCGATGAAGGCGCTGGCCATGCGGTTGCCCAGCGTGATGGTGCCGGTTTTATCGAGCAACAGCACGTCGATGTCGCCGGCGGCTTCCACGGCGCGCCCGCTCATCGCCAGCACGTTGCGTTGCAGCACGCGGTCCATGCCGGCGATCCCGATGGCGCTCAGCAGTCCGCCGATGGTGGTGGGGATCAAACAGACCAGCAGCGCGATGAGCACCGGAACGGAGAACACCGTGGCGGAGTAAATGCCGAAGGGTTTCAGCGTCACGCAGACCAACAGGAAAATCAGCGTCAACGCCGCGAGCAGGATCGTCAGCGCGATTTCGTTCGGGGTTTTCTGCCGCTTCGCCCCTTCGACCAGCGCGATCATCCGGTCCAGGAACGTGTTGCCTTTCTCGGACGTGACCCGAATGACGATCCGGTCGCTGAGGACGCGCGTGCCGCCGGTGACGGCGCTGCGGTCGCCGCCGCTCTCGCGGATGACCGGCGCGGATTCGCCCGTGATGGCCGCTTCATCGACACTGGCGATCCCTTCAACCACGTCGCCATCCGCCGGGATCACGTCGCCCGCTTCGCACACCACGAGGTCGCCTTTCTGCAACTCCGTGGCCGGCACTCGCTCTTCGCGCTGGTCGCGCAGGCGCCGCGCCACGGTGTCTTTCCGAGTCTTTCGCAAGGCGTCGGCTTGCGCCTTGCCACGGCCTTCCGCCACCGCTTCGGCAAAATTCGCAAACAAGACCGTGAACCAGAGCCAGAGGGCGAGTTGCGCGATAAATCCTCGCTCGGTCGGCGAAGTGAAGATGCCCACCGTGGTCAGCGCCGCGCCAACCATAGTCACGAACATGACCGGGTTTTTGAGCATCAGGCGCGGATCGAGTTTTCGGAACGAATCGACCGACGCCGGGCCAACGATGTTCCAATCAAACAGCGAGGGAGGTTTGTGCGTCATAAAGTATTGGACCAATGGTTAAAACAATTTTCCCTGGAGGGTCAGGAAGTGCTCGACGATCGGACCGAGCGTCAGCGCCGGCAGGAAGTTCAGCGCGCCGATCAACAGCGCCGTGCCCAGCAGGAGCACGACAAACGTGCCGCCGGAGACCGGGAAAGTGCCGGCGCTCGGCGGCGAAACCTTTTTGCGCGCCAGCGAACCGGCCAGCGCCATGATCGGCACGATCATGAGAAAGCGGCCGATCAACATCGCCAAACCCATCGTCGTGTTAAGCCAGGGCGTGTTGGTGTTTAATCCCGCGAAGGCGCTGCCGTTGTTGCCATTCGCCGAACTATAGGCGTAAAGGATTTCGCTCAAGCCGTGCGGGCCGGAGTTGTTCAAACTATCCAGTCCCCACTTGCTGACGGAAGCCCAGGCGGCGAAGGCCAGAATCGAAACCGCGAGCACCAGCAGCGCCAACATCGCCATCTTCACGTCGAACGACTCGATTTTCTTGCCGAGATATTCCGGAGTGCGCCCCACCATCAGCCCGGCGATGAAGACCGCCAGCACCACGAAGACCAGCATCCCGTAAAGCCCGGCGCCGACGCCGCCGATGATGATTTCGCCAAGCTGGATGTTGAACAGAGGGACGAAACCGCCCAACGCGGTGAACGAATCGTGCATCGAATTGACCGCGCCGCAGGATGCGTCGGTCGTGATCGTGGCGAACAAAGCGGAATTGAAGATGCCGAAGCGGACTTCCTTGCCTTCCATATTCCCATCAGCGGCAGCCACGCCCAGAAGCTGATGGATAGGATTCCCGCGGGCCTCGGCCCACCAGCAAAGCAACCCGCCGGCCAGGAACAGCACCATCATCGTTGCCCAGACCGACCAGCCGTGGGCCTGATTTTTTGTCATGCGCCCGAGGTAGTAGGTCAGGCCGTTGCCAATCGCGAAGATCGAAAGGATTTGGATGAAGTTGGAAAGCGGCGTCGGATTCTCGAACGGATGCGCGGCGTTCGCGTTCACATAGCCGCCGCCGTTGGTGCCGAGCATTTTGATGGCAATCTGCGAGGCGACCGGCCCTTGTACGATCGCTTGTTCTTCGACGATTTGCTCCTCCATCACCGGTTTGCCGTCAGTCCCTTTGACGGATTCGCCTTTCTCGTTCTTCTTCTCGACGGTGATCTTCATCGGCTCCAACAGCCTGGCTTTGGTGTAAGGCTTGAAATTCTGGATGATGCCCTGCGATACCAGGAAGACGGCGAACACGAGGCATATAGGCAGCAGCAGGTAGTAGGTCGTCCGCACCAGATCGACCCAGAAATTGCCGAGCGTCGTTGCCGAGCGCCGGGCGATGCCCCGCACCAGCGCCGCCGCGATGGCGATCCCAGTGGCCGCCGAGCCGAAGTTGTGGATGACCAGCGCGACCATTTGCGAGAAGTACGACATCGTCGATTCGCCGCCGTAGCTTTGCCAGTTGGTATTGGTGGTGAAACTGACGGCCGTGTTGAACGCCAGATCGGGGCTTACCGCGCCGAATCCTTGCGGATTCAGCGGCAACAGATGTTGCAGGCGCAAGATTGCGTAAGTGAACAGACAACTCACCAGGCTGAAGAGGAGCATGGCAAGCGTGTATTGTTTCCAATCATGCTCTTTGCCGGAGTCCACGCCCATCAAGCGATAGGTAAGTCGTTCCAACGGTTTGATGACCGGGTCAACCCAGGTCCGCCCGTTCGCATCCAGGACTTGGCAAAGGTAAAGCCCCATTGGCTTCGTGATGGCCGCGAGCACGGCGACGTAGAGAGTAAGTTGGAGCCAGCCAGAAGAGGTCATAGTCAATCCTTAGAATTTCTCCGGCCGGACCATGGCCACAAACAGGTAGATGAACAACAATAGGGCAATGGTGCCCACGATGATATTTTCCATAGGCTTCGCTTACAATTTTTCGCAGAAGCGGACGTAAAGGCCGGCGATGATAAAGAACCCCACGACCACCACGACAAAGATGAGGTCATTCATAAAAGATCCTCCGCCACCCCCTGGAAACGCGGGCTGGCGCCGTTCGAATGCCCGCGAAAGTATCGACACTGCTTTTTCACGACACCACTCTGTCACCACATCCGCGCTGGTGGTAATTAAATGAGCGGCAAAAAGCGTTAAAAAGTTGTTAAAACGCTCGGCGACGGCGTCACCAAAAGGAATCGCGTTTCCTGGCGAAAACCTTGGCTGTAAAAATGTCGGGCTTTCTTCGCCGCCATTCCTGCCATTACACTCGGGCGCCAGATGAAGCAGGCTACCGAACATTTGCACGAACCGGTGCTGGCGTTTGCGCGCAAAGATTTTACGACGCTCCAGCAGGACTTGACCGTGCAACAGGCATTGGACGCGGTCCGCCAGCATGGCGTCGGCGAGAAGATCGTCTATTTTTACGTCGTGGATCAGGACCAACGGCTGGTGGGCGTCGTGCCGACCCGGCGCTTGCTGATTGCGCCGCTCGACCAGCGAATCGCGAACCTCATGATTGACCGCGTGGTGGCCATCCCGCACACCGCCACGCTGCTGGAAGCTTGCGAGGCTTTTGTGCTGCACAAATTCTTGGCGTTTCCGCTGGTGGATGAGCAGCGGCGCCTGGTGGGAATCGTCGATGTCAGTTTGTTCACCGCCGAGGTCTTTGACCTCGCCGAGCGAGAACAGATGGACGAGGTGTTCGAGGCCATCGGCTTTCGCGTTTCACAAGTGCGCGATGCGGCGCCCTTGCGGGCGTTCCGCTTTCGTTTCCCGTGGTTGTTGGCCACTATCGGGAGCGGGACCGTTTGCGCTTTCCTCGTGAGCGCCTATGAGCTGACGCTGGCCAAGAGCATCGTGCTGGCTTTCTTTCTGACGCTGGTCCTGGCGCTGGCCGAGAGCGTGGGCATCCAGTCCATGACCGTCACGATTCAGGCCTTGCGCTTCCTGCGGCCCACTTTGCGCTGGTACCTGGCGGCCTTCCGGCGGGAAGCTAAAACGGCTTTGCTGCTCGGCGGGGCTTGTGGCGCGGTGGTGGCGCTGATTGTGTGGCTCTGGCGCGGCCCAGGCTTGGTTGCTCTGGTCATGGGCGCCAGCGTCTTCCTTTCTTTGGGAGCGGCCTGTCTGTTCGGATTGAGCATTCCGGCAGTGCTCCACGCCTTCAAGCTGGACCCAAAGATTTCCGCCGGCCCGGTCACGCTCGCGTTGACGGACGTGTTTACTCTGTTGTTCTATTTTACGTTAGCCGCCTGGCTGCTTTAAAAGGTATGAGCAAACAAGCCAGCTGGCGAGGGGAACCTCGTTTGGCCTCTGCGGCCCCGGTCAGACTTGACTGGTTTGACCGGTCACGTTACATTTCGTTCGACATGAAAGCATCTGAGGCAAAGGCCCGATTTTCCGAACTCCTGCGGCTGGCCAAGGCGGATGGCCCGCAGGAAATCTCCTGGCATGACCAGGAACGGTTCATCCTCGCCACCGAAGCGGATTGGCACGCTCGGCGGCCAGCCGGCCGGAATTCCAAAGGCGGCATCCTCCGACGATGGTACGCCGGCTTCCGCGGCCTGGACGTGGTTGCGCCGCGGCGAAAGCTCAAGGTCCACCGTACGCGCTTATGAAGTTCCTCGTGGACACGAGTCAGTTCTTATTATTGGCTGGTCGGAAATTGGGGTTGCCGTGGTGTATTCAAGTTACGGTTCGCAATTGGCCGCCTCAGCCCACTGTCGGCAGGAACTTCGGTGGCTGACGGACCTTCGTCGCCTGCTCGAAGGCGAACGCCAGCTTGAGCAGCGTCGGCTCGGAGTAAGCCCGGCCAAAGAAAGAAACTCCGACGGGCAATCCAAAGACGTGTCCGGCCGGAACCGTAATGCTCGGATAACCCGCCACCGCCGCGGGAGTCGAACTGCCGCCGGTATCGCGGTCGCCGTAAAGAAGATCAATCTTGTGCGCCGGCCCGGTGGTGGGCGCGACGAGGGCGTCGAGCCGATGCTGGTTCATCACGGCGTCGATGCCCTCCTCTCTCGACAGGCGCCGGTTCTTATCCAGCGCGTCGATATAAGCCTTTTCACTCAGCGGACCTTTCGCTTGCGCTTTGATAAATGTGTCTTGTCCAAAATACAGCAGTTCCTTTTCCTTGTTCCGCTCGTTGAATCCGATGATCTCTTTCAGCGTACGGACGGGCGCGCGCGGTCCAACCCCCGCCAGGTAAGCGTTCAGGCCGGCCTTGAACTCATAGAGCATCACCTCGAATTCTGAATCCTCAAACTTTCCATGCGTGGGGAGGTCTGCCGGGTCCACGATGATCGCGCCGCAACTTTTCATTGTCTCGATCGCCGCCTCGACAACCTTGTCGGCGCCGGCGCGAAGGCCGAAGTGTTTTCGGGCCACGCCGATGCGGGCGCCGTGAAGTCCGCGCGGATCAAGAAACTTCGCGTAATCGGCCTGCGATTTTCCAAGGCTTTGTGCGGTGGCGGCATCGCGTGGGTCGGTTCCGACCAGGGCGCTCAACAGGATCGCGGCGTCGGCCACCGTCCGCGTCATGGGGCCGGCGGTGTCCTGGCTCTGAGCGATCGGGATGATTCCGGCGCGGCTGACCAGGCCGACCGTGGGCTTGATTCCCACGATGCCGTTGAAAGATGAGGGAGAGACGATGGAACCGTCGGTTTCGGTGCCAATCGCCGCCGCGCAAAGGTTCGCGGCCACGGCCACCGCCGATCCGGAGCTGGAACCGGAAGGATTTCGATCCAGCGCGTACGGGTTTTTCGTTTGGCCGCCACGGCCACTCCAGCCACTGGTGGATCGGGAGGACCGGAAATTGGCCCACTCGCTAAGATTGGTCTTCCCGAGAATCACGGCCCCGGCGGCGCGAAGCTTTTGAGCCACGAACGAGTCGCGCGGCGCAAGCGATCCGAAGAGCGCCAAAGACCCAGCGGTGGTCATCATCCGATCCCCAGTGTCCAGGTTGTCCTTGAGCAGGATCGGAACTCCGTGCAGGAGGCCGCGCGGTCCCTTGGCTTTGCGTTCTTTATCGAGCGCACGCGCGATTGCCAGCGCCTCGGGGTTGATCTCGATCACCGCGTTGAGCGCCGGTCCGCTTCGGTCGATATTTGCGATGCGTTGGAGGTACTTTTTCGTGAGCGAGACCGCGGTCTCTTGGCCGAACTTCATCGCCGCTTGGAGGTCGGAGATAGTCGCTTCCTCCAATACGACGGGATTGAGGCGGGACAGAGGAGACGCGGCGCGTGGCCGGTCGAGAGGTTTGGCCGGGGCCGGGCGGACGATCAGTTGCCCGCATCCCAGTGCGGTGATTTGCAGGAAGCTTCTGCGGTTCATAGTTTAGGAACTCTGGGCTTGATTCATTTAGAATATCAAGCCCGGCCCAATCAACTTGACCGAGCGGCTCGAAGCCTCGATGCTCTGGCGAATTTATTAGCCTTTCGCGCGCTAACTGCACGGCCCAGACAAGAAACTGGACCTCACGAAACGCGCAGACGCGGAGCAGCTCATGATGAGACCAGGTCATCGAGGACTCGAAAATCAACGGCACACGAATCCCAAAGGCTGCCGGCGACAATCTTTCGTCGATCCTGCCGCGGCTTGGATCGTCCGATTCGTCGTCAAGGAAACCGGGACGGACGCCGATGCCATCAAATAGGACATGAAAAAGACTGTCGTGACTCAGAAGCGGGGAAGTTCGGAGCCGGTCAACGACCCGGAGCGGATCATCGAGTTCGAGTTCGTCCGCGCGACCGAGAACGCCGCGTTGAATGTCGTCCACTGGCTGGGGCGTGGCGAAAAAGAAAAGGCCGACGCGGCGGCCTGCGACGCCCTCTACGGCGTGTTCGACCTGGTGGAGGTCCGCGGCGAAGTCGTCATCGGCGAAGGCATCAAGGACAATGCGCCCGGCATTTTTCTGGGCGAGAAACTGGGCCGGTGGACGCCGGGGAGTCCGCGTTTCGACATCGCCCTCGATCCGATTGACGGCACGAGCAACCTGGCCAATGGCCTGCCGAATTCGATCTCGGTTATCGCCGCCAGCCACGTGGACGCCGACCACGGCCACGCCATGTGCCACCTGCCGAGCTTCTATTCGCGCAAGCTCGCCTACGGCCCGGCGGTGGTGAATGCGACGTGGGAGGGAATGGAACCGATCTCGTTGAACGATCCCCTGGAGAAGACCCTGCCCACGGTGGCGCGGGCGCTGGGCAAACGCGTGCCTGAGCTGGTCGTGGTCATGCTCAATCGCCCGCGTCACGCCGAATTGATTGCCAGCGTTCGCCGGTGCGGCGCCGCCCTTCGGCTCATCACCGACGGCGACATCACGGCGGCGGTCGCGCCTTCGCTGCCCGACTCCGGCGTGGACCTCTATTGTGGCATCGGCGGCACCCCCGAAGGCATTCTTACGGCTGTGGCGTTGAAATCGCTCGGCGGCGGGATGCAACTGCAGATGTGGCCGCGCGACGACGAGGAACGCGCGCGCCTGGCCGAACAGACGCCGGCGAAGGAATTGGAACGAATCTTCACCTGCGACGATCTGGTAAACGGAGACAGCGCGATCTTCTGTGCCACTGGCATCAGCGACAGCTCGCTCCTGCCCGGGGTGAAGCTTGTGGGAAAAAAGGCCATCACCCACTCAATTCTGATGCGCGCCCGCAGCCGCACGGTGCGCTACATCCGCGCCGTGCACGATCTCGAAAGCAAGACCATCCATCTCCGAAGCGATTCACGCGACCACAAGTTGTAACTCCGGCGCCACCGGGCTACTTGGAGCCGGGTGGGGCCGCCGGCTTCAGCCACCGGTCAAAGAACGCGAAGGCCTCGACGCCGTGCACTTCGTGCGGCCCTTCGAAGACGGAATAGACCGCGCGCTCGCCGATGCCGAGTTTCTCGTAGATTTCCTTCACCGGCTGGAACGCGCGCTCCGAGGCTTCCCAGTAGGCGACGGTGTCTTTGCGGCCCTGTTCGATGAACACCGGGCGCGGGCAAATGAGCGACACCACATCGGCATCATTGAAAAGCCGGAAGTGATTGTTGAAAAAGGCATAATCCTCCGGTGTGTCGATGTAGGCGGTGGAACGAGGCGAGGAGGCGAGCATCTTCGGGATCAAGTCGTTGAAGTGCCCGGAGATGGCGCACGCCGCCACCCGCCGGTCGAGCGCCGCGAGGTTCATCACCGTGCGTCCGCCCCAGGAAATGCCATAGGCGCCGATGCGCTTCGCATCGACGTCGGAGCGCGCGCCGAGGTAGTCCATCAGCCGGACCAGTTTGAACTGTTCGAGCGCCTGAAGCCGTTGCCCGACGAGAATTGCTTTCTTATCCAGCCACTTTCGCTTCGCCGGGCTGTTCATGTCCAGCGGTGCAAAGACCAGAAAGCCGCGCTGCGCGGCCTGGAGGCCGAAGCGATTGTGATAATCGGCCTTGGCGCTAAGACCGCAAACCCCTTCGGGCGTGCCGGCCATGCCGTGAACGCAAATCAGCGCCGGGAAAGGCCCGCGTCCCGCCGGCACGAGCAAGATGCCATACGTCCGCACCTCGTCGAACGCCGCAAACCAGACGCGGTAGGCCTTGTGCGTGGGGAGCTCGGCGATGAGTTGCTCTTGTGGACGGAGCGGCGAGTTCGGGTAGGAGTTGCCGCCGAGCATTTCAAACAACTTCGCGCGCCATGGTTCGACTGATTTTTCGTAATCCTTGATGCTGGAGAAATTGCGCCGCCAGGACCGGGCGCGCTGTCGGTCGGCTTCGTTCACCTGCCGGTCGAAATAGCGGTCGAGTTCCTGGTATTGCGCCTGTTGCTGCGCTTCGACCTCTTCGTCGGCCGCGGTTTGCCCCGGCGAGGCCACTGTGCCGATAGTCAAGCTAAGGCTCACCGAGGCAAGCCGAACCAATGAGGACGTTCTGGTCATGCTTCATCCGGTCAGTTCAACCAGCGGCATGAGCGCGGCGGAGTCGCCGGCCTCCTCGAGTCGCCAAAGCCACGCCAGAACCGCATCCGCTCGCTTCCGACCCAGCCGCGGATCGGCCAGCGCATGGAATTTTGTTTCGACCTCGGCGTCGGTCAGAGGATTGCGGGCGTGGCCGCGCGGATAATCCACCCGCTCGCTTAACGCGCGCCCTCTGCGCAAATGGACCGTGACGATGTTGCCAGTGGCTTCCGGATAACGGGCGCTTAATTCCTCATGCCGCTCCACTTTGACCAGTTGCACCAGAGCCGAGAGCACCGGATCAGCGAGGCGCTCCGCCGTAAACTGCCGCTCGGTCAGTTCCCCATCGGCCAACGTCACGGCCACGAGGTAGGGCAGACTATGGTCAGCGGTCTCGCGGTGAGTAGGGCGCCATTTCTCCGGTTCGCTGCCGATGATGTCCACGGCGGCGCCGTGGCTTTCGATCCGGACGGATTCGATTTGGGCGGTTTCGCCGATTTGCGGACGCAGCTTCAGCGCGGCCTCGATCGCGCTTTGCGCATGGTATTCCGCCGGCCAGAATTTGATGCTGGTCCTTAAGATCATGAAATCGCCGTTGCCGCGGTTCGCCCATTTCTCGACGCGCACTCGCAACGGAACTCCGGTCAACAGTTTTTCAAAGCCCATGTCGCCTTCGAAAATCGGGGCCGGGCCGGTCATCCCCTCGCGCGCCAGCAACGCGGCAAAAATCCCGTGCCGCGCGGCGTTGGCAAAGGCGCAGCCCTTCCAATGCGACAATTCGCCCACGCGGCTTTGCCGCAACGCGGCGCTGGCGACACCGGCAATGTTGACCGCGTGGCGCGTCCGCGCGGTCTCGAGCCGCATCAATCGCGCCGCCGCCAAGGCCGACGAGAAGGCGCCGTAGGTCACATGATCCCAACCTCGGGCGCGCAGGCTGGCCGCGTCGCAAAGCCGGCACTGGACTTCGTAGGCGAGCGCGATGGCGAGGAGCAACTCACGGCCATCCGCCTGTTCGGCCTCGGCGATGGCCAGCGCGGCGGGGATGTTGTCGCTGGGGTGCGCCGGCTCTTTTGAGAGATAGGTGTCGTTGTAGTCCAGGTAACGGACCAGACAGCCATTGGCAAACGCCGCCCAATCCGGCGGGGCGCGATGCCGCGTGCCCAGCAAGGTCGCGCCGCGCCCGGCGGTAAAGGCCGACGCCACTCGCCGCGCGATCGCGCACGGCTCGGCATTCCACGCCCCGAGCGCGCAGCCGACGGAGTCGATGACGCGACGCTTGACTTCGCGCACGACAGGCGCCGGCAGGTCCTCGAACTTCAGTCCGACCGCGTAATCCGCCAGTTGTTCCGCGAGAGTTTTCATGTCCGTTGTGTCCTTATACTGAATTAATCGCCCAACGGTTCAAATGGACGGCCGAAAATGTCCCACCAACTCGTGCAAGCGTGCTGTGATCTGGCCCAATGAGCAATGCTCAACCGTGCGGACAAGCTCGGCGAAAACGTTGCCGCCGCCCTCCACGACGTTGGCCAGCTCGTCCAGCGCGCGCCCGGCCTTGGCGCGATGACGCCGTTTGAATTTCTCCAGGCGATCGACCTGAAGCTGCTTTTTTTGGCGCGGTGCGCGGACGACTTTCATCGCGCGTAGATCCTTCGCGGCCGCGCGATAGCGGTTCAAACCGATGACCGGACGGATGCCCTCGTCGATCTGTTGCTCGTAGCGATGGGCGGAAGCTTGGATCTGGCTGCGCTGGTAACGGTGTTCGATGGCCGCCAGCACGCCGCCCAGCCGGTCAATCTGGCGAAACTCCTCCAAGCTTCCTTTCTCCACGGCTTGCGCGACGATTGCCATTCCGGGCGAACCCCCCAGGGTGTTCATCATCCACTTGAAGAGACCGCTTTCTTCCAGAAGGATGGACTGGGCTTGCGCGGCGAGGCGGACATACTCTTCGCTCGGCGTCGTAAACGGTTCGTCGGCGCTGTTGCTGTGGCAGGAGTTGGTGGCGTTGACGCAGGCGAGCGTCAGTTCGATGGCGGTGCGGGTAAGGTTGTTTTTAAATTCCTGGGTGATCAGGGAGCGGCCGCTGGTTTGAATGTGCAGCTTGAACCGTTGCGCCCCGGGGCCAGCGCCGAAAACGTCGCGCATTCCAATCGCCCAGAGTTTGCGGCAAACCCGGCCCAGCGCCAGGTACTCGATCTCCAGCCCGCCATCGAGAAAAAAGGACAATCGCGGTCCAAACTGATTCACGTCGAGGCCGCGCTCGCGGAACAGTTCGACGTAAGTGAAGCCGTTGGCGAGCGTGAAGGCCGCCTGCTGGACCGGCGTCGCGCCCGCCTCGGCGATGTGATAGCCGCTAATGGAAATCGGATACCAGCGTGGCATCTGCGCGGTCGCAGACTCGACCATGTCGGTGAGAAACCGTAGCGATGCTTCCAGCGGGAAGATGATCTCATTCTGCGCCTGCACCTCCTTGAGAATGTCCGCCTGAATGGTGCCGCGCAGCTTCGGAATAATCCCGGGTCCGAAGCGGCGTTTGGCCGAGGCGAGGTACATGGCCAGGACGATCGGGGCGGGCCCGTTAATGGTCATGGAGACGGAGAAATGTTCGTCGCCGAGCGGGAACCCGGCGTAGAGCCGTTCAAGGTCTTCGAGCGTATCAACCGCCACGCCGCCTTCGCCGATTTTCCCAAAGACGCCGTCCGCGTCGCTATCCAGGCCGTAGAGCGTCGGCCCATCGAAGGCGGTGCTCAGGCGGATGCTTTTTTGCTGTCGGGTCAAATAGTGGAAGCGCTCGTTGGTGTCCTCGGCCAGACCGAAGCCGGCGAAGAGGCGCGTCGGCTCCTCCGCCTTCTGCGGGGCCGCGTTCGCCAGATACATCTCCGGATAGGCGCCGTTGACAAATGGAAATTCGCCGGGCAAGCCCTCGTCGTGGAGATAACGAGCGACCTCACCGGCTTCATCGGTCTGGGGCAGGGCCAGGCGCGGAAGTTTCAAACCGGTGTGCGTGGTGACTTCGGCAATGCCGGCGCGGACCGCCTGCCAGCGCCGGAGAATTTCCTCACGGAATTGGGGATCGCTCCGCGCGCATGCGACCTGCTGCTCGACCAGACGGCAGTGCGCGTCAACTGCATCGACGATCTGCGCCAACACGCTCATGGCTTCAACAACGCAAAGAGTTGGTCCACGCCGGCGTCGCGATGGCGCTTGGCGACAGTCAAGCACAGCTTCTGGCCGCGCTGGTTGAGGGCCAGGCGTTGCTCGATTTCGGCGGCGGCGGTTTTGGCTCCCGCCAGATCGGATTTGTTGATCACCACAATGTCGGCCACGTCGAGCATCACGATCTTCTGAAGCTGGAGACGGCTGCCGTAATCGGGGCTCATCACCAGGATGGTCTTGTCCACCAGCTCGCTTCCAAACGGCATGGCCTCCTGGCCGACGCCGACGGTTTCGACCAACACCAGATCGAAGCCGGCATGTCCGAGCCATTGCAAACAACGCTCGGTGGCCGGCGACAAGCCTCCCGCCTGGCCGCGCGTTCCGAGGCTGCGCATGAACACCCGATCGTCCTGCGAATAAATCATCGTCGCCCGGTCTCCCAGCAGCGCCCCCTGGCCAATCAGGCTGGGGTCGTGCGAGAGAATGGCCAGCCGCGAGCGCGGATTGGAGCGCAGGAAACGAAGCGCGAGTTCATCAATCAAAGTCGTCTTACCAGCGCCGCCAGGCCCGGTGATGCCAATAGTGGGAGACCGGCTGCGCGCGGCGAGCGGCGCCCCGGCAGCGCCGCCTTCGACCGCAGTGAGATGGCGGGCAATATCGCGCGCGGAGTGAGGGGCTATCTCTCCGGTCGAAGGAACCCGTGTCTTAGCCGGAGCGCCGTAAGTCTTCTTCACGAATTCCAACACCTCCACGAGCGAAGTGCCGGCGAAGAATATTTCATCCACCCCTTGCTTTTTCATCCGCGCGGCGTCCGCGGCCGTGATGGTGCCGCCGCCGCCGCCGAAGACGCCAATGTCGTCCGCGCCTTGCTCTTTCAGCCGGTCGATCACTTCGGCGAAGAACTCGACGTGGCCGCCGTTGTAACTGGAGATGCCGATGGCGCGCACGTCCTCCTGGATGGCCGCCCGCGCGATGTCGGCGGCCGAGCGATGGTATCCGAGGTAAATGACTTCGATGCCGTGGCGAATGAATTCCAGGTTGAGAGTGTTGATGGCGCTGTCGTGCCCGTCGCAGATCGGAACGGCGGTCAGGAGGCGAAGCGGGAGACCGTGAGCCTCCGCTGTTGATTTTTGGGACCGTTTCGCTTTCATCCGCTCTGGCAGGAACTCTACTCCAGAGTTCCTTGGCCGGCAAAGCCGGCAGAGAGTATGATCGAGACGATGAAAGACGCATTCGATTTCTCGGGCAAGGTGGCGCTGGTGACGGGCAGTTCGCGCGGCATCGGCGCGGCCATCATCACCGCCTTGGGTCAACAGGGCGCGCGCTGTGCGGTCAACTACGTGGCCGACGCGCAGGGCCGGAACAAGGCGGACGCTGACCGGGTGGCGCAGCCGCTCCCCGACGCGTGCGTCATCCAGTGCGACGTGGGCAATCCGGAGCAGGTCAGCGCGATGATGAAACAGGTGAACAAGGAATTCGGCGGACTGGACATCCTGGTTAACAACGCGGGCGCTTTGCTGGATCGAAGCATCAAGAAGATGACCGCTGCGGAATGGGAAACCGTGCTCCGGGTGAATTTGACCGGCGCCTTCAACTGCCTCCAGCAGGCGATCCCGATTTTGCGGCCGGGAGGCCGCGTGGTAAACATCTCCTCGGTCAGCGGCCAACTGGGCTTTTTCGGGCAGGCCAATTACGCCGCGAGCAAGGCCGGTTTGATGGCGCTGACCAAAGTTGCGGCGCGGGAGCTGGCCCGGCAAAACATCACCGTGAACGCCATCGCCCCGGGCTTCATCGACACCGAGATGAGCCGGAGCATGCCCGAAGAGGTCGCCAAACAATTCCTCGCCCAGGTTCCGCTGGGGCGCTACGGCAAGGTCGTGGACGTGGTTTTCCCGGTGCTCTGTCTCTGCTCGCGATATGCGGCATACATCACCGGCCAGGTCATTCACGTAAGCGGCGGGTTCTACATGGGGTGAACGGCCGATGGGCTGAATCGCTTCAACGGTCGGTGCCCCAGATCATTACCACGATGGTCGTCACGCTGCCGCCCATGTTGAAGGTGAGCATGCGTTTGGCCGCCGGGACCTGGCAGGCGCCGGCCAGGCCAGCAAGTTGGCGATAGGCGTCCACCACCTGGCGCACCCCGGTGGCCCCCACGGGATGGCCATCGCCCATGAGACCGCCGCCCGCATTGACCGGCAGCGCGAACGCCGGAGTCCCGGTGGCGAGTTGGGCGCGGACGGAAGGCAGGGCCGTTGCTCCGGTCTCCAGCAGCTTGGCGCCTTCACCGCGCGGCGCAAACCCAAGGATTTCGCAAGCGACGATTTCTGAAATCGAGAAACAATCATGGACCTCGGCCGCTTGCAGATCGCGCGGTTTGACATGGGCCATGGCATACGCTTGCTCGGCCGCTTTTCGCGCGCAGGAAAAATCAGGCGCGTCCTTCTTTTCCAGCGGCAAGTGGTCCGTGGCATGGCCGTAGCCAAGCAGGCGGACGCCGGGCCGCGCCGGCAACTTCTTCAGAAAACGGGCCGAGCACAAAACGACCGCCGCCCCGCCGTCGGTAATCTGCGAACAATCACTCACCTTCAAGGGCGGCGCGACACGCGGGTTGGTTTCAGACGCCACGCAGGCTTCTTTCAACGAGAGCGTGGAGTCGCGCATTTGGGCGAGCGGGTTGAGCCGGGCGTGCGCGTGGTTTTTGACGGCGACGCGCGCCAGTTGTTCTTCGGTCAGCCCGTAGCGCTCCTTGTAAATCTGCGCGATGCGGGCAAAGAGCTTGGGGAACATGAACTCGCCGTATTGCGGCCCTTCCAGGTGATAGTCGCCCGCTGCCGCCAGAACTGCGGCGCCTTCCGCCGGCGGCATGGTCTTTTGCTGCTCCGCACCGACGACCAAAACGACATCACGAAGCCCCCCCATGATTTGTTGGGCGGCCGTCAGCACCGCCACGCCGCCGGAAGCACAAGCCGCTTCCACGTGCAAGGTGGGCAGGCCACGCAACCGGTCGTCGATCTCGGTGAGGAAAGCACCCAGATGAAGCTGCCGGGTGAAGAGCCCGCTGGCAAAATTACCCACGACTCCGGCCGCGATGTCCTGGGGATCAATGCCGGCGTCCGCGATCGCGGCGCGGCCGGCTTCAAGAATAATATGGCGGATGGTCTTGCCCTCTTTCTTGAAGTTGCGCTTGAAGTCAGTGCGCCCGGCGCCAATGACGTAAACCGGTTCAGCCATAATTGTTCGCCTTTTTCAAAATAACCCGCCCTCGCCAGGAAGCAACCCGGCAACCGTGCCGACCGCCTAAAGGCTGCCACGAAGGCGATTGCCAAAAGCGATTCGACGCAATGGCCCTCCGCAGGAGCGTCGCCTACTCTATGCCGGCGGTAGCCGAAAGGCACGGCGATTTGCCAGGCACTTTTAACTGTGCGAATCTTGCCGGTCTGGACATTGAAAAACTGAAACGTGGCCGGGCATCCGATTCGGTCTCAAGCAAACCCGGTTGGTGAACGATGTCTAGTTTGTGAACGTGGAATGAATGTCGATTCCCCACCGGGGCGGCTGGTTGAGCCGGGCACTCCGCGCGAGCGGGTGATTCTGGAGCAAGTGACGGACTTCTGCCGCGCGGAAGTGGAACCGCTTTGCGAGCAGTGGGAGAAGGAGGAACAACTGCCGCGCGCGATCTTCACCAAGGCCGGCAAGCTCGGGCTGATGGGACTCATGGCTCCGCCGGCGCTTGGCGGCCTGGGGGTGAGCTTCACGGCTTATACCCGGATCATTGTCGAACTGGCGCAGCACTGCGCGGCCCTGGCGCTCGACATCGCGACGCACAATTCGCTTTGTCTGGGACACATCCTGACCTTCGGTTCCGAAGCGCAAAAGCGAACTTGCGTGCCGCCGCTGGCGAGCGGCGAATGGCTCGGCGCGTGGGCGTTGACCGAACGGCAGGCTGGCAGCGACACTGGCAGCATCGAGACCACGGCCGCGCCGGCCGAAGCGGGTTGGGAGCTGACCGGGCACAAAATGTTCATCACCCAGGGAGAGCGAGCCGATCTTTTAGTCGTCATGGCCCGCACCGGAACGACCGCGGGAGGGAAAAAGGAAATCAGCGCTTTTCTGGTCCGCAAGGATCAAGTCCATCCAGTGCGCCGGATTCCCACCCACGGCATGAGAGCCAGTGACACGTCCGAGATTCGCTTCGAGCGCGCTCAGGCGCAACTCCTTGGCGGGCGCGGCCACGGGCGCGAAAACGCTTTGGCCATGCTCGACCGCGGCCGCATCGGCATCGCGGCGCTCGCCGTGGGCATTGCCAAAGCGGCGCTGGACGCCGCAGTGCGCTATGCCCGCCAGCGCCGGCAGTTCGGCCATCCGCTCGCGGACTTCCAAGCCATCCAATGGCAGCTCGCCGACTCGGCCACCGAACTCGAGGCGGCGAGATTACTGACGCTCCAAGCCGCCGACGCGCAGGACCAAGGACTCAACTCAACCAAACAATCTGCGATGGCCAAGCTCTTTGCGTCGGAGGCGGCCAACCGCATCTGCAATCGCGCGCTCCAAATTCATGGCGGTTACGGGTACAGCCGCGACTACCCGCTCGAGCGCTATTTGCGCGATGCCAAGCTTTGCGAGATCGGTGAAGGCACGTCCGAAGTTCAGCGGCTGGTGATCGCCCGGCAGGTGCTGAAAGAACCGTAATGAAGCAGGCCGGCGCCCAAGGTCTGCGCCGGGCGCATGGCCGGGCAGCGGCCTGGCGAACGCGCTCGCCGCTCGGCGCGGGCGATTTCCGGCAGTAACCGCGCGGCGGCTGGCCGCGACGGAAATGCGGTGTTACGTTTTGGCATGAGCGAAGAACCGCCAGCGCACTTCAATTTCGCCCAGGACGTCATGGATCGCTGGGCGCGGGAACGGCCGGAAGCCTTGGCGCTGTGGTGCGTCGAGGAGGGCGGACACGGCGAACAGAAATTGACCTTCGCCCAACTTGCGGAAAACTCCCGGCGCGCCGCGAGTTTGTTCCACAGTCTGGGGCTTGCCCGCGGCGATCGGGTGCTGATCATTTTGCCCCGGGTGCCGCAGTGGTGGATCGCGATGCTCGGCTTGGTGCGATTGGGAGCGGTGCCCATCCCCGGCACGCCGCTGCTCACGGCCAAAGACATCCGCTATCGCGTCGAGACCGCCGACGCCAGCGCCTTGATCACCGACGCCGAAGGCGCGACGAAGGCCGAAGGCATTCCTCTCCCACACCGCATCCTCGTCGGCGCGGAGCGGCCCGGCTGGGTCAACTTCGATGCGGGCCTTGGCGGTGCGGACCCGAACTTTGTCACCGAGCCGACCCGCAGCGACGAACCGGGCATCATATATTTCACCAGCGGCACCACCGGCCAGCCGAAGATGGTGTTGCACACCCAGGCGAGCTACGGGCTTGGCCACCGGCTGACCGGCCAGTGGTGGCTCGATCAGAGGCCGGAGGACGTTCACTGGTGCATGACCGACACCGGCTGGGCGAAGGCCGCCTGGTCGTGCTTCTTCGGTCCATGGCAGATGGGCGCGTGCGTGTTCGCGGTGGATGCGCGGGGCAAGTTTGATCCGGCCGAGGCGCTGCGAACCTTGTCGGCTTATCCGATCACGACCTGGTGCGCGCCGCCGACGGCGCTGCGCCTGATCGTGCGGGAAGATTTGAGCGCGTACCGTTTTCCGCGCTTGCGGCATTGCGTCAGCGCGGGCGAACCGCTCAACCCGGAGGTGATCGCGGCGTGGAAGGCCGCCACGGGCCACACGATCTATGAAGGATACGGCCAGACTGAGACCGTGGTGCTGATCGGAAACTTCCGTTCGCGCGGCGACGAAGTGCGGCCCGGCTCGATGGGCAAACCAACGCCGGGCTTCACCGTCGCGCTGCTCGATGAGGAGCTGAATGAATTGCCCGCCGGCGCGGAAGGCGAGGTGGCCGTGCGCGTGAAGCCGCGGCGGCCGCTCGGGCTGTTCGGCGAATACTGGCGCAACCCCGAGGAGAACCGGGCGCGCTTCCGCGGCGATTGGTATCTGACGGGCGACCGCGCTACCCGCGACGCGGATGGCTACTACTGGTTCGTCGGCCGAGCCGATGACGTGATCAAAAGCGCCAGCTATCGCATCGGCCCGTTTGAAGTCGAGAGCGCGCTGATCGAGCATCCGGCGGTGCTCGAGGCGGCGGTGGTGGGCAAGCGCGACGAAGTCCGCGGCCAGATCGTCAAGGCGTTCGTCGTGTTGCGCAAGAGCCACGCGCCCGGCGATGAACTGAAGCGGCAGTTGCAGGAGCACTGCAAAGCGTTGACCGCGCCCTACAAATATCCGCGCGAGATCGAGTTCGTGGCCGAACTGCCCAAAACCGTCAGCGGCAAAATCCGGCGGATGGAATTGCGCCGCCGGAAGTAGTCCGAGGAATTACTCCCGGCAGTCTGTTGCCATGCCAGAGTCATCGCTGACTTAGTACGGCGTTTCATAAGTCCAGAAAGAGGCAATCGGTCAATAGTTAAGACGCGTGGGACTGATCCCTTCATGAACAATTTCATGGTCAAGTCGAATCGGCTTTTGGAGAAGCGCTTTCGCTTTTCTCTACTCGGCTTCCTTTGGTGCGATTGGCGAAAAGAACTATCGACAAAACCAGCACAGTCAAAAACACAGCTAAAATACAAAGGCTCGCTTGAAACTCATAGCCAGATTTGGCGTATGAGATATGCTCTTTTAACTGATCGAGTGATTTTTGCGTGAGCGCGTCGGCAGAAGGAAGCATTCCCGTTTGCAATTCCTCCAATGCAACTTTCAGATGGCCGATGGGGGTCGGTGCGTCGAACAACAGAAACAATAAAAAGCAGGCTTGAACAACACACAGCAGCACAAGCAGAGCTTTCTTTTGCATAGTTTTTTTACCGAGGTAAGTAACCTGGGATTGGCACGCTAACAGGAATGTTGTTGACGTTGCTGGTGGGATTTGGCAGCGGTGCGTCTCGAATCGTGTTCGGAGTCAGCGAAGTGTATCCCCACCATAAGGTAAAGGGGTCGCCACGCTTTTTAAGGTTTTGCTTCATACAATCGACGGGCCACGTTTGCCCAGGTGCCCATCGCCAGTTGTTCCGCCATCCACTTGAGCGTCATGGTCATCTCCCGGCGCAGCCGCAGCGCGATCGGCACCTTCCGCTTATCCCCTTTGCGCCACCGTGTCAATTGGGCCCGCGTCCAGCGGCGGCGCCGCAGTTCCAGTTCGACAATCCTCAGGGCCGTCTGTTCCTCGGACCTCGCCAGCTCTCGCTTAGCAGCCTGTTCAGAAAGTAGCAGCCGACGTGAGGAGGCTCTCATATCGCTTTGGTTTCGGAGGAAACTTGAGCCTCGTTAGCTCGGCTGCTACAAGTAGTGTCGTTTTTCAACGGGCTGTTAGGCGAATTTTTTTGCCGGAGCGGCCGGTTGATACTCCCGCCGGGCGTGGCCGGTGTAGAGCGAGCGCGGCCGAATGAGGCGGTTGTGGTCGTGCTGCTCGATGATATGGGCGCACCAGCCGGCGATGCGCGAGCAGGCAAAGATCGGGGTGTGCAGTTCCGGCGGCAGGCCGAGCAGATCAAACACCGGGGCGGCGTACAAATCCACGTTGGCGCAAAGATGTTTCTCGCGCTCCATGATCGCTTCGAGTTTCTCGCAAATGGCCACCCACTGTTCCCGGCCAAAGCGGCTGGCGAGTTGCCGCCCCAGTTCCCGCATGATCGGCACTCGCGAATCGCCCTTGCGATAGACCCGATGGCCGATGCCCATGATTTTTTCCTTGCGCGCCAGCCGTTCCATCACCCACGGCTCGGCCCGGTCAGCCGAACCGATGGCCCGCAGCATCTTCATGGTCTCCTCGTTGGCGCCGCCGTGCAACGGCCCTTTGAGCGCGGCCAGGCCGCTGGTGACCGCGGCATAGATGTCCGCCATCGTCGAGGCGGTGACGCGCGCGGCGAAGGTGGAGGCGTTGAATTCGTGGTCGGCATAGAGCACCAGGATGGTGTCGAACATGCTCGTGCGCCACATCTCGGGAACTTCGCCGCTGAGCTGGTAGAGGAAATTGCCGGCGTGGGTGAGATCGGTCTTGGCTGGAAGCGGCTCGTGGCCGCGGGCGATGCGCCAACCGAAGGTGATCAGCGTGGAGACTTTGGCAATGAGCCGCACCGCTTTGCGCAAGTTGGCCGCGTGCGAATGGTCGTTCAACTCCGGATCGAATGACGCGAGCATCGACACGCCGGTGCGCAACAGGTCCATCGGGTGCGCGGCGGCGGGAGTCAGCCGGAGCATTTCGATGACCGCCGGCGGCAGCGCCCGTTCCTCGGCCAGTTGGCGGGTGAAGGAAGCGAGTTCGCTGGTCGTCGGCAATTCGCCGTGCAGGAGCAGCCAGGCGACTTCTTCGAAGCTGGCGCGCCAGGCCAGCTCATGAATGTCATAGCCGCGGTAGAGCAAGCCCGCGTTTGGGTCCACCCAACAGATGGCCGATTCGCCGGCGATCACTCCTTCCAGGCCCGGGCTATAAGCTGGTTTGGTTTCGTCACTCATGGTGCGTTGAACGGGTTGAATCGCATAATCGAACGATCCCTCGTAAAAATAGCCGCGAACTCGATTTGTAGCAAATCGCTTCGCCTGCTTTTCAAGCTCGGCCAGGGCTGCATCAAGCTCTCCATCCTCTCCCCGCGAGGAACGAGTGGGGAGAGGACCGCGGAGAGGGGAAACCAATAAAAACGCACCTCCTCTCCCCAACCCTCTCCTCCATCCGATGGAGGAGAGGGCTGGAGTTTGGCTCTTCTTTTTTCATTTGATGCTGAGAAAGATGGCGGATTCGAGAGGGTGATCGCATTTTATGCCGTTCTGGTCGCGGTCGATTTTTTGGGAGAAGCCGGCAATATTGGTTTTGAGCGAGTGGGCCCAGAGTTCGTAACGCAGTTG
>WNGQ01000486.1_pt1 | contig 54056 bp, 48 predicted proteins | sample 5407661 | NCBI WGS metagenome assembly WNGQ01 (sample SAMN13153382, study PRJNA577476) | soil metagenome | isolation source: 60 cm soil or saprolite under Garry oak tree replicate 2 | place: USA:California | collected 2016-06-15 | reverse complement strand
CCGGCTTCGGGATCACCCAGAACGCCACCTTCGCGCTGCTGATCGACCGCGCCCCGGCCTCCGGCTACGGCACCGCCAGCGCCCTGTGGAACCTGGCCTACGACGCCGGGTACGGGGCCGGTCCCGTCGCGTTCGGCATATTCGTAGGCTGCACCGGCTACCCGGCGGCCTTCGCCCTCACCGGGATGCTGATGCTGGCCGCGCTGGCACCCGCCATCCGCGACCGCCACGCGTGACCGCACAACCGACAGCCCACGATCCCGCTGACCCCGCCACCGGCCGCAGTTCACAGCAGCCCCGCTAGCTGATCAGCTGGGCGATCGCGGCGTACTGGCAGGTCGCGGCGAGGCAGACGAAGGCGTGGAAGACCTCGTGGTAGCCGAACACTGACGGGGACGGGTCGGGCCGGCGGTGGCGGTAGCACAACGCGCCGGCGGTATAGAGCAGGCCGCCGGCCAGGACCAGCGTGGCCGGCGCCACACCAGCGTGGATCCATATGCCGGGCAGGGCCAGGGCGGCTACCCAGCCCAGCCCGACGAATACCGCGCCGACCAGCAGCTCGGGCGCGCTCATCCACCTCAGGTGGACCGCGGCCGCGGCGGCGGCCAGCGTCCACACGGTGATCAGGCAGGCCAGCCCGAACGCCCCGGGCGAGGTCAGCAGCAGCACCGGAGTGGCCGTGCCCGCGATGAGAAAAAAGATCATCATGTGGTCCAGGCGCTGCATCCGGGCCCGGCCCGCCTGGGTCCAGCGGCCCCGGTGATACACGGCGCTGACCCCGAACAGGGCGCTCACGCTGGTCGCATAGATGGCGCCTGCGGTGATCCGCTGCGCCCCGTGCGCCCCGGCCAGCAACAGCGGCCCGGCCACCACCGAAAGCCCGAACCAGACCAGGTGCAGCCAGCCGCGCAGCACCGGCCGGGCGTAATAGATGCCGCGGCGGGCGTCGAAGAACACCTCCGCATCCCGCGGGCCCGGCTCCTCCGGCATGGAACCCGTCCAGGTCATCGAGGCCTCCGCTCCCGGCCGCTCCGGCGAGATGCCGCCCGCCGACGCTGGCCCTGTAGGGTCAGATGAGGATATCGGCCTGCTGAGTCCGGATCGGGCTGCATGCTCGACCGGTACGTCGACCGGCTGGCCACGATCGCCCCCGAAGACCCCGCCGCCTATGCCGCCCGGGGCGCAGCGCCTCATCAACGAGGGCTACCTGCCGCCGACGGATTGACCGCATAAGCTCGGGCGGTGACCGGCGCAGGGGCCGGAGTCTGAGGCGCGCGGCTGGCTGGACCGGCCCGCCGCCGTCACGAGCGACTGAGAGAGAGCGAGTATGGGTATCGACAGGCCTGAGATCGATTTCCCCGGCGGCGAACCGCCGGCCGAACTGCAGATCACCGACATCTGGGAAGGTGATGGCGGCCAGGCGAACCCCGGCGACACGGTCAAGGTTCACTATGTCGGGGTCTCCTACTCCACCGGGGAAGAGTTCGATGCGAGCTGGAACCGAGGCGATCCCCTGCAGTTCCGGCTCGGCGCCGGGCAGGTCATCGCCGGCTGGGACCAGGGCCTGCAGGGCATGAAGGTCGGCGGCCGCCGCCAGCTGATCATCCCCCCGGGCCTGGCCTACGGAGACCGGGGCGCCGGGCAGGCGATCGCTCCGGGCGAGACCCTCATCTTCGTGTGCGACCTGGTTTCGATCTGATCAACGCCCCGGGTTCAGTCGGGCAACTCGATCGGCCCGATGTCGGCGAATACGTCCCCCGGTCCGGGGTTGTCGGGGTGGGTTCGGCCGCCTAGGTGGTGCATGATCCCCCAGACCGCGTTCAGCGAGGTCTGGACCGCGCCCTCGGCCCACGCGGGTGTCCAGGCGACGTCGTCTCCGGCGAGGAAGATGCCCTGCTGTTCCGGCGGCATGCGATCTTGCCTGAAATGGGCGTACATGCGCTGGTTGTATCGGTAGTGCCCGGGCAGCGCTCCCTTAAACGCCCCCAGGAAGTGCCGGTCGGCCTCCCAGGACACGGTGATCGGGTCACCGACGATGTGGCCGGCGATGTCGACGTCCGGATAGATCTTGCTCAGGGCGTTCAGCGCGAGCCGGACCCGGCGGTCGACCGGCTCGGGCAGCATCTTCAGCGCGTCGCTCATCCAGGAGTACGTCAGGCAGATCACGCCCGGCTGGTCGGGACCGTTGTCGAACAAGTAGGTGCCGCGGGTCAGCCGGTCGGTCAGCGTCATGCTCATGACGTCGCGGCCGGTGCGCGGGTCCGTGTCCTTCCAGAACGGCCGGTCGACCATCACGAAGGTCTTGGAGGACTGCATGTAGCGCGTGCGGTCCAGGGCCGCCCAGATCTTCTGGGAGAACAAGGACTCCTCGCATTCGATCTGCGTGGTGAGCAGCCAGCTCTGGCACGTCACCAGCACCGCCGCGTACCGGCGGGTGTCACCCCAGGCGTCGGTGACCGCGATCCGGCCATCGCCCTCACGCGTGATCCGCGCGACGCCAGCCCTGGGCGCGCCGGAGTGCAGCGAGGCCAGCGAGGTACCGGCGGGCCAGTGGGCGAGCCGGGGCGCGGGGTGGCGCCAGATCCCGCGGGGAACCTGCTCGGCGCCGCCGACCACCAGCCGCTGGTTCTCGTCGCAGTTGGTCATCACGACCCGGAAGATCTCCAGCATGGAGTTCGGAAAGTCCGAGTCCCAGCCGCCGGTGCCGAACCCGACTTGGCCGAAGACCTCGCGGTGGTGATACGACAGCGAGGAGAACGCCTTCGAGCTCGCCACGAAGTCATAGAACGTGCGGTCGTCCCAGCGGAGCACCAGGTCGTTCCACAACGACTTCAGCGTCCTGGCGTCGCGGGCCCGGATCGCGTCCTGGATGGCGGTGTAGCGCACATCCTCAAGCGCCTGCGCCCATGCGTCGGCGACCTCGGCGAACAGCGGGGGGAGGTCGTCCAGCGCGCGCGCATAATGCGTGACGCCCTCAAGATCGATGACCGTGCTGCCGGCCGCCTCGGTCAGCGGGTTGGGGAACGGCCGGGTCTGCAGGCCCAGCATGTCGACGTAATGGTAGAAGGACGTGGACGACACCGGGAACCGCATCCCGCCCAGTTCCGCGACCACGCCGTCGGCTCCCTCGAACGCCTGCGAACGCAGCCGCCCGCCCATCCGCGAGGCCTCGTAGATCACTGGCTTGACGCCGAGCCTCATCAGCTCGTACGCGGCGACCAGCCCGGAGATGCCAGCGCCGACGACCGCGACCTCTTCGCCATGACGTTCGGCCGGGATCGAGCCCAGGCCGGCCGGGTGCGCGATCCAGTCGTCGAACGGGAACGGGAAGTCCGGGCCGAACATCGTGACCGGACCCATCTCGCCATGGGAGGCATCGCGGCTCTGTTCGTTCAGCATCAAGGCGCCTAACGCCGGCGGTGGAGGCCTGTTACGCGTGAGGATACGCAGGACCGCGCCGTCGATTCAATTACTGGCCGGCTGTCATGCGGCGGGCGCGGAGCGTGAAGCCCCGCAATACCGAACAGAACTGCTGCCACCCTAAACGAGCGCGGTCTTTGTGCCACAGTGTGGTTGTGGCCGGGTTCGGGCTGGTGCGGCGGTCTCCTGGGTTGGCCGGGCTGCTGGCGGCTCAGACCGTTAGCCCGCTCGGCGACGCGATGGCGACGACTGTCTTGATCCTGCACGTGCAGCGAGCCACGGGCAGCGCGACAGCGGTCGGGCTGCTGTTGTTCGTGCAGGCGATCCCGCCGCTGGCCGCGCCGTTGGCGGGCGTGATCGCGGACCGGTTCCCGCCGGGTCGCCTGCTCAGCGTCGGCTGGCTGGCCCAGGCGGTCCTGGTTGGGCTTCTGGCGCTGCTGTTGCCGCCGCTGGGAGTACTCCTCGCGGTGGTCTTCGTCCTGGCCCTGGTCGATACGCCGCTCTCCGCGGCGGTCGGCCGGTGCATCCCGGCTGTGGTGGCCGATGACGATCTGGTCGCGGCCAATGCCCTGCGAAGCGGGGTGTGGGAACTGGGAACGGTGCTAGGTCCGCCGCTGGCCGGATTGCTGTTCGCCGCATCCGGTGCCCGGCTCGTGCTGGGCCTGGATGCTCTTTCCTTCCTCGTCGTGGTCCCCCTGGCCCTGCGCCTGCCGGCGCTGGCGCGGGACACCGACGACCGGTTTCGCCCCTCGTTCGTCCGCGACGCCCGCGACGGGCTCGCGTTCGTCTGGCGCACGCCCGCTGTCCTGGCCATCGCCCTCGGCTTCTGGGTCGTGGTGCTCTTCTCCGCGCCCGATGACCTCATCCTCCCGTTCCTGGCCACGTTGACCTTCAGGGCCGGCCCGGTCGCCGTCGGCGTGCTGCTCGCGGCGGCGTCGGCGGGCCTGCTGGCCGGCCTGTTGCTCGTCCGTCCGGCCGGCCGGCGGCTGGGGGTAACCGGGGCCATAGTGGCCGGGTTCGCCATCATGGCCACCGGAAACCTGCTGACCGCGGCGGCGCCCTGGCTGATTGCCGCTTTCGCCGCCCAGGTGCTCCGCGGCCTGGCGATCCCCCTGGCGGACACGCACGTGACAACGTACCTTCAGCGCACCACGCCTCCCCGGCTGCTTGGCCGGGTCCTCGCCAACGTCTACGGCGGGGTGGGCGTCGCGGCAGCCGCCGGCTACCTCGTCGGGGGCCCAGTCGTTGATGCCACCTCCCCGCGCACGGCCTTCGTGATAGTCGGCTGCGGCGGCCTGGCGGGCGCGGCCGTCACTGCCGTATTGCTCCGCAATGCGCGGCGTCAGCCCGGCCCTCAACCGCCGTGATCAGCTGCCGAGGCCGCGGCCGCCGTCGACGACGATGCGCTGGCCGGTGATGAAGCCGGCGTCGTCGGAGGCGAGGAAGCTGACGGCGTGGGCGATGTCGCCGGGAGTTCCCATCCGCCCGGCGGGCACCGAGGCGAGGTAGGCGTTCCTGATCTCGCCGGAGACGTCCGCGTGGCGCTCGACGGGGATGAAACCGGGGGCGACCGTATTCACGGTGATACCGAACGGGGCGAGCTCACGGGCCCAGCTACGGGCCAGGCCTATCTGTGCGTTTTTGGCCGCGGCGTAGGCGGACCTGCCGGGAGGCGGCCGGTGGGCTGGCCACAGCCGCCGTCAGGTGAGAAAATGCTGCCATGGCCGGTAACGCAGACACCCCGGGACGGCAGTTCGCCGCCGCCTGGCAGGCCGCTGCGTCGGCGCTGGGCGAGTGGCGGCAGCGGATAGCGACAGCGACCTCCGAGGCGATGGACAAGCTCGATCCGGCCGTCCGCGCCGCGATGGAAGCCGGGCGCGCCGCGCTGGCCGGGGACTGGCGTGCCTGTCATTGCCCGTGCGGCACGGCACACCCCGATGACAAGGACGTATGCGACGGCAACGCCGTCCTGACCCGGCGGCTGGGTGAGGTGGACGTGTCCATGTGCGCGCCCTGTGCAGTGGCGCAGGGCGTCGCGGAAATGCCCGGCTAGGCTCCGGGCTCGGGGCCCATGCTCCCACCCAGGCTGATCCGCCGCCTCGTGCTGGCGCCGCTGGTGATCGTCATCGCGATCGGGTTTGGTGCGCTCTCGCCGTTCCTGGCGCTGCTGGCCCTGGTGTTCGGGCTGCTGGCCCGGTCGCGGGCCGGCCACATGCGGAGCCTGCGGCTGGTCGGCTTCGCACTGGTCTGGTTCGTCGCCGAGACCTTGGCGCTGGTCATGCTGGCGGGGCTGTGGGTGGTGAGCGGGTTCGGCGGCCGGCTGCGCACCGAGCCTTACCAGAGCAGGCACTACGGGGTCATGCGGTGGTTCCTGGACGTGATGTACCGCGGGGCGGAGAAGACGTACGGGCTACGGGTCGAGGTCGACGAGCCGGAAGCGACCGCCTCGGAGCTGGCCGCGCGGCTGGCCCGGCCGGTCATCGTGCTGAGCCGGCACGCCGGGCCGGGTGACTCCTTCCTGCTCGTGCACCAGCTGCTGAGCGTCTACCGGCGGCGGCCGCGGGTGGTCATGAAGGCGGCGCTGCAGCTCGACCCCAGCGTGGACATCGTGGGGAACCGGCTGCCGAACGTGTGGATCAAGGGCCGCCAGACCGGCGAGCGGATCTTCACCGAGCAGATCGAGCGGCTGGCCCGCGGGCTCGGCCAGGACGACGCGCTGGTCATCTTCCCCGAGGGCGGCAACTGGACGCCGCACCGGTGGCGCCGGGGAATCCGGCGGCTGGAGCAGAAGGGACGTTCGGACCTGGCGGCGCGAGCCAGGGACATGCCGAACTTGCTCCCGCCGCGACCCGGCGGGGCGCTGGCGGCCGTGGCCGCCTGCCCGGACGCCGACGTGATCTTCGTGGCGCACGCGGGGCTTGACAACATCATCACCCTCGGCGACGTCTGGGGGAAGTTTCCGATCGACCAGGTCATCCGGGCTAAATGGTGGCGGGTGCCGCTGGATCAGGTGCCACGTTCGGCTGATCACGAGGCGCAGGTCCAGTGGCTGTACTCCTGGTGGGAGCGGATCGACACGTGGATCACTGAGAACCGGCCCGGGGGTGCCGTGATGTCGCCGGTGGCGGTCACGTCTGAGGACGACACGGCGAATCCGGCCGGTGAGTTACGTGTTCGATTAAGCTCACACTGTCAGCGGCTTTGTCTCTGTGGTCGGGGAGTCCGGCTGCTGGTACTTATGTCACTCGAGTTGAACGGGTTCATTCGCGCGAGGGTCCAATCGCCCAAATAATGCCTTCCGGGCATATTCTTACCGTATCGAGTATTTATCGCGGATCTGTCCGCTGTATTTATCGTGGTTCTGTCCGCTCCGTAGTGTTAGCGGCCGTTCTAGTGATGTCTGGTGGGGGTTAGCTTGGTGAGGGATCTGCAGCCTGGGGATCCGCAGGCGATCGGGCCGTACCGGCTGGTGGGGCAGCTAGGCCAGGGCGGCATGGGGCGGGTGTTCCTCGGCGTGTCCCCGGGCGGCCGCCCGGTCGCGGTGAAGGCCATCCGCGACGAACTGGCCGCGGATCCGGAGTTCCGGACGCGGTTCGGCCGGGAGGTCGCGGCGGCGCGGCGGGTGAGCGGCGTGTTCACCGCCCAGGTGGTGGACGCGGACGTCGACGGCCCGGTGGCCTGGATGGCCACGGCCTACGTCCCCGGGCCCTCGCTGGCCGAGGCGGTAGACACCCACGGACCGCTGCCGGAGGCGTCGCTGCTGGCGCTGGCCGCGGGCCTGGCGGAGAGCCTGAACGCGATCCATGCCGCGGGCGTGGTGCACCGGGACCTCAAGCCGTCGAACGTGCTGCTGGCGGAGGATGGGCCGCGGGTCATCGACTTCGGCATCTCCCGGGCGGCGGAGTCCACGATGCTGACTCAGGCGGGCCTTGTGGTCGGATCGCCCGGGTTCATGTCCCCCGAGCAGGCCATGGGAAACGAAGTCGGGCCGCCGAGCGACATCTTCAACCTGGGCGCGGTCCTCGCGTTCGCCGCGACTGGCGAGGGACCGTTCGGGACCGGGACGACGGCGGCGCTGCTGTACCGCGTCGTCCACGGGACGCCCAGCCTCGACCAGGTGCCGCCTACGGTGCGGCCGCTGATCGAGCGCTGCCTGGCCAAGGACCCGAACCAGCGCCCCACCGCCAGCGGCCTGCTCGCGGGGGTGGGCGCCCTCCAGCCGGGCGGGAACTGGCTGCCTGATTCGCTTACCCGCACGTTCGCCCGGGCGACCGCGGCAGGTGCCGCGTTCGCCCCGACAAGTGGCCCGGGGTATGCCCCGTCGGGTCCCGCGTCGGCCGGGCCGGGTCCTGTGCCGGCCGCGTCGGGTCCTGTGCCGGCCGGGTCGGGTCCGGCGTTGGCCGCGGCTGGCCCCGGGGCGCAGGCATCGACCCGGGACATCTGGCCCCAGGTGGCCGGCGTGGGCAATTCGCTGACCACCACCGCGGGGAGCATGCCGTCGGCTACTCCTCCCGGGGGCACGTATCCGCCGCCCTGGCCGGCTGGAAGGAGCCGGCCGCGGCGCCGCCGGGTGCGGCCACTGGTGCTGGCGTTGATCGTCGGCGGCATTCTCGGGGCATCCGGCGCGGCCGCTTTCGCCGCGACCTCGTTCGGGCACTCGCCCACCCCGCTTCAGGACCGGCCGGCGGCCGTGACGTCTTCGGCGGCGGCACCCACATCGGGCGGACCGAGCGGCGTGTCCGCTTCTCCTTCCGTCTCCCGGAGCGCGTCGTCCTCCTCGGCGGGCGCGTCACCGTATGCGGGCACGTCCCAGCCGACGAGCGCCCCTGCGTCCCGGTCCGTGCACCCGACCACGTCGCCGACGGTGTCCACGTCGCCGAGCACGTCCGCGTCCGCGTCGGCATCCGCGTCGGCGTCTGCATCGACATCGGCGCCGACGAGCACGGCCTCGTCGTCCGCCCCGCCTCCGTCCACGCCGGCGAGCACGCCCGCGTCCGCACCGGCGTCCCCGTCCTCGTAGCGATTCCGGCTAGAAAGGCCCGCGGTGCCGCGGTGCCGCTCAGGCCTGTTCGGGCAGCTCGCTGATCAGGTCCTCGGCGGTCTCCATGCCCTTGCGCCATACCGACCGGGCGATGATCTTGCTAGGGTCGACGCGGTCGCGGTAGCACCGGGCGATCTCGGTACCTTCCTCCAGCAGGCCGTCCGACAGCGTTGTGGGCTCTAGCCCGAGGGCGAGAAACTGGTCGTTGCGGACGCTCAGCTCGTTCTCGTCAGCCTCCCGCCGCGGGTTAGGCAGGTAAGCGATGTCCGCGCCCATGACATCGGCGACCAGCTTGGCCAGGCCGCCCACCTGGTGCGTCTCGGTGACCTGGTTGAGCACCTGGGGCCGGTCGCCGGCCTTCGGCGGATTCTCCAGCGCGAGCTCGATGCACCGGACGGTGTCGCGGATGTGAATGAAGGCGCGGGTCTGCCCGCCGGTGCCGTGCACGGTCAGCGGATGGCCGATGGCGGCCTGCATAAGGAACCGGTTCAGCACCGTGCCGTAGTCACCGTCGTAGTCGAACCGGTTGATCAGCCGGACGTCGCGGGCGGTCTGCTCGGTCTGGGTGCCCCAGACGATGCCCTGGTGCAGATCGGTGATCCGCAGCCCGTCGTTCTTGGCGTAGAAGGAGAACAGCAGCTGGTCCAGGGTCTTGGTCATGTGGTAGACCGACCCGGGGTTGGCCGGGTGCAGGATCTCCCGCTCGAGCTCCCCGTCCGGCGTGGTCACCTTCACGGTTAGATAGCCCTCGGGGATCGGCGCGCTGCCCGACCAGCCGTAGCCGTAGACGCCCATCGTGCCCAGGTGCGCGAGCGCCGCGTCGATACCGGTCTCGACTAGGGCGACCAGCAGGTTGTGCGTGGCGCGGATGTTGTTGTCGACCGTATACCGCTTGGTGGCGGGGGCGCGCATCGAGTACGGCGCGGCACGCTGCTCGGCGAAGTGCACGATCGCGTCCGGCCGGGCCTCTAGCAGAACCGCCACCAGCCGGTCGTACTCGGTGGCGATGTCAAGGTTCACGAACCCGATCTCCCGGCCGGTGACTTCCTGCCACGCTCGCAGCCGCTCCCCTATCGGCCGAATCGGGGTCAGCGACCCCACCTCGAGCTCGATATCGATCTTCCTACGGCTTAGGTTGTCGAGGATCGTGACGTCATGACCGTGGTCCGATAGGTACAGCGACGTAGGCCAGCCGCAGAACCCGTCTCCTCCGAGCACCAGAACGCGCATCTTATGAAAGCTCCATATTCGCTGGTAAGCCATCAGACGGTACCGGCCTGATGATGGGAACCGCAAGGGGCGCATCGCGTCCCGAGGCTGTGGTGGAGCGGATCGTGGTCGGCAGCCCGGGCCCCGACGTCGGCCGCGGGAGTTATCGTGCCCGACGTCGCGATTCGACTGTCGTTTACCTTCTAGCCGTTTTGGCGTTGATGTCTGTAGCATGGGGAGTGCGCCTAAAGGCGTGCGATGCCCCGCCAATGTCCTGGATTGGCGGGGCATCGGCTTGCTTGCTTCCCTGAAGCACGGCCTGCCGGTCCTAGGATCGCCAGGGCTCTGCTTGTTCGGCGCCGCCTGGCGGAAAATGGAGTCATGACAGTGAAGACACTTCCCGGCGGAACGTTCACCCTGGCCGAGGACCTGACGGTCACCCGGATGGGGGTACGGCGCGATGCAGCTGGCTGGCCCGCACGTGTTCGGCCCGCCCGCCGACCGCGACGCTGCCGTGGCCGTCCTGCGCGAGGCCGTGCAGCTGGGCATCACGCACATCGACACCAGCGACTACTACGGCCCGCACGTCACCAACCAGATCATCAAGGAGGCCCTGCACCCCTACCCCGACTCGCTGCACATCGTCACCAAGGTCGGAGCGTTGCGAGACGCCGGGGGCGGCTGGCCGCAGGCACTGGCTCCCCAGCAGCTGCGCCAGGCGGTGCACGACAACCTGGACAACCTCGGCCTCGACGCACTCGACGTCGTCAACCTGCGCGTCGGAGGGCTCGACAGTCCCACTCCCGGCTCGATCGCCGAGCCGTTCGGCGTGCTCGCGCAACTGCGGCAGGAAGGGCTGATCAAGCATCTCGGTCTCAGCACCGTGACCGCGGAGCAGATCGCCGAGGCCCAGTCCATCGCGCCGGTCGTGTGCGTGCAGAACTTCTACAACCTCGCCCACCGGGACGACGACGACCTGGTCGACTCCCTCGCCGCACAGGGCATCGCCTACGTGCCCTACTTCCCGCTCGGCGGTTTCTCCCCGCTGCAGTCCGGCGAGCTGAAATCGGTCGCCGCCCGCCTCGACGCCACGCCGATGGCCGTCGCGCTGGCGTGGCTGCTGCAGCGCTCACCGAACATCCTGCTCATCCCCGGTACCTCAGCCGTCGCGCATCTGCGCGACAACGTCGCCGGCGCTGCGCTGATCCTTTCCGAGGACGAGCTGACCGAGCTGAACAGCATCGCCCCGTGAGCATGGGTGGGTGAAGGAGCCGGCCTGCGGCCGGCGCAGCCTGGCGAAGTCGTCCGGAATTGTCAGACCCGGCAGTTACTATCAAATACATGTTCGATATGAAGCAATCCGGGCGGATTCTTGTCCCACGCATCCCCGCCGTAGATGGGCCGGTCACGGACCCCGATGACCCGGCGCCGGTGCCGCTAGAGCGGCTGGAGGCGCAGATCTGCGAGCTGGCCGGGCACCTGATCGCCGCTACCTGCCGGTTCCTGATCCTGCTGGGCGACTTCGATGACCGCCGCGGGTGGGCGTCATGGGACTTCCGCAGCTGCGCGGCGTGGCTGTCATGGAAGTGCCAGATGGCCTCCGGCACCGCCCGCGAGCACGTCCGGGTCGCCCGCGCCCTGCGGTCCCTGCCGGTGATCCGGAGCCGGTTCGGCGCCGGGCGGCTGTCATACGCCAAGGTCCGGGCCCTGACCAGGATCGCCACTCCCGGCACCGATGCCGGGCTGGCCGAGATCGCCGGGCCGATGACCGGGAACCAGTTGGAGCGCTTCGCCCGGGCGCACCGGACGGTGACCCACGCCGATGACGCGGCCGCCCGTGTCCGGCGGCGCCTGGCGTGGCGGTTCGATGAAGACGGTTCGCTAGCCGTTACGATCCGGCTGCCTCCGCTGCAGGGCGCGGTGCTGCTGCAGGCGCTCCGCGCGGCGGCTGGCGACGTAGACCACCCCCACGATCCGGACGGCACGTGCTGCGGCGTTTACCATCACAGGCTGGTCCACGACCGCGGTTGAGCTATCTCGCTGTGGTGGGCATCCCCTGGCGCCGGGCCTGGGAACCGTCAGTACAGCTCGAGGTCGCCGGTCACCGGGTCGATGAGCTCGTCGTAGTCCGGGCCGATGCCCAGGCACGTGCGGGTGGGAACGCCGCCGAACTCGGTCAGGCCCCGGTCGGTGATCAGGTGCGCGGCGAGCCCGGCCTCGATCGCCTTCTCATAGACCGCCAGCAGCTCCGCCTCCGAACCCACCTTGATCGTGACCTTACGGAGGCTGCCCTCAAGCCACGCCCGTTCGGCCGCTGAGAACTGAATGTGGTCCACGGTCCCGGCCGGCGTCATCCGCGGCATGACCCGCTGCCTCAGCCACGCCATCGACGCGTGCGCGCCCTGAGCGATCTCCTTGCCGCGGCGCATCCTCAGGTCACGCCGGATCACGATGACCTGCTTGGTCGGGCGCTGCTCTGCTTCCTCATCCACGTGCCGAACCGCGGATTCGAACCGCGAACCTCCCGGTCCTTGAGCCGGGCGCCTCTACCAGTTGGGCTAGAACGGCATTGCGAGCGGTTGACCGGTCTCGAACCGGCGACCTTCACCATGGCATGGTGACGCTCTGACCTACTGAACTACAACCGCATGGAGCCCTGCATAGCTTCACAGGCTAGCGGGCTACCTACCTGCCGCTGGAGAACGAGCGCGTGGAGCCTGCACGGGAGGCGCGCGGGAGCTGAGCCGCATCTGGCCATTCCCGGGCAAAGGGGTGCAGGCCAGGGGCGCAGGCCAGGGGCGCAGGCCCGCGGTGCAGGCCAGGGGTGCGGCGACCTAGCGCTGGTATTCTCCGGGTTACGCCAGGTAACCTGTGGGTGGTTTGTGCATAAGCCGGTGGATAACCGCCGTGACGTGCGGATAACCGGCGGAATTCTGTGGGCAACGTGTGGACAGGGAAAATACCCTCATTGAATTCCCGCCGACTCTTGCGCGACTTGCGCGGAGGGCGTAGAAATGCTTTCACCGTTGGAAACGGGCACCATCCGGGGGCAACCCCGGGGCGCGGGAAAGGCCGGGAAACCGGTATTTCCTGCGGGTGCCTGACCCTGGCGGGGTGGCGCGCGGCGCCGGGGAGGCCGGGCAACCGGCCGGTCCGGAGCGGCGTGGCCAGATAAGGCCCCCTTCATCTCATACATGAAGGGGGCCTTGTTACATTCTGCCGGACGGCTGAGTTCCAAGCCGGACCGACACGCCGGCAAAAACGCGCCATGCCAGGCTCATCCGGGGGCGGAACCGCACCATCGTCAAGTCCGGTCCCGCCCGCGCAGGTTAGTGTTCGGGGGGTGACGATCGATATCGGTGCGGAGAATACTTCGTGCTGAAAAAACTGCGCGTGGCCGTGATGGCCGCATCGCTCGTCGCCGCAGCATCTGGTTGCGGAGGCTCCCATGACGCGGGGCGAGCTGACAGCCCCGGCGCGGCGCCCGCGGCCAGCTCCGGGCGGCCGATCCCCCAGCCGTCACCTGGCGCAGGATGCAGCGCGGCGGCGGTGCTCGGCGCCTGGAGCCTCGAACGTCGCGCTGCTCAGCTCGTGGTCGTGCCCGCTGAGGAAGCCGATGTGCTTGCCGTCCGGCCCCTGGTCGCCGCCGGCGCCGGCGGGATCATCCTGTTCGGCTCGGATGCGCCGCTGGCACTGGCCGCGAACCTGGCTGCGTTGCGCCGAACCGGGCCAACCTGGTGGGCAACCTGCCCTGGCCTCGGACCATGGCCGCCACCATGACCGTGGCACAGACCCGCGCGCTGGCCGAACGGGTCGGCCGCAGGATGCGGGCCATCGGCGTGACCATGGACCTGGCGCCGGTGCTCGACCTGTCGGACGGTCCCGGTCCTGACACCGCCAATCCAGACGGGCGCCGCTCGTTCAGCATCCACGAATCGATTGCAACCGCCTATGGACTCGCCTTCGCGCAGGGGTTGCAGGAAGGCGGCGTAATCCCGGTCGTCAAGCATTTCCCCGGCTTGGGCCAGGCCAGTCACAACACCGACTTCGGGCCGGCCACCGTCCCGCCGCTATCAGTACTGAAGGCTGAGGCCTTGCGGCCGTTCGAAGCCGCGATCACGGCGGGCCTGCCCGCCGTGATGGTGGGGAACGTGTCCATCCCCGGCCTGACCGGTTCCGTGCCCGCATCCCTGTCCGCGCCGGCCATGACCGGGCTGCTGCGGCATCGGCTCGGTTTCCGGGGCCTCGTACTTACCGACTCGCTGTCCGCCCTCGCCGTTCACGATGCCGGCTACAGCGTGCCGCGGGCCGCCGCACGTGCGATCGAGGCAGGCGCCGATATGGTGCTATTCAATACTGCCGACCCTGAGGTCACCATGAATGAGGTAATCGCGGCTATCGTCTCCGCGGTTACTTCGGGCCGGCTGCCGACGGCCCGGCTCGACGATGCCGTCCAGCACGTTCTTAGCGCTAAGAACGTCTCGCTTTGTCGCTGACGGGCAAGCCAGGCCACGGCCGAAAGATGCTCACTGGTCGTCGGCCAGGCGGGCTCAGGCCGGCATGACCAGCATTTTCCCGCCGGCGGCGAGCGCGGTGAGGGTAGCCGCCAGCCACAGCAGGAACCAGATGAGGCGCGGGATCATCGTGAGCTGGCTGAGGTTCGTGCCGTCGCTCGACAGGGCGCCGATCTCCAGGACCCGGCGGACCCCGGACAGCAGGAGCAGCCAGGTGAGCGCGTAGGCGCCGACGATCTGCGCGCCCACCGGGGTGTAGCGGCCGACGGCATACACCAGGGCGCCGACGAAGACGACGGTGATCATGCCGTAGGACCGGCTGAGCCCGGTCGCCAGCACCCCGAGCAGGAAGAGCGTCACCCACAACACCGCCACGCTGTGCCCGAGCTGGATGAGCCGCGCAGCGCCTAGCCCGAACAAGCTCGGTCCCACGTACCCGGCGAACGTGACGAAGACACTCCCCAGGCAGCCGCCCTGGTTCATGAGCGTTCCGCCGGTCGCGTCCGCGTTCAGCGTGATCCCGCTGACCCTGCGGAACATCAGCGACCCGAGCACCGCGTGCGCGCCTTCGTGGGCCATGACCGTGCCATGGCGGACGAACTGCCAGCCGGCGTCCATGGCCACCGCGCCGAACGCGGCCAGCCCGACCACCGCGGCGGCCGCGCCAGACAACACGGCATGCGTGACGCTCACGCTTTGGACGTTAAAGACCCGGTTAGCGGCTGTCCATCCCCGTATCGGGTGCTGTCCTCACCGTTGCGGCGGGGGCGCGAGGTCCGAGCGGCCGGTTCGGGCGAACCAGATGATCAGGCCGGTGACCAGGGCGGGGGCGGCGGGCTGGCCGGGGATCAGGTGTAGCACGGCCAGGATGAGCAGGGCGGCGGCCAGGGCGCGCAGGACCAGGCGGAGCGGGCGGCCGTGACCGATCCGGGCGGGAAGGTGCCGAACGACCGCGAGCAGGTGCCCCGGCCGGACCGGAGCTCCCGCTGGCGATTCGGCGGCGTCGACAGCGGCCTTACTGACGGCGGCCTTACTGACAGCAGGCAGCGGTGCGGTGTCGTCCGCTCCGGCCACCAGATCGGCGAAGGCCTCGGTGCGCCCCCAGCCGGTGCGCAGCTGGGCGTACGCGCTGGCGGCGGCGGTGTAGCGGGTGACATCCCCGCCGTCGCGCCGGTCGGGGTGGGTGGCGGCGGCGATCCCGCGCCAGGCCGCGAGCCGGGACTGCTCCCCCGCCGGGAACGCGGCCATGGCGCGGATGACCACGGGCCGGGCGGCGGGCGAGATTAGGTACACGACCTGGGCGTACCGCATGGGAGACAGCAGCTCGTTCATGATCCGCGTGGTCCGCGCGCTCGGCTTGGGCGTCAGCTCGACCTCGATGGCCCACACCTGCCCGGCGTACGGACTGCCCTCGATGCTGGGCCACTGGATCTCCGGGCCGCGGTATCGGTACGGTGCGCTTGTGTACGGTGCGCTTGTGCCGCCATGTTTGTCCCCAGGTTTTAACCGCAGTAACACCAGTCGCAGATACCCGGTCCGTTCGGGATATCTGGTATGTCCGTGGTCCGCTACGGTCAGTGTGACGCCGCCCACTGCTGTCCCCTGTGTTCGTCGGAAGGAATGAGCATGCGAGCGATCTGGATCACTGGCACCGGCGGGCCGGGAGCGCTGCGGGTGCGGGAGGGGGCCGATCCCGAGCCTGGTCCGGGGCAGGTGCGCGTCCGGGTCCGCGCGGCCGGGCTGAACTTTGCTGACGTGATGGCGGCGCAGGGACTGTATCCCGACGCGCCGAAGCCGCCGTGCGTGGTCGGGTACGAGGCGGCGGGGGTAGTCGACGCGCTCGGCGATGGCGTCCAGGACCCCGCGGCGGGCCAGCGCGTGGTGGCCCTGACGCATTTCGGCGGGCACGCGGATGTGCTGTGCGTGCCGACCGAGCAGGTGTTCCCGATCCCCGACGAGATGAGCTTCGAGGAGGCCGCCGCGCTCCCGGTCAACTACCTCACCGCCTACCACATGCTGTTCCCCGTCGCCTGCGTCCGTCCCGGTGAGCGGGTGCTTGTGCATATGGCGGCCGGCGGGGTCGGGATCGCGGTGCTGCAGCTGTGCCGCACCGTCGAAGGGGTTGTTGTCTTCGGCACGGCGTCGGCCGGCAAGCATGAGATGCTGCGGGCCGAGGGCTGCGCGCACCCCATCGACTACCGCGCCGTCGACTACGCGGCCGAGGTCCGCCGGCTGACCGGCGACGGTGTCGACGTGGTGCTGGACCCGCTGGGCGGCCACGACTGGCGGAAGGGGCTGAAGCTGCTGCGCCCGTGCGGCAGGCTGGTCGCGTTCGGCTTCGCCAACCTGGCCAGCGGGCCGCGGCGCCGCCCCGTACATGTCCTGTCCCAGGCCGCCGGCATCCCGCTGCTGACACCACTGCAGCTGATGAACCACAACCGGACCGTCAGCGGCGTCAACATCGGCCGCCTGTGGGGTCAGATCGCCATCCTCCGGGAGGAATTCCAGGCCGTCCTCACGCTCTGGGACGCGGGCCGCATCAAGCCGCGCATCGACGGGGTCTACCCCTTCACCGAAGCAGCCGCCGCCCACCAGCGGATCCTGGAGCGGCAGAACGTCGGCAAGATCGTGCTCACACCCTGACGGCGCCGCCGGGCCGGCGGGCCGACGGGGATCACCGGGAGCCGTGATCCCCGCCGGCCTGTGACCGTGAGGTCAGCCGAGCTGGAGCTGCCCCAGGGTCAGGTTCAGGGTGTTTCCCTGGCCGGGGATGGTGAGGTTGAGCAGCAGGGTGTTGAGGCCGCAGTGGCGGAAGGCGGGGATGGTGTAGCTTCCCGAGACGGGGCCGCCGCCGCCGACCGTGAAGCCGGGACCGGAGCTGAGGGTGACGGAGAACGGTGAGGTCTGGCAGTTCCCGCCGACGGGTGCGTTGATGCCGGCGATCGTCAGGTTAGTGATCTTCAGCGTCACGCTCGCGGTGCTGGTGATCGTGTTCGTGTTGAGGTTGACGGTTCCGGTGGCCGGGCCGTTCTGGATCATCTCGGTGGTGGCGGCGACCGGGATGATGCCGAGTTCCTTCACCGACGCGGTGGCCGGCGGCAGGGTCAGTGTGGATGAGGACGCGCCGGTGGTGAGGTCCACGGTGGAGGCGAGGGTGCCAGAACCGAGGTTCACGGTCGTGTTCAGCTTCTTGATGAACGTGGTGCCGGTCAGCGCATAGTGTACGTTGATGATGGTGTCGGCGGACGCGCTGCCTGCGGTCGCCGCGGCACCGCCGGCGGCGAGCAGGGTGGAGCCGAGGGCAAGCGCCGCCAGGCGTCTGGCGAGCGGTCTTCGGGGCAGTCGTGACACGATGCGGACTCCTTCCGCTACGACGAAGCCAGTCAGGTTGCTCGCGAGTAATCCGTTACGTTACTCACAAGTAACATGATTGCGCAAGAGTCTGGATTAGACCGGGGCCGTTGTTTTCTGATGGTTCTCCGTTGATACATGTCGCTACCCGCGTCCTAACTCGGTCGGCTCCTGCGGGGCGCCTGCGCTCGCGCGCAGCCCCCGCCAGCCGTCGGCCGGACATGCCCGGAATGCCGGGTATCTGCCCGGAAGCCGACGATATGTCTGCGGTTTCAGGCGTTACAGCACCCAAAATCGTAAACATATGCGAACGGCGGTCCCTCTGGACGGGCCGCGGGAGCACGGGGCACCCGCCGCAGGGCAGGAATCGCCGCAAACCGGCAACCGCCGGTGAACGCCTGTCACGCCTGGACGATGGAGGTGCCCTGGACCTTGATGCTGACCGCGGCCAACGGGGACGAGGCCGGGCCGTTGACGACCGAGCCGTCGGAGATGCTGAACTTGCTGCCGTGGCACGGGCAGTTGATGGTGCCGCCGGTCACGGTGCCGACGATGCAGCCCTGGTGGGTGCACACCGCGGTGAACGCATCGAACGAGCCGGCCTTCGGCTGGGTGATCACGATCTTCTTGTCGGCCAGGATCTTACCGCCGCCGACAGGGATATCGGCGGTGCTGGCCAGCACGGGGGGGCCGGAGACCGCCGCGCCGGAACCGGCCGGCGCGGCTGGCGATGAGCTGGTCTGGGCGGGCTGGGCGGGCTGGGCGCCGGCCACCCCGCCGCTGTTGGAGTTGTAGCGGGTGCATCCGGCCAGCACCGCGGCGCACGCGGCACCGGCGCAGGCCAGCAAGGTGCGGCGACTGGATGCGGAGACGCTGGGTTCGGCCATGACGGGACTCCTCAGCGCTTGATGCCGAAGGTGGAAAAGAACCAGTAGGCGGAGGTGAACCACACCGCGGTCAGCATCACGAATACCAGAGCGCCCAAGGCCGGCAGTATCCAGCTGGGCAGTCCGCGTTTGGGCAGGATCAGCATCTTGACCGTAAACGCGCCGAAGAACGCGCAGCCGAGCAGCGAGTGGACCAGGACCCGCGTGCTGTAGTGCTGGAAGCCCAGCGCGTAGAGGCAGTGAATCGCGACCGGTACGGCCAGGAGAAACGCGATCCGGCCGGACCACCGGTGCAGGCCGCCGATCCACGAGGGCGCGGTGACGCGCGGGACCTTCCCGTACATCACCAGGGCCGAACCGACTTGGACCAGCGCGAACACGGTTGCGCCTGTGGCGAGCCACGACTTCACCGAGCCGGGACTGGAGAAACCCGCGATATTGACCGCTATGCCGGTCGGGTGATGGAGACGCCCGTAGATACCCAGGGTCAGCGCGACCAGCGCGCCGATCAGGCTGGGCACCACCAGCTTGGCCGCGCCCGAGGCGACGCGGTCCGGCGGCAGCGGCGCGGACGTGCCCTGTTGTACGGTCATGATCGTCTCCGTCTTGTGCCGAGAGTTACCGCTGGTCAGAATCCGCTGCCGGTGGCACCGCTGACCGGGGTGGCGGACAGGACGGTACTGCCGTCCTGGGCGGTACCCGCCGCCACGTCAAGCACCGGCGCCCGGGTCGCCGACGGGGCCGTCGCATCGGCGTTGGGTTCCAGGGAGCCGACCTGCGTGCCGTTGGGCAGCACGATCCAGCCGGCCTTGATCGTGGCGCCACGTACCACCGCGATGGCTTGATAGAGGCCCGACGGCTTGTGCACCACGGACACCGCGAACCGGTAGTCCTTGCCGTGGGCCAGGACGTCGCCGGTCGCCTTCCCGAAGTCGTAGATGGCGCTGAGGCGAGCGTGGTTCTTGCCGGTCATGAGCAGCACCCCGCCGGTCGCGGTGCCCTTATACCACCCCTCGATGGACGAGCCGTTGCAGACGTACGCGATCGCCTGGCCGCCGTGGATCGAGATCGCGACCGACGCGCCGCCGCCCTGCACCTCGCCCGCGTAGTCGGCCCGGGTCGGCGCGCTCACCACAGGCGTGGCGGCCGGTGAGGGGGCAGCAGATGAGGGCGATGCCGGGGCTGACGAGGCGGCGGCGGTGGAACCGGGGGCCGGCGTGGCCGGCGCGGAATAGCCGGAGGCCGCCTTGACCGGGGTCGACAGCATGCTCGCGATCAGCAGGACGACGCCGAGCGCGCCGCCGGTCAGCAATGTGATCAGGGGCGTGTTGCGTTTCATGTCCGGGTTCCCCTCCCCGCCTGGCCAGGCCAGACCACTTGACACTACAGATACAGCAACGCGGCTCCAGATACATCACTCAGGCATTAATCGTTTCCAACCGGGCAGTGGACCGCGACCTATCGGGGTCCTGGCCAAGGCCAGCCACATCAATATCAACCTGCGGATGGGCATCGGCATGCTCGTCATCGGGGTGTTCTTCACCGCGTGGTGGCGGCTCCGCCCGCTCCGGCGTGATCCGCCCCAGCCGGGCCAGCCACAGCCGGCCGCGACCGGGACCAGCCAGTGACGGCCCCGCCGGCCGGACGGGCGTGACACCCGGGCCGTTCGGGATCATTTTTAAAAGAGGGTGTATCCGCCGTCTATGACCAGGACGGCGCCGGTCATGAACGACGAGGCCGGGCTGGCCAGGAACACGACGCTGGGCGCGATTTCCTCCGGAAGCGCGTAGCGGCGCTGCGGCGTGTCCTCAATCCAGTGGCGGCGAAATTCCGGCCGGTCAACCGGGGCCATCTCGGTCTTGACGTATCCGGGGGCGATCGCGTTGACCCGGATGCCCGCGCCCGCCCACTCCGCGGCCAGCGACTTCGTCAGCTGGTGGACGGCGGCCTTGGAGGCGTTGTACGCGGGCTGCCACTGCGGGCGGTTGACGATCATCCCCGATATCGAGCCCACGTTGATGATCGACCCGCCGCCCGAGGCGGCCATCAGCCGGCCGGCGGCCACGCTGCATTTCCACAGCGCGGTCACGTTCAGGTCGAACACCTGCGCCCATTCGGTGTCGGTCACCTGCCAGGACTCCTTATGGATGCAGACCCCGGCGTTGTTGACCAGGATGTCCAGGCCGCCGAGCGCGTCGGCGGCCTGGCCGGTGACCGGCCCGGCGTCGCCGGTGATGTCGGCGTCGATCGCCAACACGGGCAGGCCCTGGCTGGTCAGCTCGCGGACGGCCGCCGCGTTGCGGGCGGCATCGCGGGCCACGATGACCACCTGGGCGCCGGCCTGCGCCAAGGCGGCCGCGAAGGCCTTACCCAGGCCCTGGTTACCGCCGGTGACCAGGGCCTTCTTGCCGGTCAGGGTGAAACTCTCCAGTACCGTCACCATGTCCTCCCTTAGCTTGACTCGTACCATGCTCGCCTAGGGTGGCAGAGTCTTCTAAATGGTGTTCGGCGGCGATGGGAGAAGTTGATGCCGGAAGGGCGGGCGCTGGTCCTGGGCGGCGGGGGCGTCGCCGGAATCGCGTGGATGACCGGCGTGCTGGCGGGCCTGGCCGAGGCCGGCCAGGACGTGACCGGGGCGGACGTGATCGTCGGCACCTCGGCCGGGGCGGCGGTGGCGGCGCAGGTGGGCAGCGGGCTGTCCCTCGACGCGCTGTTCGCGCGGCAGGTCGACCCGGGGCTGCAGGCGCGGGAGATCTCGGCTGAGCTGGACATGGAGAAGGTCGCCGCCGAGTTCACCGAACTGCTGACCGGCGTGACCTCCGCCGAGGACGCGCAGCGGCGGGTCGGCGCGTACGCGCTGGCGGCCCGCACGGTGCCAGAAGCCGAGCGGCTGGCCGCGGTCGGCTCGCGGCTGCCCTCGCCAGACTGGCCGGCCCGGCGGATTCTGCTGGTCGCGGTGGACGCGGAAACCGGTGAGATGCGCGTGTTCGACCGTCAGTCCGGGGTGAGCCTGGTCGACGCCGTGGCCGCCAGCTGCGCGGTCCCCGGCATCTGGCCGCCGGTGAGCACCGGCGGCCGGCGGTACGTGGACGGCGGCGTCCGGTCCAGCGACAACGCCGACCTCGCGGCGGGATCCGCCGAGATCGTGGTGCTCTCACCGATGGGCCTGAACTCGCCCTTCCCGTCGCCCATGCCGCTGCGGGACGTCGTGAGCAGGCTCCGCTCGGAGGGTTCGGCGGTCACCGTGATCGCGCCCGACGCGGCGTCCGCCGCCGCGATGGGCGCCAACCCGCTCGACCCCGCCACCCGGGTCCCGGCCGCGCAGGCCGGCCGCGCGCAGGGACGCGCCGGGCTGCCTGGCGTGCCTAGCGTGCCTGCGTGACGGTTCCGGGCGGATGTTGCCGACGGGTGACCATCCGGCCGGGCGGACCGGGCGACGTGGGCGCGCTCCGCCGTATCGCCGCCGCGGCCTACCAGCGGTACGTCACCCGGATAGGCCCTGCCCGCCGCCTAGGGCCGCGGGATCGGCGCTCGCTTGCTCGACCTAGCCGAGCAGCACGCCCGCCGCCTGCGTCTCAGCGAGATCCGGCTCTACACCAACGAAGCCATGACCGAAAATGTCGCCTACTACGCGCGGCACGGGTATGTGGAGACCCACCGGGCGGAGCAAGACGGCTTCCGCCGGGTATTCTTCAGGAAGCCTGTCGCGCCGGCCTATCCGGGCTGATCTGCTGGTTGATCGGCATTCCTTGATGGCTGGCTCGACAAGAAGGGCGGCCTCAGACGAGACCGCCCTTTCTTGCGTGGGTCAGAACCTAACGAAGCGTTCAACCGCACCTTGTCGGTGAACCGGCGCCAGGCGGCAGGACTAAACCCAAGCATCGCACCAGTACAGTCCTTGGTGTCCCGCACTAGCACTCGACTAACGTGGTCTGCGACCTCGACACAATTACCACCGCTACCACCCGAGTAGGACGACTTTTTCCAGATTGGCTTACTCATATTTTCCAGACCTTACCTCCGCGATCACCTGTAGTGATTCGCTTGGGGGGAGAGCAGACGCACGGATAAGATCGAAGCACGTCATGGCAGACGATACTTCGTCTTTGGTTTCCGCCATCCTGCCCGAATACCAGCCCTCAGAATACCAGACTGGCGGGGATTCCAAGAACTCCAGAATACGCAGCGGACCCTCTACCCCAGGATGCCCTGTAGCGGCAAACGGCATCACCTGAATGACGACATTAGTTTGCTCTGCCATCTTCTCCAGTTTGATTAGCTGATTACGCATCACGCGGCTACCGCCAATCGGCCGATGCAAGATCGCAGCCGGTCGAACTCCCCCGCCTCGTGCAGGCGCTTCAGGCCGTATGCGGCCACGGTCTCCAGCAACCGGTAGCGAGGGCCTTCCGGCCCGTCCACAACCACGACAAGGGAACGATCCACCAGCCTGGCCACCAGGTCGAGGACATCTAGGTGATCCTCGGCGCAGATAGCCTCCGCCGCTTGCAGGCTGAAGCCGTCCGCGGCCACGGCCAGCCGGCGCAGGACCAGGCGCTCCGGCTCGGTGAGCAGGTCCCAGCTCCAGTCAATGACGCCCCACAGGGTCTGCTGACGCGCCGGGGCGTCGCGGGGTCCGGTGATCAGCAGCCCGAACCGGTCATCGATCCTGGAGATGAGCTCGCGCACGCCCAGGGTCCGAACGCGGGTCGCCGCCAGCTCCAGGGCCAGCGGAATCCCGTCGAGCCGCCGGCAGAGTGCCGCGACGTCCCGGGCGTTGTCCTCGTCGAGGCCGAAGCCGGGTGCGGACGCACGAGCGCGCGCGACAAACAACTGCACGGCGCTGAACTCCCCCACGATCGCGGGATCCGGACTGGCCGCCGGGCCGGGCAGCTCGAGCGGGGGCACCGGCCAGACGGCTTCACCGGCAAGCGCGAGCGGCTCCCGGCTGGTCACCAGGACATGCAGCCCGGGAGCGGTACGCAACAGCCGCGCCGTCAACATGGCGGTCTCTTCGATCAGGTGTTCGCAATTATCCAGAATGAGAAGCATCCGGCTGGTGCGGAGCGCTTCGGCGAGATGACCGGCCGCGTCCATGGCGGTGTCCTCCCTGATACCGAGCACGGTCATGACCACGTCCGCGGGCGATCCCGCGTCCCCCGGTCCGAGCGCATCGAGTTCGACCAGCCAGACACCGTCGGGAAAAACGTCTGCCGACTGAGTCACCGTTTCCAGAGCGAGCCGCGTCTTGCCCACCCCGCCAGGCCCGGTGAGCGTCACCAGCCGGCGTTCGCGCAACAGCGCCCGTAGTTCGTCTACCGCCGCTGCCCGGCCGATGACGTCGGTGAGCGTGGCGGGCATGTTGGTGCGGGGGCGTGCGGCCAGGGTGGCCGGGGCCGGCACGCCCAGCAGGCCCGGGGCCTGTTTGAGAATCGCCTGGTGGAGGGCCACCAGGTCGGGCCCGGGATCCAGGCCTAGTTCGCCAGCCAGGCGACTGCGCAGCACTCGGTAGCTGTCGACCGCGTCGCTCTGCCGGCCGGCTCGGTACAGGGCGAGCATGTGCGCGGCACGCAGCCGCTCCCGCAGCGGATGGCGAGCGACCAGGTCGCCGAGTTCCCCGGCCAGCAGGCTGTGCTCGCCCATCGCCAGCCGGGCCTCGGCCTGGTCCTCCAACGCGACCAGGCGCCGCTCCTCAAGCCGGGCAATCGCCAGCTGGGCGAAGGCCGCGTCGGCGAAGTCCGCCAGCGGCGGACCCCGCCACAGCGCCAGGGCGTCGGCCAGCAGTGCGGCCCTGCCCCGGGGATCCTCATTCGCACAGGCCTGGCTCGTCAGGGCCGCGAACCGGCCCTCATCCACCGCGTCGCCCTCGACCCGGAGCAGGTAACCGGGCGGCCGGAATGCCACCAGCTCCCGGCTGCCCGGCTCGACGTTCTCCAGCGCCTGCCGCAGCCTGCTGACCTTCGATTGCAAGGCATCCACCGGGTTGACCGGAGGCTCGTCGCCCCACAGATCGTCGATCAGCCGATCCGTGGATACGGGCCGCCCCTGGTGGAGGATGAGATCGGCAAGCAGCGCGCGGACCTTGGCTTCGGGAACCGATGCCAGCTTGCCATCCCGGGTCCACACAGCCAGGATCCCGAGTACTCCGAAGCGCACCGGGCCAGGATAACGCGGTGATCCACAGGCGGCCGCAGACACCGGGTCCGGTCAGCCGCCGGTCAGCAGGACATGAGCGAGGCCGTTCGGTAGGTATGGACCGAAGATGCCGCGAGCTTTGCCGCGATCACAGGGTTAAATGACTGATGTGCTGGTCGAGCGCGCGGATTTCCTGGCCTCGCTGAGGGGATTGCTCAGCGAGGCGCTTGACGGCAGCGGTCGGCTCGTATTCCTGGGCGGGGAAGCTGGCGTCGGCAAGACGACGCTCGCTACAGCCCTGGCCGATGCCGCCGCCGGGCCGGTGGTTCGGCGCGGTTCATGCGACAACGTCACGACGGCCGAAGCGCTGGGCCCGATCTTGGATGCCTTGCCGGAGCTCGCGGTGGCCGTGGACGACGAGGCCGGCGTGAGCAGGCTCCGCCTTTTCCAGAAGGTGCGCGACTTCCTGTCCGGGTCCCCGATGGTGCTCCTGCTCGAGGACGTCCACTGGGCTGACGAGGCGACGCTGGACATCCTGCGCTTCCTGGGCCGCCGGCTAGCTGGATCCCGGCTGATGATCCTCGCGACGTTCCGTTCGGAGGAGGTGGGCCGTGACCATCCGCTGAGCCTGGTGATGGGAGATCTCGCCGCCTTGCCTGGCGTCATCCGGATGCAGCTCCCCGCGCTCAGCGCGGCCGGCGTGAGGCAGCTGCTGGACGCCGCGGGCTCCGCTCTGGACGCGGACGCGATCTTCCAGCGCACCGGCGGGAACCCTTTCTATGTCACCGAGGTGCTCGCAGCTGGGTCTGAGACCGTGCCGGCCACGGTGCGCGATGCTGTTCTGGCCCGCGTGGCCCGGCTATCGCGGGCGGGCAGGAGGTCACTGGCGCGGCTTCGGTGCTTGGCCGGCGAGCCGAGATGGATCTTCTCGCCGCGGTGTCGGGGCAGCCGCTGGACGCGGTCGACGAGTGCCTGGACCGCGGCGTGCTGGTTATGGACGGTGACGCGGTGGGCTTCCGGCACGAATTGGCGCGGCTGGCCGTGGAGCGGTCACTTCCTCAGGCTCGGCGGGCCGGTGCCCACGCCCGGGCGCTTGCGCAGCTGCTGGCGTGGGGCTCGGCGGACGACCGGCGGCTGACGCATCACGCGGCGGGCAGCGGTGACCGTGCCGCGGTGGTGCGTCACGCCCCGCTCGCCGCGGCCCGGGCTGCCCGTCTGGGCGCGCACCGCGAAGCCGCGGAGCAGCTCCAGCTGGCGTTGCGCTATTACCAGCGGCCCGACCGGTGGCGGGCCACCCTGCTCGACCAGCTGTCCTACGAGTGCTACCTGACCGACCAGCTCGTGCAGGCCCGGGCCAGCGGGCTGGAGGCGCTGGCCAGCTACCAACGGGAACAGGACACGCGTTCCATCGGCACGTCACAGCGCTGGCTGGCGCGGCTGTCCTGGTTTCTCGGGCAGAACGAGGACAGCGAGCACTACGCCGCCGCCGCGGTCGTCATCCCGCCAAGATAGGGATGATGCCCGATGTGCCGTCCAGCCCGGGACAGGTTTGCTGTGCATGCGGGATCAAGCTCACGCAACATCTCCCGGGAGGGGACGAAACATGGCGCTGTTCATGGATACGCACACGATCGGCGGTCCGGTCACCATCGATGACGTGGCCAAGGCACACGCCGCCGATCTGCAAACCCAGGACGCATACGGCGTCCATTACCTGCGCTACTGGGTCGACCAGGAGCACGGCAAGATCTTCTGCCTGGTCGACGCGCCAGACGCCGATGCGGCCGCCGCGGTGCACCGCGAGGCACACGGGCTCGTCGCCGACGAGATCTACCCCGTCGCCGAAGGAGCGTGACTTCCCGGTCCTACGCAGGAAGCTGCCCGGTCCCGGCTCCGCGAGCGGAACCGGACCGGGCAGTACTTATCACCGGGCTTCTGAGTTGCCGCAGAACGCGGCGGCGCCGCACAGTGCCGATCCACCCAGGGTCGATCCGGGGCGGATGGGGACGCCGTTGGTGCGCAGCACGTCGCGGACATCGAGGATCAGCGGGAAGACCTCGCGGTTCCAGTCCTCGCCTTGCTCGTCCCAGGCCCGCTGCTCGGCCTCGACCGCCATCCGGTCCTCGGCGAACACGCGCTCGGTGAAGCGCCGGATGAAGGGCCAGGCGAGGTGAAGGGCACCCGGGATCGGCGGCTTCTCGATCATGAGCAGGCCGTAGACGTGATTGGTGCGCTGCCCGGCATCTTCAGGAACGTAGGCGACCCAGAGGGAAAACGCCGGAAGCTCGGCGTTCTCAGCGACCAACTGGAGGGTCTGATAGGGGTACTCGGTGCGGATCGTGATGACGTCAGGCGATTTACTGCCGCCGATGCCCTCGCCGGCCAGCAGCCCGGCGCCACGGTCCTTCTTCCCGCTGACATGGGTGAACAGGTACCGGGCCTGGACGGATTGCGGGCCGGTGTCGTAGCCGAGGAGCTTGGGCTGGATCCGGCCAAGGATGCCCCGGTGCAGGAACTGGTGGTTCATGTCCAGGAGGTTCTCGTGCATGAAGGAGTAGTGGCAGCGGACGGTACGGGAAAACGTCATGGTCTTGTGCCTGGCGGAATCGAACTCCGGCAGTTCGGGTAGTGCTGCCGTGGCCGCCTTCTCCGGGTCGCCAGGAAAGACGAATACCAGGCCGTAGGCTTCGCGGACCGGATAGGCGCGGACACCGCGCGGCGGCCGGCCGGCGTCCTTGGGCAGGTACGGTATCTGCGAGATGCGGCCGTTCCCGCGGTAGGCCCAGGCGTGATAGCAGCAGCGGAGCGTGTCGCCTTCCACGACGCCCATGCTCAGCGGGACCTGGCGGTGGGCACACCGATCCTCCAGCGCGTAGACCGTGCCGCTCTCGCCGCGGTACAAGGCGATCCGCTCACCCGCGAACGTGGCCGCGAACGTCTTGTTCTTCCGCACGCTCCCGGATACCGCGACCGGGTACCAGAAATCCGGGTTGATCCCGGTGCGCCGAAGGTCGGCGACGGCTCCGGGACGGGGATCAGGCACGTGGTCCGGGCCGCTCTGCGATCCGGCCGCGATGGTCTCGTCGTTGGCGGAAACTGTCTCGGTCATGTACGTCTCCCTCGCACATAGGTCACCGCAGCCCTCGGCTGCCCCGCCTGTGCAGAGCAGCGCAGGGCCCCGCTGATACATCGGACTGTAATCGCGGCTGGCCAGGCTGGCTGAACTGAGCATGCCAGCGCCGGCCGAGCAGGACGGCGCGGGCCCCGAGCCAGAGCCCAAGGGCGACCCAGACTCCGGGCAGGCCCAGACGGTGGAAGCGCAGCACCAGCGCCGCCACCGGGACATAGGCCGCGATGGCGAGGATCATCGCGCGGCGCATGGCGACGTAGTCCGACAGGCCGAGGATGAGGCCGTCGAGAACGAACGCCAGCGCGGCCATCGGCTGCGTCAGCGCCGCAAACAGCAGGGCCACCGCGGCGGCGTGCCGGACGGCGGTGTCGGAGCTGAACAGGGCGGGCACCCAGAACGCCAGCGCGGCGGTGACGACGCCGAGCCCGACCCCGGCGATCAGGCCCAGCCGCAGGGTGCGCCGCCCGACCCGGTGGGCCGCGTCGACGTCCGCGGCGCCGACCGATGAGCTGACGTACACCTGCGCGGGCACCGCCAGCGCGTCGAGCAGCAGCGCCAGCAGGTACCAGACCCGCATGGCGACCTGCTGGCCGCCGAGCGCCACCGGGCCGAGCCGGGCCGCGATCGCGGTCGTGGTCAGCGGCACCACGCCGAGCGCGATCGTCCGCACCGAGAGCCGGTGTCCGTCCCGCAGCAGGGCGGTGACCTCGGCGCGCCCGGGCCGGCGGGGACGCACCTCGGCCCGCCGGGAGGCGGCGCCGTACAGCGCGGCTGCCGCGACCTGGGCGGTGACCGTCCCCCAGGCCGAACCGAGCAGGCCCAGGTGCACGCCATATACCAGGAATACCTCGAGCGCCGCGTTCAGCACGTTGGCGATGACCGCGATCCGCAGCGGCGTGCGCGCATCCGCCAGCCCGACGAGATGCCCGTTCCCCGCGTACGACAGGTACAAAAACGGTATCCCGGCGGCGGAGGCCCGCAGGTAGCCGACCGATCCGGACAGCACGTCCTGGCGGGCGCCGAGCAGCGCCGCCACCCAGGGCGCCACCACGACCACGGCCACCGCGACCACCGCCCCGCCGGCCGCGGCCACCAGGTAGGCCGCGCCGGCCGAGCGCGCCGCCCGGTCGGTGGCCCGGCCCGCCGCCAGGCCGGCCACCGCCGAGGTCGTCGCGGTGGTCAGGAAGATGGCCACCCAGGCCGTCATGGTCAGCGCGGCGGTCGCGATGGCCAGCGCGCCGAGCTGCGCCCGGCCCAGGTGCCCGACGATGGCGGTGTCGGCCAGGCTGTAGGCGGGTTCGGCGGCTATCGACCCGAGCGCGGGCAGCGCGAGCGCCGCGATGCGCCGGTCCAGTTCCCGGCGCGGGCGGACGCCGTTGCTCGCCGCCCCCCTGCGGCCAGCGCCCGGATCGGTCAGCATGATCATCAGTGTCCGCCGCGGGCCGGTGGCGGCGCAAAGCCCGAGCAGCCGCGCCCGAGGGACCACCGGGATCCCACGAGACCGACGCCGCGCGGTAATCCCGTGCGGCGCCGACCTCGGCTTGCCGACTGGTCAGCTCACGGTGAGAGAACCAGGCTGATCATGGCGCCCTTACCGCTGGCGGTGGTGCCTACCGTGGCCGTCTGCGCCGGGTACGTGCCCGACGCCACGCCGGTGTTGCTGTCGGCGATGGCCGCCGTCACGTGGCCGCCGCCCATGCCGATGGTCTGGTCGCGCTGGGTGACGCCGCTGGGCAGGGTCCATGTCGTCGTGCTTGACGATTTGTCCGACCAGAACGACACGACCCAGGACCCACCGTGGGCCACCGTCACGGCCGGAGCCGTGTGCGAGACCGTGCTGGCATCAGAGGCGCCCGCGGTCACCAGGGCCGAGGACCCCACGTGACTGTAGTCCACCAGCTGGATGGCGACCGGACCCGCGCTGGCCACCGACGCCGACACCGGCGAGCCCGCATCAGCGCTGGAGGCGGTCTTCTCGAAGACGGCCACCTGCAAGGGCAGGGAATTCTGGGTGGTGACCAGCGTCCAGCCCGCGGGCGTGCTGATCGCGTTCGCGGTGCTGTTGCTGGTCGTCACGTAGAGCAGCTCCGTGTCGCCTGCGCTGACCGCAACCGGGGTGGTCACGGAGGCGCTGGTGCCGGAGCTGACGTAGTTGTGCGCCGAAGCCGTGAAGGAGATCGAGTTGACCGGCCCGGTCACCGTCACGGTGCCCTGCACCGGAGCGCTGGCGACACCCTGATTGTCGGTGACGGTCAGCGTGTAGGTGTAGGTGCCGGCCGTGGCGTACCCGTGGGTCGGGGTCGCGCCGGTGCCGGTCGTCCCGTCCCCGAAGTCCCAGGCGTAGGACGCTACGGTCCCGTCCGGGTCCGAGGAACCCGTCCCGTCGAAGGAGCAGGTCAGGCCGGAGCAGCTGGCCGTGGCCTGGGCCGTGGGCGGCTGGTCGGGGAACGTCGGGCTGCCGTAGGCGAACAGGCCGCGCGAGCGCCAGTCGTTGCCGTCGATCGCCGGGCCAGACACCGTGATGTCGCTGGTCGGATCCACCGACGGGTTGGTGCCGTTGGTGCCGCCATCGGTGAACGACAGCGAGTGCAGGGTACCGTCCGAACGGTTGGCGTAGTAGAGCGTGCTGCCGGACCGGAACATACCGGAGACGTTGGAGAAGTTGCCGCCGCCGCCAGCGGTGAATTCCTGGCCGCCGACCGCACCGCTATCCGGGCTGAAGTACCGCCAGAACAGGTTCGTCTGGCCGAGCATGCTGTAGTAGAGCCGGCCGTCGGAGTAGAACGCGCCGGTCACGTTGGGCAGCTCGCTGTAGTACCCGGTCTTGGCGCCCTGGTAGGTCTGCCCCGAGCCGGTCTGGACGTTGTCCCAGGTCGGGTCGTCGTACGGGTCGATCGCCACTGGGGTGCCGACTGTCTTGCCGTCGAAGCTGGCCTTCCAGAAGTTCCCGCTGGTGTCGCCGTAGAAGATCGACGAGCCGACCATGAACGCGCCGCGCGTCGAGCCCCAGGTGGTACCGGTGGTCGGCACGGTCGTCAGCGGGCCGATCTTGGTGCCGGACATGGCACGGTAAGCGAGGCTGTCCACCGTATCGGTGCCCGGCGGGTTGGCGCTGGACCCGGTCTTGACGATCTCGATGCCGTTGATAAGCGGGTTCTCGACCTCGTGCTGGAACACGAGGTCGACGTCGCTGGCGTAGGCGCCGGTGCTCGGCACGGTGATGTCGAACGCCTGCATAGTGCCGGTCTGGTCGCCCACGCTGGCGACGATGTCGTAGTGGGCGAGCACCTGGGTGCCGTTGAGGTTCACGTCGAACACTCGCTGGCCGGGCTGGCTGGTGCCCGAGTAGCGGTTGGCGAAGTACAGCCGGACCTCGACCTGGGTGCCGCTGGGGACCGGGAAGTCCCATGTCATCGGCGGGTTGTCGGTGGGACTCCACCGCTCGGTGTTGAAGATCGCGCTGGGCGTGCTGGACGGGACCGTGTTGTCGACCTGGCTCACCTGGCTGTAGCCGGCGGCGTTGCTCTGGTGATTGCGGTAGGCCGCACCCGGGTCGCTGTCGGACTGGTCCGCCATCCAGTCCGGCCCGTTGTCGGTCGCGGACAGCGCTGGGCCGCCGGCGTCCACCCGGTGCAGGACGTTGGTGTTGTTGGACGTCGGCAGCTGGCCGGCCTCGTAGACGTTGGCCGGCAGGGAGGCCGTCGTCGTCGACGCTGGCGTGTAGCCGCCGACCAGCGGGAAGAAGGCGATCTCGTCGTGCCAGTACTGGAAGTTGCCGATGTAGTTGGTGTCGCTGCCGACGTAGACGCCCTGCGGGGTGGCGAATAGCGCGTAGGCGCCGGCGCCGCGCGGGTTGCGGCCGGGATTCCAGGTCAGCGGCATGCCGCTGGCTGGGTCCACCGCCGCCAGCCCTGGCCGCGGGATGGCACCCGCGGCGGCGGAGTCGGAGCCGTTCGGGTTGTTGACCCAGCGCTGGTGACCGCCGAGGTAGATGGCCGTGCCGGTCACGGCCACGGACCAGAAGGTGTCGTTGCCGGTGTAGTCGACCCAGGTCGGCAGCACGTCCGTGCCGGTGTCCGTCGTTGACCAGCGGGTCACGGAGTCGCACAGGGACCGGCTGCCGTCCGTGTTCTGGCTGATGCCGCCGCCACCGGTGGTGGCGATGGCGAAGTAAGAGCCGTCTGGGGAGAAGCTCACGTCCTCGACGTAGGTGTCGAAGGCGCCGGAGGCGCAGGCCGCGCTGAACTCGTTGGTGTTCCAGTTCGGATCGATGGTGGCGGACGAGCCGTTCAGGTCGATCATGACGATCTGGTCGTGCAGGGCGCCGTTGGCGTTCTTGAAATCGCCGAGGACGACGGCGCGCGTGCCATCCGGGCTGATGTCCATGGCCCGGCCGCCGACCGGGCCGTTCGCGCCGGAGCCGTTGTAGTTGTGGTGCCCGGTGAGCTGGATGTTCATGAACGGGTCCAGCGTCCCGGTGGTGGGGTTCAGCGTGGCCAGCCCGTCGTGCGTCACGGAGTTGGTCAGGGTGAAGGTCCCGGCGATGTACAGGCGGCCGCCGGACAGCCGCATCGACTCGACGATGCCGTTCAGCGCCGGAGGCTTGAAGCCGGAGACGATCGATCCGTCGCTGAGGTTCAGCAGGGTGATGCCCTTGGATTTCACCCCGTTGACCGTACCGAACTGGCCGCCGACGTAGACCGTGCCAGGCGTCGGCCCGGGGATTACCGAGGCGACCGGGCCGTCGAGAGTCGGCGCGAAGCCGGTGTCGAGCGCACCGGTGCTCTGGTCGAAGGCCACGATGCCGTGATTGGACACCGCCGTCGACGAGCCGTGCGGCGTGGCGCTGGTGAAGGTACCGCCGGCCACGATCCACGATCCCACCTGAGCGATCGCGTACACGATGCCGCCGTCGATGTTCGGCGTGTAGCTCGCCGGAACCGAGCTGACCACCTGATTCTGCTGGACGGACAGTCCCGCCTGAGCCGCCTGAGCGCCTGGGGCAGAGATCAGCCCCACAGTCGTCAGGACAGTGACGATCAGCAGGGTCACAGTCGAGGACACCCGCAAGGAAGCATGACGGATCACTATCTGAAATCCCTCCCAATAACCGCGGGCGAGCCGCAGTCCCCCACCTAATGCACCACTAGCGGCGCAAACGATCCGAAGTGTCGGATATCGAGCTAGTTTGAGGTGTTAGGTTATATGAGCTGGTGTCCGGATAGGTCACGTTCGGACAAAATTGCAAAATCGCAACTCGTGACGCGCGGGCCATGAGGACCAAAGGTGGTTCCTGGCCGTCACCTCCCGGGTCAGGCGCGAACTGCGGCCGCTCCGTCCTCCGGTCGGGGAAGCCTGGTCAGGCCGGCCGGGAACGGCGCCGTCCCCGGCCACGGCCCGGCGGCCCGTCCGGCGCAGGCCGACGTATTGGCCGATAGGTATAGTGACACGCCAGGGGGTGATACATGGGACAACATCCGGTCCTTCCGGCAGGCGCCGGGAATTTTGACTTGATCGGGTTGCCGATAGCGGACCTGAGCGGTGGCGACATCGTCCGTCTTGCCACCAGCGAGGTGGTCAGCCCAACACAACGGCCATTCGTCCTATTCGCCCTCCACGTCGGCGGTCTCCTCGCTCGACGTCAGCCGGGCTTCCGGCAATCTATGCATCGAGCCCACCTCACCTATGCCGACGGAATCTCCGTTGTCCTGCTAGCCCGAATGGCGGGAGCGAAGCGTATCGGCCGAGCCGCCACGACGGACATAGGCTGGACCATCCTGAAGAAAAGCACTCGGGCCCGGGGACGCCCCCCGCGAGTCGCGGCAATCGGCGGCCGGCCCGGCCTGGCGGAATTGGCGCTGAAGACGTTCGAGAACAGCGGCGTCGCCAAAGGCGTGTTCGCGGCGCATGGCTATCACGAAAACTGGGCTGACGTCCTCGCAACGCTCAACGAGACCGAACCCGACATCGTCCTCGTGGGTTTGGGATCACCGCTGGAAATGGAGTGGGTCGATAAGAACTTTGACGCCCTTCCTCGTGCGGTGATTCTCACCTGTGGAGGATGGTTCGGTCATGTCGTCGGCGACGAATCGCGTGCTCCGCTCTGGCTCAGGCGAACGGGCTTTGAGTGGTTGTACCGCGCCTATCTCTCGCCTCGTCGCCTGGGTCCCCGGTATCTCAAGGGGCTGGTGATTTTCCCGGTTCTCTGCGCCATGGCTCTGGGCCAGCGCCTGCAGGCCAGCGTGCGGAGGTTGCTGACGCGTTCCTGATCCGGGATATCTGCCCCGGTGAGCGCAGCATGTGCCTCCAGGCCCGGTGGCCCTTCCCGTCCCGGCCACCCTGAACCGCCGGGACGGGTCTGATTGCCCCCTCCGCCCCTGCGTCCCATCTTCCCCGGCCGCCCGGGCTGGCCCCGGCCACGCCCGGGCCACCCGGTCATCGTGAGCCCATCCGGCCTTTTGTACTATTCCGACTAGTTAAGTAGAAAATAGGACTGTGACAGTAGTTATATGCGTAACGCCAGTAGACGGGAGTCACTTTTATAGGCTGACGGGGCTACCGAATGTATTTATTTTGTGTGATACTGATAAAAACCCAACAAGGCGGTGAACTTTCGGTAGTAATCGGGTAACTGGTTGGTGCCCCTGAGGCATCTCCTCAGGGAGGGCGGCTGTGATGGCAGTATCAGAGCACCCGGAGCGGGTGGTGTGGCGGTCGACGCTTACCAGGCGTCGCTCGTTGAGTTGGGTAGCCCGCTACCAGGGGCAGCTCGTCGTGGTCGATGCGGCGTGCGGGCTGCTCGCCGGCCTGCTCGCCCTGCTTATCCGCTTTCCCGGTGCCGGCCAGCCGTTTCTCTACATGGCCGCGACCGGCGGCCTTCCGCTCATCTGGATTGCCTGGGTGGCGATGCTCGGCGGCTACGACCCGCGCTTCATCGGCCTCGGCTCGGAGGAGTTCCGGCGGATTATCAACGCGGCGATCAGCCTCACGGCCGCTATCGCGATCGTGTCCTACGCCCTCAAGCTGGGCTTCGCCCGAGGTTACGTACTGATAGCCCTGCCCGGCCTCGGGATCGTGAACACCGCCGCCCGGTACGGGATGCGCAAGAGGCTGCACCGGTCCCGCGGTCGCGGGCGTTGCATGCGCCGGGTAACGGCAGTGGGCCACGCGGCGGCGGTGGCCGACCTGATCGTCCAGCTGCGCCGCGACCATTTCCACGGGCTCGAGGTAGTGAACGCCTGTCTGGCCGACGACGCCGACAGAACGGAGATCGAGGGCGTTCCGGTAACGGGCGGCCTAGCGGACGCGGCCAGGGTGGCGGGCGAAACCGGCGCCGACACGGTGGCCGTGCTCGCCTGTCCCGAGATGGACGGTCTCGCCCTGCGCCGACTCGCCTGGGAGCTAGAGATGGAAGGCACCGACCTGTGCGTGGCCCCGGTGCTCATGGACGTGGCCGGGCCGCGGACTACGATCCGGCCCGTGGCCGGGCTGCCGTTGCTGCACGTGGATCACGCCGAGCTGAGCGGGGCCAAGCGGACGATCAAGACTATCTTCGACATGGCCATCGCCACCGCCACGCTGGGCATCCTCAGTCCGCTTTTCGCCTTCATCACCATGGCCATTGTGCTCGATGATGGCGGCCCGGTGCTTTTCACCCAGACCCGGATCGGGAAGGACGGCCAGCCGTTCACGGTGCACAAGTTCCGGACGATGGTGCCCGACGCGGAGCTGCGCAAGGAGGCGATCGCCGCGCTCGACGAGGGCGACGGCCTGCTGTTCAAGATCCGCAGAGATCCGCGGGTCACGGCCACCGGCTCGTGGCTGCGCCGCTGGTCGCTCGATGAGCTTCCGCAGCTCTTCAACGTCATGCTCGGCGAGATGTCGCTGGTCGGACCCCGGCCGCCGCTGCCTGCCGAGGCCGCCAGGTACGGCGATGACGTCCGCCGCAGGCTGGTCGTCAAACCCGGCATGACCGGGATGTGGCAGGTCAACGGGCGATCTGACCTGAGCCGGGAGGACGCCGTCCGGCTCGACCTGCGGTACGTGGAGAACTGGTCATTCGTTCTGGACCTGCAGATCCTATGGAAGACGTGCGCCGCGGTGGTCAAGGGCCGCGGTGCCTATTGACCGGAATCAGGCAAGGCAGCGCTGCTTAACTGGCGCAGAGAGAAAGAAGGGAAAAGATCAGCGGATCTAACAACACGGCCATAATCGCCAGGCGCGCAACGCAGCTGACCGGATAGCCCGTTCTCAGCTATGTGAAAGCCGCGCCAAGCGGACCCTCAATACAGCTATACGTTTTTCGGGCGCAGCGCATCATATACCTGCGTGGGGAGTTACAACATGAAAAGGTTCACACTGGGCCGCAAGGCCCGGGTCGGCCTGGCGGCGACCGCCATGCTGGCCACGACGTGGTCGGCGCTTCCGGCGCAGGCCGCCACCGGACCCGTGTCGTCGACTCCGGCGGTCGGCACGCCGCAGCTGGCCACCACCGGGGCCACCGAACAGGTCCGCCAGCTGGTGCAATGCGGCGGGACGATGTACGCGGTCGGAACCTTCAGCGCAATCAAGCGATTCTCGACCACCTACGCCCGGAACAACGCGTTCAGCTTCGCGGCGACCTCGCCGTTCGCGGTGACCTCGTGGAACCCGAACGTCAATGGCATCGTCAACTCCATCGCGTTCACCCCGGACTGCACACAAGCCTATCTGGGCGGCCAGTTCACCTCGGTGAACGGGACGGCGGTGAAGAACATTGCCAAGGTGTCGACATCGACCGGCGCGGTGAACACCGCATTCGGGCACAACGCCTCCGGCCAGGTGGAGACCCTGCTCACCTACGGCAGCCATGTACTGACCGGAGGATATTTCACCTCCATCAACGGCAGCGCAGCGAACCCGTACTTCACCAGCCTGAATGCCACCACCGGCACGGATGACGGCTTCCTGCACCTGTCGATATCCGGCAACTACCAGTACCCGGGAGTGTCCTCGAATGCCACGAGGGTCTACAACCAGCAGTTGAGCCACGGCGCGACGCTGGACCTGGTCGAGGGCGACTTCACCTCCGTCGGTGGCCTGCCGCGCCAGCAGGTCTTCATGCTCAACCTGTCCGGCAGCACGGCCACGGTGACGGGGTGGACCTCCACAGAGTTCAACCGGCACTGCACCACGGTCGAGCCGTTCTACCTCAAGGCCGCGTCCTGGTCGCCGGACGATTCGAAGGTTTATGTCGCCACCACCGGCTACCACCCGGTCGACCAGGCCATCGGGAACTACCCGTGGACCGGGCTATGCGATGTGGCCGCGGCCTTCCCCGCGACCCAGGCCGGCGTGTCCCACCTGTGGATCAACTACACCGGCTGCGACTCGCTCTATTCCACCGCGGCCGACACCTCCACGGCCTACTTCGGCGGTCACGAGCGGTGGGCCAACAATGCCTTCGGTTGCGACTCGGCCGGCCCGGGAGCGATCTCCGCGCCCGGCATGGTGGGCCTGAACCCGTCTAACGGAGCCGTTACCTTCAACCCGACGCGCGACCGCGGCCTGGGTGCCGACGACATGCTGCTCACCAGCGCCGGCCTCTGGATCGCCAGCGACAACTTGTCCGGGTCGAACAAGTGTGCCGGCGTCTCCGGATACGCCGGCATCTGCTTCCTCCCGTACGGCAACTAGGCGGAGGCCGCAGATGCAAGGTGGGCGAGTGCGCGTGCTGTACGTCGGCGGCATCGGCCGCAGCGGCAGCACGCTGATCGAGCGGCTCATCGGCCAGCTGCCCGGTGTCTGCCCGGTGGGTGAGCTCGTCCACCTATGGGAGAGAGGAATAGCGGAGGGCGAGCGATGCGGCTGCGGAACGCCGTTCCGCCAGTGCCCGTTCTGGCAGCAGGTGGGCACGGCGGCGTTCGGCGGCTGGGACGAGGTAGAGGTAGGCCGCGTCGCCGCTCTCCGCTCCCAGGTGGACAGGAACCGGTTCATCCCCGCGCTGGCGGGGCCGCGCGCCCGCCCGGGGTTCCGCCATGCAGTGGACGAGTACACCTCTTATTACGCGCGGCTGTACGCCGCGATCAGTGAAGCGAGCGGGTGTGACCTCATCGTGGACTCGAGCAAGCACCCGTCGCTGGCCCACTGCCTGCGCCGACGGTCGGACATCGACTTCCGCGTCCTGCACCTGGTGAGGGACAGCCGGGCGGTGGCCTACTCGTGGAGCAGGCAGGTGCGCCGGCCCGACACCGACAGCGAGAGCTATATGACCAGGTACTCCCCGGCCGTGACCGCGGGCCAGTGGAACGCGCAGAACGCCGCCTTCCACCTGCTACCGAGGCTCGGCTGTCCCACCATGCGGCTGAAATACGAGGACTTCACCGCCGGGCCCGAAGCGACCATGCGCCGGATAGCCGGCTTCGCCGGGCTGCCGGCACCGGCGAGTTACTCGTTCCTCGGCGCCGACGGCGCGTCGTGCTGGGCCCAGCTCGACAGCGTGCACAGCGTCTCAGGAAATCCCATGCGCTTCGCTACCGGCCGGATCCCAATAAGCCGGGACGAGCGATGGCGCACCAGTATGCCGAAGGGGCAGCGGCATGCCGTCACCGCCCTCACCTTCCCGCTGCTGGCCGGCTACGGGTACGTGGGAGTCAAGCCGTGATCGCGTGGCCGTCGGTGGGCGTGGTCGTGCCCACCCATGACCGGCCGGGGCCGCTGCGCACCGCGCTCGCCGCCGTGCTGGCTCAGGATTACCCCGGTCAACTCCGTATCGTGATCGTTTACGATCGGGCGGAGCCCGACTTGTCCCTGGCCGACGGCGACCGCGTGCAGGTCGTCGCGAACGCCAGGACGCCGGGACTGGCCGGCGCCCGTAACACCGGGATCCTCATGCTGGACACCGATCTCGTCGCCTTCTGCGATGACGACGACGAATGGCTGCCGGGGAAGCTCGGTGCCCAGGTAGAGGCGATGCGCGCCCGCCCGGCCGCGGAGTTCGCCAGCTGCGGCATCATGGTTGACTACGCCGGAACGCCTCATCCGCGGCTGGCCGGCGGGGCCGAGGTCACCCACGCGGACCTGCTCCGCTCGCGCATGGTGATGGTGCACTCGTCCACCTACCTGGCCCGGCGGGAGGCCCTGACCGGCGGTATCGGCCTGGTCGACGAGACCATCCCGGGCAGCCAGAACGAGGACTGGGATCTCGTGCTTCGGGCCGCGCGCCGCCAGCCGATCGTCAACGTGGACGAGCCGCTGGTCCGGGTGGTGTGGGGCGCCTCCTCGCATTACTCGCGCCAGTGGGAAACCAAGGCCGACTCGCTGCACTGGATGCTCGAGCACCATCCCGAAATCGCCGATTGCCGGCCCGGCGCCGCCCGCGTCTACGCCCAGCTCTCCTTCGCCTATGCCTGCCTGCGCCGGCGCGGCGACGCGTACCGCTGGGCGTGGCGGGCGCTGCGCAGCAACTGGCACGAGCGCAGGGTGCCGTTCGCGCTCGCGGTCGCGGCGGGCATCGTGCCGGGCGACGCCGTGCTCCGGGTTCTCAACGCCCGCGGGCACGGGATCTGAGCCGGTGACCGGCCGGCTGCGCCTGCTGATCGCCGGGCTTGTTTGCCTGGTGGTGGCCGCCGTGGCGGCCGCCGTCGTGACCGATCCGTTCTCGTCGTCGCCGGGCCCGCCCTCGGCCGGCTCCTCCTCCTCCGCCCCGGCGCCGCAGGTGACCACCACGGTCAACCCCGCCCTAGCGCCGACTCCGCCGACCCGGGGAGCATTCTTCGGCGCCTGGGTCGGTCCCGACGTATTCACCCAGGCCAACGAGATCGGCGCGGTCGATTCGCTGCAACAGCAGATCGGGCGCAAACTCAGCATCGTCCACACCTACGTAAAATGGCGAGCGCCATTTCCCACACCCAGTGACATGACATTCCTGAGCCAGGGCAGCACACTGCTCATCTCCTGGGCCGGCACCGCTACCCGGGAGATAAATTCCGGGGCCGACGACAGCTGGATCCGCACTCGCGCCCGCCAGATCAAGGCGCTCGGCAAACCGGTATTCCTCGAATGGCGCTGGGAAATGGACCGGCCGAACCTGCGGTCGCAGGTACGCTCGGGGGTCGACTACGTGGCGGCCTGGGACCGTATCCGGGCGATCTTCGCTGCCGTCGGGGTGCATAACGCCGCGTGGGTATGGTGCCCCTTGGCGCAAGGGTTCAGCGACGGCCGGGCGGCCGCCTACTATCCCGGCGACGACCAGGTGGACTGGATCTGCGCGGACGCGTACCCGGCGTACGGCAGCCACGCGTCCTTCGCCTCGACGGTCGATCCCTTCCTGAGCTGGGCGTCCCATCATGACAAACCGGTGATGATCGGCGAGTTCGGGGTGCCGGAAAGCTTTGGCGGGCAGCAGCGCGCGCAGTGGCTGCGCGCGGCCCAGCAGGTGGTCCTCGCCGACCGCCAGATCAAGGCCCTGGTATACTTCGACGCCAACCCTCTCGGGCAGGGACCGGCGGGAAGCTATTCCCTCGGCGGCGACGCCGCGGCCTTGTCCGCCTTCCGGTCCATCGCCAGGCAGCCGTACTTCAACCCGGCCGGAACCGGCTGAGGGCGGCCGGCCCGGGCCTGATCAGCGCCGCCCGGCCGCCCGGCCTGCTCGGCGTCTGCTCAGCGCCAGCTCGGCGATCGGCCGAGCCAGCTGGCCAGGCGCTCGTCGTGCGGCAGGAAATGCTCGCCGAGCCTGGCTCGCAGTGTCTCGGGCATGGGAGAACGCGGCCGCGCGTTGTGCCGCTCGAACACCGGGTAGCCGTGGCGGCGCAGGCCGAGGAAGTCGAGCACGCCATCGTAGACCGGTTCGGGGTCGGTGAAGAACCGGCCGCTGTCCATCACGTGCACCCGGTCACGGCCGAACAGCTTTTCTAGTCGTTCCAACTGGTCGGCGTAGTGACCGCGGGTGAGGTAGGCCTGGTGCTGATGGCTATGGCTGAGGTAGCCGGGCTGGCTGACGATCCGCTCGGCCTCGCCGGGCAGACGCTGATCCTCCAGCTCGAGGGCTCGCTCGAACGGCTCGGTCTCGTATCCCCTGGCCAGCTCGTGCGCGTGCGCGGAGTAGGCACGCTCGACCGGATCGCGCACCAGCACGACGAGCTTGACCTCCGGGAGGTCACGGCTGATCCGCTCCGCCGCCAGCGGATGGAACATGTAGTACGGGCTCGACTCGAAGGTGAGCGGGACATCGCCGGTGGCCCGCCGGGCCAGCGCGCCCCGTGCCCGCAGCGGAAAGTGTCCCCGGTACCAGGCCAGGCCATGGTCGTAGCCGGTGTCGAAGTAGTGCACGCCCTTGTGCAGCACGGCACTTAGCACCGCGGGATGCTGGCTCAGCGTGTGGTACATCGATGTGGTGCCGCAGCGCTGGGCGCCTACGATGAGGAAGCCCGGCAGCATGCGCGCCCGGTGAGTGAGCCGGCCAGCGCTCCTCGATACCGAACGCCCGGCCCGCCACGCCGCAGGCGGCACCGACTGGGGTCCTATTCTTAGCCGCGCCAGTGGTGCGGCGGTGCTGTGTCCGGTCATAGGTTCCTCATCGCTTCTTCGATCGCAGGGATCAGCCAGGTGCTGGGCCGCCCGAGCCGCGCGCCCGCCTCGGCCTGGCGATCGGCCAGGTAGCGGACGGACAACTCAGCCAGGTAAAGGACGCCGGTCAGGTGGGCCTCAGCGGCCGGCACGCCGAAGGGGGCCAGCGCCGCGGGCGCGGCCCGCATGCATTCGGCCGCGGCGTCCGGCGGTGGCTGGCGCCGCCGGATCACGGCGGTCTGCAGCTGGTAATGCAGCGCGTCAAATCCGGCCGGAACGGACTGGGTGAATCGTTCCCAGTCCCAGACGAGCAGTCCTTCGGCGATGCTGGCCATGTTCCAGCCGGTCCAGTCGCCGTGCCAGGCACCGAAGCTAAGCTCCGGGTTGGCCGCGGCCAGGGTGCCGAGCGCAGTGGCGAGGGCGTCCCGGTCGGCACCGGCGAGCGTGCTGGCCAGCCGGGATGTCATCCGGGCCAGGAAGGCGCTGCCCGCGAGCGGGCCGTGGCTGCGGCCGCCCACCGCGGTGAGTTCGGTCATGGCCGCGACGAGCTGTCCGGGCCGCAGTGCCCTGCGCCGCCGCCAGACCGGCAGCGCGTTCATGATGAGCACGTCGCGGCCTTGCCATTGCCCGTGGTGCAGCACTCGCGGGACGGTCAGCTCGCGCAGGTTCTCGGCGGCCAGCGTGTCAAGCGCGGCACGCTCGGCACGGATCAGGTCCCTGGTCAGCGGGTTAATGCTGATCTTGGCGAAGCCCGCGGGCTCGCCGCGGGAAGTGAGCAACTGAAGCACCGGCTTGCGGTTCGCGCGGGCCGCACCCAGGTGCGTGCTGATCAGCACGTCACGGCCGAGGACGTCACGCAGATACGCCTCGATCGTGTCGGCGCCGACCGGAACGCGGACCCGCAGCCGTCCGCCGAGGCCGACCGCGGCCGCACCGCCGGCCAGGGCCAGCGCGAGTGTCCGGCTGCCCGCCCAGGCCTTAAAAGATCCGGGCTCGCCGTACCGCCGGACCGCGGCGGCGCTCGCCCGCCGGGTAGACGGCACGAGCAGCCGAGGGCTCCGGGAAAACGGCAGCAAGATGAAATCCCGTTCGTTCGGGGGGGTCGCGCGGCCGCGGGCCAGCGATGCGGTAGCGGGCGGCGGCCACAGCACGTCGCAGACGTCACCGAGGCCGGACCGCCCGGCTGCCGTCACCGCCGACCCCGCGGTCACCGCCGACCCCCGGCCGGCCGGGAACTCCGCCCTGGCCGCCCCAGGCGCTGTCATTGCAGCGTCGGGGCGTGCTGGCCGGACACGGGGGCGAGGTGGCTGGCCACCCTGGTACCCGTCTGTCGCGCTGGCCCGACGACGAGGCGGATGGTGGCGATGAACACGGCCAGGATGAGGCCGCCGTAAACGAGCCCGCTCAGGATGTCGGTGGTCCAGTGCAGCGTCAGGTACTGGCGGCTGTACGCCTCGTTGAAGGCCAGCGCGGCCACCGCGCCAGCCGACCAGATTGCCGTCCGCCTGGTCCCGCTGACCTCACGCCAGATGAGGTAGGCGATGAGCCCGTACAAGACGAGGATGCGATCGCATCCACCGGACGGGAACGTGCCGAGCGGGCTGTCCGGCGGCCCGAGACGATGGAAGGTGTGCCGCAGCGCTTGCGTCATGTAGTGGTCGATGACGATGGCCGCGCCGAGGACCACCGGGGGAAGCCACTTGTTCCGCCGGTAGAACGCCGTCAGGCAGGCTGCCGCGGCTACCGCCCCGCCCCAGGTGGTCCAGGTGTCTCCTACCTTGGTCGCGCGGTTCATGGCCGATTTCCAGGCGTGCACCCGATGGTGAATCATCCAGTTGTAGATCGGCTTGTCGATGCTCGGTCCCGCGTGCACGACCAGCACGCCGAGCAAGCAGGTCAGGGCGAACACGGCGACCGCGCCCACGGCCAGGATGAGCAGCATGCCGATTATCGACGACCGCGCGGACCGCGAGGCGACGGCCCCGTCGCTGCCGTTATGACCATTGAGTGCGGCAGCCGGCGCCGTGCGGCGGGACGGCCGCCTAGCCAGAAACGCCGTCGCGATCAGAATTGCGGCTATGCCTATCGGCCACACCAGGACAGCAAACGCCTTTAGCATCATGGCCTCCCCACTACTTTGTATTTACTTCTTAGTTTATGTCCGTTAATGTTCAGTTAAAATATAGTTTGGTTAAATTCGCGTATCTAGGCGGATTTCTCGGCCTGCTATTTGCTATTACGCCGCCGCGTCGCGAGCCGGGCGGCGCCCGGCATGGCCGCCAGATTCAGATCGGCGCGAAAGCGCCATATGCCAGTGGCCATAAGGAGGCAGCCGCAGCCGATCGCGGCCAGGGACGGCACGACTCCGGGGCCGAGCAGGCCGCGCGCCGCCAGCGGCAGGGCGCCGAAGGACAGGGCGGACAGCACGGCGACGATGAGGGTGCCGCGCCCGAATGGATGCAGCCGCACCGTCGCGGTCACCTGCGCGAGCGGCATGAGGTTGGTGAGCGTTATCGCGGCGGACCAGCCAATCGCCGCGCCGGTGATCCCGTAGCGGGGTATCAGCAGCACGTCCAGCCCGACATTGACGACGACGGCGAGCATCCCGTTGATCAGGCTCCAGCTACTGCGGCCTGTGGTCACCAGGACCATGTCCACCTGCCCGCACCCCGTCGCCAGCAGCATCGTCAGGCCGAGTATCACCATCACGGCGGAGCCAGCCTGGTAGGAGTGGCCGAAGACGGTGAGGATTTCCGGCCCGTAGCAGACTGCGAGCAGGTATATGGGCCAGGTCAGCAGGATGAGCCACGCCGTCGTCGCCTGGTAGACCTGGTTGGCGCCCTGACGGTCGTCTTGGGCGAACATCTCGGTGAATCTCGGCTGGGCGGCCATGCTGATGGCCTGGTTACCGAACTGGCCGGCCACGAGGAACCGCGTCGCGGCGGTGTAGACTGCGGCCTCGGCCGGGCCGCGCATGATAGCCACCAGCACGATGTCGATGCGCTGGATGGTGACCTGCGCGAGCGTAGCCAGGCCGCGCGGCCCGGTGAACCGCCAGAACCGCAGCGGCTCCGGGCTGTCCGCCGGTGCTGACTGCTCTGGCACCGCGCGGGCGTCCGTGCCCCGCCTCGCGACCGGCTCGGGCCGGCGCTCGATCCGGCGGAGCCAGAGCCACACGACGCACGCGGCGGGAACGTACGGTAGCGCCCACACAGGCGCGAGCAGTGCCACGCTTCCGGCCGAGGCGATGGCCGCGATGCCCACGAGCTGCAGGATCGAGCGGCCGATGCGGTCCACCATGGCCGTCGGGCCCATGGCGCGGAAGCCGCGCGTCGCGCCGAGCAGGGTGTCGAGCATCGCCGCGAACGGCAGCGCGACCGCCAGTGCCCTGAGCTCGGCCGCCACCTCGGCGGGCCGGGCCCCGGCCTGGCCCAGCTGGCCATGGATCAGCAGGCGCGCCACCGGGGCGGCGAACACCGCCAGCCCCACCGCGGCGGCCACGGAGACCACGGCGACCGGCCGGGTCGCGGTCCGCAGCACCTCGGGAATGCGGTGCTGCTGTCCGAGGGACCGCATCCGGGCGATGAAGTACACGGCTCCGGTGGCGGAGCCGAGACTGGCCACCGCCTCGACGATCAGGAACAGCGACATGGCGGTGAAGAAGGCGCCGGCGGCTGCCTGGCTGAAGCTCCTGGTGATGATCACCGTCATGGCCACGGTGCCGAGGCCGGCCACGCCGACCCCCGCCAGGTTGAGCAGGCCTCCCCTGGCCACTTCTATCAGCCGACCGTCTGGCTGCGCGCGGCTGGCAGGCACGACCATGGCGTGGCGCCCGGCCGACTGCATTACGACCGCTCCGCCGGAAGACCTGCCCGGCGCCACTGGTCGTTACGCCACAGCAGGGCCACCGCGAGCATCGTGAACTCGAGCGGCGCGGTCACCGACACGTACGCGAACATGTACAGGAACGAGAGCAAGATGACCAGGACGCCCGCCATCCCGTACGGCGTCCTGTCCCGTCGGTAGCGCCAGGCCAGGTACGCGAAGAAGCTTAGGAAAAAGGCTGCCCCGACCCAGCCGTCGCAGACCAGGAGAAAGTACAGCTGGCCGTTGCTGCCGACCGGGTACTGGCCGCAGCTCGGGCAGCCTGCGCTCGGTCCGACCGCGATCGAGCTCACGCTTCCCTGCTGGTGCCGGGTGTCCCCGAACCCAATGATCGGCGCCGCATTCGCGGCGTCGATGGCCGAGGCCGACAGCGACGCGCGGATGGAATTGCTCTGCTGGTGCTGCAGACGGGACGTGACGAGCCCCTGCAGCGGGGTCGCGGCGACCGCTACCCCGACGATCGCGAGTCCGGCAAATACCGCACCAAGCATCGCGAGCTTGCCCCGGGCCGCCAGCCGTATCGCGAGATATACCGCGGTCAGCCCCACCCCGACCCAGACCCCCCGGTTGAGCGAGTAGACCAGCGGAATCAAGGCGATGGCCGCCGTGATGACCGCGAGCTTGCGCTGCCGCCTGCTGCCGTAGGACCACCAGGCCACAAACAGCCACGGCAGCAGGATGGTCAGGCAGTCGCCCCAGGTGTTGGTGTACTCGAACGGCGCCTTGGGGCGCCCTTCTGTCACCCCGAGAACGCTGGTGACCTGCGAGAAACCTGGATACAGAGCGGCCTGGAGCAGGTTGTTCCCCTGCATGCTGCGGGGCAGCACGTAGGCAAGCGCGGAGGTGAACTTGAAGTGCGGGGCGAGGACGCCGCCGACGCCGCCGACGGTGGTGTAGATCCCGACCAGGCCGAGCAGCCATGCCAGCCGGCGGCGCGCCAGTTCGCCCTCGGCCAGGTTTCCGGCATACAGCAAGATGACGGTGAGGGCAGCGTAGGTCAAGCCGTGGTCCGCGAAGGACAGGATCCGGTTCGACATCGAGCTGACCACGGTGCCCGGCGCCGCCAGGCCGAGGGTCGCGACCCCGGCGGCCGCGCACACCAGGAAAAGCAGCCACAGGCCGAACCCCGGGGGAACCTTGATGGCGCGGCCTTGCCGGTGCCAGGAGCGCATCCGCAGCAGCATCGGAACGGCCAGGATGATGACCGACTCGTCGGCCAGGCCGAGCGCCCACCAGATCGGGTAACCGGCGAGCAGCGCGGTCACCGGCCAGGACGGGTGACTGGCCAGCCACTGCCTGCGCCGGCCGAGCCGGTGCCTGCCGCGTGACGGTTTCCAGCGCGGCGGCGCGGGGCGGGGCGGCATGCTCGCTTGGGTGGTCCTGCGGCGGGGGGCGGTGATCGTCATTCGATCACCCCCCGCCCTGGCTCGTCCGCGTGCCCGCGGGCGCTAGCACGATCCAGGTCGGTCCCGGCTGGAAATTCATCAGAATGTGGGCGGCGTCGAAGTAGTTGCTGACCGCCGCGATGCCCGGCTTGTCCCAGGTGCCGACCGCGGCGCTGGGGCCGCTCCTGCCGGGAGCCGCACCGGAGAAGACTGTCGCCGGGCCGGTGCCGATGACCCGGGCGCTCTGTGTGGTCACCCCGTATCTGCGGCTGAGATAGACGGTCTTGAACGAGACGATCTGCACGACCAGGTTGGCGACGCTCACCCGCGGACCGCCTGCCGTCTCCACCCAGCGGCCGGCCTGGGCGTCAAAACTCCATTGCTGAGCCGGCTGTCCCGGTATGTCCACCCGAACCGAGGTCGGGTGGGTCTCCCCTACCGACGCCAGGGACGTGCCGGGGGCGCGGTAATAGAACAGCTCCGGCGGTGGCCCGTCGGACCGGCCGTCGGCGGCCAGCACCGCCGTCGAGACCGTCAGCCCGCCCGATCCGGCCGAATACAGGGACGCGTGTCGGGCGTAGCCGTCGTCGATGATCTTCGTGGCATCCAGGACCGAGATGAATGCGCTGGTGCCCCCGTTGTAGCCGGTCAGCGGGTGCAGCACGGACAGCGCCTGGCCGTCCGCCGGCCTGGTGCTGGTCACCGGGCCGACCCTGCTCGCCTCGTTCGACTGGTAGATGGCCAGGTACCTGACCGGCGAGGTCATCTCCTCGAAGACGAGGTCGGCGGAGCCCAGGCCGACCGGGGCTGAACCGGCCACGGCCACGGCGACAGCCGGCCGATGCGCGATCGCGTCCGTCACGGTAACCCCGGTGAGGGGCGCCACCGGCCCGGCCGATCCCGTGGTCCCCGTCGGGGAGGTCCCGCCGCCGCCCGGCGATGTCGCGGACGCCGGGCTGGCGGCCGCCCGCACCGACGAGCTGTCAGCACCCGCGGAACACCCAGCCAGGGCCGCGATCACCGTACCGGACGCGGCGACCGCACACCACGCCCAAGCTCCCCGCCTCCTCATACGTTCAGTTTCTGGGCAGCGAACTGGGTGCCTTTTCATCTGCTGACCAATCGACAATGCTGGTCGCGTCGTCATCGGCCGGGTCGCTGGGCGCCCAGTCGGCTGAGATCTCTTGAGCGTTCCCCGCGGCACCGCCGTCCGCCGGAGCCTGCTGGCGCGCCAGCCGGACATTGCTCGCGACGGCGGGTGCCGGTGCCGGGGTGGCACGCTTCCCAGGCGCCTTCGGTGACGGCAGGAGCACGGTGCCGAGTACGGTCGCGCCCATCCTGTCCAGGTGCTGGACGCTGCTCAGCACCTGGTCGGTGCGTGTCCTGCGGATCTCGGTCACGAGAACGGCCGCGTCGGCCGCATGCGCGAGCGCGTAGACATCAGGCCCGGACGTGACCGGAGGCGCTTCCACCACGACCCAGCGCGCGGCGCCGCGCAGGCTGTTCAGCAGCCGGTCCACGGTGTCCTGCCGGAGATCGTCGGCCTCCATCCCGGCGGCCGAACCCGGCGTGATCACTTGCAACCGAGGCACCGTGGCCGGGCGCTGCCCGGCATCGGCGGCCGTGACGCCGTCGGAGAGCACGTCAGTGAGGCCAGGCCCGGACGGCAAGCCGAGCATCCCGGGAACGGTGGATCCCTCCAGGTTGCCGCAGACCAGGATGACGTCAGGCTGGTTCCGGGACAGCGCGACGGCCAGGTTGGCCGCCACCAGGCTGGCGCCCTGGCCGCTAGACGACCCGGCCACGAGGATCACGTGGCTACCTGCCCCCAGCGAGCCGGTGAGCACGTGGGCCAGCTCGGAGAAGTCCCGGCCGGCCCGCGAACGCGGCGGGGCGATCGCGAGCTCGGGCGTGAACTTCTTCAGCGGCAGGCTCATCAGCACCGGCACGTCGAGCTGGCTGACATCCCGCGGCCCGCGGATCCGCTTGTCCCTGCGGTCGACGATGAAGGCCAGAACGAAGCCGATCAGCAGGCCGGCCAGCAACCCGCTGGGGAGGATGAGCAATGGCTTCGGGCTCGCCGGGCTGACCGGCGGAGTGGCGCTGCTGATGATCGATCCGCCCGCCGGATCGGCCAGCTCGGTGGCCAGCTGGGCAACCTGATTGTTCAGCGAGTTCAGCTGGCTGTGATCAGATGTGAGCTGTTCTTCGGCGGCGGCTCGCTGGGACGAGTTGGTCGGCAGGCTGGCGGCTTCGATGGTCAGCTTCGCGGAGGCCGACTCCAGGGCGCTGATCCTGGACTGGAGGGCCGACATCTGGGCGTTGGTCGCGGCCGTCGTGCTCGCCTTGCTGTAGTTCAGGTAGGCCCGCGCGAAGGACTGGGCGCAGTTCGCGGCGGTAACGGCCGACCGCGCCTGACAGCTGATGGACAGGACCTGCGAGTTCGCCGGAACCGTCACGCTCACCCGGCTGAGGATCTGCTGCAGGCTCTCCGGACTGTGCATGAGCTTGGCCGCGGCCTGCGCTACCGCAGCCGACTGCACGACCTGCGCCTCGGTGTCGAGGTTGACCGCACCCGAGGTGCGCCCGTTGGCCACCTGGTTGGCGGTCCCGCTCGTCGCGGTCACGTATACCGCCGCGGTAGCGATATAGACCTTGTGTGCCACCTTGAAGTAACCGATGCTGCCCAGGATCCCGATGATCGTGACGGCGACGATCAGCCACCAGCGGCGCTTGAGCACCCCTGTGTAGTCGGCCAGTTGCAAGTCCTCCGGCCCGGACTTATAGCTCATACGGTACGGTTCCCATCCATCCGGCCGGGTTTCGGCTGCGATGGCACCCCCCGTCGCGTGCCCTACAGTGATAAAGCGTTTACTTTCTGTTTTTTTTAGTTCGGTTTCAGGACATCATAGTCCACTTCGCTCACGTATAGTCACAGATCGAGCGACTTAGTCGGATATGTGCAGGACAAAGGCGGGTGCGGCGCGGCCACCAGGTGCCGGCGCAGGCATGGTCAGCGACCGGGCCCTCAGCAGGAGAGAGCCCCGGCGCGGCCTGTTCCGGCCGCTGCCGGGACGGGAACGCGGGCGCCGGGGCACGCGCTGGGCCCGTTCGGTCCCAAATCGCGGGAAACGCCCGCACACCTGGCCGATGGCAACCCCGGCCGCGGTCAGACCCCGTCCTGCATCGGTCGGCCGGGGCCTGACGCGGCCCGGGACTTGCCGTCAGTCGTTGTCGATCTTGGCGCCGCTGGCGCTCAGCACGTACCAGCTCGCGCCGAACTCCTTGGATCCCTGCCCGTGCGCCACCCCGGTGCTGGCGTCGCCGGCGAAGAGGTACAGCGGGTGGTGGTTGTAGGTGAGCTGCTCGGTTCCGTCGGCGCGCTTGACCGTGCCGAGCTTGGCCTGGTTGACGCCGGTGCCCGCCTGCGGCGTCCCGGTCACGGTGACCGGCGGCCACGCCGCCGCGCACGCGCCGGTGCAGGTGGACGTGCCGCTCTTGTCGGCTTCCCACAGGTACATGGTGCGGCCCTGGCCATCCACCAGGGCCTTGCCCGGAATCCCGGCGATGGCCTGCAGCGCGACCGTCGCGCCGGCGCTGCTCGCGCTGGCACTGCTCGCCTGGCCGGAGGCCGCGGCCGCCGGGCTGCTCGCCTGCGCGGTCGCCGACGACGTGGCCGGGCTGGCGGCGGTGCTGCTCGAGCCACTCGAGCAGGCGGTCGCGGCCAAGACGATCCCGGCCGCACAGGCGGCACCGGCTATCCAGTTCCTCATCATTGATGCTCCCTCATGACAACTCGTCCGGTCGTCCGGGAGTACGCGCGGCGCTGTGCATCTCGCCATAAGGGCCCCCCGGATGCCTATCGGTCCCTACCGACGACTACGCATCCGGCGCCATTCCGGTTCAGGGGTCGCGAGTGGACGATCGTCCACCGGCTTGGGGACGGTATGGACGGCTGAGGCGCCGCCGGCGTAGGCCGACCGGCTGATTGCCTGGCCGGAGGCCTAATGTAGTGTTGCTACGTATGCGGGCCGAGGAGCTGAAGGGGCATCTGGACGCCGTGCTGCTCGCCGCTCTCGAAGGCGGCCCGCGGCACGGGTACGCGGTGATCGAGGCCCTGCGGCAGAGCACGGGCGGGCGGCTGGACCTGCCGACCGGGACGATCTACCCGGCGCTGCGGCGGCTGGAGCTAGCCGGGCTGATCACCGGGTCGTGGTCGGTGGTGGGCGGCCGGCGGCGGCGTGAGTACCGGCTGACCGCGGCGGGAGTCCGGGCGCTATCGGGGCGGCGGGCGGACTGGCGGGACTTTTCGGCCGTCGTGACCGCCGCGCTGGAGGACAAGTCATGTCCGAACCCCGCCTGATCAGCAGCTACCTGGAGGTCCTGGCCTCGCAGCTGCCGGCCTCGATAGTCGGCGCAGTCTCGCTATGCGGGCCGGTGTTCCATAAGGTGAGCGCCTGATGACGAACCGTTGTCAGGGCCGGCGGCCGGATTTACACTGACGTCGTTTACCCTCGGCGTGCTTTTGGAGGGCGGCGTGAACCGTTTCCCGCCGCGGCCCAGCCCCGACCGGGCCCCGACTGCCAACACTGCTGCGCACCGTAGTGAGCTGCACCGCCGGAAACCGCTGGCGGCATGTGCGGCCCTGGTGCTCACCGCCTGCCTATCGCTGGCCGCCTGCGGCTCCAGGCAGAGTGTCTCCGGCCAGACCCCGGCGCGGTCGGCGGCGGAGGGACCACGGATCACCGTGGACATGGTCACCCACGGACAGGCATTCGACCCGTTCTGGGCGCTGGTCCAGAAGGGTGCGCAGACGGCGGCGCGAGACTTCAACGTCAACCTCGTCTACCACTCCCCCTCCACCACGAATCTGCAGGCAGAGGCCTCGCTCATCAGCCAGGCCGCCGCGCGGCACCCGAAGGGGCTGGTGGTGACGATCCCCGACGCCGCAGCGCTGTCCGGCTCGGTCAGCCAGGCCGTCTCAACCGGCATCCCGGTCATCGTGATGAACGTGGGCGTCAGCGTGTACCAGAACGTGGGGGCACTGACGTTCGTCGGCCAGGACGAACTCGCCGCCGGGCAGAAGGCCGGCAGCGAGATGGCCGACAACGGCGTGCACAAGGCGCTGTGCGTCATCCACGAGGCGCAGAACGCCGCCCTGGTGGACCGCTGCTCCGGGTTCGCCAAGGCACTGGCGGCCAGGGGCGGCTCAGTCACCGTGCTGCACGTCAACGGGGCCCAGCTGAACTCGGCGGCGAACGCGATCGAGGCGGCGCTGAAGAAAGACCCGGCCATCAACGGGGTGCTCACCACCGGCATCATCGGCTTCAACGCCGCAGGGGGGGCGCTCCAGGCCATGGGCAAGTTCGGCAAGATCAAGCTCGGCACCTTCGACGTCTCGACCCAGGACCTGAACGCAGTCATCAACGGCCAGGCCCTGTTCGTCATCGACCAGCAGCCGTTCCTGGAGGGGTACATGGCGGTCCAGGTCTCCGCGTTCGAGGCGCGGTACGGCCAGCACCCGTTCGGCCCCGTCTTCACCGGGCCGAGCGTGGTCACCAAGGCCAACGCGGCGCAGGTTCTGCAGCTCTACAAGAGCACCGGGATCCCGCTGTTCAACGGCGGTTATCCGCTGTGATGTCTCTCGGCACTGACCCGGCCCGCTGCGGTGGCGGCGGCCACCGGAACGGTCCCACCCCGAGGTGGCGAAAGCAATGACCGTAGCAGTTTCACAGCCGGTGGCCGCCGGGTTGCGCCTGTCGCTGGCACCGCTGGACTACACGCTGCTGTTCATCTACTTCATCTTCGTCATCGGGATCGGGTTCGCGCTCCGCCGCCTGGTCCAGACCTCGACGGACTTCTTCCTGTCCGGCCGATCGCTCCCGTCCTGGATCACCGGGATCGCGTTCATCTCCGCCAACCTGGGCGCGATCGAGATCCTTGGCATGGCCGCCAGCGGCGCCCAGTACGGCATCAGCATCGTGCACTACTACTGGATCGGCGCGGTCCCGGCCATGGTATTCCTCGGCGTCGTGATGATGCCGTTCTACTACGGCTCCCGGGTTCGCAGCACCCCCGAGTACCTGCACCGCCGGTTCGACCGCAAGACACACCTGACGACCGCCCTCATCTTCGTCCTGTCCTCGGTGCTGATCGCCGGGGTGAACCTTTTCGCGCTCGGCTTCGTACTGGAGGGACTGCTCGGTATCCCGCTGGCCGTGGCGATCATCGTCTCGGCGCTGTTCGTGCTGTCCTACATCCTGCTCGGCGGGCTGTCCAGCGCCATCTACAACGAGGTGATGCAGTTCTTCGTGATCCTGTGCGGCCTGATCCCGCTGGTGATCGTGGCGTTGAAGGAGACCGGCGGGATCGGCGGCCTGTTCGACAAGCTGGCCACCCAGGGAACCGCCTTCACTCACCCCTGGGCCGGCACCGGGCTGGGCGGGAACAACCTGTTCGGCGACTGGATCGGCATCGTCTTCGGCCTGGGCTTCTGCCTGTCGTTCGGCTACTGGACCACCAACTTCGCCGAGGTGCAGCGGGCGATGTCGGCCAAGGACGAACAGGCCGCGCGGCTGACGCCGATCATCGCGGCGTACCCGAAGGTGTTCATCCCGCTGGCCACGGTCATCCCGGGCATGGCCGCGATCCTGCTGATCCCCGGCCTGGGTCAGGCCGGCGGGCTGTCGTTCACCAGCGCCATCCCGGCGCTGTACAACAAGTACCTGCCGGTCGGCGTGCTGGGGGTGGCGGTGACCGGCCTGCTCGCGGCGTTCATGGCCGGGATGGCGGCCAACGTCTCCTCCTTCAACGCCGTGTGGACCTACGACATCTGGCAGAACTACATCCGTCCCGGCCGGCCGGACCAGTACTACCTGCGGGTCGGCCGGATCACCACGGTGATCGGCGTCTTCATCGGCATCGCGACCGCGTTCATCGCCGCCGGTTACAACAACATCTCGAACTACTTCCAGACACTGTTCTCGTTCTTCAACGTGCCGATCTTCGTGACGTTCATCGTCGGCATGTTCTGGCGGAAGGCCGGCCGCGGGGCCGGGTTCTGGGGGCTGATCGCCGGGACGGCCTTCTCGTTCGGCACCTGGATCCTGTACAAGCAGCACGTGATCTCGTTCCGCAGCGACCTCCACGAGAACCAGTGGGGCGCGATCATCGGGTTCTGCGCCGGGGCGGTCGCCATGGCCATCGCGACCATCTTCGACAAGCCGAAGCCCTTGTCCGAGTTGCGCGGCCTGGTCTGGGGGCAGGCCATAGTAGACGAAGGGGAGGCCCCAGGGACGGCCGCTCGCGCGCCCTGGTACAAGTCTCCGTTGGTGCTCGGCATCGGCGTGCTCGCCCTGTCTGTGGCGTTCTACATCTACATCGAAGTGGCCTAGGGAGTGGTGCGGGTGAACTCGGCAAGCGGACACGAGGTGCCGGCCGGGGCCGAGGCTGCCGCCGCCCGGCCGCGCAAGCCGGATCTCACTCCGGAGGAGGCGAGGAACTGGCGGCTGGCCAAGCTCTTCGACCTGCGCTCGTTCATCGGGGCCCTGATGC
>WNGQ01000250.1_pt1 | contig 54186 bp, 61 predicted proteins | sample 5407661 | NCBI WGS metagenome assembly WNGQ01 (sample SAMN13153382, study PRJNA577476) | soil metagenome | isolation source: 60 cm soil or saprolite under Garry oak tree replicate 2 | place: USA:California | collected 2016-06-15 | reverse complement strand
TGGGGGATCGCTGCGGTCCTGCGCGGCAGGTTCGGCCGATGAGCACGCCCGAACCGACCACGGCCGCCAGGACCGTCCGCGAGCTGATCGAGGCCCTCACCAAGCTCGCCGGCAAGCTGCCCCGCGGCCTGGACACGCCTGTCGAGGTCGGGCTGATCGTGGACGCCGGCACGTTCGACGCCAGCGCCGCGTTCAGCGTCGAACCGGTGACCGCCACCTGGCCCAACTTCCGCCCGGACAGCGCGGAGTGCCGGCACACCACGGTTTCGCTCATCGGCGACCCCAGCCATCCTGACGCCGACCGCTACACCCGCCACGAGCCCGGGCCCACCGGGCACCCCGACTGGGAGGACCCGCAACCAACCGACCCGCACGGCATCAGCGAGCGGCGCGCCGAGCCGGGCGAGCGGTGCACCTGCGGCCGGCAAGCCATCGTCGTGTACCTCGGCAGCGCGTTCGGGCCAACTGGTGACTGCGGGATCCGCGACGGCGGCGACCAGACCGGCCCATGCCCGTTCTGCGGCGGGCCACGGCACGCCGAGCTTGAGGGCCGCTGCCCGCGCTACCGGCTTCGCCTCGACGCCCAGCGGGAGGAGTAGCCATGCCCGGCCGCATCATCCCCGAGCCGCCCCAACCCGACCGCGACCCCGAGCAGCTGGCGGAGGAGCGCGAGCTGGCGCGCAGCGCCCGCCTCGCCGGCCTGGCCGTGCAGCGCACCACCGACCTCGGCCGCCTGCTCGGCGGGCAGAAGCCCGACGGCTACACTCTCGACCAGCTCGACCACCTCGCCAGCACCCTCAAAGGCTGGGGGGATCCGCACGGCCTTCGGGACTGGCGACACCGACCTGCTGGCCGAGCTGACCGGCCGCCAGTGGACCGCCATCGAGCGCCTCGACGACGTGATGCGCCTCTGGCACCAGCAGCACCCGACACCCCGGAGGAGTGAACACGTGACCACCACCACCACGCCGACGCCCTGGCCGACCAGCGACCAGGTGATCACCGCGCTGGGCACCATCCAGGACCGCGCCGACCTGCACCCCAACTGGCGAAGCGTCCTCGGCCGGCTCCGCCAGGACGCCGAACGGCACACCGCCCTGCGCGCCGCCCGGGAGCTGCTGCACCGCGAGCGGCAGACCCTCGCCGGCGAGACCGACGCCGACCGTCCCCGCCCATCCGGTGCGCTCGCCGTCTTCGACGCGGCCGCCAAGGTTGGCGAGCTGGAGACCATGGCGCTGTGCCGCTACGCCTGCTGCGCCCAGGCCGCCCTGGAGCTGGTCGCCACCGGCGCCGCCCCGGCGTCCTGGTCCGACCCGCTGCCCGGCGAGCGCCCCCGGGTCGACGGCGACGAACAGCCGCTGCCGCCCGAGCCGGGGGAGGGGCTCGGAGACCTGCGCGTGCCCGAGGCCCTGACGGACGCGCCCGGCGTCGACCTGTGCGCGGCGGTCGGCCAGGCGCAGGCGCGCTGGTATCGCCGCCACCGCCAAAGCCCAGCGCCCAAGCGCGAGCGGGTGCCGGCAGCCCAGCCGCCACCGCCGCCACCGCTGCAGCGGTCACCGCGCCCACCAGTAGCCAGGCGCGCGGCGAGGCGTCGGGCAGGCCTGGTCCCGGCGCGGCCGCGGCCAGGAACAGCGACAGCCCGCCGCTGACCGCGATCAACCACTGGCCGCAGGCAAGCGACCGGCCCGACAGGGCCGCCCCCGCGTCTGGTGGCGTGTCACCGCAGGTGCTCGCCGAGCGGGCCGACACGCAGGCCGGCCCGCCCGAGCCGCTCGGCGAGCAGTGGCAGCGCCCCGACTGTCGAACGCCACGCGCCCGGCGCGGAGGTGCAGTCGGAGTCGTGCAGCAGCACCGTCCCCCCAGCGACCATGCCGCCCAGCACATCGGCGGTGACCGACGCCGGGGTCGCGGCGGCGCGCCAATCCCGCCCCCACGCCGTCCACAGCACCGGCCGCAGCCCGAGCCTGGCGGCGTGCAGCAGCACCGGGCCGGTGAGCACCCCGTAGGGGGGACGGTACCAGGCCGGCTCGCGCCCGCTGGCGGCGGCGACCCGCGCACGGCCCCGGCGCAGGTCGTCCCCGGCCTGGCTGGGGGTGCGGCGCAGCAGGTTATGGTGCGCGTCGCCGTGCAGAGCGACCTCGTGGCCGGCGGCGGCCACCTCGGCGGCCAGGCCCGGAGCGCGGCAGGCCATCTCCCCGAGCATGAAGAATGTCGCCCGCCAGCCGAGCCGTGCCAGCGCCTCCAGGATCGCCGGGGTGGCGGCCAGGTCGGGCCCGTCGTCGAAGGTCAGCGCGACATGGCCGGGCCGCCCGACACCGGCAAGGCCAGGCAGCAGCCGTCGGCGAAGCGGCCCGACGCCGGCCAGCGCGGGCGCCGCATGCCACACCACCGCGCCGCCAACGGCCAGCAGCCCGACCCGGCGCCACCGGCCAGCCCCCACCGGGCCAGACAGCGGGGCGGGCGCCCGCGCAGGCGCAGGGGCCTGGGACGGGTGCGCTACCGCAGCGCCACGCACGGCTGGCTCCGCAGGTGGGCCGCCTGGACCGCGTCGGCGAGCGCCTGCAGCCCGCGGTCCAGCGTGGCCGGGTCCTGCCGCGTCCCGTCCACCAGGTACACCCGGCCGGGCTGCAGCCTGACCGGCCCAGCATCGTCGGCAAGCACCCGCTGGGCCAGCACCACCCGGGTGTGGGTCCAGCGGGAGAACAGCAGGTCGACCACGTCGATCCGCCTGGCCGGGACCAGCTGGTGCCAAGCGGCGCTCGGCGCGGGCCGCCGCCCGCCCCGCCAGCGCACGACGTCGGCGGCCTGCCAGTCGGCGAACGCCACGTCCATCCCGGCCGGCAGAGCCCCCACGGCGTCAGGGTGGCGGGCAAGGTCGGTCTCGTCCAGCACGGCGGTGGCGTGCAACCGTTGCAGCGCCGCCAAGACATGCCCGTCGCCCAGCTGCCCCGAGCGCAGCCGCACCGCGACGAACACCCTGTCCGGCTGGCCGGGCGCCGCCGCGGCGTGCGCGACGCCGAACCCGTGCGCGGCCGCCATGGCGACCCCCACGGTCATGCTGGCGTACAGCGCCGCCGCGGCGGCGGCCGCCGCCACCACCCGCCGCCGGACGTGCCCCCGACAAGCCGGGTCGTGGGCGGCGTCGCCGGCCAGATCGGCCAGCGGGACCAGATCCGCCGCGTCGGTGGCGAACAGGCGCCGCCCCGCCGCCACCGCCCGCGCCCGGGCCGGTCCCGGCCGGGTCAGCACCTCCAGCGCCGCCAGCAGCTCGGCCTCGCCGCGCGGGTGCCGCGTCACCCCGGCGCCGGCCATCGCCACGGCGTTCTCCAGCCCGTGGCCCGGCAGCGGCCGGTAGGTGACGACCGGCAGCCCCGCGGCCAGCGCCTCCATGCAGGTCAACCCGCCCGCATTCTCCACCACGGCGTCGGCGGCCGCCATCACTGCGGGCATGTCGTCAACCCAGCCCAGCACGACGCCGGCGCCCGCCCGCCGCAGCCACGCCGCCAACCGCCGGTCGCGGCCGCACACCGTCACCGGCACAAACCGGCCCGACCGTGCCAGCGTCAGCACCGTCCCCCGCACCTCGCCCACACCCCACGACCCGGCGACCACCAGGACCACCCGAGCGTCGTCCGGCAACCCCAACCAGGCGCGGGCCGCGGCGCGGTCCGGCAGGCCGCCACGAAACCTCGCCGGCGCCAGCGGCCCAGCGACCAGTGCCTGCCCGCCCAGCCGGCGGACCGCCTCGGCGGCCACCTCGTGCACGCACACGTGCAGGTCGACCTTGGGGTGGACCCAGAGCGGGTGCACGCCGAAATCGGTCACGACCGTGACCGCCGGGACACCGAGCGCGCCCCGCCGGCGCAGCTCGCCAAGCACCAGCGACGACAGCGTGTAGGTCGAGACCACCGCGGCCGGCGGCCGGTCGGCAAGCCAGCGGCGCAACCGCCCACCGGCAAGCCAGTGGAAGAGCGCGACCACCGGCGGCCGCAGCACCGGCAGCCGCCACCAAGCGCGGTACAACAAGTGGTAGCTCCACGGCGCGACGCGCAGCTGCACCGCGTAGGCGCGGCGCAGCAGCCGCCCCAACCCCAGGGGCAGCGCGTGGAGGAAGTCCACCACACAGACCTCGCACCCGCGGGCGCGCAACCGCGCGGCCAGCTCGGCAGCGGCGCCGTCATGCCCCCCGCCCATGCTTGCCGAGACCACCAGGACCCGCGGCGCTCGGCCGCCCGACGCTGCCGGCGGCGCACCTTTGCGTGATGCTGCCAACGGCGCACCTTCCTCGCATGCCCATGCCGGAACCAGGGCGACCCGCGACGGCCGCTACCGCCGCGCAATTTCTACCACGCCGCCGCGGCACCCCCGCCAGGCTCGGCCCCACCGTGCCGGCCAGCCAGCTGGACGCACACCGGCAGACCACACAGAACGTGGTCAACCAGCTGGTCACCACCTCGCTGAAGAGACCGGTGGCCCGCACGCTCCCATGCCCGCGATGCCAGCACGGCCTGCTGGTCTGGAACGCGACCACGGGTCGGCGCACTGCTGAACGGCTATGCAAGCCGTCGCCGACCCGGCGGTCGAAACAGTCCAACCAGCCTCACGCGCCGGCGGCCAGCATGGTCGACAGGCGCACCAGCCGCAGCCCACGGGCGCGGAGCCCGGCCACGATCGCCGGCAGGGCGCGCGCGGTCAGCGGCGCGGTGTTCCCCCCGGTGATGTGCATGACCACGATCGACCCGGCACGCGTCTGCGCCAGCGTGTGCGTCACGATCCGCCGGACCGAGGTCCCAAACGCGTCCCCGCTGGCCACGTCGTACTGGATGACCCGCACGCCGGTCGGGGCGATGGCCCGCAGCGCCGCCCGGTCGAAGCAGCCGCCGGGGAAGCGGAAGTAGTTGGTCGGGTGCGGCGTGAAGCGACGCAGCAGCGCCTCGGAGCGTGCCACGTCGGCCGCCATCGCCGCCACCTCCAGCCCACCCAGCCCATAGCACGGCGGGCGGAACGCACGGTGCGCATACGAGTGGCTGCCCACCTCGAACAGCGGGTTCGCCACGATCCGGCGGGTCTCCTGCGGGTAGCGCTCCACCCACTTGCCGGCCAGGAAGAACGTGGCCGGCACGCGCGCGGCCACCAGCTCGTCGATCACCGCGCGGTTGTCGAACGACGCGACCTGGTGACGGTCCAGCTCGGCCAGCATCGCGTCGGTCATGTTCGAGTCGAAGGTGAGCGCCACCATGCCCGAATCCCGGCGGCCGTGGTCAACGACGGTCGGCAGCGTCGGGTGCATGGCGGGCGCAGCCGCTCCGCGCGCCCCGGCGACCCCGGGCCGGTGCGGCGCCACGCTCGCAAGCGGTCGTGCCGGCCGGCCCGGCGGGCCGGCCGAGCACCCGGACCCGACCAAGCCGGCCACGGCCACCAGTAGCAGGACTACCTGCGACCATCGCGCTGGTGTGCCGTGCATGCCTGCCATCCTTGGTGCGGTGGACACCGGCTGTCAACGGCCCAAGCCGCGCAGGCACGCCACCGGGCAGACGCTCGCGCCCTGACGCGGAGCCCGTGCAGGTGCGGCGCCAGCGCCGACGCATTGCAGGAACCGGCCCTCAGTGGCCTTCATGGAGCAGGTCGCCGAAGGTCTCACCCCATGCGTCCGGGTGGCGTGCTTGCCCAGCAGCCGGGACGCGAACGCGGTGTCAGTGCTCCGCAGCTTGGGCCGCTCCAGGGTGACCGGCCCGGCCGTGGTCTTGACGGTGACCGGCTGGTGACCGTTGCGATAGCCCGGCCGCGCGTCCGGTCGCGCTGGTAGCGGTCACGGCCCAGGAAGACGCTGACCTCGGCCTCCACCGCGGTCTGCAGCACCAGGCGGATGTTCAGGCGGGCGACCTGCTCCAGGATCTCAGCTAGGGGCTGCTCGGAGGCGAACAGCTCGTCGATCTGCGCATGCACTCGGTCAACAGGCGATAGTCTCGCAGGCACGGGCGTGGGACTCCTTCTCGAGTTGGCTCTCGATCAGGAACCTACGCCCGTCATGCTTTCCACCGAACCCGAGACGCGGCCGGGTAGTCGGTCCGGTGCTGCTGCTGTGTCTGGGGTGCTCCCCCGGGGGGCTGGTGCGTGGCAGGGCGCGGCGGGATGGTGCCGCCGACGAATCGGCCTGGTTCGAGATTGGCAGCCAGACGACTCAGGAGCTACCAGCCCCAGGGGCTGGCGGTGTCGTCGCTGTGGCGTTTGCTGGCCAAGGTCGTGAGCCGGCGACTGCCCTGGCCGCCGGAGCTTGCCCTACGACGTGTGGGTGGGCAGCCCGTCGCGGTCTGGGGTCGGCGCATCCTGGTCGGTGCGCTCCCCGCGCTCCCGTCGGCGTGGCGGCGCGAACAAGCCTTCCAGCCGCAGCGCGCCCAACGCCACCCGCGGCAGGTCCTCGATCGCCTCGACCGCCAGGTAGCGCGGAACCCAGCTGGGGCCGAACTTCTTGTTGAACCGGTACAGCGTCTGGATCTGGAACCACCGCGACAGCCGCTGCAGCGCCCAGCGCTCAAGCCGCAGCCCCAGCGGTGCGTCCGACTCGGCGCCGGCCACCAGCACGCCACGCAGGAACGAGAAGTTCAGCGAGATCCGCCGCACCCCAAGCGCCGGCAGGCGGCAGGCGGCCTCCACCACCAGGTAGTCGTTGAGGATCGCCGGGGCCTGCCGGTCGCGGCGCATCACATCCAGGCTGGCGCCGTCGGCGCCCCAGGGCACAAAGTGCAGGAAGCCGCATAGCCGCCCCGCGGCGTCACGGGCGGCCACCACATAGGCGTGCCGGTCGCGGGGGTCGAACAGCCGCCCCAGCGCCATCGAGAAGCCCCGCTCGGCCGCGTCCCCCCGCCAGCGGCGCGACAGCGCCCGCAGTTCCGCGATGGTGGCCGGGTCCAGGTCGCCGGTGTGCCACACCTGGCAGGTCAGCCCTGCCCGCTGCGCGCGGTGCCAGCTCTGCCTGGCGATCCGCACCGCCCGGCCCGCCAGGCTGAACCCGTCCAGGTCCAGCACGGCCTCGTCACCCATGTAGATCACCCGCAGCCCGGCCTGCTCGTACACGCCGGCCGCGGCCGCGCCGCAGCCCATTACCGCGGCGACCCGGCCCTGTCCCGCCGCCTCCGCCAGGAACGCGGCGACCACCTCCGGCCACTGCTCGAGCGGGCCGAGCGGGTCGCCGGCGGCCAGCGCCACCGTGCCCACCGTGCCGTAGGAGACGACCGCGTCGCCCGCTCGCACGCTGCTGCGGTCATCCCGCAGCGCGAAGTGGGCCAGCGAGTCATCCGATCTGGCGACCAGCGCGGGCAGGTCCGGGTCGGCGGGGCGGTGGCGGGTCAGCGCGGGGCCGAGCAGCCGCAGCACCACCAGCCCGGCGCCGACCACAAACATCACCATGACCGTCACCGGGAAGACCCGTCCGAACCATCCGTCAAGGCCGAGCGGGCCGGGCAGCCCGACCGCCAGGCGTGCCACCTCCCACAGCGCCGACGCCATGGTGAGGCTGCCGTCCACGTCGCGCCGGTTGGCCAGCAGGCCGAGCACGCCAACCCCCAGGGTCAACCCCACCACCGCCACGGCCGGGCGCAGCACCGGACGCCGCTCGTTCAGGCCGGCCCGGGCGCCGAACCGGTCCGCCTTGCCGACCAGCAGCCCGCCAAGAAACGCCTCGACCAGCGCCAGCGCCAGGTCCAGGCCCTTGAGCAGGTGGAACACCGCGCCGCTGAGCAGCAGCACGACGGTGGCCAGCAGGGCGGCGCGGCGGCGGCGCCGCAGCCCGCCCGACAGCAGCAGCAGGCCCACGCCGGAAGCGGCCGTGGCGGCGGTGGCGGTGGTGACCAGCGCGCCCGGCACCAGGGTGGCCAGCAGGCGCAGGCGTGCCCGCTCGACCGGGACCGCGACGGAGACCAGGTTCACCATCCCGGCGAAGGCCACCGCGGCGGCGGTCAGCCGTGGGCTGCGGGACGGGCGGGTCTGGGCTGGACGAGTGATCATGAACGGTTGCTGCCTCCCGGGTCTGACGCAGTCTGCCACGCGCAGGGCCGGCTGGTCGCCCCCACCAGCGGCCCTAGCACTCTCCAGAGCCTGGGCGGGCGCTCGACAACCATCCCCGCCACATGGCTGAACAGTTCGCGGTGGCCGGGGCCGGTCCGCCGTGCCGATGCCCGACGTAACCATCCCGCCGGACCTTGCCGTGCGCCCCGGCAGATGGATCACCGGGCCGCTGACCAGCGTGCCTGACCGTCACCCCTCGGCTGACGGGTCTGGGTGATCGAGCCGCTGCGTGGCCGAGGTCCTGACGGACGCGCCCGGCGTCGACCTGCTGCACGTGGCGCTGCGGCAGTTCGCCGCGCTGGAGGCCGCCCGCCAGGAGTGGGAGGACGCCTTCGGCTGCAACGAGTACTGCGACGAGCTCGAGGACGGCTGCCACGGCGGCCCGCACATCCCCGAGCACATGATCGACGACGCCAACGAGATCGAGCGGGAGATGGACCGCGGACCCGAGTACCTGGCCGACTACGCCGACGCGGCTGCCTGGACGCTCACCCACGGACTACGGGACCGGCTCCGCACCCCGGCCGGCTCGGAAGGGCCTTGAGGAGGCCACCGCTGATGCCCCGCCTACGGCTCACCATCAGCGCCCGCGAGGCGCACCGCCGCCTGTCGCCCGTGGATCGGCTGTGATCGGGCGACTGCGTTCGCGTCGCATGGCGCGTCACGCGGGAGCCGCGCCCGGACCGGCTCGCCGACCACGCCGAGCAGCCCGGCGAGCTCGGCCGCGTCGGCGGCGGAGAGTGGGGCGGCCCGGCCGCCGCGACCCGCTTGGGGTCGACCGGGTGCCGGTGGCTGGGGGTGTCCACTCACCCCGCTGGTTATCCGCACGAAATACGGGTACCCGGGCGCCGTCCCCTCGCCTCGCAAGGAGGTTGCCATGAGCTACGCCACGCAGCTGCTGGACACCTACCCACGCACCTTCAACGTCGACGCCGGCGTGCTGGCCACCACCATCGACGCGCTCAACGACTGCGCCCAGGCCTGCACCGCCGACGCCGACGACGACTTGAGCGAGCAGAACCTCCCTGAGCTGGTCAAGTGCATCCGGCTGTGCCTGGACTGCACCGACGTCTGCGCCGCCACCGTCAGGGTCACAAGCCGCCAGACCGAGTACGACGCCAACGTCACCAGGCCGCTGCTGGAGGCCTGCGCGGCCACCTGCAAGAGCTGCGGCGACGAGTGCGAGCGGCATGCCCAGATGCACGAGCACTGCCGGGTGTGCGCCGAGGCCTGCCGGCGCTGTGAGCAGGCCTGCCGGGAGCTCCTGGCCGCCATGAAATAGGAGACCGGCCATTCTGGCGGGCGCTGGCACCTCAGCCGGGATCAGTGCCAGGAGCACCCCGACGCCCGTCGCTCTGCGCGATTCCGGGCTTGCCGTGTTGCTGCCGAGAATCCGCTGCACCACCCTCGGGACGGAAGGGCCGCCATGCGTCGGCTGGGTCTTGCCGCCACCCTCGCCGCCGTCATCGTCCCGCGGCAGGAGCTAGGGTTGAGCGTTCGGAGTGGCTGCTGGTTCGGTGTGCTCTCTGGCTCGAGGTGCGCCGAGGGCGGGCCGGCGGGCCGGCGCCTTCGACCCGGGCGAGGGCGCCGAGCCGTGGATTGTGGCAGGAGCACCTCGAACAGCGAGCCCTGGCCTGCCGTGCTGTGTGCCCGAACCGAGCCGTGGTGGGCCTCGGCGATGGCCTTCACGATCGCCAGGCCGAGGCCGACCCCGCCGACCTTCCGGTTGCGATGCGCATCGACGCGGGCGAACCGGTCGAAGATCCGCCCGAGCTCGGTGGCCGGGATGCCACCACCCGAGTCCGCCACCCCAAGCACGACCGCCCCGCCCTCCAGGCGGGTGCGCAGCTCGATGCGCCCGTCGACGTCGGTGTGCGCGACGGCGTTTTCGAGCAGCGCATCCACGGCCAGGGCCAGGTGGTCGCGGTCGCCCAGCACGGTCGCATCGGCCCCCAACCGGTGCGACCACCGCCGCGGCGTCTTGCTCCACCGGCTGAGCGCGTCAACCATCAACGGGTTGACCTCGACCGGCGCCAGGTCCAGGAAGTCCGGGCTGCCGGCGGAAGCGAGCAGCAGCAGCCTGGTGGCCAGCCGCCGCAGCCGCAACAGCTCGTCGGCGACCACCCGCGCGTCGGAGGCGATGAGCGGGTCGGTGGCAGCCTGCTCGATGAGCTGGGTGTGGCCCAGCGCCACGGTGATGGGGGTGCCCAGCTCGTGGGAGGCGTCCTGGATGAAGCGACGCTGCTGCTCCAGCAGCCGAAGGTTCTCGGCCATGGTCGCCAGCCGCCGGCGGCCGTGCCAGACCATCACCAGGAACATCATCGCGATCAGCGGGACCTCGACGAGGTACTGGCCCTCCTCTTGGCCCTGCACGACCTGCACGCCGATCACGCCACCGGTGGCCAGGGTCACCGCGGCCAGCGTCATGATGGTGGGCTGCAGCCGCCACATCCGAAATCCGTAGATCACCGTCAGGCTGACCCAGATGACCAGGAACGGGACGGTCTGCCAGGCCGGGAGGAGCCGCATCGCGGCCAGGTTGAGCCCGACGAAGATCACCCAGGCGATGTCCACCCAGGACGAGCGGAGCCGGTGAAGCGCCTGGCTACGCCGGATCGTCATCGGCGCGCTTCCCTTGCCGCTCACGGTGGTGGTCGGGTCGGCTGCCACCTCTTCACCTGGCTTTGCGCAACAGCTCGCTTGGGCGTCGACGTCGGTGATGCGGGCCAGGTCCCAGGGCAACCCGGCCTTGCCGTCGATCGTCCCGCCAACAACGGGCATCCTGCTCCTACAACGAGTAAGGGGCAATACCCGATTTAGGGGTGCGGCCACGCGGCCGGGCAGGTTAGCGACCGTGGGCTGGGGGGAGGGTAATGTCGAAGCGGGCGCCGTGGCCGGGGCCTTGGCTGTGAGCGTGGATCTGGCCGCCGTGGGCGTGGACGATCGCGCGGGTGATGGTGAGCCCGATGCCGCTGCCGCCGGCGGGGGTGTGGGTGCGAGCGCGGTCGACGCGGTAGAAGCGCTCGAAGATGCGCTCCAGCAGCTCGGAAGGGATGCCCTCACCAGTGTCGCTCACCGAGACCCGCACCTGGCGGTCGGGGAGGCCGGTGGCGGCGACCTCGACGCGGCCGCCGGGTGGGGTGTGGCGCAGCGCGTTGCTGAGCAGGTTGGCCAGCACCTCACCGATGCGGTCAGGGTCGGCCGTCACCTGCGGCAGACGAGGGTCGAGCTTGGCGGTAAGCGTGACGTCCTTGGCGGTGTAGGCAGCTTGGGCGGCCTGGACCGCGGCAATGATCAGCTTGTCGGGCTGGCAGCGGGTCGGGTGGAGGTCGAGTTGGCGTTCCTCGGCGCGGGAGACGACGTTGAGGTCGTCAACCAGCCGGCGCAGGCGGGCCGTCTCGGCCTGGAGCACCTGTAGGGTCTGCTCGTCGCTGGGCATGATCCCGTCGCTAACACCTTCGAGGTACCCGTCGATGGTGGCAAGCGGCGTGCGCAGCTCGTGGGCAAGGTCGGCGAGGAGTTCCTGGCGGCGTTGCTCGGAGGTGTGCAGCGCCTCGGCCATGTCGTTGAACGCCCCGGCGAGGGTGGTCAGTTCGTCGCCACCGCCAGGTGGGGGGACGCGGGCGGCGTAGCTGCCCCGGGCGACCTGCTCGGCGGCTCGGGCGAGCGCTCGGATAGGGGTGGTGATGCGCTTGGCCAGAATGAGGCTGACGCCCAGCGCGGTCGCCACCGCGACGCCGGTGCCGGTCCCCAGCGCGACCAGCATCGCCCTGGCCAGGCCCTCGTCGAGATGGTGGCCCACCTCGGGCGGGATGGTGCCAAGCGCCATGCGGACGTGGGTGTGGAACACCCCCGGGGCAACCGCCAGGGCGACCACCCCAACGGTCAGCGAGCCGGCCACGACCACCAGCATCTGCGCCAGCAGCAGCTTGGCGCCAAGGCTGCGCCGCAACCACCCAGCCAGCGTGCTCACCGGTCGCCTCCCATGCGGTAGCCGACCCCACGGACGGTCACGATGTAGCGTGGGGCGCGCGGGTCGTCGCCGAGCTTGCGGCGCAGGTTGGCGATGTGCACGTCGACCAGGTGGTCGTCGCCGTACCAGTCGGGGCCCCAGACGCGCTCCAGGAGCTGCCGGCGGCTGAGGACCACGCGGGGCCGCTCTGAGAGGGCCTCCAGCAGGTCGAATTCCAGGCGGGTCAGCTCGACCGGCCGGCCTTGGAGGTGGACCTCTCGGGCGGCCGGGTCAACTACGAGGTCGCCGAGGCGGCGCACCGGCCCGGCCGCGGCCTGCCCGGAGGGGGCGGATCTGGGCCGGCGGAGCATCGCGCGGATGCGGGCGACGAGCTCGCGAGGGGAGAACGGCTTGGTCAGGTAGTCGTCGGCGCCGACGCCAAGGCCGACCAGCTTGTCGACCTCTTCGGCGCGGGCGGTCAGCATCACGATGTAGGCGTCGCTGAAGGTCCGGATGCGGCGGCACGCCTCGATGCCGTCCACCCCAGGGAGCATGAGGTCCAGCACGATCACCTCCGGCTCCCACGTCTTGGCCAGCTCGACCGCCTGCTGGCCGTCGCCGGCAGCCTGGACCTGGAAGCCGTCGCGTTCCAGGTAGCTGGTGACCAGCCGGACCAGCGGCGGCTCGTCGTCGACCACCAGCGCGCGGACCGGCGGGGGCGGCTGCTGGCTGGCCGTCTCACCCGGAGCGCCCACCCGTCTCACCCGGTCAGGGTGGTGGCTGGCTTGCGGGCGGCCAGCCGCTCGACGATTCCGAGCTTGAACCGCTCCTGCCGCTCGACCTGGAACCCCTGGGCGCGGACCTGCTCCAGGGGGCGGCGGCGGAAGTGCTCGCCGCCCAGCGGGATGGTGACCAGCTCCAGCAGCCACTGGGCCGCCCGGGTCGGCCAGGCCGACCCGGCGATGTGGTCGGCCAGCAGCAGCCGCCCGCCGGGGCGCAGCACGCGACCAATTTCGGCGACGGCTTGGCCCTCGTCGGGGATGGCGCACAGCGAGAAGGTGCAGACCACCGTGTCGAAGGAGTTGTCGGGGAAGGCCAGCGCGTGCGCGTCGCCCTCCTGCAGGTCCACGTCGCGGCCTAGTTGCCGGGCCCGGTCGCGAGCCTGATCAAGCATGGCCGGGCTGAAGTCGACGCCGGTCAGCTGGATGTCATCGGGATAGAAGTCCAGGTTCAGGCCGGTGCCGATCGCGACCTCCAGGACCTGCCCGTTGGCCTGCCGGCAGATCCAGGCACGGGTGTCGCCGAACAGCTTGCGGTCGAAGAACTGCATCTGCCGGTCGTAGCGGCGCGCGTGCTTGTCCCAGTAGCCACGCAACCGCGGGGTCGTGGTGTCGCTGGTCGTGACGGGCATTGCCGATCACCTCCTCCCTCGCGGGTCGCTCAGCGTTGCCGCTCCCAGGTGCGATAGCCCGCGGAGCGCAGTGCGTCCAGGCGCCGCCGGTACTCGTCCTCGTCGATCTCGCCGGCCGCGAACCGCTCCGCCAGGATCCGCTCAGGGTCGGGGCGTCGCCAGGTCCAGTCGGAGCCGCGGAAGATCGCCGCGATCGCCCAGATCACCAGCCCCCAGAACGCCACCATTCCCACTGACATCGCCAGCCATCCCCACCAGCTCCAAGCCTGCATACCCCACATCATCGTCGGTCCCTCCTCGGGTTCCGTCGGATTCCTCTGGGAGCGACGCTACGACCTCGATCTCAAGGGTTGGGTCGAGTGCTCCTCAAGGTTTGGTCAAGCCCGTTGGCCGGTCAGGTGATCGGGCAAACCGGCGTGCCAGCTACGCTCAGCAGGGGAGTGGTCAGCGCCACCAGCTCCGCGAGAATCGGCACGATCACGACCAGGCCGGCCAGCCACAGCGCGTCGCCCGGGCCGGTGGGTGGGGTGGTGAGGCGGTGGACGCGCTCGATGGTGGTCGGGCCACCGGCGCCAAGTCCGAGCGTGGGGGCGGGCGCTGTGGCGAGCTTGGCGAGCGCGGTGGCGACGTCGGCACGGCTGTGGTGGTGGACGGCGTCGTCGTCGGCGGCCAGCTCGACCATGCGGGCGACCGCGCTGTGGGCGGCCCGAGCCGCCGGCAGCCAAGGGAACCCGATCCGCAGGGCCTGCGCGACCAGCAGCAGGGCGTGGTGGCGGCGGGTCTGATGCGCACGCTCGTGGGCGAGCACGGCCTCGAGCTGGGCTGGCTCGAGCTGCTCCAGCGTTGCGGTGGTGACCACCACCGTCCCCGCCCGCCCCCTGGACCGCCCGGGCAGGCAGTAGGCCAGCGGGACCGGATGATCCAGGACGGTGACGCCTGGCAGGCCAGGCCGGGTGCGACCGGCTAGGGTTAGCAGCTCGCGCTGGCCACTGGCTGCACGCCAGGCACGGATGCCCGCGACCAGACTGCCGGTGATCAGCCCGCCCGCCACGAGCGCGAGCAGCGCAAGGCCGACCAGGGGGCCGGGTGCGCCGGTGGGGGCGTCCAGCGCTGCTCGCAGCGCCATCGTGCAGGTCGCCAGCAGCATCGCCAGGTCGGTCAGCAGGCGGCTGGACCCGACGACCAGGAGCAGGCCGGCGAGGGCCACGGCTGACAGTGCGCCAGCCGTGGCCAAGAGCCACAGGTAGGCGGCCGCCTGTGGGGCGCGGTCCAGCCGGTCCAGCCGGCGGAGGATGATGGGGGCGGCGACGCCGAGCGTGCCGCCCGCCGCCAGCATGGCAACCAACGGCATCATCGCCCCTCCCTTGACCGAGACGTGGGGTGGCCGGGTTGCAGCGCGGCTTGCAGCTTGGCGGCCTGCTCTGGAGGGAGCTGCTCGACGAACCGCAGCAGCACCGCGGTGGGGTCGCCGCCGGAGCCGAGCAGGCTGGCCATCCGCTGGGCCGTGTAGGCCTCGCGGGACTGGACCGCCTGGTAGGTGTGGGCCTTGCCGGTGGGGTGCTTTTGGAGGATGCCCTTGCGGGCCAACCGGTCCATCACGGTCAGCACGGTGGTGTAGACGACCGGGCGGGACCGGGCCAGGTCGTCGACGACCTCCCGGCCGGTCACCGAGCCGTCGGCGGACCAGACGACCTCCATGATCGCCTGCTCCAGCTCACCGAATCCTGCTCGTGCCAACGCTGCGTCCGCTCCCTGGTCGTGGGCGCCTACCGGCGGGTGCTGGCCGGCATCGTCACGATACCCGCTGCGCCGGTGGCGGGTCGGCATCAGAGCGGACCGGGGCCGGTCGGGCTGGGACCGGGGCGCGGTCGGCGGGGGTGTCCTGCTGCTCGGCGCGCAGCGCGGCCAGCTCCTGTTCGAGCCGGGCGATCCGGTCGGCGGTGCTGGCCGGCGCCGGCTTCTTGGTCTGCGCGGGTGTGCCGCCCATGCGGCGCATGCCCGCCATGCAGACCAGCATGAGCAGCGGGCAGGCCAGCGCTGGCAGGTACAGCAGGAACCGGCTCATGCGTGTCCTTTCGTCGACAGGCCGTGCCTCTTACGTTGCGTCGTAGTATAACTCCTACACGATGTCAGAGGCAGGACCGTCGGTCGTGCCGGACGACCAGCACGACGGCAGCGACGACGCCGCTGGGTCAGCTTCCGATGCGGGCGGCCGCCGCTCGGGCCGGCGCATGTTGACGCTGGTGCTGGCGGTGCTGCTGGTGATCGTGGCGGCCGCCGGGGTCCGCGCGGTCGCGCAGCGGGTCGGGACCCACAGCGGTGCTGGTGGTGGGTTGGTGGTGGCCGACCAGGCGGCGGTCGACCGTGGCGTACCGCACCGGCAGGTCAGCTTCCAGGGTCGGCTGCTGGCCGATGACCGGCCGTGGTCGTCGGCGAGCGTGCGAGGTCGGGTCCTGGTGGTCAATTTCTGGGCATCGTGGTGCGGGCCGTGCCGGGCCGAGCAGCCCGCCCTGTCGGCGGTCGCCCGCGCCTGGCGTGACCGGGGCGTGGTGTTCATCGGGGTCAACGTCCAGGACACCCGCGCCGCCGCGCTCGCCTATACCCGCGAGTTCCAGGTGCCGTACCTGTCGCTGTTCGACCGCTCCGCGCAGATCGCCGCCGAGCTGCCGGCGGTCGCGCTGCCGACCACCTTCATCCTTGACCGCGACGGGGTGATCGCCTACCAGCTCACCGGCAAGACCACCGTGCCGATCCTGCGGGCTCGGCTGGATGGGCTGCTGGCCCGTGGCGGGCGGTGGTCATAGGTGGGCGCGCCATTCCTGATCCTCGCCGCGTTCCTGGCCGGCGTGCTGAGCTTCTCGTCGCCGTGCTGCCTGCCGCTGCTGCCCGGCTACGTGGCCTACGTCAGCGGCAACGCCGACGCGCGGCAGCGCGCCGGACGAACGATGCGCGCGGCAGTGCTGTTCACCGTCGGGTTCGGCGTCACCTTCACCGCGCTTGGCGCCAGCGCCTCCTGGCTGGGCGCGGCGCTGCTTGCCGGCCGTCCCAGCCTGGTCCGCGCCGCCGGCGCGCTGGTGGTGGCGGTCGGCGTGCTCACCGTTGCCGGCGCCGAGCCTCGCGTCCTGGCCAGGGAGCGGCGGCTGCTGGCGCTGCACCGCATCCCGAGAGGGCCGCTGTTCGCCGCGCCGCTTGGCGCGGCGTTCGCGCTGGGCTGGACGCCCTGCGTCGGCCCGGTGCTGGCCGGGCTGCTTGCCGCCGCGGCCGCCAGCCCCACCGTGGCCGCCGGTGCCGGCCTGCTCGGGGTCTACACCGCCGGGCTGGCGGTGCCGTTCCTCCTGCTGGCCTGGGCGGTCGCCCGCGGTCGCGGCCACGGCGGGGGTGCTGCCGGGCTGCTCGGCCGCCATCAGCCGCTGCTGGCCCGCGTGGGCGGGACGCTGCTGGCCGCCATGGGGCTGGCCATGCTCGTCGGCTGGTGGACACAGCTGTTCGCCCCGCTGCTCCGCTGGTTCGCCCGCTCCGGCTGGCCACCGATCTAGAACCCGATCCAAGGATCCGGAGTGCTCATGCGTACCCGCAGTCACCGGCCCGGCCAGGCCATCGCCCTCCTGTTGGCCGGCGCGGCGCTACTGGCCGCCTGCGCGCCATCCAGCGCCGGGCAGGCCGGCAGCCAGGACCGAGCCGCGACCCCAGCCGGGATCGCGTCCGACGCCGTCCATCTCCAGATGGCCGGGTTCGCCGGCGGGCCCGCGTTCAACCTGCCCGGCGACCTTGGCGGGCGGCCGCTGGTGCTCAACGTGTGGGCGTCCTGGTGCGGCCCCTGCCGCCAGGAGATGCCCGGGTTCCAGCAGGTCTACCTCAAGGCCAGGGACCGGGTGAGCTTCCTGGGCCTGGACAGCCGCGACGTGGTCGACGCCGCCCGCCGGTTCGCCGCCCAGACCGGCGTCACCTACCGGCTGGCCGCCGACCCCAACGGGCAGGCCGCCGCCAAGCTGGGCGTGGCCGCCCTGCCGACCACCGTGTTCATCGGTGCCGACGGCACCCTGCGCGGCCGCCACGTCGGCGCGCTGACCCCAACCGAGCTACGCGCCAACATCAGCCGCTACCTCAAGGTCAGCGTCCCATGACCACACCACGCCCGCCAGCGATCCGCTCTGCCCAGGAGCCAGTGACATCGTGACCGCAGCCAAGTCCAGAAACCCCAGACCCTCCGGCAGGCGCCATCGGCTCTCGGCGGCCGAGCGGGCCGCCGCCGCTCGCCGCCGGCGGCTGCGCATCATCGCCTGGGTAGCCGCCACGGTGTTGGTGGCTGGCGCCGCGATCGGGTTCGCAGTCCAGCGCAGCGGCGCCGACGCCCGCGCCCTCCGTGCGCTGGGCGTGCAGACCTTCGCCGACCAAGGCCGCGAGCACCTGCAACCCGGCCAGGACTACACCAACTACAACTCCACCCCACCAACCTCCGGCCCCCACGACCCCAGCCCGGCGCCCTGCGGGATCTCCAGCCAGCCGATCCCCAACACCGTCCAGGTCCACGACCTGGAGCACGGGGTGGTCATGGTCCAGTACCGCCCCGGCCTGCACCCATCGCAGGTCAGCGCCCTGCAGACCGTGGGCCGCTCCTACAGTTCGCACGTGATCGTGGCGCCCTACCCGAACCTGCCCACCCCGGTCGCCGCGACCACCTGGACCAAGCTCATGCGGCTGGACCGTGCCGACGTGGGCAAGCTGCGCCGGTTCATCGACCGGTTCCGTCAGCACGGCCCGGAAGCGGGAATCCCATGCCCAAGCAGCCGATGAGCCCCTCGCCGCCGCCGTGGGCGGCCAGGAGGCCCGAGTGACCGGCGGCGGGGTGATCTACGGCGGGTCGGTGCTGGCCGCCGTGGTGGCCGGGGCGGTCGCGCTGCTCGCGCCGTGTTGCATCTCGGTGATGCTGCCTGCCTACTTCGCCAGCTCCTTCCACAACCGGCGGGTGCTGGTGGCGATGACCTTCCTGTTCGCCGCCGGGGTCGCCAGCGTGGTCCTGCCGATCGCGCTGGGCGCCGCGGTGGTGCAGCGGCTGCTGGTCGGCCAGCACACCCTGATCTGGTCGGCGGGCGGCGCGCTGCTGCTGGGACTTGGCGGCTACACCCTGGCAGGCGGGCGGTTGCGCCTGCCGATGCCCGGCCGCTCCGTCAAGACCGGGCGACGGGCCGGCCCGCTCGCGGTCTACTCCCTGGCGGTGTTCTCGGGGGTGGCCAGCGCCTGCTGCGCGCCAGTGCTGGCCGGGGTCGTCGCCCTCTCCGGGCTGGCCGCATCGTTTGGCCGCGCGGTCGGGCTGGGCGGCGCCTACGTGTTCGGGATGGTCGCCCCTCTGTTCCTGCTGGCGCTGTGGTGGGAGCGCCGCGACTGGCAGACCAGCCGGCTGCTGCGCCCACGGTCGCTCACCTGGCGGATCGGGGGAGTGCGCCGGACGGTCTCGGGCACCGGGCTTGCCAGCGGGCTGCTGCTGGTGGCCATGGGTGGGGCCACGGTCTGGATCGCGCTCACCGGCAGCCCTATGGCTCCGGCGGGCGGCTGGCAAGCGCGCCTGTCCGCCTGGGTACAGCATGCCGGCACGGTGGTCGTCCGCGCGCTGGCCTGGCTGCCTGGCTGGGCCGCCTGGCTGCTGCTCGCCACCGCGGCAGGCCTACTGGCCTGGCGGGCCTCGGGCAGGTCGGCTGGCGGGACTCCAGCTCCGGCGAAACGAGCGGTATCGAATCCCAGGAGGCAAGTGATGAGCACCAAGAGTCCCAAGCCGTCCGGCCGAGCACGGCCGCCCGAGACGGGCAGGCCTGACGGGCGACCGGCCGCCCGACGACCGCGACGACCCAGGGGGAGGCTCCGCGGTGGGCTGCCTGCCGGCGTGAAGGTCGCCGCCTTCGCCGGCTTGGCGGTCATCGGGCTGCTGGCCGTCTTCCTTGTCACCAACCGCGGGGGAAGGAGCCAGCAGGGCACGGGACGTTACGCCTACCAGGTCGGCGACCCAGGCCCTGGCGCCACGGCGCCGCCCATCAGGCTCGAGGCCACCGACGGCAAGGTCTTTGACCTCGCCGCGCCACCAGGGCAGACCACCCTGCTGTACTTCCAGGAGGGGCTTGGCTGCCAGCCCTGCTGGGACCAGCTCACCGACATCCAGACCAACCTCGACAAGTACAAGGCACTGGGCATCACCCGGATCCTCAGCATCACCAGCGACCCGCTGGACGCCATCGCCCAGAAGGTCACCGACCAGCGCATCACCATCCCGGTCGCCGCCGACCCCGACCTGGCCGTCTCCCGCGCCTACCACGCCAACCAGTACGGCATGATGGGCCAAAGCCGCGACGGGCACAGCTTCATCCTGGTCGGCCCCGACGGGCGGATCCGCTGGCGGGCCGACTACGGCGGCGCGCCCAACTACACCATGTACGTGCCAAGCCCAAGCCTGCTTGCCGACCTGCGCGCCGGGGTGGCCGGCACGACCAGGTAGCCCGGCCGATGGAGGTGCTGCTGCTCACCCAGGCCCACTGCTCGCTGTGCGAGCACGCCAAACGAGTCCTGGACCGGCTGGCCACCGAGTACCCGCTGCGGATCACCGTTGTCGACCTGGCCGCTGCTGAGGGACGCACCCTGGCCGCCGACGGCGGAATCCTGTTCCCGCCCGGGGTCTTCCTGGACGGCGAGCCGTTCGCCTACGGGCGGCTGTCCGAACGAAGACTCCGCCGCGAGCTCGACCGGCGCCAGCAGTCGACCGGGAGGTGAATCATGGCTACCACGCCCCGTCACAAGCGGCGGCGCTGGCGCCGGCGGGTCGGCTGGCCGCTGGTCGTCTTGGGCGTCGTGCCGTTCGCCTACGGATATATCGGCGCGACGACCGGGCTGGTGTCGCTGCCGTTCGACCGCCACCACGCCGCCTCGAGATCACCGGCGTGGTCCTCGTGCTGCGAGGCTTGATCTGGGCACTGGCGGACGACTAGCGGGCGGCGGAACCGACCGTCAGGTGGCGAGCTGTTGCAGGGACAGCGTCTGGTCGATGGCGACGGCGGCGACCGTGCCCTCGGCGGTCGCGACCATCGCCGACACCTTGCAGCGCGAGGCCGCCCGCCGCGGAGGCTCACTGCCAGGGCCGGCCAGCGAGGTCGCCGCCGCCGTGCTCGCCCTGTGGCGGGTCTGCTGCAGCAACGCCTCCTCGATCCCGAGGCAGCCAGCGCCCCCGGCCTTCACCAAGGCGGTCACCTGGGCTACTCCAGAGCACCCCTGCGCGCACTGGCGAATCCGCGGCGCGGGTCAGCCCTGAGGGCTCCTGACTGCGGTAACAGCACAGCCGGATTGGGGTTCTCCTCTTGGGTGCGACGCCCGGGCTCGATCGTCGTCGTCGCAGACCAGTTCGCCTTCCCAGGCTTCGCGGCCTTCCTTGATCGCGAAGGCGGCGATGACCAGCCCGGCGGCGGGGTCGAGCCAGGTCCAGCCGACCAGCGCGTAGGCCACCAGCCCGGCGAAGATGGACACGCTCAACCACGCGCACAGCCTGGTCTCGGCCGCATCCGCGACCACCAGCCGGGAGCGCATCTGGAGGCCGGCGGCGCGCTTGCGGGCGGCCAGCCATGGCATCACAAGGATCGACGCCGCGGTGAGCCCGATCCCGACCTGGGAGACCTCCGGCGCCGCGCCGACGAGCAGGTCGCGGACGCCCTCGACGGTGAGGTAGGCGGCCAGTACGAAGAAGGTGATGGCCACGAACCGCAGGGCGCGACGTTGCATGGCCTGGTCGGCGTGCCCGCCGCGCAGCTCCGCGCGCAGCCGGCCGAGCACCACGGCGGCGGTGGCGACCTCGATCCAGGAGTCGAACCCGAAGCCGAGCAGGGCGATCGACCCGGCAGCCAGACCGGCCGCGATGGCGATCAGACCTTCGGCGATGTTGTAGGCGATGGTGGCCTGCTCGTAGCGGACCGCCCGGCGGGCGGCCGGGCCGGTGACCTGGGGGGTGGCGGGCTGGCTCATGACGGCTCCGGCGAGGCCGTGCCGTAGGTGGGACACAGCGCCACGGCGGCGCCGGTGCGGTCCAGGACCTGCTCGGCGGCCTGGAGCAGGTCCAGCAGCTCCGGGTGGGCGAGCGCGTAGAAGATCTGGCGACCGTCGTGGCGGCCGGTGACCAGCTCGCAGTCGCGCAGGCAGGCAAGATGGGTCGACACGGTGGACTGCGGCAGGCCGAGCGCGCTCACCGGGTCGGCGACGCGGACCGGGCCGCCGGCCAGGTGCTGGATGATCGCCAGGCGGGTGGGGTCGGCCAGGCTACGGAACAGCGCCACCGCGGGGCCGCAGCTTGGTCGAGGCGACGGTGGGGACCGCGGTTCCCCGGGCACGATGTATCGGCATCGGCCGATGTTAACGGGAATGGTTGATGGATGCTATCCGGCGGCTTCTGGACCGTCCGCGGGGCCGTGGCGGGCTGGGGTGGACATCATGCGGAGCATCTCGGGGCCGTTGGTGCGCAGGAACCGCACCACCAGCATGGCGGCAAGCGTCAGGAACAGGATGTTGAGGATGCTGGTGTAGTTGAGGGTGATGCTGGCCTCGACCACCTTGGCATTGCGGGTGGTGGGAACGAGGCCGAGGGCCTCGAAGAGCAGGTCGACCAGCAGCCCGGCTGCCGCCATCGTCAGGTAGAAGGTGCCGAGCAGGAACAGGCTCATCCTCGGGCCGTAGTACTTGCGGTAGATGTTGAGGATCGGCAGCACGATCAGGTCGGCGAAGATGAAGGCGATCACGCCGCCGAAGCTGATCCCGCCGTTCCACAGCACCGCCGCCAGGGGCACGTTGCCGATCGAGCAGACGAACGACAGCATGGCGACCAGCGGGCCGACCAGTGGCCCCCACAGCTTGGCCAGCAGCGGATGATCGGTGAGGAAGAAGCCCTGCCAGAAGCTGGCCGGGACCCAGGCGCCGAGTGCGCCGGCGATCAGCAGCCCGCCGGTGATGTCTTTCCAGACCGAGACCCAGTCCATCACGAAGTAGTGGCTGATCGCGGTGAACCCCTCGGGTGAGGTGACGCGCGACCAGATGGACCCTTGGGTGACAGACATGTCCATCTCGGCGTGGCCTTCCATCACCCCGACCAGGCCCTTGTCGGCCTGCTCGCGGGCGGCCTGGACCATCTGGGGTCGCAGGAAGGCGCGGAACAGCAGGGCCAGCAGCACGATCATGAGCGGCCCGCCGACGAACTCGGCGGCGGTGAACTGCCAGCCGAGCAGCACCGCCATGATGATGCCAAGCTCGACGACCAGGTTGGTGGAGGCGAACTGGAACGCCATCGCGCTGGTGAAGTCGGCGCCCTTGCGGAACACCGACCGGGCCATCGCCACCGCCGCATAGGAGCAGGAGGAGGACGCGGCGCCGAGGCCGGTGGCGATCGCGAGCGAGCGGGGCGAGTCGTCGGGCAGCAGCCGGCCCATCTCGGCCTTGGAGACCACCGCCTGCACCGCGCCGGAGATCGCGAACCCCAGGATCAGCGCCCACAGGATCTCCCACGCCATGGCAGCGGCCAGGCTGAGCGCGTGGCCGACGGCAGCAACGACGATCACGTGCGTCCCCCGTCCAGTCGGAGCGGTGTCGCTGGCGGTTCCCGTCCACGCTCTCCTACATGCCATCGTTGGTCGGCGCGGTGGGGGAATCGAGAGGCAGTCTCCTACGTTTCGTAAGAGAATCGCCAGCGTGCCAGAACAGCCAGCCGGGAGGAGCGGCCGCGTGCGACGTCGAGGCATCACCGCGCTGGTCGCGATCGGGCTGCTGGTGAGCCTATGGCTGCTGGCCGCCGCCCCGGCGGCCGCGCACGCCCTGGTGGTCGGCACCAACCCGCAGGCCGCCGCCAGGGTCGCCCATGCCCCCGCCGAGTTGCGCGTGGCCTTCTCCGAAGCGGTCCGGCCCTTGGGGCAGGCGCTGAGCTTGCAGGGACCCGACGGGCAGGTCCGCCTCGGCCCAGTCCGCCATCCCGACGGGCGCGCCGAGGTGCTGACCGCCACCCTTCCCACCCTAGCGGACGGCTCGTATGTCGCGAGCTGGCGGATCGTCTCGGCCGACGACGGCCACGTGGAGGCCCGCTCGTTCGCGTTCGCCGTCGGCGCGGGCTCCGGCCCGGTCACCAGCCCATCCCCACCGCAGCTCCCCACGCCCTGGCAGGTCACCGGCCGCTGGCTGGAGACGGCCGGCGTGCTGCTGCTGGTCGGGGTCGTGGCCACCGCGCTCACGGTCTGGCGCCGCCCAGGGCCAATCGGGCCGGACGAGCCACGCTACCGCCTCCTGAGCATGGTGGCGGCCGGGATCGCCGCGGTCGGGCTCGTGTGGCTGGTGGCTGCCGGCGCGGCCACCAGCGGCAGCCTCGGTCCGGGTGCGGTCGGCGCGTTCCTGTCCGCCTCGCCGGGGACCGTGCGCCGGATGCTGGTCGAGGTGGTGTTGCTGGCCGCCACCGCCGCCCTGCTCTGGGGGGCCGCCCAGCGGGGCCGCCGGCCAGGCCTTGACGCGCTCGTGCTGACGGCCGGCGTGGTGGTGGCGGTGGCGTTGGGCGCCCACGACGCCGGCCAGTCGCCACGCTGGCTGTTCGTGCCCTTGGAGGTCGTGCACCTGCTGGCGGTCGGCACCTGGATCGGCGGGCTTGCCGTGCTGGCGCTGACCGCCCGGCGGGCCGGCATCGCGGTAATTCGGCGCTTCTCGGTCCTCGCCTTGCGGGCGGTGCTGGTGGTCGCGGTCACCGGCGCCTGGCAGGGCCTGGCCCAGGTGTCCAGCCGCGCCGCGCTGGCCGACACCGACTACGGCCGGGTCCTGGCGGTCAAGGCCGCGGCGTTCCTGGCCGTGCTGGGCCTGGCCGCCCTGGCCCGCTTCCGGCTGCTGCCACGCGCCGGCACCGGGTGGAAGGCTGGCGAGACACCGGGCGGGCTGCGCCGCCTGCTCGCCATCGAAGCCACTGGTGGCGCCGTCATCGTGGTGGTGGCGGCGCTGCTGGCCAACACCGTCCCCGCCGGCGAGGTGCTCGCCGCCGCCCGCTCCGCCGACGTCCGCGGCGGCCCCCAGACGCAAACGCTCCAGGCCGGGCCGCTGCGCTTGCAGATCGGCCTGGAGCCTGGCACGGTCGGCCGCAACCTGCTCCAGGTCCACGTGACCGACCCTGGCGGGCGGCCAGTGGACGGCCTGGCCCAGATCTACCTGAGCATCGCCGACCAGGCCGGCCGCACCGCGCCCGCCACCACCGCCGCCACCCGCGTCGCCCCCGCCCTCTACCGCGCCACTACCGACCAGTTCACCCTCCCAGGCCCCTGGCGGGTCGGGACCGAACTGCCAGGCGTCTCACCCGACCTGACCGTCGGCTTCGGCATCGCCGCCACCCCGGCCACCAGCGGCACCCCGCCCCTCGACCCGCCCGACGCGGTCGTGCTCGGCGGCCGCGCCGGCAGCGCCCTGGTCGGCCTGACCGCCATGACCGCCGGCGACCTGCTGGTCGTGCGCGCCCGTGGCGGGCTTGGCATCCCACCGGCCGTCGCGCCCCGCCCGCTGCGCCTGTTGGGCCCCGACAGCCGCCCCCTGCCGGTAATCATCCAACCCTGCGGAGACGGCTGCGCCGAGGCGTTCATCACCACGCCAGCGCGCGGTCCACTCACCGTCGAGGCGGGCATGCCCAAGGGCACGGCCCGCTTCACCCTCCCGCTGCCCCTACCGCAACCTGCCGCCGCGCGGCTGCGCGCCGCCGACCGGACCCTGGCCGCGTCGCGCTCCTTCCGCATCCACGAGATCCTCGACGGCGGGCTCGGGACCGTCTACCGCACCGACTACCTCCTGGCCGCGCCCAACAGGTTCCGCTCCCACACCGCAAGCCCGGCCAGCAGCGGCGACGTCGTCTGGATCGCCAACGACCGCTGGATCCGAGACGGCGCCGGCCCATGGAAGCACGAGCACACCCCCGGCCTGGAGATCCGCTTCCCGGCCCGCAACTGGAGCGACCAAGAGGGCAATGTCACCACTCTCGGCCCCGCCACCTGGCACGGCACCCCCGTGGACGTGCTCGCGTTCGTCGACACCGCCAACGGTGCCTACCACCGCCTGTGGGTCGACCACGCCAACCGCATCCTCCACGAACGCATGAACGCCCCCGGCCACTTCATGGACCGCGACTACACCGCCTACGGCGCCCCGGCGACCATCACCGCCCCCCAATAGGCGATCCGCCCCGGCGCGGCGTCAGCGTGGCGGTGGCGGCGACACCATCGCGCCGAGCCCCCGCCAAGCCCCCGCCGCCGGCCGTCGCGTTACGCGACACGGCCATGGCGCCGGTTAGGTCTGTGTCAGGGTCCGTGCTCGGTGTCGGTGAGGTCGCGGCTGCGCCGGAGGTACTCGTCACGGTCGAGCTCGCCGGCAGCGTAGCGGCGACGCAAGATCTCCAAGGGCGTCTCGTCGGGCGTCTCGTGCGACGCGTCCGCCGGTGGCAGGGGACCGGAGGGCCGGCCCCGCAGACGCCGCATCGCCCAGGCGACGCCGCCGGTGGCGATGCCGACCAGCATGAGGCCCATCATCAGCCACATGAGTGCGCCCAGCATCCCGGTCATCATGGCGGTACTCCCTTCTGGCTCTTGGAGCTTCTGGTTTGGCGTGCCATCGTTGGTCAGCGCCCAGTCGTGGGCGAGGGGCCGTCGGCTCTGTCTGGCGCCTGCCATGCCAGCCTGCCGCCGATCCAGGTCTGGGCCACCCGGGTGGCGTTGTTGAACGGGTCGCCATCGCAGACGGCGAGGTCGGCGACCTGGCCGGGCGCCAGCCCACCGGCACCGGGCGCCTGCAGGGAGCCGGCCGCGGTCACGGTGGCCGCGCGGACGGCTTCGGTGCGGGTGAGCGCCTGTTGCGGCTGGAGCGGCTGGCCGCCTGGGCCTGGCAGCCGCCGCGCCACCGCGGCGCGCAGGTTGTGGAGCGGGTCCAGTGGCCCGCAGGGATGGTCGGAGCTGAGCGCGAGCGGGACCCCGGCCTGCAGCAGCAGCCGCCCGCCGAGCACGGTCAGGTAGCGGTCGGCGCGTGCCGCCTGGAACATGGCGCCGTAGCGGGGCAGGAAGCCGGGCTGGTAGGAGACCGCCACGCCGGTGCCGGCGACCTGGTCGGCGGTCGGCGGGTCGAGCAGCAGCAGGTGGTCGATGGTGGCGGCGCCCCATCCCACGTCGAGGCGGCGCAGGACCCGGGCGGCCTGCTGGCCGGCGAGGTTACCGAGCGCGTGGATGCGCACCCTGACCCCGGCCTGCGCGTACGCGGCGACCAGGCCGGCCAGCTCGGTGTCGGTGTAGCGCAGGTACGGGGTGTGCAGGTGGGAGGGGCGCACGACCAGCTTGCGGCGCAGCGCCTCCCGCAGCGGGCCGGTGGCCCGCAACCGCCACGCCTCCCCGACGGCGCCGCCGAGGAGGCCAACCAGCGCCCTAGTGGGCAGGCGGAGCGCGCAGCGGTCGCCGCCGTCGGCAAACAGCTTCACCTCCCGGCCCGAGTCGCCATAGGGACCGTCGGGCGCTGCCGTGGGACCGGGTGGCCGGGCGTGCATCCCAGCAGGGGCACCGGTGCCCCACGACAGCCGCAGCGCGGTGGCGGCGCGCAGGGCGACCATCCGCGGGTGCCAGTCGGGTGCCACGTAGGGGTCATGGGCGTGGGTGATGCCGGCGGCAAGACAGCGGGTCGCCTCGGCCTCCAGCGCTGCGTGGGCGCCCGCCTCGCCAGCGTGGGTGAGGGTGTCGGCGAGGGCGCGCTGCAGGGCGAGCGCGTAGGCTGCCTCCCACAGCTCCCCGGTCGGCCGCCCCCGCCGGTCACAGGTGACGTCGCCGCCCACGGCCGCACGCCCGCGGCCGCGGCCGTCCAGCGCCAGCCCGAGCGTGGCCAGCCCGGCGGAGGAGATCGCGCCGCGGTGCATGTCGATCGTGGAGACCAGCACCCGCCGGCCGGGGGCGGCCTCATCCAGCTCCCGGGCGGTTGGCAGCCGGCCCTCCGGCCACCGCCAGCGCGCGACGCGCCAAACCAGCAGCCACGGCGCCTGCGGCTCGGGCGCGGCGGTCGCGGCGGCCCGGACCGCGTGCAGCGCCTCGGCCAGGCTGCCCCAGCCCCACCCGTCCTCACCGGGGGGGAACCAGGCGGCCTGGGAGAGGTGCAGGTGCACGTCGACAAGCCCCGGCAGCACGTGGCAGCCGGCGAGGTCCAGGACCTGGTCGGCCGCAGGCGGCGGCTGGGCTGGTTGGCCAAGCGCGGCCACGTGGTCGTCCTCGATGAGCAGCCAGGCGGGCTGTGGCGCGCAGCTGGCACCGGCCCAGACCGTGGCCCCGGTGAGCAGCCGACGGGTCATCGCCGCTGGTCCGCTGCTGGCAGGCCAGGGGTGGACCGCGCGGGCCGGTCAGCTGCGCTTCTTCTGCGCCAGCCGCGCCTGCCGCGCCTGCCGCGCCTGCTGGGTGGGAGCGGCAGGCGAACATCCCGACGCGACACCGGCCCGCATCCGCGCTGTGGCATGCCCATCGCCCGTCCCTCCCGGCCCAGCCGACCCCGCCGGCCCACGCCGATTACGGCGCAACTTGAGTGATACCATCACCCGAAATGGCCCCGCCGAAACCTTCCCCGCCGAAACCTTCCCAGCCCCGCCGGCTGCGGCGCGACGAACGGCGCCAGCTGACCCGGGCGCAGCTGCTGGACGCCGCCGAGCGGGTCTTCGCCCGCGAGGGCCTGCGCGGCGCCTCGGTCGCGGCGATCGCCGAGGAGGCCGGCTACTCCCACGGCGCCATCTACTCCAACTTCGACGGCAAAGAGGACCTCTTCCTGGTGCTGGTGGAGGAGCGCATCGACGCGCGCCTGGCCCGCGTCTACCAGGCCGCCGACACCGCGCTCAGCCACGGCAGCGAGCCGCTGGAGGCGGCCCGCCGGTTCGTGGCGATGCTCCAGCAGGAGCGCGACGCCGTCCTGCTGCTGGTCGACTTCTGGAACCAGGCCGTCCGCGACCAGGCGGCCGCGGCCAAGTTCGCCGAGCGCCACGCCCGCCTCAGGGCCCTCATCGGCCGCATCGTCGACGGCATCGCCCGCGACCTGGGCGCCGAGCTCAGCTGCCCCCGGGACCAGGTCGCCACGGCCTTGATCGCCCTGGCGAACGGGTTTGCCATCGAATGGCTCGCCGACCCTGAGGCTGCCCCTGATGAGCTGTTCGCGCATGCCATCGCCGCCCTGCTCCGCGGCTTCTTCAGCGTTGACCGACCTGCCGGAGCCGACGCCGCCACTCCCCTCGACCCGCGACCCGAGGACCGGGGCGGGGACGAGCGCTGACGCGGCCCCGCACCTGGTGCCGCCGGCCGACCCGCCAGCCGCGCTGGTCGAGGCGCAGCTACGCCCACCGGGCCATCTAGCTTGTGCGGACCCGGGACGGCTGGCGCTGCAAGCGCTGCACGGGAACGCACAGCGGCCTCAGCACCAGGCCAGGGCTGCGGGAACACCACCAGGAAGGAGGGCACGGCAGATGATCTCCACCACGACGATGGGCGACAGCTACAAGCAGCTCGGGACCGTGCGGCGCTGCCCGGTGCGGCTCGCCAGCGCCGCCCCGCGCGATCAGCCGATGACGCCGCCGTCCGCCTGGCCGGCCTCGGTCTTCGCATCGTCGGGGCCATGGCTGGCTGGGTCCTCCGCCGGCCCCGATGGCTGGCGCCACTCCGCCTGGCCGCGCTCGCCGTCGCCCTGGTCCTGGTCGCCAACGTGGCGACCGCGCCGAGCACCGCCGGCCATCAGGTCACCACGACAACCCCGGGCACACCAGGAGGCCCGCCGATGAGGTTCATCCAGTCCATGTGGGAGTGGTTGTGCGATGACTCGCTTGTAGACGCGGCGGCAGTCGTTGACGGAGAGCGCCGTCCCGCTCGCTGCGGTAGAAGGCGGGACACGCAGCCAGGATCGGGCCGAACTCTTGCTGCGGTGAACGATCGGGCAGCGATGTCGTTGTGCTGCTTGGGAACCGAATCACTGTGCAACGCTTGACGCCTTGATCAAGACACGGACAGCGAAGCGGAGGTCCGCTGAAGCACCAGCGCGGAAGGACGGTTCACCGGTCTGACCTGTGCGTTCGTGCCAAGGATGTGACCTCTACTACCGGTAACTTCCGCGAAGAGTGACAATACGCGATGTCAGTCAGACTGACGGAGGGATGGCGCTGATGGAGGAAGAGCGGTTCAACCGTGAATTGGGAGCGCGCATCCGTGCCGCACGCGAAGAGGCAAGGCTCACGCAGGAGGCCGTAGCCGGCGCGGTTGGCCTGTCGCGAGGCTCGATCGCAAACATCGAGCGTGGTGATCAGGCACCACCGACATACCGCCTAACCCTGATCGCGCAAGTACTCAATGTCGACCTGTCCACGCTGCTGCCTCGTAGTGAATGGCACGCGAGCCAGGTTGATCGGCTCCGCAGCCAACTGCCGGCACAGTATGCGGAGGCGGTCACGTCCATACGGTCAACGGCGGCGGCGCGTAGCAGGCGACGGAACGGCAGTCGTGGCTAGGGCCGACGACGCCGCACAACGGCTTCTTCGGCAGTTCGGCATCGTAGAGGCGCCAGTCGAACCCGAGTCCATCGCCGAAGGGCTGGGCGCCATCGTCGTCACGCAACCCCTGGAGCCGGACGTATCCGGAATGCTGGTTCGCGAGGGCGATGAGTTGGTCATCGGGGTGAACAAGCATCATCCGCTCGTGCGGCGTCGCTTCACAGTGGCGCATGAGTGTGGCCACCTAGAGTTGCACCGCGGGCGAGCGCTCATTCTGGACACATCGGTACGAATTGATTTTCGGGATCGTGTGTCCAGTCAGGCCACCGACCGCGAGGAGATGGAGGCTAATCGATTTGCCGCCGCGCTCCTCATGCCAGAACAAATGGTCGTCGAGGCGGCCACCGCAGCACCACGTGATCCCGAGGAGCTCGTCAGGTCCCTCGCGCGCAGGTTCAAGGTGATCGAGGCGGCGATGGGCTACCGGTTGATCAACCTCGGTCTCCTGACCTGAGGGGGAAGACTCCGAGCCCATCGGTCCTACTCGCTTGATGGCATTTCGTCGTCTGTGTAGCCTCTGGTGCGTCTCTCGCTGACGCTCTCCGCTTGCAACACTGACAGAGGCTATGCGATCCTCCGCCCGGCAGCCCGTATGGGGCGGCCGCTTACGAGGAAAGGACAGCCATGGCGTCCTACAGCAGGGGAACCCGGGTTCCCCTTGGCACGACCGCCCGCACAGGCGAGCGGTGCCCTGAAAGCGGCGTTTGGGCGGTGGTCGGCAGGCCGTCGACCACCGCGCCGATCGCCAAGGGCAATGTCATGCCCCCTACCGCAACCAGGCGGTCACCTGGAGGCTCGAGCGGTACGCGTGACGCGGAGACGCCGTCGGGTCAGGTCTCCTCGACTCACCCGGCGGCCTCCAGTCCTCCCGGAGGCCCTTCACCGCGACCGAATATCGCTCCCCACGCCAGAATTCCAATCGCTGGAGCAGCCCTCACCGCACTGTCTTCTTCGAAAATCTCCACATCTTGCGGACAAACGCGCAGATCCGGGACGAGGACCAGCGGTTCGCTGCACGCATACGCAACGACCTCGCCCTCGACGCCCTCCAGGCCCAGATTCGCCAGGAGCTTGAGCAGGAGCACGGCGCCTCCCGGTGGCGGCGACCGAAGCCAGCGAGGGATGAGCTAGGGGCGCGGAATTCCCCATGTCCCGACCCCGCACTCCAGACGGCAGAGTTCAGAACCCGGCCTCGCCAACGACCAGCGAGCCGCCGCCCACCGCCCAGTAGTCGCGCCGCGGCGCCGTACGCTCCCTGGAGGCCAGCACCGACCACGGGGGGACCGTATGCCGACCATCGTCGGCCAGCCGATGACCATCTCCTGACCGAGCAGGACCTCGCCGAGATGCTGCCGTCTCGCTGCGCACGGTGCGCCGCTGGCGCCACGACCGGACCGGCCCGAGGGTCGTCCCGGTCATGCGGGTGCCCGCTACTGGCGTAGCGACGTGGTCGCCTGGGTCGAGGACCAGAGCCCCGAGTGAGGCCCGGTCCGCATCGGGTCCGCATTCGGTCCGCGGTCGCGGGTGATTTCAGGTGAGACTGAGGAAGACCACGAGAGACGTGGTGAGAGCCTGTCCTCGCAGGTCAGGCCGTGGATTCGGCTGTCTTCGCTGGGTGCGCCCGGAGGGATTCGAACCCCCGACCCGCGGATTAGAAGTCCGCCGCTCTCTCCACTGAGCTACGGGCGCTAGCTGCGACGATGCCGCTCCTCATCGTCCTCGGAGCCCCTACTACTTCCCTGGCTACTTCCTAGCAGCTCCTCGAACGCCTGAACGGCGTCGCGCTGCATCGTAGCGGTTACGTGCGAGTACAAGTCCAACGTGATGCCGATCTGAGTATGCCCCAGCAGCTCGCTCACGATCTTGGGATGCACACCCATCCCCAGCAGCAGCGTTGCCGCGCTGTGGCGAAAGTCGTGGAAGCGCATTCGGGGCAAACTGGCCTTCTTCAGGAGCGGGTAGAACTCGCGCCGGAGGAAGTTGGACGGGTTGATCGGCCGGCCGATGGTGTTGGGGGAACACCAGCCCCGTTGTCGTCCCAGGTCGAGCCGGCCCGGCGGCGTTCCTCCTCCTGGCGTTCCTGGTGGAGGTTGAGCGCCTGGACCGCGACGCCGACGAGGAGGACCTGTCGGCGTGAGGTTCGCCGCTTGAGCCTCCTGACCACGTGGAAGGCGCCGGCGTCGAGGTCGATGTCGGCCCAGTGGAGCCCGAGCAGCTCGCCTTCCCGCATGCCGGTCGTGAGCGCCACCACGTCCAGCGCTTCGAGCCGGCTCCCAGTGACGACCTCGAGGAAGCGTCGCGCCTGCTTGGGTGACAGCGTGAGGAACTCGTGCTCGGTCTTGACGGGCGGGGTCACCAGTTCGGCGACGTTGCGGGGGGCGAGGCCCTGCCGATGGGCGTCCTTGAGCGCGTGGTGGAGGACCCGGTGGAGCTGGAGGACGGTGGTGGGGAGAGCCCCGCCTTGATCCGACGCGCGTAGAGCCGGGCGAGACGGGCCGGTTCGAGCTTACTGAGCCGCAGCTTGCCAATGTAGGGGTAGGCGTGGAGCCTGAGGAGCTGCCCATACCGCTTGTGCGTGCTGGCAGCGACGGTGACGAGCGCCTCGCTGGCGGCCTGCTCGCCCCGCATCCGGACCGCCCTGCACTACTTCAACGGCCTCGAGGACTGCGACGGCGCTGAGATCCACCTATACCGAACACCCATGTACAGCACCGTGCTCCACTTCGACGACGAGATGGTTGTCACCCCACACCTGTACGCCCGGCCCGGCTACCAATCCCCGCTGCTGCGCTTGCGCCGCCTCGGCGTGGTGGCGGTCACGTGGGCGGGCGGGACTGGCGACGATGCGGGGCCACGCTGGCCAGCGCCACGACCGCCACAACCAGAATGATGTGCCATCCACGCAGCCGGCCCTTCACCACCGCTCACCACCAGGTGGAACCCGACGCCGAACGCACACCGCCCGTCCGCCGGCATGCCAGAACACCACCAGCCGTCCCGGCGGCGACCACCCCTACCACGACGGCGACGACCAAGCCGCGAACGGTGACGACCACACGCCGGTCTTGCAGGCTCCCTCCGCTCCGAGGCCCGAGGCATGTACTGTCCTCTATGCTCGCCAGATCCCAGATGCGTAGGGTGTACCGGGCTGGCCGTGCGAACACCACCACCCCGGCCAGCGGGTGGTCACCGAGGCCGTGCAGCCGACCGAGCCATCGACGCTCCGGAGCCGGATCGCCCGATACCGTCCCGGCCGGCCGGGACAGATTTGCCCTAGTCTATCCGCCTAGGCCGGGAGTGCCGGTCGTCACTGGACAGTCCGGGTATGCTTCCTTCATCCCCTGATCGTGCAAGGAACAGCATGCAGCCCACTACCGATGTTTGGCAGCATGATCTGCTGCCCGGCGAGCGTGTTCTGTGGACCGGCCGACCCGCCAAGTGGACCCGGCTCACGTCCCGTGACCTCTACTCAGTCCTGTTCGGCATCGTGTGGATTGGCTCCGTCCTCTCCTGGGGGGTAGTTTCCCCGCTCACCCACATTGCACGCACGGGCGACTTGTCCCGGCTGCCTGCGGCGCTGATCGGCCTGGTGTTTCTTGGCGGTGGGTTCTACATCACGGTCGGCCGGTTGGTCTTCCAGAGCAATCTCAGGCACCGCACGCGGTATGCCGTCACCGACCAGCGAGTCCTGTTCCGCACGAACGTGCGCGGCACTGGCATGGACGCGATCTCGCTTGACACCTTGCCCTCGATCGCCACCCACGAGCGCGGCGACGGCAGTGGCAGCATCACCTTTGGTGACACATTCGAGTTCGTGGACATCCCGAAGGTTCAAGAGGTCTACCAACTCATCCTCACGGAGCGAGATCGTCGCCGACGAGTCACCTGATGGAGCTACCGCGCCAGTCTTCACGGCCTGAGGCCTGGCTAGCACACAGCCCAGGTACCATTCGGCAATGAGCTTCTTCGAGCCGCCGCCGCGACCCGCGACGGTGGAGCCCTCCCGGATCGTGGCCAGTCGCCAGCCTGGGAGGGTCCGCGGCACGACGTGCTCCCCGGCATCGCGCCGGCGGAGTCTCGGGCCGAGATCGAGGCGGGGGTGGTTCTCGAGGCGGCAGGGCGCGCCGTGACCCTCTGGCCCAACGGGTAGCACGTGAAAGCAGACATCCTGACGCGCAGGCAGCTCAATCGTGCGACGCTGGCGCGCCAGATGCTGCTGGCGCGGGAGCGGGTCGCCATCGTGGAGGCGGTGGAGCGGCTGGCGGGCATGCAGGCGCAGGAGCCGAAGCCGCCGTTCGTCGGCCTGTGGACCCGGGTGGAGGGCTTCACCCGCGAGGACCTCCACGAGGCGCTGCACGACCGTGCCGTCGTGCGCGCCACGATGATGCGCGGGACCCTCCACCTGATGAGCGCGAGGCATTACGCCGCGCAGCGGGCCTGTCTGCAGCCGGTGATGGACGGGGCGCGTCGCGTGCTGGGCGACCGCGCCGAGGGCCTGGAGCTGGACAAGCTGCTGCCGGTCGCCCGCGGGCTGCTGGCGGAGCGGCCGCGCGACTTCACCGAGCTGCGGGCGTTGCTGCTGGAGGCGTTCCCGCACGTGAACGAGCGTGCGCTCGGGTTCATGGTGCGCAACCACCTGCCCCTGGCGATGGTGCCGACCGGTGACCGCTGGGCGTTCCCCGGAGCGGCGGAGTTCACGCTGGCTGAGCCGTGGTTGGGCGCTCCGCTGTCGGACGACGCCACGCCGGAGGGGCTCGTGCGGAGCTACCTGGCGGCGTTCGGGCCGGCGACCGCGGCGGACTTCCAGACGTGGTCGGGCCTGCGCGGCGGCAAGGACGTCCTGGACCGGCTGCGGCCCAGGCTGCGGGTGTTCAGGGACGAGCGCGGCCTCCAGCTCTTCGACCTTCCCGAGGCGCCGCGTCCGGACGAGGACGTCCCGGCGCCGCCGCGCTTCCTTCCCGACTTCGACAATCTGGTGCTGGCGCATGCCGACCGGACCCGGGTGCTTGCCGACGAGCACCGCGGTCTGGTGACTACCAGGAACCTCCGCGTTCGCGCCACGTTCCTCTGGGACGGGTTGGTGGCCGGCACCTGGAGCGTGGAGCGCAAGCGCGGGACAGCCAGACTGCGCATGACACCGTTCGAGCCGCTTCCCGACACCGCGACCGGGGAACTGACCGAAGAGGGCGAAGCGCTGCTGCGCTTCGTGGAAGAAGACGCGGGCTCGTTCGTCGTCGAGGTTGGGGCGCCGGGCTCGACTTGGCCAAAGAGCGGATCCTAGGCTTTGCTCGTCAATGGAACACCGATTCGAAAGGAGTCAGGATGGCGACCGCCGAACGGCAGGCGCGCGTTCTGTGGGAGGGCTCGCTCCAGAAGGGGAGCGGCGAGCTGGAGTTCGCAAGCAGCGGGATCGGCAAGTACCCGGTGACCTGGGCATCGCGGGTGGAGCGGCCGGACGGCCGCACGAGCCCCGAGGAGCTGCTCGCGGCGAGCCACTCGGCCTGCTACGCGATGGCGCTGTCGGCGACGCTGGGCCGGACCGGAAACCCGCCGGAGCGGCTGGACGTCACGGCAACCGTCTCGCTCGACGCCAAGGAGGGTGGCGGCTTCGAGGTGACCAGCTCGGCGCTGGAGGTCCGGGGCGTGGTGCCCGGCCTGGACCAGGCCGGCTTCCAGGCTGTTGCCGAGGAGGCCGAGAAGGGGTGCCCGATCTCCAACGCGCTGCGCAATAACCTCCGCATCACGGTGAACGCGACGCTCGAGTCCTGAGCCCGATCGAGGCCCCGCCCGGCGACAGGGCGGGGCCTCGCCGTCTGCCGCCGTCTGCCGCCGTCAGCGGCCGGACGGCGCCGGCCCGGCTGTCGCCTGGTCGTCGCAGGCGGGGACGACCCGCGCGAAGGGGCTGAGGCCGCCCCAGGTCATCAGCGCGCGGGCCAGGCTCGGAGGGCCCTGCGTCTCCCACGCGCCGGTCTCGATCGCCTGGCCGAGCGGCAGGCGCCCCATGTGCACCTGGGTGAGCGTCCGCGAATCCGTCACGATCACCAGGTCCTCGTCGAAGCCGGGATGGGTGACGCAGACCTCCGCGTCGGGTCGCTCCAGCAGCATCCAGAAGCGCTGTCGAGGAAGATCTCGCAAGTCGAAGCGGACCACTACCCTGCGCTCGGGCAGACGCTCGGGCTCCAGCAGCCGGCACCAGGCCCACAGCACGATCGCCGGGTCGTAGTCCCGTGGGGTCAACCCCATCCAGCGGGCCGCCCAGGCGCCCAGCGCCATGCCGACCTGGTTGAGCTCCTCACCGGCGGACGTCAGTTGCCAGTGCCAGCCGCGGCCGCTCGGGCTCGGGCGCCGCTCGACGATGCCGTCGCGTTCCAGGGTCGCCAAGCGCTGGCTGAGCAGCGAGCGGGACATACCGGGCACGCCCTGATGGATCTCGCCAAAACTGCGGCACCCCAGGTCCAGGTTGCGGATGATCAGCGGGATCCAGCGAGCCGCGAAGACCTCGGCGCCCTTGGCGACCGGGCAGTACTGACGTAGCCGCGATCCATGACGGCAGTCTGGCATGCGGGCGGCGACGTGCAAGTACAGTTTTCGTACTTGGCGGCGGCCGGCGGGCGGGCGACACTCCATCGCCAATCGGCATAGCTCCTGGAGGGTGCGATGGTGACGACCGCTGCCGAGCGTCCGCTGCTCGCGGACGACGTGAAGGCGCTGCGCGGGCTCCTGCTCGGGGAGGTGCTCAGCCCCGGCGACCGGGGCTACGAGCCGGCGCGGCTGCTGTGGAACGGGGCGATCGATCGACGTCCTGGCGCGATCGCCCGCTGCCGGGGGAGCGGTGACGTGCTCGCCGCCGTGCGGTACGCGCGCGACGCCGGACTGCTCGTGGCGGTCCGCGGTGGCGGCCACAACGTGGCGGGCACGGCCAGCTGTGACGGCGGTCTGGTGCTCGATCTGTCGCCGATGAAGGGCCTGCAGATCGACCCGGCCGAGCGGACGGCTTGGGCGCAGCCAGGGCTGCTGTGGGGAGAGCTCGACCACCAGACGCAGGCGTTCGGGCTGGCGACCACGGGCGGCATCGTCACCCACACCGGCATCGCCGGCCTCACGCTGGGCGGCGGCATCGGCTGGCTCATGCGCAAGCACGGTCTGACCTGCGACAACCTGCTCGCGGTAGACCTGGTCACCGCGGATGGGCAGCTCGTGCGCGCCAGTGAGCGCGAGCACCCCGAGCTGTTCTGGGGCGTCCGCGGCGGGGGCGGGAACTTCGGCGTGGTCACCGCGTTCCGGTATCGGCTCCACGAGGTCGGGCCGACGGTGCTCGCCGGGCCCATCCTGTTCCCGGCCGCCGACGCCGGCGAGCTGCTGCGCTTCTACCGGGACTTCGTCGAGCGCGCTCCCGACGAGCTGACCACGGTCGTGAACCTGCGCGACGCGCCGCCGTTGCCGTTCATCCCCGAGCACCTACACGGGGTCCCGGTGATCAGCGTGGTCGTCTGCTGGGCCGGCCCGATCGAGCGGGGCGAGCGGGTCCTGGCGCCGCTGCGACGCCATGGCCACCCATTGCTCGACCTGATCGCCCCCAGGCCGTACCTGGCCCATCAGGGCACCTTCGACGCGACCGTGCCCCACGGCCTGCACTACTACTGGAGGTCGGAGTACCTGCGCGCCCTGGACGACCAGGCCGTCGACACGCTGGTCGAGCACGCCTGGACGAGCCGCTCGCCGCGCTCCTACACCATCGTGTTCCAGCTCGGCGGCGCCGTCCGGCGCGTCCCCGACGAGACGACCGCCTTCAGCGGTCGCGCCGCCGGCTTCGCCGTGAACGTCAACGCCGTCGCCCTTCCGGACGACGACGCCGAGCAGGCCGCCTGGGCCCGCGGCTTCGGGGAGGCACTGCGTCCACTGTCGGCCGGCGTCTACATGAACTTCCTCGACGATGAGGGTCAGGACCGCGTCCGCGCCGCCTACGGCCCAGCCAGGTACCGGCGCCTGGCCGCCCTGAAGAAGCGCTGGGATCCCGACAACTTCTTCCGCTGCAACCAGAACATCCACCCGAGCGCCTGAGGCCGAGCGACGGCCGCGGCGCCGGCGGGCCACGCCCGACAGCTGGAGCGGGTGACGGGAATCGAACCCGCGTCACGAGCTTGGAAGGCTCGAGCTCTACCATTGAGCTACACCCGCCGGTACGGCTGGGGCCGAGCGTATCATCCCCGCCCGCTCGCCGGCCCAGGCATGGACACTACTGCGCGCTGAGGATCACCACGACCCGTAGCGCCAGCACACCGATCAGGATGAGGCTCGGCACGGCCGCCGAAGCCAGCCCCGATTGGACGGCCACCGTCCCCTGCCCGGCGGCCCCCTCACCGGCGACGGCCAGTCGACGGGTGGCGAGGCCGCCGAGCCCGGGAACTAGGCCCGCGAACACCACCAGCCAGAGCAGGATCCAGGGAAAGCCGAAGGCGTCGCCGATCGAGCCGGCCGGGATCAGGGTCAGTGCGAAGACCACGATCAGGGCGAACTCCAGGAGCGCGAAGAGGCGCTCCGACAGCGTGAGCATCCCGGCGCTGGCCTGCGCGTCCGTCCGGTACCGGACCAGCAGGCCGAGCAGTGCAGCCGAGCCGGACAGTCCGGAGGCCAGGAAGAGCCCGCCGAGCGTCCAGGTGTCGCTCCACACTGGCTGGTTCGAGACCGCCAGGAGCACGCCGGTATAGCCGGCGACGAACAGGCCGAGGGCGGCCCCAACCACGTTCCAGACCTTGCCCGCCGTCCCGTCCAGTAGTCGCACGGCCCGGTCGGCGAGCGGGAGGCGGACCACCCGGTCGCGGACCAGCGCTTCGAGGAACGACACCGCGGCGAAGAGACTGAACGCCAGCAGCGCCCATGAGCCGACCGACATCGGCGACCGGGTCTTGAAGTTGACGCCCTCGTTGCCCGCCGTCGTGTTCACCAGCATGTGCCAGAAGAGGCCGGGTTTGCCAAGGTCGAGCGCCAGCAGGATCGGGCAGACCAGGGTCAGCGGGAACGCGATGGTGTAGCCGAGCCGTGCCGCGGGCTCGTCCGCGCGGTCGCCCCAGTGGCGGAGCAGGGTCGCAAGGACGTAGGAGCCGCCCGCCAGGCCGGCGAGGAAGAAGTAGGAGATGATGTACCAGGTCCAGTCCGGCGGGCCGGCGAAGTGCTCGGCGGCGGCCAGCGGCATCATCCCTCACTCCCTCCAGGCTCGGGCGGCGTCTGGTCGGCCGGTGGCCGGCGCCGGCGCAGCGCGATCAGCCCGCCGAGCACGCCCAGCACCGCGGTGACCACCCCGGTGACATAGCCGCCAGCGTTGTTGCGGCTGGGCAGCACGGCGTTCTCCGCGTTGGGCAGCTGGTAGGCCTCCGGCTTGTCCATGAGCAGGAAGAACGCGTTGAGCCCCCCGTAGACCGAGTCGTCGCGACCGTAGAGCTGCGCCTCCGCGACCCCTTGCGAGTGGAGGTCGGCCAGGCGCTTGTCCGCCTGCGGCCGCAGCTCGTCCAGCGGCCCGAACTGGATGGAGTCGGTCGGGCAGGCCTTGGCGCAGGCTGGCTCGAGGCCGCCCTGGAGACGGTCATAGCAGAGCGTGCACTTCTGCGCGACGTTTTTGTGCTCGTCGAGCCCGATCACGTTGTACGGGCACGCCGAGATGCAGTCGCGGCAGCCGTTGCAGACCGACTGCTGGATGAACACGGTGTCGAACTCGGTCCGGATGATCGCCCCTGTCGGGCACACCTCCATGCAGCTCGCCTGCTTGCAGTGCTTGCAGACGTCGGACATCATCAGCCAGGCCTTCCCCTGGCCGGCGCCCATCGTCTCGTCCGGCACGTTGTCGATGAACTGCACGTGACGCCAGTTCTGCGAGTCCAGGCTCCCCGTGTTGTCGTAGCCGTCGCCGAAGACCGGCTGGTTGCCCGGAAGCTGATTCCACTCTTTGCAGGCGACCTCACAGGCCTTGCAGCCGATGCACACGCTCGTATCGGTGAAGAACCCGTAGGCCTTGCCAGGTGTGATCTCCGCCATCTCAGAACCCCATCAGGTTGGGTGTGATCTTGGAGAGGCCACGCTCGGCTGCGTAGAGGTCGAGCGGCAGCGCCGCCAGCTCGTCCACCTCAGGCACAGCCCGGGCATCGTGGCCCAGGTCGACGTCGATCAGATACCGGTTGCAACCGCTGCAGCCCTCGATCCGCAGGTGCGGGAACATCGGGATCGGCGCGCCGGGCCGCTTGGCGGGGGCGGTGGCATGCCCATGTCCCACCACCGGCCACTCGCGCCGCTCGGCGTAGATGATGCGACGCGACCCGCCGGTCTCCCCGCACGACGCGCACGCGTTGCTGGCATAGCCCCAACTCGCCCCGCAGCGGACGCAGAGGAGGCTGCGTCGCCCGCTCACGAGTTGGTCCCCCGTATCCGTGCGGAAGCTGAGCTGCGGCAGCCCCCCACAGCTGGGGCAGTGCCGGCCGCCTCTGGGTGATGGATCCTGGGCAAAGGCGCTTGCGCCGGCCTCGAGCACCTCGATCGGCCCGCGCAGCGACGCGCGCGCCAGGTAGCGCTCGACCGGCTCGAGGTCGTCGGCGGCGTCGGTCAGCCACGCGACCAGCGCCTGCTCGGCGCCGCCGGCCTCCATACGCTTCCTGGTGGCGTCGGCGAGCGGCCCCGGGCCCGCGGACACGGTCGCCTCCACCACCCGCGGGAGCACCCGCTCGCCGGCCCACTCGGCCAGTGCCCGGGCCTCTGGCGCCTGCTCGCGCGCCGCTTGTGCAGCCTCCACCCAGACGTCGAGCAGGGCGAGGTAGAGGGTGAGCACGTCCTCCGCGAAGGAATGGTGAGCGCGCAGCAGCTCCGCCCGCCGCCGGTGGGGCGCCCACGGGCTCGTGGTGGTGTCGACGCCTGGCGCGGCCATCACATCTTCTCGAGGTTGACGAGGAATGCCTTGAACTCGGGGGTGCGCGCGCTCGCGTCGCCGACGAACGGCGTGAGCGCGTTGGCGAGCCAGTGCTGACCGGTGTTGATCCCCACAAAGCCCCAGTGGATGGGAATGCCGATCTGGTAGACCTTCTTCCCGTCGATCTGGAGCGGTCCCAGGCGCTTGGTCACCACCGCGCGGACCTCGAGCTTGCCCCGCTTGGACGAGACCCGCACCCGGTCGCCGTTGTCGATCCCCTTTTCGCGGGCGAGTTCGGCGGGCACCTCGACGAAGGCCTCCGGCTGGAGCTGGACGAGATGCTCGACGTTCTGGGTGACGTAGTGCTCGTGCTCGGTGAGGCGGTAGCTCGTTGCCACGTAGGGGAATTCCTCGGCGGTGCCGAACCGGTCGGCCCGGCCGGCCACCTTGTCGTAGAGGAAGGCCACGGGCGTGGCCGACACATCCCGGTGCAGCGGGTTCTGGACCGGCGACTCGATCGGCTCGTAGTGCTCGGGGAACGGCCCGTCCGCCACGCCGTTGCTGAAGAGCCGCCCGGTCCCCTCGCCGGTCATGATGAACGGCAGTGGGGCGCCTGGCTTGCGCGGATCGGCGGTGGGCGGGTAGTCGGGCACGTCTCCGACCCACTTGCCGGCGGCCGCGTCCCACTGGATCCCCGGCCTTGCGGGGTCCCATGGGCGTCCCTGGCGATCGGCCGAAGCCCGGTTGTAGAGCACACGCCGGTTCACCGGCCAACTCCACGCCCAGTTGGGGTAGAAGCCCATCCCGGTCGGGTCGTTCGTCTGGGGATCCTGGACACCGTCGCGGCGCTTGGTCAGGTTGCCGGTCTCCGGATAGTGCCCGGTGTAGATCCAGTCGCCGGCGGTCGTCGTGCCGTCGTCCTTGAGGTCGGCGAACGTCTCCAACCGCTTGCCGGTGGTGAGATCGCGGCCGTTGATCTCCTGCGCGATCTCATCCAGCTCGGGCTTGACCGGGTCCTTGTACGGAAGGGTGAGCTCCATGACCGGCGCTGGGAACTTCCCGCCCTGCTGGCGGTAGAGGTTGCGCACCCGCTGGAAGATCTCGGCGAGGATCCAGTGGTCGTGGCGGGCTTCCCCCTCCGGCGGCAGGACCTGTTCCTTCCACTGCGCCCAGCGGCCGCTGTTGGTGAACGACCCGTCCTTCTCGATCCAGTGGGTGGCCGGGAGCATGAAGACCTCGGTCTGGACCTTGCTCGGATCGACACCGGGCGCGCGCCAGAACTCCGAGCTGGTGGTCTGGAAGGCGTCCATGACGCACAGCCACTTGAGGTTCGAGAGCGCCTGCATCACCTGGTTGGAGTCGGGCCCGATGCTCGTCGCCGTCATCCCCGACAGCATGAGCCCCTCCATCTTCCCCTTGAGCGCCTGATCGAAGATCGACAGCCAGGACGCGTTGGTGGCCGGCTTGGGGAGGTGGTCGAACGCGAACTCGTTGCGCTTGGTCGCGGCATCGCCGTACCACGTCTTGAGCAGGCTCGCGATGAACTTGCGGTAGTGGGTGCCGAAGAAGTTGAGGGAGTCGGGACGCAGCTGCTTGCTCGCGCTCTGCGCCACGTAGTCGTCCAGGTTGCGCTGGCCCGGGGCCGGGGCCCTGAGGTAGCCGGGCAGGAGCTCCCAGGAGATCGCGTGGTCGGTGTTGCCCTGGATGTTGGCGTGACCGCGCTCGGCGTTCATACCGCCCCCGGGGCGCCCGATGTTGCCCAGGAGGAGCTGAAGCACCGCCCCGGAGCGGATCAGCTGCACACCGGTGCTGTGGTGGGTGAGGCCGACGGCGTAGACGATCGTCATCACCTTGTCAGGCCTGCCCATTTCGCCGACCTGCCTGGCCACGTCGAGGAACTGGTCGCTGGGGATGCCCGTGATGCGCTCGACCATCTCCGGCGTGTACCGGCTGTAGTGCTGGCGCATCAGGTTGAGTACCGATCGGGGATGCCTGATGTCGGCCTTGGCGAAGCCGTCCGGCCCGGTCTCGTACGCCCACTCGGTGGGGAGGTAGGCGCGCTTCTCCGGGTCGTAGCTGTTGAACAGCCCGTCCTTGAACGTGTAGTTCTGCTTGACCACCAACGCCCCGTTGGTCGCGAACTCCACGTACTCCTTGTGGTAGAGCTGGTTCTGCAGGACGTAGTTGATCAGCCCGCCGAAGAAGGCGACGTCCGTGCCGGTACGGATCCTCAGGTGCGTGTCGGCGACCGCGGAGGTCCGCGTGAACCGGGGGTCGACGTGGATCATCGTCGCCCGCCGTTCCAGCTTCGCCCGCATCATCCACCGGAAGCCGACTGGGTGAGCCTCGGCGGGATTGGCGCCGTTGATCATGATGAGGTCGGCGTGCCTGATGTCACGCCAGTGATTGGTCATGGCCCCTCGGCCAAACGTGGCGGCCAAACTGGTCACCGTGGGGCCGTGTCAAACGCGGGCTTGTTGCTCCAGGTAGACGAGGCCCAGGCCGCGCATCACCTTGGTGGCGAAGTAGCCCTCCTCCGAACTGAACGCGGCCCCGCCGGCGAAGGCGACCCCCTCGCAGCGGTTCACGACGTTCCCGTCGGCGTCCGTCGTGACGAACGTGCGGTCCCGCGAAGCCTTGAGGTTCTGCGCCAGCTTGTCGAGGGTGAAGTCCCAGGACACGGACTTCCACTCGGTCGCCCCCGGCGCCCGGTAGAGCGGGCTCTCGACCCGCCGACGGGAGATGGCCAGGTGCAGTGCGCTCGCACCCTTCGGGCAGAGGGTCCCCTCATTGACTGGACTGTCAGGGTTCCCCTCGATCTGCAGCAACTGGACCTTCTGGTCGGCGCCCTTCCTGGTATAGGCGAGCATCGAGCAGCCCACGGCACAGTACGGGCAGACCGTGTGGGAAACCGTGGCGCCCTCGATGCGCAGAAGCTGCTGCACCTGCCTTGCCTGGGCGATGTCGAAGCCAAGAACCGAGGCTCCGAGCCCCCCCGCACCCGCTGCGCCTGCCTTCAGGAATTGGCGTCGTGTGAGCTCCACGGCTGGCCTCACCCCTTCTCGGGACCCCCACCGCAATCGATTGCTTCGACACGATCCACCGCATAGGCGATGGTTCACTCGATTGGACGATTGTGTCCCCGTCCAGCGGTTGAGGTCAATATCGCCCAGCACAGCTGGAGCGACGCGGTCCTGTCGTGGGCCGCTACGCCCCCCGCTCAGCCCTGAGCGAGCTGCAGGTCGCGGCGGTCGCCCGGGTCGTCCGGGCTCCGGAGGATGTCGAGCAGACGCGGGCCCACCGGGACGAGCAGGCCGCCGGCACCGCCCTCGGCCGCGCCGGCGAGCGCCGCCCGCCAGGCGGACCGGCTCTCCGGGGACGGGGTCTCGATCCAGCGCTCGGGCTCGTCCACTGGGGGGTGCGCGCGCTCGAATGCCCGCGGCTCGCCGGGCACGCGGCGGAACCCCTCGAGGTCCGGCACGGCCGCGGCGAGTTCCTCCAGCCGCTCAGCGTCGGCCACCAGAGCGACGCGGCCACGGCTCAAGCGCGCGATCGTGGCCACCGTGCGGGCGAGCGCCTCCAGCGGCCGGTCGGGGGCCGGCAGCGCCGCCACCACAAGCGACCGGGAGGTGAGCGCCGCGAGCGCCGCCAGCAGAGCCAGCGGATCCAGTTCCGGCTCCACCGCTGGGTCGACCCAGAGCGCGTCCGCGCCGGCGGCCTCGAAGGCGGTCGCGTCGGCGAACCACTCGCCAAGCTGGTCCAGTCGCCTGTCGAAGAGGACGCCGACCTTGACTGCTCGCGGACCCATCAGACCTCCACCGGCACGCTCGCGCCCACGTGGACAACCGCACATGGTCGGGACGGCGGGATTTGAACCCGCGACCCCCTGCTCCCAAAGCAGGTGCGCTGCCAAACTGCGCTACGTCCCGTCGCTAGGGGCCTCTGACCTGCGGTTATAGCAGTCTCCGCCAGGATGGAGGGTGAGCACAGCGCTCGTTCACCACATGTTTCGGCTACCGCACATGCTCCTGACGTGTCCGGTTCGGCCGAAATGGAGAGGCCCATGGCACCGCATAGCGTAGACGACTTGGCGCGATCCTTCGAACGCCATCTGCGCCCTGGGAACAAATCGCCCCGCACGATCGAGACGTACCTCCAAGCGGTGGATCAGTTCGCCGCGCACCTCCGAGCCAACCGCAAAGCCAACGGTGGGCGAGGCCTGGCTGACGCCAGAGGCGAGGACGTCGAGGCCTTCGTCGTCGCCCTGCTTGAGCGGCACAAGCCCGCCACTGCCAGCAACCGCTACCGCGGCCTGCACGCCTTCTATCGGTGGTTGGAGGATGAGGAGGAGATCCCGCATCCGATGCGGAAGCTCAAGCCGCCAGTGGTTCCCGATCAACCGGTACCAGTGATCGGCGAGCCGCAGCTTCGCCGTCTGCTGGCCGTCTGCGCCGGCAAGGACTTCGAGGCGCGCCGCGACACCGCCATCATCCTGCTGCTGATCGATGCCGGTCCCCGCCGTTCCGAGTTCGCTGGCATGCGCCTCGACGCCGTCGACTTCGAGTACGAGGTTATCCGGGTCGTCGGCAAAGGCGGCCGGCAACGCGCTCTGCCGCTCGGACGGTAGACCTCCGTGGCGCTGGACCGCTACCTCCGCGTCCGCGCTCGCCACAAGTTCGCCCACCTCGACGCGCTTTGGATCGGGAGACGCGGAGCTCTCACGATCTACAGAATCCGCGTGCTACTCGAGCGCCGTGGCCGACAGGCGGGGATTCCGGACCTGACTGGTACTGGCGGCGCTGGCCCAAGGCGAACATCGGCCTGCTGACCGATGAGCTGGTCGACGTCCTCGACGTCGACGGGCCGCAAGGCCACGCCGCGCTCTCTCGTTGGGCCGCAGAGCATCGCCTCCGCCTCGACGGCCCCATGGTCCGGAGCGGACGCGGCTGGCACTACTACCTCCAAGCCAGCAGCGCCCGGAACCGCATCGGCCTGCTCGACCACGTCGACTGGCGCGGCCGAGGCGGCTACGTCGTCGCGCCTCCCTCCCGGCACGCCAACGGCTGCCGCTATCACTGGGTCCGTCCGCTCGGATCACAGCTCCCGCCACTGCCAGCGGAACTCGAACGGCTCGTATTGCCGTCCGTACCGGAACGGTCCAAGCACCGCGAGTTCCGCCCGGAGCTGCCGGGCCATCCATACGGCCGGAAGGTACTGGAGCAGGAACTGGCATCCCTTGCCGCCGCACCGCGGGGCACGCGCAACCACGCGCTGTACCAAGCCGGCATCCGCCTCTACAGCCTCATCGCCGGTGGCGTCCTCGACAGCGCAGAGGTCGAAGCCGGACTCCGGAGCGCCGCCGAGGCCTCCCGGCTGCTCGAAGAGGAACCGGCACAGACCCGCCGCACCCTCGCCTCCGCTGAGCGGACCGGTATGGCCCATCCTCGCGGCATCCCGCTGCGATCCGTGCCCGACGGTCCCGCGTCGGCCGACCAGCGCGCATCACGCGACCGATCGGAGCGTGAGCGCGATGCCTGAGCCAAGGCAGCCTGAGGACCCCGACTGGAGTGCCGTTCTGGAACAGCCAGGGGACGAAGACCGGGGGCCAGCGACGGGAGCCGGCCGAACCGCCGCCTCCCATCCGCCCCGGTACTCCTGGCCGTCCAGCGCTTCGCGCGTCTCCGGCGCCAGTCGCTCCGCGAACTCCTCGGCCCGGATCTGTTCGTCGCCTACTGCAACGCCCGCGTTGCCGGAACCATCAACCTCGTCACCCTAGAGCGGTTCTGCGACCAAGTCCTCGGCTGGCACCCACGCATGCTCTATGGAGACGCCTACGACGAGGCCGCCTCCGACCGCCCGACCCACCCTGAAGTCCGGCCCGGGGGGACCTGCCCAGCCAGTGGGTCCCTCGTTACGTTTCGTATACTCCACGCCAGCCAACGGTTCGTAACAGCGAGGCAGGGGCTTGCTGGCTGACCAACGGTCCGTAACGGCGCTGCTCAACGGTTCGTAACAGCGACTCGAGCACGGTTACGACCGGATCGTAACGACCTTCGAGCAGGGCAGGCGTAGCGATCCGTTCGTCCCGAAGCGCGTGGTCGACGTGACGAGGCTGCTATGTGTTGTCAAGCGGGCCCTTGTGTGATTGCCGGTGGCTGGGGTGACTGGCGGGCTCCGGGCCGTCCTTCTGCTTGCTGACGCGGCGGCCTCACGTCTGCGGTCGGTAGGCCAGGTAGACCACACCGTTGTCGTACGACTCACAGGCCGCAAGCGACAGGTTGCCGGGCGCGGCTTCCTCGGGGAACAGCCGCGGACCGGACCCGCGCGTGAGCGGGTAGACGAACAGGTGCAGCTCGTCGACCAGGCCGTCGGTGAGCATCGCTCGGACCAGCGTGCCGCTGCCGCTGACGTAGAGGTCGCCGCCGACCTCGTCCTTCAGGCTGCGGATCGCGTCGGGGTCGTACGGCCCGATGAGCTTGGAGTTCCGCCACGTCGGGGTCATGAGCGTCGCGGAGACGACGTACTTGGTGGTGTCGTTGAAGAACGGCGCCCCTGGATCGTCCTCCACGGTCCGCGTCGACCACGCCGGCTCGAACATCTGGTAGGTCGTGCGCCCGAGCAGGATGCCTCGGCAACGTTGCGTGACCGCGCCGATGGCCGCTCCCATCTTGGGGTCGAAGCCGTAGTCGAACGTCCACGTCGGCGCGTCGATCACGCTGTCGAGGCTCATGAACTCGTGCACGTGGATTGCTCCCACTTCTCACCTCCGTGTCGATGTTGCCGTGGAGACCTCGCCGTCGCCGCGAAGTCATCGATCGGCGGGAACCCCGGCGCCGACAGCTCGTGCTGCGCACCGCTGCCGCGCAGCCCATCCCGGGCGTCCGGGCACGTCGATCGTCATTCTCGTAGATCTTATGACCGGCCGGTGACGAGGCTGCTATGTGTTGCCAAGTCTGAGGCTGCGTTGGGTTGAACCGGCCGGCAACCTCGGCGATGGCTCGTGAGTCTAGTGTTCATGGACGTCAGGGCCGGCCGGGACGAGGCGCTCAGCCGTCTGTTCGAGGCGCACGACGCGGACATGGTGCGGAGCCCGACGTCGAGATGGGCGCCATGGATAGGGCGCACCAAGCGCTGCCTCGGCCCAGATCCGCCAGGTTTGGAGCCGTTGACGAGTCAAGGGGCTTCGACCACTGGTTCAGTTTCCTTGCACCTTCCCGCCTTGCTTGCGGCCCGGGCCGTCTGGCAGTGCCGGCCCGTCCCTACGTTGTCAGGACTGCTCCCGCCTTTCCCCGCACCTCCGGGGATCGGCTGTCCTCAGCTTCATCCGACCGTTGCGGCGGCCGGTGGTGGGGTCTCACACCCCACCCGGTAACACGGCGCCTCGTGGCGCACACCCGATCTCGTCGACGACGAGGACGGTGGGTTTGAGGTAGGTCTGCAGCTTCTTGGCGAACCGGCCGGTCGCCTCCGCGGCGTTGAGGTTTCTGACCAGGTCATCGAGGGTGGTGAAGGAGACCGAGTAGCCGGCCTGGCAGGCGGTGATCGCCAGGCCGACGGCGAGCATGGTCTTGCCGACCCCGGGCGGGCGAGGAAGCAGACGTTGGCCTTGGCCTCGGCGAAGCCGAGCGCGGCCAGGTCGCGGACCTTGCGGGCGTCCAGGTCGGGTTGGAAGGCAAAGTCGAAGGTGCCCAGGCCCTTGTGGTGCGGCAGCCCCGACAGCTTCAGGGCGTTGTGGAAGCGGCGGCCTTCGCGCACGCCGACTTCTTCTTCCAGGAGCAGGTCGAGGAAGTCCAGGTAGCCCATGGTAGCCTGCTCGGCCCGGGTGAGGAGCGCGTCGAGGTTGCTGGTGAGGTTCGCACGGCGCAAGCGGTCGGCGTGCTCGCGGATGCGGGTGGCGATCAGCTCACTCATCCAAGCCTTCCGGTGAGACCGCCGGCGTGGTCGTAGGTGGCCAGAGTGCGGTGGGCGACCAGCACCCGGGCGGCCGGGAGCTGGGCCCAGCCGGCGATCCCGGGCAGCTTGAGCTGGCCGAGCTCCGGCTCGGGTGGGGGGATGAGCTCGCAGTCGCGGGTGCACGGCAGGAGGGGCTGGGCCGTTGCGCGGTCGGGGAGGCCGTCCCAGTGGGTCTGGTCGACGACCCAGCCGCCGCGTTGCAGCGCGCGGGCGTGGGTGGCCAGCAGCTCCTGGCTGGGGCCCAGCGACCAGACCGCGACCTGGGTCGGGGTGACGCGCAGCTCGACCCGGCCGCCGGGGCGGACCCGGCGCCAGGGCACTGAGTAGTGGCTGGCCGCAAACGAGACCAGGGCGTCCTTGCCGACCCGGCGGGTGTGCCGGTCGCAGACCACGTAGGGCTGCTCGGGCAGCGGCCGCAGCGGCGGCCCGGTCCCGTTCGGCGCGCACCCCGATGACCTCGCCGTGGGTGCGGTGGACCTGCGCGCGGCGGAACCCCACCGGCTCGGGCTCAGCCTCGGTCAGGCGAGCCCGGTCTCCCGGACATAGACCTTGACGCGCTGGTAGTGGCCTTGGAAGCCGTGCTCGGCGACCAGCCGCTCCCAGATCACGCTGGCCTTGAGCTTGGGCTGCCGACGCAGCCACGCGTCGATCAGGCCGGCGTACGGGTCGGTCTTGCGCCGGCCAGGTCCCCGCTTGGCTGGCGCCGGCGGCGCGGCCGGCGCATCGGCGGTCAGATAGCGCTTGACGGTGCGCAGTGGTAGCCGCTCTCCCGGGCGATCTCCGCCCAGGTGGCCCCGGCCTCGGCCAGCGCCTTGAACGCGCGCAGTTCCATCCATTGCTCCTGCGAGCCGATCATGAGCTGCCATCCTCCGACCCGGCAGGTTGGTCCCTACCAGTCGGAGGATGGCCCTCACGACGAGCCGATCCAACAGCTCGCCCTCGCCGACCTACACGTCAAGCCGTACGCCAAACGACATGTGAAGGTGTACGCGGACAGCCGCGTTCACCCGGCTGCGGGCCTTGCCTGCCCGCTGCTGACCAGCCCACCTCACCACCGTCGCCAGCATGCCCATCAGCGCGCCATGGGGTGCTTGGCGGCGGCTGGCACGGCCATGTCCAGCCCCACCACCGCCGGGTCAACGCGGTCAACCACGCCCCACAGGACCGGCCGATCCTGGCCAGACCGCCGACACCGCATGCCATGCCAACCTTCCAGGCATCCCCAAATCCCGCGACCAGGCCTGCCGCCACACGGCTCGTGAAAAATCGAGGCTAGGTAGGCGATGCCACATGAAGCTGCCTCCTCTTCTCCGGGTCCTCGAATTGCACTCTCCGGCTGCTCGCTACTGTAGGTGTCATCCCAGTGGCCCGGTGATTACAGGTATGGAGGCGCAACATATCCAACGCCCGTGACCCCGTCTGGGACGTAATCACCCAAAGGAGGGCCGCCTTTCCAGATGCGTCCCATAATCTGCGGACTGACGTCGGTCCTGTGTTCCGCGTATTCCCGACCGGTGGCCGAGTCAGTCTTGAACGTGAATGTGGCGGCGGGGCAGATATTCCCGGACAACGTGCCGCTGTTATGAGAAACGCTAGGGCTGATATAGACGTCCGACAATGAGATCGGTCCTGTCACATAGCTGTTGCCGTCGTTGTTGCAGCACCCAGTAACCACGTTAATCGGATAGCCATCCTGCGGCGCTATACCGACCAAATTGATCCGTTTCAGGGTCGTCGTCCGCCAGCTACCCCCGTCGGCCTTGAACATTAAGCCTTGAAACTGCGAGTAGCCGGTAAGGCCGTCTACTCGCAGCTCTTTGAATCCGCAGTAAGGCTGGATTACGTCGGCATGGTAGCCCGCCTGCGTCCCCAGCAAGTTCACGATCCGGTTGTTCTCGATCTGAAAGACCGCGTCTGGCGCGCAGGCCTTGATCCCATCGTTGATGTAGATGCCGTGCATGAAGACACCTTCGATGTGTACGACGCCGGTCGCATCCTTCACCAGGATCGCGTTGCGATCGTCGGACTTCTCCCATGGCCGGTCGATATTGATTTCTCCCCCGACAATCACCCAGTTTCGGCCACCCTGCAAGATTAGGCGCTTGTTCACCGGGCCGGCGAACCGCACGACCGAATCCTGCCCGGCAGCAGCCGTGATGACAGTGGGCGTTCCAGATACCCGGTAGGTGACCGGGTTGGTGAGAAGGGGAGGCGCCCAGGTCAGAGAGGCAAGTCCTTGACCAGGGGGGCCCGGAGCGGCCGCTGTTGTGGTGGTGGGGCGAAGGGTGGTGGTGGTCTGGCCAAGGGTGGTCGAGGTCGGGCTCGAGGTTGGTGTCAGGGTGGTCGAGGTCGAGCTCGAGGTCGAGCTCGAGGTTGGTGCCAGGGTGGTCGACGTCGACGTCGAGGTCGACGAGGTCGCTTCGACGATGAGCTGTGGGGCAAGCTCACCCGACTCGCGGCTAGCAAAGCGCAGCCGGGAAGCGGTGGTGGTGACGGCCAGGTTGACCACCCCGCCACCAGCTACCAGCCTGGTGATGTCCACGCTGGTGAACGCGTCGGCAGGAACCTGCGGCGCGGTGGCAACCACAGGACCAGGCGGTGGGGCGGTCTTGTAGGTGATCGTCTGCTCGTCCCAGGTACTGTCGGTGACCGCGCGGACCTCGAACCCAGCCTGGTTGGCGTCATTGCTGTAGAACCGAACGGTCGCCTTGGCGACCGTGCCGCTCAGGTTGACCACCTCAAAGCGCAGGTAGCTCCGCCTGAGCTTGGGCCGGCTGCCAGCCAGCAGCTCCTTGGCGGAGCCGAAGTTGGCTGTGGGTCTGGTCTGGCTGACGTAGGCATCGGCGCTTGGGCTAAAGCGAGAGGTGACCGTGGTCGCGGTGGCACCGGGAAGCGACACCAGCAGCCCAACCAGGGCCACTGCACAGGTCAAGAGCAGCATCGCCCGCTTGGGCGTGCTCGCAGGTGCCGGGCGACGCGGTTGCAGGTGCCGGCCGGACCTGCTGGCACGGCCAGGACCGGCAAGATGCCGGGGGCCGCGGGTGTGTCGGTCGTGGTGGTGTCGGGGCATGGCAAGCCCTCCCAGCATCCCGGCGGCATGGGGGATGGCCGCCGAGAACAGGCTTGGTGTCGGCCTTGGGGGCGACCGACGGGTATGACGGTATCTATCATCAATCGTCGCTCACAGCAAACCGGCCGCAAGACGCTACGCCGCTGCCGAGACTGCGCTCGGAACCGGTGGCCCCTGACGGGGCAGTTCCAGGTGCGGGCGGGCGAGGGTTACTCTCCCGGGCCATGACTGATGAGCTGAGCAAGCGGTATGGCGAGCTGCTGGCTGGCGCCTACGACTGCGTGGACCGGATCGTGCGCAACGCCTACTTCTCGCTGGGTCACAATCCGGGCGGGTTTCGGGTGTGGTGGCGGCGCCTGCACAACGACTCCGAGGAGCACCTGGACAACACCCATCTGATGCGGATGGCGGGCCGGTTCAGCCGCCGGGTGCGCGGGTTCGCCAAGACCCACGGCATCCCGGTCATCGACTGCGGCCGCGGGGAGCGCAAGCACCGCATCGCCGAGGAGTACCTGGCCACCCATACGGTGGGAGCGGGGGTGTTCTTGATCCTGGTCGCGCGGGCCGCCGCGACGGTCTGGGAGGTCAAGCGCTCGGCCAGCGGGGTGATCGGCAACCTGGCCCCAGAAGACGGCCTTCGTCAACCACTACTCGCTTGCACATCATGGACCCCGACTGGGGCCACCTGACCGTCAAGATGAGTGGGCATCCGCCGTTTGGCGCGCAGGTCATCGCAAACGGCCACGAGTGGGTCGCCTGCCAGGCGCAGACGGCCGGGATCGGCTTCACCAAGGAGGGCAACTGCTTCACCGCAGTGGCCGACCCGCAGGCCCTGGCGCAGGTCGCAGCCGCCTTGTCGCAGCCCGCGACTGCAAGCGCCTGAGCCAGGTCTGCGATCGGTGGATCTACTCGGCCTGTCTGTGCTTTGGCCTGGACGCCGACGAGCAGGCCCGCAGCGGCTTTGGCTACGCCTACTCGGTCTACCAGGCCGAATACCGCCGCAACCTGCTGTTTGGGTCCGGCGCACAGATGGACCGCGTGGTCAACACGCTGGTCGCCCGGACCCGCTCCCGGCTGGACGTGCCGATGCTGCGGACGTTGTTTGGCGCCAAGCGGCGCCCGGGCCTGGGCGGCAGCGCCGACCTGTCACCTCGGCTGGCAGCCGTGATCGAGACCCCTCGGTGGGACCTGACCCCCTTCAAGGTCCACTTCTGACGATTGACCTTGAAGGGCTACACCAAAGGCGAACACGTGCTGCGTTTCGAAGCGGTCGTGCACAACACCAAACAGCTGGGCTGCGGCCGGGCGATCGAGCGGTTCCCCCAGATCGTCACCCAGCTTGCGGGCATGGCCGAGCGGTTCTGCACCACCCCCTGGACTGCGTCACCACCGGCTTCCTGCCCGACGGCACGCTCGACGCGCTGCCGCTATCCTCGCGCATCGGCCGCACCCGGGTCGGCGGCATCGACCTCAACAAGCCACGGATCCGGGCCGCGCTGGCGGCGGTCCTGGCACTCGCCGCCGCACCCAGCGGCTTTACCGTCGCCGACCTGGCCGCCAAGGTCCAGCAGATGACCGGGCTGACCCAGACCGGCTCCACGATCCGCCAGGCCGCCGACGACCTGCGCAAGCTCCGCGGCAAGGACTTGATCGTCAAACCCGGCCGGTCACGGCGCTACCAGGTCCGCCCGCAGGCCGCCCGCACCATCGCCGGCCTGCTCACCCTCCGCGACCAGGTCATCGGCCCCATCCTGGCCGGTGTCCGCAGCCCCCGACTGGGCCGCAAGCCCGCACACTGGACCGCCGTCGACCGAGACTACGAGACCTTGCGCATCGGCATGCAGACCCTCTTCGCCGACCTCGGCATCGCAGCTGGCAGCGCCGCGGCATAGACAACCTTTTGTCGATCCGGATCCGCAAGCGCCTATTGAGGTTTCCATATGTTCGGTGGCAATCTGCGGGACCGGACTGCCTTCTTGACCAGCGCTGTTGCCAGAACGATCCATCACACAACTTCTGAGAAACTCAATAGTGCTGCGTTCCTCAACCACGGTGTGCAACCACGGTGTGCAACCGTGGCATGCTTGGCGTGGTGTCTGACGCATGGCACGAAGGGAGGCCGCCATGCCCAAGCTGCTCCGCGCCCCCCCCAAGGATCTCGGCGAGGAGCGCCAGGTTCGCAAGCTCGCCGGCAGCCGCCACGCGCCCGGGGACTGGATCCAGCGCGCCCGCATGATCGCGCGTAGCTGGGACGGGGCGCGGACCACCCAGATCGCCG